>WNFZ01000166.1_pt1 | contig 79602 bp, 82 predicted proteins | sample 5400081 | NCBI WGS metagenome assembly WNFZ01 (sample SAMN13153365, study PRJNA577476) | soil metagenome | isolation source: 80 cm soil or saprolite under grassland replicate 1 | place: USA:California | collected 2016-06-15
CTCCTGCAGGATGCGGGCGATCCGATACAGGTACTTCGCCCGTTCGGCCGGGGCGAGGGCCGACCAGCCGTCGTCGAACGCCTCGCGCGCGGCGGTGACCGCAAGGGCGACGTCCTCCGCGTCCGCGTAGGCGACCTCCGCGAGCGGCTCCTCCGTGGCCGGGCTGATGCTCGGATGGAACTCCTCCGAGCGCGGCTCGACGAACTCGCCGCCGATGAAGAGCCCGTAGCGCTTCTCGAGCTGGACCACGTCCCGCGACTCCGGGGCCGGCGCGTACTCGAAGGCGGAGGGGACCGGCGACCGGTCTTGGCGGCGCTCGACGTCAGCCATCGAGGGGGACGTCGTCGAGCGTGAAGATCTCGATACTCTCCGTCAGCTCCCTGATGCCTTGGAGATGAGGCTGAATAAAGGCCCGGAAACGCTCGACTTTTTCCTGTTCGTCCCAGGGCCCGAAGCTGCGGAAGACGTTCGGACGCTCACGGTCGCGCATGAGGTGCGGCGTCCCGGGTGGATCGAACTCGGCGACCGCGTTCCGTGCGAGAGCTCGCCAGGCCGCTACGAACTCGTCCTCGCGGCCGGCCTGGACTGTCCAGATGCCATGTGTCCAGATTGTTGGCATCAGTCGAGGGTGAAGTAATCCGGGCTTTGATAGCGCCCGGTCTTCTCCTTCCGGATCTGGAGGAGGACATCGTTCAGGAGCGAGGAGGCCCCGAAGCGGAAGAGGTCTGGGGTGAGCCATTCGGGGCCGAGCGTCTCGTTGAGTAGGACGAGGTACTGGACGGCCTGCTTCGCGTAGCGGATACCGCCCGCCGGCTTCATCCCCACACGCCTCCCTGTCTCCTCGTACACGTCGCGGATCGCCTCGAGCATGACCAGGGTGACCGGCAAGGTGGCCGCGGGCTGGATCTTCCCGGTCGACGTCTTGATGAAGTCGGCGCCGCCGGCCACGGCGAGCAGGCTGGCTCGGCGGACGTTGTCGTACGTGCCGAGCTCGCCGGTTTCGAGGATCACCTTGAGGTGGGCCTCGCCGCAGACCTCCTTCACGCGACGCACCTCGTCGTAGACCTTCGCGTAGTTGCCCGAGAGGAAGGCTCCGCGATCGATGACCATGTCGATCTCCTGCGCGCCCATCTCGGCTACGGCGGCGGCCTCCTCGACCTTGATCTCGAGCGGAGATTGCCCGGAGGGAAAGGCCGTCGCGACCGAGGCCACCTTCACGCCCGAGTCTCCCAGGCGCTCCAGGGCGTGCGTGACGAGGTTCGGATAGACACAGACGGCCGCGACCGGGGGAACTGTGAGGTCGGACGGATCGGGCCGCATCGCCTTCGAGGAGAGCGCGGCCACCTTGCCGGGCGTGTCAGCGCCTTCGAGAGTGGTGAGGTCCATCATCCGGACGGCGAGGTCGAGCGCGAAGAGCTTGGACTCGCGCTTGATCGAGCGACGGCTCAGGTCAGCCGCGCGCTCCTCGACGGCGACCTGGTCCACAGAGCCGACTCGTGTAACTGAACGCGAATGCGTATCCAAAGGAAGCTCGAAGCCGCGCGGAAGAGCGGGCGCCTGTGCCATGCCCTCAGTGTAGCCCGGTGCTTTAGAGCCTAGAGCGCGTCGGCGCGGAGCATGCCGCCCTGGACGCGGGCGACGTAGGAGCTGAGCTCGTGCTCACGTCGGCCGAGCCGCTGGTCGAGCTCCGCCAGCCGCTGCTCGCGCTCTTCGAGCGCCTCCCAGCGGATGAAGGCCTCGGCCTCGAGCTCGGCCCCGCGCTGCTCGAGCTCCGCCTCGCGGGCGTCGAGGTCGGCGGCGCGGCGCTTGAGCTCCTGCTCCAGCGTGTCGAGCCGCTTGTTGCGCCGCTCGAGCCACTGGGGCGAGACCAGCGTCTCCGTACTCTCATCGTGTTCGAGCACATGCTGCGCCGTGCTCGCGTGGGGGGCCGCCACCGGCGCGAGCGCGAAAATGTTGATGTTCGTCACCGAGGGCTTGCGAGGTCGCTCGGATCCGACGATGCCGCTTTCGTCATCCATGGCCGCTTTATCGGACGATAGACGGGCATCCACCACACGCATCCCTCGAAATAGTGTCCCGCTCTTTCGGCTTATGAAGCCGGCGCGTTCTCCTGAACGAGCGGTCGCGTGTCGAGCGGAGAAAAGCCGATTCGCGCAGCGACCTCCTCGCTCGAGGGCTGTGTTCCCTGGGCGAAGAGCCCTCGCAGGAAGTCGCCCGTGGCCGAATGCTCCCACCAGTCGAGCCCGATCGTCTCGCGCAGGTACGCGCGGAGCTGCGCGCTCCGGATCCAGGCGCGCAGGTAGTCGGCCGAGTAGAAGCCGCCGTCCATGTCTGCCAGATAGCCGTCGGGCCGGTAGCGGAAGCCCGTCGCGACGCGCAGGTGCTCGGCGTACTTCGTCGCGTGGTCGGGCGCGTTGGCGAAGTCGGCCCAGATCTCGAGCTCGTAGTCGAGCTTCGCCGCGTAGCGGCGGAAGAGGAGGACGTCCAGGAAGCGGGTCGCGTCGGCGCAGTCCTCCGCCTCCCCGGCGTCGAGGTCGAAGTGCTCCCGTTGCCAGCCGGGCTCGCGCGTTACCGACTCGATCAGGAATGAGTAGATCTCCGTGAGGGCGTGGTCGCGCGAGAGCCGGCGGAATGTGTACGGAAGCGAAGGATCGCAGCCCGCGTAGTGGAGCGCGTGCCCGGCTTCGTGCAGGAAGCTCTGGTAGTCGTGGAGGCCGCCCTGAGCCCGAGTGATGAGATGGACGACCCTGGGTGGATCCGACGCGATCACGCAGGCACGCGGGCTCTTCTGCGGCCGGTCGTCGAGGTCGAGGCGGATGTGGTCGTCGGCTCCCAGATCGAAGCCCAGCCGCGTGAGCGTCTCCAGGCAGACGGGGACCGCGCGCTCCTTCGTGTACAGCGACGCGAGCGGGGACAGGCGGCGCAGGTAGGCGACGTGGTGGGACGACGGCTCGTCCTCGCGCTCCTCGCCGAGCAACCGATCCGCCCACCGCTGCCGGAGCTCCGTCCAGGCCTCCCTCTGCTCGGAGGCGGCCGAGCGCAGGGCGGCTGCCAGCTCGTCCAGGTCGATGCGCTTGCGCCCCGCGCTGCGTCCGACGGGATCCGGCTCGCCTGAAAGCTCGGCGTCCAGCTCCTCTTCCGCCCGCAGGAGCTCGAGACGGTCGTCGTTGAAGCGCACGGAGGCGTCACCCGTCAGCGTTCCGAGCTCCTCGCGGGCCCCGTAGTCGTCGAGCAGGGCGAGCGTCGCCTGCGCCGAGCGGAGAGGAAGCTCCTCGCCGCGGAACTCGACCCTCGCGGCCAGGAGGGCGTTCTCGAGCCGGTCGGAGGGCTCGGCGAGCTCGCCCACGATGATCCCCCCGAGACATGCTTCCCGCAGCCGGAAGAGCCTCTCGCCACCCGAGTCGCGGAGCGTTTCCAGCTGCTCGCGGGTGAAGAGGTCGGCATAGCGGGCGACGATCGCCGCCTGCTCGCTCGTCTCCTTCTCCCCGACTCGAACGGCGCGAGCCTCTTCGGAGCGCTCGAAGAGGAAGCGGGCGAGCCGCTCTTCGAATCCGTTCGGGTCCAGACTCATCAGATCCCCAGCCTCTGCAGCACGTTCTCGTCCCGCCGCCAGTGCGGCCGCACCTTCACGACCAGCTCTAGGAATACCTTGCGGCCGAGCACGCGCTCGATCTCGGGTCGGGCGCCCGAGCCTATCGCCTTGATCATGCTGCCACCCTTCCCAACGAGAATCCCTTTCTGCGACTCGGTCTCGACGTAGAGGCGCGCACGGACGTGTGACTTCTCGATCTCGTCCACCTCGACCTCGATCGCATGCGGAACCTCGTCCCGCGTCAGCGCGAGAGCTTGCTCGCGAACAAGCTCCGCCAGCCGTGCCTCGATCGTGAGGCCGGTTTGCTCGCCCTCCTCGTAGTAGCGTGGGCCCTCCGGAAGCAGCCCCGCGAGGTCGTGCTCGAGCGCCTCGAGGCCCTCGCCGCGCAGGGCGCTCACCGGATGGAGGGACTGAAAGTCACCGAGGGCGGCGGCCGCCTGGATCTGCTCCGCGATCCGGTGGGGCTTCAAGCGGTCGACCTTGTTCAAAGCGACCACGACGGGCGGCCCGGCTGCGAAGACTCGCTCCGCGACGAAACGGTCGCCGGCGCCGATGCGTTCATCCGCGGCGAGCACGAGCAGGAAGCCGTCGACGTCCTCGAGGGAGGAGTCGACCGTCCTCTGCATCCGCTCTGTGAGGGGGTCCCGGGGTCGCTGAAACCCCGGCAGGTCGGCGAGGACGAGCTGGTAGTCGTCTCCGTTGAGCACCGCCGAGATCCGCCGCCTGGTCGTCTGCGGCTTGTCGGACACGATGGCGACCTTTTCGCGTGCGAGCGCGTTCACGAGGGTCGACTTTCCGACGTTCGGCCGGCCCGTGACCGCCACGAACCCGCTTCTCACAACTGGAAGGAGTCGGGAAGGAGCTCGTCGGGACGGCGAACGAGCAGCTCCCCCCCGTGCATGAACACGACCCTCTCCGCGCCGAACTCGAGGATCCACTGCCGGCACCCACCGCAGGGGGAGGCCGTGACGGCGATCGCTTCGACGTCCCCCGGCCGCGCTCCCTCGGCGACCGCCCGCGCGAGCGCGCAACGCTCGGCGCACATCCCGAGCGGGTAGGAGGCGTTCTCGACGTTGACGCCGGTGACGACCCGGCCGTCGCGAAGGAGGACGGCAGCACCGACGGGGAACTTGGAATACGGCGCGTACGCACGTGCGGCTGCCGCCTGGGCCTGCTCGTAGAGGTCCCGGTCCGTCACCTGAAGATCTGAAAGAGGATGAGCGTGACGAGCGTACCGATGACGGCGCCCAGAACGACCTCGAATGTCGTGTGCACTCCGGCCTCGACGCGGGTCTGCGTGACGAGGAGCGCCATGATCAGGGCGACGAAGGAGACGACGATGCGGTGCTCGATCGTGATGAACGTAATCGCGGTCCACCCGCCGAAGGCGAGCGCAGCGTGCCCGGAGGGGAGCCCGCCTCGAAGCGGCGTTCCGCGCCCCGTGGCCGCCTTGACGGCGATGACGATGATCAGGGTGAGCACGAGCGCGATCACGGTCAGGTTGACGGGGGCGTCCCCGAGTTCGTTCACGAGCCTGGCGCTGGGGCGCTTGAGCCGGTCGGCGAGCACCAGGTAGCCGACCGCGATCGCGTTCACGGAGGCGATCAGGACCGCCCCGGCGGCGAGGTCCTTGGCGATCTTCGCCAGCGGGTCGAAGGACGGAGTCGAGAGGTCGATCGTCGCCTCGACCGCCGTGTTGACCATCTCGGCGATGAGGACGAAGGCGATCGCGATCATGAGCGCGATCAGCTCGAGGCGGGTGACGTCGTAGATGAACGCGAGCACGAGCACCACGGCCGCCACCGCGAAGTGGATGCGCATGTTCCGCTGGGTGCGGAGAGCGTGGATGACGCCCTCGAAGGCATAGTTGAAGCTCTGGAAGACGGCAGGCGTGCGTTGCGCGGCCACTAGAGCAGCTCGGATTCGCGGCGAGCCATGTCCGGCCCGTGGTCGTAGCCGAGGAGATGGAGGAGGCCGTGGACGAGCGGGGCGCGCCACTCCTCCCTGACCACCTGGGGACAGAGGACGACGTCGCCGAGCTGGCGCGGCAGGCCTTCGGGGAGCTCGCCGCGGCCGTCGAGCGGGAAGGCGAGGACGTCGGTCGGCTCGTCGATTCCCAGGTGCCGTGCTTTCAGCTCGCGCATCTCGCTCGGGGTCGCAAAGGCGATCCCAAGGTCGCCCTCCTCGATGCCTTCGGCCGCGAGAACCTCGCGGGAGAGCTTGGCCGCGCCGCCCTCGTCCACAGCGACCCCGCTCCGGTTCTCGAGCTCGATGCGGATCACTTACGCCGCTGCGTGCCCGTCTCCTCGGCGTGGCGCTTGTACGCCTCGACGATCCGCTGGACGAGCATGTGGCGGACGACGTCCTGGTTCCCGAACTCGACGAACTCGATTCCGTCGATCGTCCCGAGGATCTCGCGGACATGGATCAGGCCGGAGGCCTGCTCGCGGGGAAGATCGACTTGAGTGACGTCGCCGGTGACAACGACCTTGGAGCCGAACCCAAGGCGGGTGAGGAACATCTGCATCTGCTCCGGCGTCGTGTTCTGGGCCTCGTCGAGAATGATGAACGAGTCGTTGAGGGTGCGGCCACGCATGAAGGCGAGCGGCGCGACCTCGATCGTTCCCTTCTCCAGGTAGGCGTTGAGGCGGTCGGCGTCGAGCATGTCGTAGAGCGCGTCGAAGAGCGGCCGCAGGTAGGGGTCGACCTTCGCGAGCATGTCGCCTGGGAGGAAGCCGAGGCGCTCCCCGGCCTCCACAGCGGGCCGCGTCAGGATGATGCGGCTCACCTCGCGGTCGGCCATCGCGGCGACGGCCAGCGCCATCGCGAGGTACGTCTTGCCGGTTCCGGCCGGCCCGATCGCGAACGTGATCGTGCACTTCCGGATCGCGTCGACGTACGCCTTCTGGTTGACGGTCTTCGGCGTGATCTTCGTGCCCCGGTGGCGCCAGACGACGTCTTCGAAGACCTCGCGCGGATCCTGCGCGGCATCGATCGCGGCCAGAACGGCGTCGACGGTGCCGGGCCCGATCGCGTGCCCGCCCTCGACAAGCTCGACGAGCTCGTCGATGACCACGCGTGCCTCGCCGACCTTCGTGTCGTCGCCTTCGAGGGTGAGGCGGTTTCCTCGGAGCAGCAGCGCGACGCCGAGCCGATCGCGGAGTGCGTGGAGGATGCCGTCGTCGATCGTGGCCAGCTCGGCCGCGACCTCGTTCGAGACCGACAGAACTTCCTGCAAGTGGACCAAGTGTAGTGAGATGGGAGGAGATTGCCCCCGGGGCCGCCGCGAGCCTCCCTCCGGTTTCAGCCTAGCGGTACGCGGCGCGCGCGTGGTGCGCCGATCGCACCGAAATTGACCTGAGCTAGGCCAGCTTTTCGCGCACGAGCTGGCTCACGACCGACCCGTCGGCCCGCCCCGCCACCTGCGGCATCACGTCTGCCATCACGCGGCCGAGGTCGCGCAACGATGTCGCCCCGGTCTCGGCGATGGCGTCGTCGATGATTCGCTCGAGCTCGTCCTCGTCGACCGGCTCGGGCATGAACTCCTGAATGATCTCGAGCTCGCGCTCTTCTTTCGCGGCCTGCTCCTCCCGGCCGCCCCCGCGGAACGCCTCCGCCGCTTCGGCCCTGCGCTTGCGCTCGCGCTGGAGAACGTGCAGCTCCTCGTCCTCCTTCAGCGGGCGCTGCACCTCCTTCTCCGCCGACCGCAGCGATGCGAGCGTGAGCCGGAGCGCGTCCGTGCGCTCCTGGTCGCGGGCACGCATCGCGGTCTTGAGCTCCTCCTCGATTCGCGCGATTAGGCTCATTCGAAGGCCCTCCCGCCGCCGAGGATGTGCCAGTGCAGATGAAAAATCGTCTGCCCGGCCGCAGGCCCCACGTTCACGATGACCTGGTAGTCCTCGAGCCCCGCCTCTCGGGCTGTGTCCGCCACGAATTCGAGCATGCGCTTGGCCTCGTCTGCGGGAAACTCGTCGACCTCCCGAAACGTGTCGACGTGCCGCTCCGGGAGGACGAGCAAATGCACAGGCGCCTTGGGATTGATGTCCTCCACGGCGACGAAGCCGTCAGCCCTGTTCACATGGTCGCCGTCGACCACGAGCTTGCAGAAGAGACAGTCAGGCCGCGATGCCATGGATGCCTTCGGGGGTCACGGCGTCGGCGCGAGCCGAGACGAGGACGCCTACGGGAGCGTCGACGAGCCACGGAGAATAGTCGTCGCCGTATCCGCGCCCCGGGCGGTCGACGAGTACGACGTCCTCGCTACCAACCTTCGAGAGCCACCGCCGCCGGCACGCCTCGGCCGAGAGCGCGCGGAGGCGGGCGCCCCTCTCCTTCTTGACTGACGGTGGAACCGTGTCCTCCGCGGCCGTGGCCGTTCCCGGACGCGGCGAATACGGAAAGACGTGCACCTTCGTGATGCCGGCCGTCTCGACGACCGCCAGTGTCCGCTCGAACGCGGACTCGTCCTCCGCCGGGAAGCCGACGATGACGTCCGCCGTCAGGTTGAAGCCCTCCGCCCGCGCGACTCGCCGCAGATACGTGGCGACCGAATAACGGCGGCCCATCGCCCGTAGAACACCGTCGTCGCCGGACTGGAGCGGGACGTGCAGATGCGGGGAGACGGACGGCGTCTCGCGCATGGCCGCAACGAGCTCCTCGCTCAGGTGGTTGACCTCGATGGAGGAGAGCCGGAGACGCGCGAGGCCCGGCGTCCGACCGGCGACTCGGACGAGTTCGGGGAGGTCGAACCGCGCTTTGCGGTCGCGGTAGCAACCGAGATTGATCCCGGTCAGGACGACTTCACGGTGCCCCTGCTCGACCCGGCGCCGAAGCTCGGCGAGCACTTCGCTCGCCGGGCGGCTGCGGGAACCTCCGCGCACCTGAGGGATGACGCAGAAACTGCACGAGAAACTGCAGCCGTCCTGAACCTTGACGAAAGCCCGCACGCGGTCGAGCCCGACGCTCGCCCCCACGCAGCCGATGGCTCCGACGTCGCGAGCGACGAACTCCGGAGCGCGCTCACCCGCCACCGAAACAACGGTCACGTTCGCGGGAAGCCCGTCGAAGGCTCCCTCGAGCCGCGCGCCGCAGCCCGTCACGTAGACGCGGGCCGCCCGCCTGGCAGCGCGCCGCGCTGCCTGGCGGGACTTCCGCACAGCTTCGTGAGTCACGCAGCAGGTGTTGATCACAGCGACGTCGACGGCTTCCGTCGTCTCCAGGTGGCCCTCCGCCGCGAGGCGCTCGCGCAGCTCCTGCGCATCGATATGCGAGACCTTGCAACCGAGGAAATCGACGCTGAAACGCGCCATGACGCGCGGATGCTAGCCGACTTCGGCGGCTACGCCGGGGGCGCTAGCCGGCGCGTGAGGAGCGCGTAGCCGGCGATGCCGGCTGCTGCCAGGAAGATGCCCGCGGCGAGCCACGGACGGGAGTCGAAGCCGCCCGGGGCACGCTGGAGCCAAGCGATGAGGAAGCAGATCGACGCTCCTCCGACGAGCGACCCCAACGGCTCCGCGCGGCTGCGCGTGGAGCGAGCGATGAAAACGGTCGCTAGAGCGGCAAACGGGAGGATGAGCAGGCCGATCGAAGCCGCGGCCACGAACGAGAAGGTCACGAGCGCGCCCGCGATCGCCCAGAGCCAGAACCGACCACACCCGACCAGGTGCATTAGCTGAAATGGTAGCCCTTAGACCGGCGAATAGAGGTCGGCCGCCCAGCCCTCCGCGGCACGGCGATCGACGTGTTTCCACCCCGCGAGCGCGGGCCGCTCCGAAGCCAGGTAGCCGGACGCGACCAGCTCGCCCCCGTTGAACCGCCCCGCCACACGCTCGACCGCCTCCAGCGTCAGGTTGGCGAGCGCAAGTTCAGCCGGGGGAAGCTCAGCGGCGAACACGTCGGCGCACTCGACCGCTACGTCGACCTCGTTCTTCCGGGCGTTCTCACCTGTGGCCGCGACTGCGTCAGGGTCGACGTCGAGCGCGAAAACCGGTGCGAACCCCAGCTTGGCGGCCGAGACGGCGAGCACGCCGGAGCCGCAGCCCAGATCGACGACGCTCGTCCTCGGTCGCCCGAGCAGGAGCTCGAGGCACAACCGCGTCGTCGCGTGCGCGCCCGTTCCGAACGCGCGCCCGGGGTCTATGACGACCGGAACCGATTCCTCGTCAGGCTTCTCCCACGGCGGGCCGACCCAGAGCCGACCGATCCGGACGGGCCGGTGGAACTGCTTCCACGCCTCCTCCCAGCCTTCGTCCACCTCGACTACCGAGCCCGGGCCGAAGACATGCCAGAAGCGCTCCTCGGCTCCCGCATCCCCGTAGGCAGCCAGCTCGAGGTCGGCGTCGAGCTCGACCTCCTCGAAGCCTGCGGGAAAGAGCTCGACCATTGCCGCCCTCGCCTCCTCCGCGCGAGGGAGAGGCACGCGCACGGAGAGGCGTCGAAGCTGCGACTCGCTCAGCGGAAAGCGGCGCGCAGCTTCTCGAAGAAGCTTCCGTCTGCCTTGTAGTTGGCCTCGTGCTCTGAACGCGCGAAATCCTCGAGCAGGCGACGCTGCTCGTCCGTCAGGTTGTGCGGGACGTTCAGGTTCACGAGGAGACGGTGGTCACCCCGCCCGAAGCCCTGCAGCACGGGCATTCCCCGGCCTCGCAGCACTCGCGTTTCTCCCGCTTGTGTTGCCGGCTTGAACTCGAGCTCCGTGTCGCCGTCGAGCGTAGGCACCTGCTTCCGAGTGCCGAGCGCAGCCTCCGTCATGGTCAGGTCGACGCTGGAGACGATGTCGTTTCCGTCGCGGACGAAGAGCTCATGAGGGCGAATCCGCATGAGGACATAGACGTCGCCGGCGCGCCCGCCGAGCGCCCCCGCGTGACCTTCTCCGCTGAGACGGATGCGCTGGCCGTCATGGATCCCGGGCGGGACCTCGACCTCGAGCGTCCGCTCCTCGGTCGTCAGACCGCTCCCCCGACAGTCTGCGCACGGGGTCGAAAGAACCTGACCGCTCCCTCCGCAGTCAGGACAGCTCTGCGTCCGTACGAACTGGCCGAAGACGGAGGCCGAAACCGACTGGAGCCGCCCGGCGCCCCCGCAGCGGGCACAGGGTTCCGGGCTCGTACCGGGTGCCGCGCCGCTTCCATGGCAGGTCTCACAGGCGACGTCGATGGGAATGGGCACGGGGCGCACCACTCCGCGCGCGGCCTCCTCGAGGTCGATGGTCACTTCCGCCAGGACATCGGCGCCACGGCCGCCTCGCCTGGAAGCGCCTCGCCCCATGCCGAAGAGCTCGTCGCCGAAGAAGACGGAAAAGAGATCGGCGATGTTCGCGAAGTCGAACTGGGTCGGCCGGAAACCGCCGGTTCGCAGCCCTTCGTGACCGAAGCGGTCGTAGAGCTCGCGCGTCTCCCCCCGCGAAAGGACCTCGTATGCCTCCGCCGCCTCGCGAAACCGCTCCTCCGCGCCGGCCTCCTCGGACACGTCCGGATGGAGCTCCCGAGCGAGCTTGCGGAAAGCGGACTTGATCTCCTTCTCGGACGCGCTGCGGGAGACGCCGAGGACGTCGTAGTAATCGCGTCTGACCGTCGCCACGCTCTTAGCTTAGTGAGAGCTTCCCACGGAATCGCGCCTCCGGCCGACCGGATCAGTCCTCGTAGAGCTCCCCTACGAACCGCGACAGCTCGCGCGCGGCCGAGCGGACGGCATCGACGGCCTTGACGTAGTCCATCCGCACCGGGCCGAGCAGGCTCACCGTGCCGAGGTTGCGGTGCTGGAGTCCGTAGGGCGCGCCCACGAGGGAAACCCTCGCGAGCTCGGGATCCTCGAACTCCGAGCCCAAGCGCACGAAGGGACGCTTCGACATCAGGCTCGCGCGCATGAGCCCGAGGAGGGCAGCCCGCTGCTCGAGCACCTCGAGCAGGCGCCGGTAGCCGCCGAGATCCTCGGCGCGGAACTCACCGAGGAGGCCCGCCGTTCCTCCGACGTAGAGAGCTTGGTCGCCTGGCTCGAGCACGTCGGTGAACGCCGGACGAAGCTCGGCGAGGAAGTCGCGCTCGCGCGAGGAGAGCTCCGGGTCCTCGAAGCGGTCGCGCAGGAGCCGCGCGCCCAGCTGGAGGCCGGAGATCCGCTCGTTCAGGTACTCGCTCGCCCATTCGGCGAGGCCGGGATCGACAGGCTCCGCAAAGCTGAAGAGTTGCTTCATGACGCCTCCCGCAGCCGTGATCACGACGAGGAGGACGAGCTGCGGCTGCAGCACGATCACCTCGACCCGCCGCACCGCAGTCGTCTGGAGAGGTGGCGCTGAAACGAGGGCGAGCAGGTGAGTCATCTCGGCGAGCGCGTCGGTGGTCACCTGCAGCGCCGAGTCGACCTCGCTCTTCAGCTGTGAAAGGTCGAGGCCGAGCTCGGCGTCGGAGGATCGCGGCTCGACCGACTCGATGACGCGGTCGACGAAGAAGCGGTAGCCAAGGTCGGTGGGCACCCGGCCGGCTGAAGTGTGCGGATGGGAGAGAAAGCCGAACTCTTCCAACTGGGCCAGCTCGTAGCGCACCGTCGACGAGGAGACGTCCAGGCCCGTCCGCTCGACGACCGTCTTCGAGCCCACTGGCTCGCCCGTCTCCACGTACTCCTCGACCACCCGCACGAGGATCGCCTCCTGACGCGGCGTCAGCTGTGGTTGCCCGAGATCCATTCCTCGGTCAATTGTAGTTCTTTGCAGGGGTTTCAGCGATCAGCTCTGCGGTTACGCCTCCGCCCAGGAAGCGGCCACGGCGTGTGAGCCCAAGACTTCCGTCGATCCGCTCAACGAGGCCGAGCCGCTCGAGACGGTCGAGCGCCCCCGGCTCGATGGCGCCTGCCACCTCCCCGAGCGGAACGGGCCGGTCCAGGCGCAGGCCAAGCATGAGACGCTCTACGACGCGCGTCTGTCCGTCCAGTTGCTCGATCTCCCTCGGGGGGCGCACCCCGGAGGCGAGCGCGGCGAGGTACGGAGCCAGCTTCGGGGCATTGCGCCAGCGCAGGTCAGCGACGGTCGAGACCGCGCCGATTCCGAGGCCGAGGTAGTCCCGACCCAGCCAGTAGGCCATGTTGTGCCGGCCCTGGCGCCCTTCCCGGCAGAAGTTGGCCGTCTCGTACCACCGGAACCCGGCAGCGACGAGGGTCTCGACCACCTGCTCGAAATAGCCCTCCATGGCGTCCTCCTGGCGGGCGAGCTCGGCTCCCCAGGCGTGGACGAACCGCGTTCCCGGCTTGGCCTCGAGCTCGTAGCAGGAGAGGTGCTCCGGCGCCAGAGCCAAAGCCGCTGCGAGATCGCGCTCCAGGTCGGAGGGGCTCTGACCGGGAATTCCGTAGATGAGATCCAGAGAGATGTTGTCAAAACAGGCATCACGCAGATGGTAAAAGGCGCGACGGACGTCGTCGGGACCGGCGCGCCGCTCGAGCACGGCAAGCAGCCGGGGATCGAAGCTCTGCGCCCCGAGCGAGACTCTCGTCACGCCGCTCTCCCGCAGAAGCGAGGCGAGCTGGGGCGTCACGGTCTCCGGGTTCGCCTCGACAGTGACCTCGGCCGCCCGCGGGAGCGCGTTGAGCAGACGGGCGAGCTCTCCTGGCTCTGTGAACGTCGGCGTGCCGCCGCCCAGGAAGACGGTCTCGACTCCTTCGGCGAGCACGTCCCGCTCGAGCTCGAGTTCCGCCAGCAGCGCATCCACGTAGACGCCGTGGCCTTCCCGCTTGCCGACGAGCGTGACGAAATCGCAGTACCCGCACCGGTGCGCACAGAACGGGAGGTGGACGTAGAGATGCCGGGCACCGTGCGGAGCCGCCTTCATCACTTGTCCCCGTCGAGGTTGAGAACGGCGAGAAAGGCCTCCTGGGGCACTTCCACCGAGCCGACCTGCTTCATGCGCTTCTTGCCCTTCTTCTGGCGCTCGAGCAGCTTCCGCTTCCGCGTGACGTCGCCGCCGTAGCACTTGGCGAGCACATCCTTGCGCCGGGCCTTGATCGTCTCGCGCGCGATCACCCGCGAGCCGATCGCCGCCTGCACCGGGACGTCGAACATCTGCCGGGGGATCTCCTCGCGGAGCCGATCGACCAGCGCACGACCGCGCGGAAGAGCGCCCTGGCGGTGAACGATCAGGCTCAGCGCGTCAACCGGCTCGCCGGCCAGGAGGATGTCGACCCGGACGAGGTCGCCTTCCTCGAACCCGATCACGTCGTAGTCGAAGCTCGCGTAGCCCTTCGTCCGGCTCTTCAGCTGGTCGTAGTAGTCGTAGACGATCTCGGCGAGCGGAAGATCGTAGGAGAGCAGCACGCGCTCCTCGCTCAGGTACTCCATGTGGTCAAAGCGGCCGCGACGGTCGTTGTTGAGCTCCATCACCGACCCGACGTAGTCCTTGGGAACGATCGTCATCGCCCGGATGTACGGCTCTTCGACCCGGTCGAACTCGCGCGGCATGTCCGCCGGGCTGTGCACTTCGAGCTCCTGCCCGGTCGTCGTGAAGACGCGGTAGGCAACGTTCGGGGCAGTCACGAGTAGGTCCAGATCGAACTCGCGCTCGAGGCGCTCCCGGACGATCTCCATGTGCAGCAGCCCCAGGAAGCCGCAGCGAAAGCCGAAGCCGAGCGCCTGCGACGTCTCGGGCTCGTAGAAGAGCGATGCATCGTTCAGCTTGAGCTTCTCGAGCGCGTCTCGAAGGTCGGGATAATCGTCGGAGTCGGTGGGATAGAGGCCGGCGAAGACTGTCGGCTTCACGTCCTTGTAACCCGGGAGGGGCTGGGACGCGCCGCCGCGCTCCGCGGTCAGCGTGTCGCCCACACGCAGCCGGCTGACGTCCTTCAGGCCCGTGACGACGTAGCCGACCTCGCCGGCTTCGAGCGTCGGGGTCGGACGCCGGTCCGGCGAGAAGAAGCCCAGCTCCTCGGCCTCGAAGCGAGTCCCGGCGGCCATGGCACGGAGCTCTTCGCGCGTGCGGAAGCTTCCATCGACGACCCGCACGAAGGCGACGACTCCGCGGTACTGGTCGTAGGCCGAGTCGAAGACGAGAGCGCGAGCTGGAGCGCCGGGGTCGCCTTCCGGCGGCGGGATGCGTTCGACAATTGCGTCGAGCACGTCCGCGACGCCCTCTCCGGTCTTGGCCGAGATGCGGAGGACGCGAGCCGGGTCCTCGCCCACGAGATCCGCGACCCCGGCCGCCGTCGCGTCCGGGTCGGCCTGAGGCAGGTCGATCTTGTTCACGACAGGGACGATCTCGAGTCCGTTCTCGATCGCCAGGTAGGCATTGGCCAGCGTTTGCGCCTGGATTCCCTGGGCAGCGTCCACGAGCAGCAGCGCCCCTTCACACGCTTGCAGCGCGCGCGAGACCTCGTAGGTGAAGTCGACGTGGCCCGGCGTGTCGATCAGGTTCAGCTGCTGGCCCTTCCACAGCACCCGGACGGCCTGCGCCTTGATCGTGATCCCGCGTTCGCGCTCGAGCTCCATCGAGTCGAGCACTTGCTCGCGCATCTCGCGCCCGGACAGCGTGTCGGTCAGCTCGAGGATGCGGTCGGCCAGCGTCGACTTGCCGTGGTCGATGTGAGCAACGATCGAGAAGTTACGGATGCGGTCGAGCGGCACTAGTGCTCCGTCCGGTGATGTTGTCGCGGTTCTGCCGCGCGAAAAGCTAGCCGGGCGCGAACGCAGGTCGCCCTCGTATTGATGGTAAATACGGGGTCGACCGAGGACAAAGCCTGGCGACGCTTTACATACGCATCCGCGTTGAGAATGACGCTGGACATTGCTGAGCGGGGCACTCAGCTCGTTGTAGCGGATCGGCGCCGAAGCGAGAGGAGGACCTCGAGCTCGCGGATCGAGAAGGCGCGGGCGAGCGCCACGTAGAGCCCCACCGAGACGCCGAGCGCCCCGCCGACGGAGAGAAGTTGCCCGGCGACCGAGCGGCCCACAGCGGCGTCGAGCCCGTACCACACGGCGAACGCGGCACCGGCTGCGAGGGCGGAGGCGACCGCGATGCGCAGATAGGAATCGACGAGGCGACCGCCGTCCACGCGGCCCAGCCTTCGCCGGAAGACGAAGAGCAGCGCTCCCGTGCCGGCGATGTTCACGAGCGAGGTGGCCAGCGGCAGTCCCCACACGCCGACTCGATAGAAGGCGGTGGCAAGCGTAGCGTTGAGCCCGAGGTTGCCCAGCGCGATCGCCGTTGGCGTCCATGGCGACTGCAGGCTGAAGAACGCCCGGTTGAGCATCAGCATCGTCCCGTTGAACGTGAGCCCGAGGGAAAACGCCGCGAGCGCACCAGCGACGACGGTGGTCTGCCCTGCGGTGAAGGCTCCACGCTCGTACGCGAGCCGAACGATCGGGACCGCGAGAACGGCCGAGACTGCGCTCGCGGGCAGGAGCAAGAAGCCGATCTGGCGCAGGCCCAGCGAGACCGTCTCGCGGAAGCCGTCGAGGTCGGCGCGCGCGGCCAGACGCGCCAGGCGGGGGAACAGCACCGTGGCGACCGCAACCGAGAAAATGCCCTGCGGCAGCATGTAGATTCGGAAGGCTGCGTTGATCGCGCTCGGCGCGATGTCCGGGTCAATCAGCTTGGCGGCGAACACCGCGTTGATCAGGGCGTTGACGTTGATGAGCCCGAGCGCGAGTGTGACCGGAAGCATGAGGACGAAGACCCGCCGTACCGCGGGGTCGCGCCAGTCGAGCACGAGCTGGAGGCGTCCACCGCGTCCGCGCAGCCAGGGGAGCGGTAAGAGGAACTGCACGGCCGTGCCCGCCAGGATCGCGCCCGCGTAGACATAGAGCTTCGCGTCCTCGGACTCCACCAGCGGAACCCCGATTACCAGCCCGAGGATGATGACCGCGTTCCAGAACACAGGTGCGAGGGCGGGCACCGTGAAGTGTTCGTAGCTGTTCAGGATCCCCACGACGATCCCGGAGAGCCCAAGCAAGAGGACCAGCGGGAAGAGAATTCGGGAGAGGCCCACGAGCAGGTCCTGCTTGTAGGGAAACGGGCTCATGAGCCACGGCGCTAGGAGGACGAAGAGAGCGGTGAGCGTGCCGAGGCCGATGAGCATCAGCCAGAAGAGCGTCGAAGCGACGCGCCAGGCCCGCGCGCGGTTCCCCTTCTCGAGCAGCTCGCCGAAGACAGGCACGAAGGCGCCCGAGAGCGCGGCGTCGGCGACAAGCGCGCGCACGGTGTTGGGGATCAGGAAGGCGATCTCGAATGCGTTGATGGAGCCCTGGACGCCGAAGTAGTTCCGCGCGACGATCTCGCGGACCAGGCCGAAGACGCGCGATAGACCGGTGGCGGCGGCGAAGATCGCCGTCGACCACGCCAGCCGCCGGGCGGGCGCGGGCTCGGTCCGGGCCGCCTCGTCGGCCTTCACCCGGCGAGCATAGGCGAGCGGCCGGAAGGGGCGGGCTTTCATCCCGGGGCCGCCGCGAACCTCCCTTCGCTTCGAGCGTAGCGGCGGAGACCGCACGCGTGGTGGCCCGGATGTGCCGTGGTTGACGACGGAACGTGCCGATTTCGACCTGCCGGAGCCAAGGCGCCCGCTGCTACCATGCCGACGCCCGCCTCTGCGGGCCTTTTCACGCCATGCCGAACATCAAGCAACAGAAACGACGCGTCGAGAGCGCCGCGCGCCAGCGGTTGGAAAACGTGCGCTACCGGTCGACCGCGAAGACCATCTTCAAGCGGCTCGAGCAGGCGGTGCAGGACGGCGACGGAGACCGGGCGGCACAAGAGCACCGTGCGCTCGTCAAGCTGCTCGACCGCGCCGCAGCGCGGCGCGCAATCCATCCGAACAAGGCCGCCCGCAAGAAGTCGCAGGCCGAGCGCTTGCTCGGCGCTCGCGGCTAGACCCTGGCCGGCGCCGGCTCCGGCGCCCGCGTGATCTCGACCAGGGCGCGCTCGAGCTCGAGCTCGGCGGAGAGCCGACTCGCCCCTTTGAGAGCGGCGTCCAGCAGCGCGAGGCGGATCACGGCAGCGTCCAACTCCTCGCGCGAGTGGCGCTCCCCGTGTGTCATCGCCTTGCGCACGCGAAATTCGTGCTTTTTCAAACGGGAGGCGATCTCCTTGGCCCCGAGGCCTTCCTCGGCGAGGGCTTGAGCGGCGCGCACGAGGGCAACCTGAGAAGCGAGCCGGACTGCGATGAGGAACGGCTCGACTCCCTGGTCGAGCTCGGCCTCGCAAGCTGTGAGCACCCCGGCGACGTCCCGGCCTCCCCACGCGTCCGAGAGCACCCATGCGGGAGTGTCGCCGGTGGCAGGCACCGCGAGGAGCTCGACTTCCCGGGCCCCGATGGTCTCCCCCGCGGCCCACGTTGCGATCTTGTCGACCTCGAGGGCGAGCACGCTCACGTCGTCGCCCGCGATCTCGACGAGCCGCCGGGCTGCCTCGTCGCTCGCCTGCACTCCGAGGCGCTCGAGCTCCGCTCGTACCCACACGGACGGATCCTTCGGCTTGGGGACGTCGTAGCGAAGCACCACGCCGTGATTGACGACCGCTTCTGCGAGCGCTGAGTCGCGGGGCGCCTCATCGACCACGAGCGCCAGAACGGCCCCTGGAGCCGGCTCTCCCAGGTACGCGCGCACGGCCTCGAGGTCAGCCTTCTTCCACGCCTCCACGCCGTGGACGACCACCAACCGGCCGGAGCCGAAGAGACCGAGCGCGTTGAGCGCAGCGACTGCGTCCTCCCCGGACGCGTCGGAAGCGGACAGCGTCTCTACTCCTTCCGGACCGAAGCGCGCACGCAGCCGCGCCAGCGCCCGTGCGACCTTCGGCCGATCCGTACCGATCAGGAGATAGGCGGAGCGGAGAGCGTCCTCAGCCATCGCGGGCAGGATAGTCGGCGCGAACGGCCGCAACCTGATCAGCGCTCGGTCCGCACGGACAAGCGCTCGCCGTCCGACTCGATCGTCACCCGGCCGTCCTCGTCGGTGCGATAGAGGGACAGTCCGGGGAACCTCTCGAGCGCGACCAGAGAAGACGGCGCCGGGTGCCCGTAGTCGTTGTGTGCCCCAACTGAAATGACGGCGACCTTCGGGCGGAGAAGCTTCAGAAGGGAGGCGAGGCCCTCATCCGCCGAGCCATGGTGGGCGACTTTCAACAACTCGACCGGCGGGGGGCGCAGCGGCAACGTGATATTCGATTCGGCATCCGCGGTCAGGAGCGCGTCGACGCTGCCGTACGAGACGAGGAGGACGGCGGCGTGCTCGTTCGGGTCCTCCCCGGGCGGACCCGGGTCGTCGGGCCAGAGCACGCGGATCCGCAGTCGTCCGAGTCGAAAGGTCCCGCCGGCCCGGGCGAGCACCATTCGGACCCGGTGCCGGCGCGCCGCCACGCGCGCTTCCCGCTCTTCGGTGCTGACAGCGGGGATGCCCGGGTCGAGGAGGAAGCCAACCGGCAGCTCGTCGAGCACCTGCCTCGCGCCACCGACGTGGTCCCGCTGCGGATGCGTAAGCACCATGGCGGCCAGCCGCCGCACACCGAGGCTCCGTAGTTGTGCGGCCACCTTGGCCTCCGGTGGGCCCTCGTCGACGAGCACCGCGCCTTGCGGCACCTGGATGAGAGCGCCGTCGCCCTGGCCGACATCGAGAAACGTGATGCGGAGGCCGGTTGGCGGCGGAAGCGTATGGTCCGGTCGCAGCTGCCAGCCGGCGAGAACGAGTGCGAGGACGGCGGCCAGCAGGACGCTGCGCCGCCCCCTCGGGGGAGGCAGCCGGACGAAGAGAGCGACAAGGGCTGTCACGGTGACCAGCCCGGCCAGAGCCTTCCAGGCGGCCACCTGCGCATGCGGGAGTCCGCCGAAGAAGCGTGCGACGGCGGCTAGGTAGGCCGCGAACCAGCCGTTCACCCAGGCCAGGGCGGCGGCCGCGGTTGGCAGGATCGGATCGAGCGCCGCGCAGGCGAGCGCCAGCCCGAGCAGCGGCGCAACAACGGGAGCGGCAAGCGCATTGCTCGGGATCGAGTAGAGCGGGACCTGGCCGAAGTGCGTCATCAGGATCGGCGCGGTCACGGCACCGCAGGCCGCCGATACGGCGAGAACCGGCGCAAGCCGGCTCGGCACCGGGTAGCCCTCCAGCCAGGACTGCAGCCGGGGAACGACCACGAAGATCGCTCCAACGGCGGCGAACGACAGCTGGAAGCCGGCCTCCAGGAGCGAGTTCGGATTCCACGCCAGCAGGACGGCCGCGCCCACGAGGAGGAAGTACCAGCGATCTCGAGCGCGTCCACAGAGCCACGCGAGCGAGGCCAGCCCACCTGCCACTCCCGCCCGGACGACGGACGGCTGCCAGCCGACGGCCACCACGTAACCGGCAACCGCGAGCAGCGCCCCAACTTCCCCTGCGAGTCGAGGAACGCCCAGGAGCCATGCCAGGAGAAGCGCGCCGGCGACGACGTAGGCGACGTTTTGCCCGGACACTGCGAGGAGGTGGTAGAGACCCGAGGCCCGGAAGCGGTCTCGGAGCCCTTGCTCGATCCCTTCGTCCTCCCCCAGGATGATCCCCGCGATGACGGCACGCCGCTCTCCGCTCACCCCGGGCGCAAGCCCCCGGGCAACGAAGGGGCGCAAGCCCCCGGGCAACGAAGGCACGGAGGGAGTCGGCGAGGCCCCCGAGGCCCCCTCGACGCCCGACCACGCGGTAGCCGTCCCCCGACAGGACGGCGTGTATGCCCTGCCTGCGCAGGTATGACGATTCGTCGAAACCGTCGTCCTCGGGCCCACGCGGGCGCCTGATCGTGGCGACGACCTCGACGATCGCGCCCTGGGGCGGCGCCCGGCCCCGCGGGAGATCCAGGCGAGCCCGCTCGTCGGGAGCCAGCTCGCCGAAACTGAGCACGCGGACCGGGACTCGTACGGCGAACGGGCCGAAGCGGGCAGGACCCGTCACCTCGAGCCGCGCCCGCGCCACCCGGCCCACCTCTTCCGCGAGAACGCTGCGGTCGAGCACGGCCAGCCGCAGGCTCCCGGCCCACCAGCCTGCCAGGAGGACGGCCGCCGCAAGCACAATGGCCCGACACTCACGAACAGCGAGCGCTGCCGCGGCCAGCAACGCCGCCAGCAGCGCTATTCCGATTCCATGCACCTCCTGCGCAAGCGATGCGGTCAGCCCCGTGCAGAGGGCGGCGGCGAGCAGGTGTGGCGCGGGGATCCGGCCTAGGAAGTTCAAAGATCGACCAGCTTCTTGAGCTCCGCCATGCGAGCGGGACCGATCCCGGGCACTGCGTCGAGCTCGTCGACGGACGAGAAGGCTCCGTTCTCGTCTCGATAGTCGAGAATCTTCTGTGCGGTGACGGGACCGATCCCCGGCAAGGTGTCGAGCTCCTCGAGCGTCGCCGTGTTGAGATGAACTGGACCGGCAGCCGCTCCCGACGAGGCCCCACCGGCCGAGGCAGCCCCTCTCCCCCGCACCGGGACGATGACCTGCTGTCCGTCTGCGACCGGGGCCGCCAGGTTGATCGCATCCAAGTCCGCCTTGGGTTTCGGGCCGCCCGCGGCGCGGATCGCGTCGTCGACGCGGCTGCCGTCGTCGAGTCGGTAGAGACCAGGCGTGCGCACGGCTCCGACGACGTGTACGAGCAGCCTCCGCACAGGCGCCGGCTCGGCGCGCAGCGCCGCAGGAGCTACCTGCGCCGCAGCCGGTTGCCCCTTACGGAAGGCAAGTCGCCCGGCCAGCAGCAAGGCGACGAGGAGCACCGCGACGTATACCAGCGCGCGGGCGCGTGAGATCTGCGGCATCCCCACCGCTCAAGGCGCCGGCCCGGCAAGCATGGCCCCCAGGACGTCGATCGCCGTGCGCATGCCCTCGATCCTGCGGCGAGAGACCGCGCACGTGGCGCACGAAACGCGCCGAGACTCACCCGGAATGGCGTCGGCTATCCGACGCAGGGGCCCGAGGACACCGGGTGAAGCGGCGTCGAGACCCCGCGCAACACGAGCTGCACCGGAATCGCGAAGCCACTCGGCCCGCGCTTGGCGCCCGCGAAAACCATCGCGATCACCCTGCCCCGCGAGTCGACCACTGGGCCGCCGCTCTCGCCGGGCTGCACCCTTCCGCGCAGCGGCACGATCATCCGCGCGCTCACACGGCGGTCGTACGCGTCTGGAGCGATCACCGTCCTGGGCGAACCTGCTGTCGCCGCCGTCCCGGTGAGCGGGCCGTCTCGCGGATAGCCGAGGATGACGACCTTCCTCGGAAACTCGCCGTCGCGGTCGACGGCAAGCGGATCGAGGGCGAGCGACGGGACGCGAAGAAGGGCCACGTCGTTCTGCGAATCCACGTAGACGGGCTGCGCGTCGAGCGTCTGGCCGTTGGGCGCGAGAATCGTCGTCTCGTGCTCTCCGGCGATTACGTGCGCATTCGTCGCCACGAGCGCCTTGCGCACTACCCACCCCGATCCCTGCGTGCCGAGCCCGCACGCGGTCCCGTGGAGCTTGACGACGCTTCCCGCCGCGGTCTTCGCGCCGGGACTCTGGAGGACGCTTGGGTCCGGCGGAGGCAGCGGCCCGCGTCCGAGGGCAAGCTCCGGGAAGGGATCGAACCGGTTGAGGGCCTGAAGCACACGGTCGGGCGGCACCGCGCGCATGAGCTTCGGGAGGATGGTGGAGTTGCGGACGTCATTGCGGAAGCCGAGACCCGGCTGGTGCAGCGCGACGACGGCGAGCAGCCAGGCGAGCGCCAGCCCCAGCGCACCGCCGAGCCCCGCTCCCCCGACCGAATCGAGCAGCCGTAGACCGGGGCGGAAGGCGAGGAAGCGCCTCGGCGACTCGGCGAGCGACACGCTCGCCGCACCAAGCAACGAGGCGCCGAGGATGGCCCCGACGAGGCTCGCGAAGGCGACCCAGGGGGAGTTGTCGGCGAGGAACTGAGGGGCTACCCACGAGCCGGCCAGCGCACCGATTCCGAAGCCGATCAGAGACAGCGCCTGCGCGATCAGCCCCCGATACGCGCCTTGCACGGCGAAGATGGCAATCCAGGCGATGAGAAGGAGGTCCGTGGCGCTCACGCGCCGGGAACGTTAGACCCGGAGCTAGACGACGAGATTCACGAGACGACCGGGAACCACGATCTCCTTCTTCACATCCTTGCCGTCGAGGTAAGGCTTGACGCGTGGCAGCTCCTTCGCCCGGGCGATCAACTCGTCCTCGCTGAGTCCCACGGGAACCTCGACGCGGTCGCGGACGCGCCCGTTCACCTGGACAACGAGCACGAAGGTCTCGCGCTCCAGGAACGCGCGGTCGGCCTCGGGCCAGGGCGTCCTCCACAGGCGCTCGTGCCCCAGGCGTTCCCAGAGCTCCTCCGACAGGTGGGGCACGTACGGCTGGATAAGGCTTATAGCCATCTCGGTGGCGAAGCGGACCTCCGCCGCCCGCGCGGGATCGTCCTTTGCGTGGTAGATGTCGTTGACGAGCTCCATGACCGCGGCGATCGGCGTGTTGAACTGGAAGCGGCGCTCGATGTCGTCGGTCACCTTCGCGATCGTCTCGTGAGTCGTCCGCACCAGCGGCCCGCCGGCCGGGACGCCGTTCGGCTCCCCTCCCGCGACCTCGAGCCCCAGGCGCCACAGCCGGCCGAGGAACCTGAACATTCCCTCGATCCCGGCGTCCTGCCATTCCTTGTCGGCCTCGGCCGGGCCCATGAAGAGGACGTAGAGCCGTACTGCCTCGGCGCCGAAGCGGTCGACGTACTGGTCGGGGACGATGACGTTCCCCTTCGACTTGGACATCTTGGCGCCGTGGTAATAGAGCATCCCCTGGTTGAAGAGGCGCGCGAAGGGCTCCCGGAAGTCCACCAGGCCGAGGTCGTTCATCACCTTCGTGAAGAAGCGCGCGTAGAGCAGGTGGAGGATCGCGTGCTCGATGCCCCCGATGTACTGGTTGACGGGCAGCCAGTAGTCGACGATCGCCCGGTCGAAGGGCGCCTCGCCGTTCCGTGGGTCGCAGTAGCGCAGGTAGTACCAGGACGAATCGACGAACGTGTCCATCGTGTCCGTCTCCCGCAGGGCCTTGCCGCCGCACTTCGGACACGTGGTGTTCACCCACTCCTCGGCCGCCGCGAGCGGTGAACGGCCCTTCGGTACGTACTCCTCGACTTCGGGCAGGAGCACGGGCAGGTCTTCCTCCGGGACCGGCACCATCCCGCACTCGTCGCAGTAGAGGATCGGGATCGGGCACCCCCAGTAGCGCTGGCGGGAAAGCAGCCAGTCGCGCAGGCGGTAGCTGACGGCCGGCCGGCCGCTGCCGCGCGACTCGAGCCATTCCACGATGGCCTCCTTCGCCTCGGTACTCGACATGCCCGAGAACTGCGCCGAGTCGATCAGCTTCTCGTCACCCGAGTGACCGATGAACGCGGTTCCTTCCTCGACCTCGCCGTCGGCAGGCACGACGACCGGCTTGATCGGGAGCTCGTACCGCTTGGCGAAGGCGTAGTCGCGCTCGTCGTGGGCCGGGACGCCCATGATCGCGCCGGTGCCGTACTCCATCAGCACGTAGTCCGAAACCCAGACCGGGAGTCGGTTGTCGTTGACCGGATTCGTGACGAAGTGACCCGTGAAGACGCCCGTCTTCTCCTTCTCCGGATCCGCGCGCTCGACGGCCGGCCGTGCGGCGGCATGACGCGCGTACTCGAGCACCTCCTGCTCGTGGGGAGTTCCTTGCGCCAGCCGCGAGACGAGTGGGTGCTCCGGCGCTAGCACGAAGAAGGTGGACCCGAAGAGCGTGTCCGGCCGGGTCGTGAAGACCGGGATGTCGATGTCGAGCTCCTCGATCCGGAAGACGACCTCGGCGCCCTCGGAACGGCCGATCCAGTTGCGCTGCATTGTGAGGACTCGCTCCGGCCACGACTCGAGCAGGTTCATCTCCTCGAGCAGCCGATCGGCGTAGGCGGTGATGCGGAAGAACCACTGCTCGAGGCTACGGGCCTCCACCTCCCAGCCGCAGCGCTCGCAGTGACCGTCGATCACCTGCTCGTTCGCGAGCACGGTCTGGTCGTTCGGGCACCAGTTGACGAAGGCTTCCCGGCGGTAGGCAAGGTCTTCCGCGAAGAACTTGAGGAACAGCCACTGCGTCCAGCGGTAGTACTCCGGCTCGGCCGTCGAGAGCTCGCGGCTCCAGTCGATCGACCAGCCCATCCGCTTCATCTGCTCCCGGATCGCGGCGATGTTCCGGTTCGTGACGTCGCGGGGATGGCGACCTTCCTTGATGGCGGCGTTCTCGGCCGGAAGGCCGAAAGCGTCGTACCCGATCGGCCGCAGAACGGTGTACCCGCGCCGGCGACGAAGGTGCGCGACGACGTCCCCGAGCGTGTAGTTCAGGACGTGGCCCATGTGGAGCTCGCCCGAGGGGTAGGGGAGCATCTCCAGGACATATGTCTTCCGGTCGTCCCCAGGCTCGGGGGTTTCCGGGTTGGGGACGACGAACGCCTGCTCTCGCTCCCAGACGTCCTGCCACTTGGCCTCGATTTTCTTGGGGTCGTACCGCTCCACTTCAGCTCCTCGGAGACGAAAAAGCCTCTCTTTCGAGAGGCCGCGGGAGAGTCGAGCAGCCGGCTCGGCGCCGCCCGCTAGCTCCCCCTGTCGCTCGGAAGGGTGAGCTCCATTCTCGTTGCAACTGTAGCGCTAAACTCGCCCGGGTGTTCCTCACGAAGCTCGGGATTCCGAAGCTCTGGCGCGAGGATCCTGAGATCCTCTGGCCGTACGCGCGACGCCTCGCAACTCCGGTGACGTTTTGGCTCGCTCCCTCCTACGGGTACGGCCTCGAGCGAGTGCCGATGACGGGCGGAGGCGTCATCGCGGCCAACCATCTGTCCGCGATCGACCCTTCGCTCCTCGGCTCGCTCTGTCCTCGAACGATCTACTACATGGCGAAAGTCGAGCTTCTGGCGATGCCGTTCGTGGGCGACGTCCTCACCTGGACGGGCGCCTTTCCCGTTCGCCGTGGCGAAGGCGATCGCGAGGCCCTTCGCCAGGCCCGCGAGATCGCGCGCGAAGGGCACATGGTCGGCCTGTTCGTCGAGGGCACCCGTCAGCCGTTCGGTCACCCCGGCGACGTGCGCCCGGGCGCAACGATGATCGCCCTGCAGGAGGGGGTCCCGATCATCCCGTGCGGCATCTACTCATTCGGGTGGACTCGCAACAACCGGATGCCCTGCGCGCTCGTCTGGGGGAACCCGATCGACCTCAGCGGCCTTCCGCGAGCCGGGCGTGGGTACAAGCAGGCCGCCGAGATCCTGGGAAAGGAGATCGTGCGACTCTGGCGCCTGGCCGGCGAGGCGATCGCCGCCGGCTTCCCCGAGCAGCTGCCGGACGGCTCCCGGCGGTCAGGCGCCCACTATCCGCCGCTGCGGCGCGCCCCGATAATTCCGAGCCCTTCCACGAGTGTGAAGAAGGCGGCTGCGTAGGCCGAGTCGGCCGTTCGCGCCCGCATGTCCTCCCAGTTCACCTGCTCCCGCACCGGCCGGGCGATCTGGAGGAGGCTCCTGTAGTCGAGCGTCTGCTCGTCGAGGGCGAGAAGCTTCGTCACGAGCACGTCCTCGAGGGACATCACCTGCATGCGGACGGCTTCGACCTCGATCTCCTCGGCGCGCTCGAACGTCTCGTCGGTAATCGGAAGACCGACCGGCTCGAAGATGAGGTCGATCATGACGTCGTTGTCGTCCCAGGCCTTGTAGAGCCACGCCTCTGGAGGGCGCTCCGGGCGCATGCCGGCCGCGGCGAGAACGTCGAGCGCCTCGTCGGCGTCCTCCGGCCTGAGCATGAAATCGAGGTCGTGGTCCGATTCCGGGCCGCCGCGCACCCAGGCGGCCAGGCCGCCGCCGAGCATGAAGGGGACGCCCGCGTCGCGCAGCGCTCCGGCTGCCTTCTTGAGCGTCACGAGCATGGCGTCGAGGTCGGCGTTCGGCATGCGGGCTCCGGGTACCCTGCCACGCCGACGCATGAAACGAGCCAAGGTCAGGATCGCTGCGGCAGGGGACATTCACTGCACTCCCGAGCGTCGAGCCGAGATCGAAGCGTCGTTCGCCAGCCTCGCCGGCGAGTCCGACCTCTTGCTCCTGGCAGGCGACCTGACGACCTACGGTGAGCCCGAGGAGGCCGCGATCCTCGCCGAGGCTTGCCGAGGGCTGCCGCTTCCCGTCGTCGCCGTGCTCGGGAATCACGACTGGCACGCAAACCGGAGCTCGGAGATCGTCAGCATCCTCCAGGAAGCAGGCGTCACGGTTCTGGAGCGCGGCTGGACCGTCTGCGAGCTCGACGGGATGAAGGTGGGGATCGTCGGCACGAAAGGCTTCGTCGGGGGCTTTCCCGACTCGGCGCTCCCCGATTTCGGCGAGCCTCTTCTGCGCCAGGTCTACGCCGAGACGACGGCCGAGGTCGCGGCGCTCGAGGAAGGCCTCGAGGCGATTGCGGATTGCCCCCTGCGCGTCGTTCTCCTTCACTACGCGCCGACGGCAACCACCCTGGAGGGGGAGCCGAAAGGGATCCTCGCCTTCCTCGGTAGCGACCGCCTCGCCCGGCCTGTCCTCGAGCACGTCCCCGATCTCGTGCTACACGGCCACGGGCACGCGGGGACTTTCGAAGGATTCATCGGAAAAGTGCCCGTTTACAACGTTTCGATCCCCGTGATCGGGCGCGATTTCTGGGTGTTTGAACTCGAAGAAGCGGGAACGGCAGGACAATGAGCATCCTCTGGATCATCCTCATCGTGGTGTTGGTCCTCGCGCTGCTCGGGTTCTTCTCGCGCGGCTACTGGTAGGACCAACGATTCTCTGAAACGGGCCGGTCGGCTCTTGCCCGGCCGGCCCGGTTCAGGCACGGTTGACGTGTGCGTGCCTGTCCCCCCTTGCTCGCCGAAGCCGACTCGCGCCAGCGGCTCCCGCGACTGGGCGGAATGGCTCGGCCCGACGGCGTCGTGATCGTGAGCGAGCGCTTCTGGGCCTTCGCGGGCCATGGAACGCTGCGAGAAGGCGCGATGCCGCGGACGCGCTTCGAACGGATTCCGCTGCTTCGAGGCGTCATGAAGCTGGCAGCCGCATTCGCGCCGGTGTTCCGCCGTTCCGGAGTCGCGGGGAGACGAGAGCGGCGCATTCTTGGCACGCTGATCGTGGCCCCGCTCGGATTCGTGTTCCTCCCCGCCGCAGTCGCCTGGGTCGCCTGGGGGTTCATAACCGCCGCGCTTCTGGTCTGGATCTTCCGCGGACGGACGCTGCGCCTCCACGGCGCCGAGCACCGTGCGATCGCGGCCGTCGCAGAGCGGCGCCTGGCGGCCACGTGGGCGGGCGAAGCTCGTCCGTCCCGTTTCTCATGGCGCTGCGGCACGAACTTCGCCGCCCTCGTCGTCCCCGTGACGGTGCTTGCCGACCGCGTCTGGCCGTTCGCGCCGGCGCTCTACACCCCTCTGGTCGTAACAGTCCTCTCGCTCGCCCTCACGATGGAGCTCTGGCGGGCCGTCCAGGCCTCACCCTGGAGAGTTGCGCGGATCCTGCTGCTTCCCGGCTTGGGCCTTCAGCGGCTGACGACGCGCGAGCCCGCTCTCGAGGAGACGCGCGTCGCGCTGACGGCGGTCGAGGCCGTGCTCCGCCGCGAGCTCTCCTAAGACAGCTCAACCCGGTCGATCGTGACCGGCTCGCTCGGCCGGTCGGCAGAGTCACGCGGAACGTCCGAGATCTCGTCGACGACGTCCATCCCGTCGCTGACGCGACCGAACACCGTGTGCTTCCCGTCCAGCCAGGGCGCCGCCTGGGTGGTGACGATGAAGAATTGGCTCCCGTTGGTGTCCGGGCCCCTGTTCGCCATGGCGAGCGCACCGCGAACGATCCCGTGGTCGTTCGGCTCGTCCTCGAACTCGTAGCCGGGACCGCCGGTGCCGTCGCCGCGCGGACAGCCGCCCTGGATCATGAAGTCGGGAATCACGCGGTGGAAGGTAATCCCGTCGTAGAAGCCGTCCTTCGAGAGCTTGACGAAGTTCTCGACGGTCTTCGGCGCGTCGGCGTCGAAGAGCTCAAGCGCGATCGAGCCGTGATTGGTGTGAAGCGTCGCTGTGGTCATCGGCCGCACCGTATCGCGGGTGCTTGTGCGGCCGTCGAACCACAGGCTCCGCTCGGCATACTGGCCGGGCATGGCGTTTGTTCCATCTGACCGCCACCTTCTGCGGGCAAAGGACCTCGCAGATGCCCGCTATTTCGAGCCGCTGCGCGTAGACGATCTTGCCCGCGCCGCGAAGCTCTCGCGCGCCCACTTCAGCCGCGAGTTCCGGCGCGCCTTCGGCGAGCCTCCTCACGCGTATCTCCTGACGAGGCGCCTGGAACGCGCCGCTGCATTGCTGCGAGGCACGGACCGGTCGGTCGCGGAGATCTGCTTCGCCGTCGGCTTGCAGAGCGTCGGCTCGTTCACGACGAGCTTCACGCGCACGTACGGCATGTCGCCGACGGCGTACCGCTCCTCGTTCCCGCCGGCCTCCCACCACGCGCTGATCCCCACTTGCGTGTTGCGCGCCTACGCTCGTCCACAACGCCGCACGTTTCGAGAAGACAACGGCGCTCGCCGCAGTGACGATGACAGCCATTCCCTCGACCAAGGAGGATTCGATGTACAGGATCGCCACCGCGCAGGTGTGGGTGCACGACCAGGATGAGGCGCTGGACTTCTACACCAAGAAGCTGGGCATGGAGGTGCACAGCGACGTCACCGTCCCCGAGATGGGCAACTTTCGCTGGCTCACGGTCGGGCCGCCCGGTCAGGAGGATGTCTCGATCGTCCTCATGGCCATCCCCGGCCCGCCGGTCATGGATGCGGAGACCGCCGAGCAGTTGAAGACCCTGATGGCGAAGGGCTTCACGGGGACGGTCTTCTTCACCACCGATGACGTCCAGGCTTCATACGAGGAGCTCAAGAGCCGCGGCGTCGAGTTCGTCGAGGAGCCCGAGGAGCGACCGTATGGGATCGATTCCGCGTTCCGCGACCCCTCGGGGAATAACTTCCGGCTGACCGAGGTTCGGGAGACGGCCAACGTCTGAGCCGTCTCCCCGACGGTCAGCGGCGACTTATGCGATGGAGCCAGCCGGGCTCGAACCGGCGCCCTTCGCGATGCCATCGCGACGCTCTCCCAACTGAGCTATGGCCCCTTTCTCGTTCACTAGTGTAGCCGCGAACTCGTACTGCTTTGCCCAACGGACGCCGAGCTCTTGGTTATTGAGCGATTTTGCGATCCGCAGCTGCACAGTGCCGCCCGGCGGAACGTAATCGAAGGGCAAGAAGTAGCAGCAACGCAGTTCAGCACGGTACGCGGCAAAGGCGTCGACCTCGTTGCGGTTATACAACCGTCTGACGAGCCCATCGGCGTTGCGTCGAGCTGAATAGCAGCGGACGATCACGACATCGCCGTGCCGTGAGGCCCACTTACATTGCACGCGAAGGAGCTTCGCTCCGAAGTCGAGGATGAGGTCGTAGCGCTGGTCCCCGAGGGGCCTCGAGACCCCGACTCCGAGTTCCAAGGCCGCGTGCGCAATCGCCATCTCTGCGACGACGCCCTTCTGATCCGTTGTCAGCATAGGCAATATCGTACCGAGCCGATCGGACAGACTTGTTTCCCTCCGGAGTGCGGCGGGCAGCCATCGAGAGGTGGCCGAGAAGACCGACCACAGCCCGTCGTCGAGGAGGGGGCGACGCCGAGAAGCGCCGGCAGCGGCGCAAATGGGCGACCCTGCTCGGCGGCGCGCACCTGTTCTGGGTCTACGCGCTGATCCTGGCAGGGATCGTCGTTCTCCTGTACTACCTGTTGCGCTAGTTGGCGGTCGCCGCGACCTCGACCGACGGCACGTCGCCCCAGAGCTCCTCGAGGCGGTAGTAGGAGCGCGCCTCAGGCGTGAATACATGTAGGACGACGTCGAGGTAGTCGGCAAGGATCCAGCTCGCGTCCCGCTCTCCGTGCACGTGGCGAGGCACCGAGCCTCCCTCGCGCTTCATCCTCTCGCGCACCTCGTCGTAGATCGCCTTCGCCTGCCGGGAATTGTTGCCCGTGCAGACGACGAAGTAGTCGGTATAGGTGCACACCGGCCGCATGTCGAGGATCACTACGTCCCTGGCCAGCTTCTCCTGGGCGAGGTCGGCTATTCGGCGTGCTTGGTCGAGGGATGTCAGGGTGGTCGAAAGCTCCTCAGTCGCTTGGAATCAGGGTATCACTGGTATCACCGGTAGAGGCCGGCGACCTCGATTTCCCGGGCGACCGCGTTCGGAACCATCCCCTCGATCGGCTCGCCCGCGCTGAGGCGCCGGCGAAGGTCGCGCGAGGAGACGTCGACGGGCGGAATCTCGAAGAATTCCACTCGCTCGGGCCGCTCCAACTCGCCGAGCACATGCTCGAGCCGTTCCGAGGGATAGCCGGGACGCGTGGCGACGCCGAGGCGCGCCAGCTCGAGCACGGCGTTCGGCTCCTTCCAGGACAGGAAGTCGGTGAACTGGTCGGCTCCGACCAGAAAGACCGGATCGTCGAAGCTCTCGGCACGGAGCATGTCGATCGTGCGCGCGTGCTCGTCTCGCACCACCTCGGTCCGCGGGAGGCCGGCGAATGCCAGCCGTGCGAGCTCGAAGCGCGTCGCAAAGTCGAGATCGGCCGGCTTGTGGCCGGGAGTGACGGCCACGAGCACGAGCAGCCGCTCCAGCGGGAAGTGGTCCAGGGCGGCCTCTGCGAGCGCCATGTGGCCGTTGTGGGGCGGGTCGAAGACGCCGCCGTAGAGACCTGTCATTCGTATTCGACCTCGTCGTCGGGCTTCACGCCCGCAGCTCGTAGCGCCTCCTCCGGGGCCTCACCCCGGACGCGGAAGCCCCTGTCGGTCCGGAAGATGCGGAACGGGCGCCGCCTCGGCGCCGAGGGTCGGTAAACCAGGAAGTCCGCCAGCTTCTCGTCTTGTGGACGCGCCGGCGCGCTTTCGGGAACGAGCTGAAACAGCAACCGTTTCAGTTCGTCGATGCCCTCGCCGGTAACCGCGGATGTCTCGACCACAGCCAGGATTCGTGGATCCTCGAGGGCGAGTTCCGGGCGAGCAAGGTCGATCTTGTTCAGGACGCCGATCTGGGGACGCTCGTCCAGGCCGGCCCCGTAGGCGTGCAGCTCGCCGTCGATCGTCCGGAAGCGAGCTTCGACATCCTCCGCCTGCGCCTCGATCACGTGGATCAACAGACGGGCGCGCTCGAGGTGGGCGAGGAACTCGTCCCCGAGGCCGACACCTTGATGGGCTCCCTCCAGGAGGCCCGGGACATCAGCGACGGTGAGCTGGCGACCGTCAGGCGATTCCACCGTTCCCAGCACCGGAGCGATCGTGGTGAACGGGTACTCGGCCACCTTCGGCTGCGCGTTCGAGATCCGGCGCAAGAGCGACGACTTGCCAGCGTTCGGGAAGCCCACGAGCGCCGCGTCGGCCAGCAGCTTGAGCCTGAGCTCGACGACCTCCTCCTCCCCTCCGGCTCCGATCTCAGCAAGCCGAGGCGTCTGGTGCGTCGGGGTAGCGAAGCGGCGGTTCCCCGCGCCGCCCGCTCCTCCGTGAGCCAGAGTCACGCGGGCGTCTGCATGCGCGAGATCGACGAGCAGACGTCCCTCCTCGTCGAAGACCTGCGTGCCTACAGGAACGTGGAGCTCGACGGTCTCGCCGGTGCGCCCGTGCTTGTTCTTGCCTTCTCCGTGCCGTCCGCGACCGGCGGTGAAGCTGCGCTTGCGCTGGAAGAAGGCGAGATCGCGCAGATCGGGGTCGGCCACGAGGACGACGTCGCCGCCGTCGCCGCCGTCGCCTCCGTCCGGCCCTCCCTTGGGCACGTACTTCTCGCGCCGAAAGCTGAGCGAGCCGTCGCCGCCGCGGCCTCCCCGCACCTCGATGCGGGCCCGGTCGTGGAACAACTCGACGCCCTAGAGGATGGAAATGGTGCGGTCGCGGAATGCGACCTTGCCGTCGCGCTTGGCGAAGATCGTGTGGTCGCGCCCGACGCCCGTCCCCGGGCCGGCGCGAAAACGCGTGCCGCGCTGCCGGACGACGATCGCCCCCGCCTTGATCTCCTGCCCGTCGAAGATCTTGACGCCGAGCCGTTTCGACTCGGAGTCGCGGCCATTCTTCGAGGAGCCGAGGCCCTTCTTATGCGCCATCTATTCCGCCGCCTTTTCCTTCTTGGTGGTCGTGCTCTTCTTCGCCGTGGTCGTGCTCATCTTCGCCGCGGGTGCCTTTGATTCTTTCTGGGGGGTGGACGAGGGGGATCTCCCCCTCGTATTTCCGATCGTCTGGATCTCGATCCGGGAGAGGCGGCTGCGGTGCCCGTTCCGGCGCCGGTAGCCGGTCCGGCGCTTGTGCTTGCCGACGATGACCTTCTCGCCGAGGACGTGCGCCGTCACCTTGGCCGTCACCTGCTGGCCCTTGAGCTTGTCGCCGAGCTTCGGCTCCCCGTCGCCGCCGAGCAGAAGAACGTCGGGATGGAACGTCTTGCCTTCCTCCACGGAGAGGCGGTCGACGAGCAGCCACTCGCCCTCGCGGACGCGGTACTGCTTCCCTCCGACGGCGATCACTGCATATGTCTTCTTCTCGGGCATAAGCGCTAAGCGAGCGGGCTCTCCCGGCCCGCTTCGGGGGTGGATTCTACCGGCTTGCGCTTGCGTCCGCGCCCGCCCCGCGTGCCGCGGCGCGTCTTCTTCTTGGGCTTCTCCTCGGCGGCCGCTTCGCCCGACTCGGCCTCGGTTTTCGTCTCGGCCGGGGCAGCTGCGGTCTCGGTAGCAGCGGTGGTCTCGGTGGAAGCCTCCTGCGCGGCTGCGGGCTTCTTCTTCCGGCCCCGCCCTCCGCGACTCCCTCGGCGCGTCTTGCGCTTGGGCTTCTCGCCCTCCGGCTTCGGCGTCTCAGCGTCCGGAGTCGCCTTGTCGCCATCCTCGGAAACGAGGACCGCATGCGCCGACGTCTTCCCGACATCCTCGATCCGGATCTCGACCTTCTCGCCGACCTGCGCAGCCGCGCCCGCGACCGTGATCACGTAGCCGTCCAGGCGCGCGATCGCGTCCGTCTCGGTGTGGAGATGCGCTTCCTCGAGCTCGACCTCGAGCTCCTGGCCCGGCTCGACCGGGAACGCCTGCGGTTCCACCTCCGCGGACTTTCCTTCGCTGAGAACGGCGAAGTGATCGTGTGGAGCGCGCTGCCGGCCCTTGAGCGCGAAACTGCGTCCCGTCTCCTTCTCGAGCTCGGCGAGCCGTGAGCCGCCCGGGCCCACGAGGAGCGTCGCGACCTGCGAGTTGAGCTCGACGAGGAAGGACTCGCTCTTCGACTCGGCCACGAGCCGGCGCAGACGGCGCTCGGTCTCGACCGCGTGGGTCTCCATCGAGACGACGACGCCGTCGCCCTTACAGGTCGGACAGCGGTCGGTGAGGATTTCGCGCGGCCCGTCGGTGACGTTCTGGCGCGTCATCTCGACGAGGCCGAGCGGCGAGATCTCGACGACGTAGGTCTTCGTCCGGTCCCGGTGGAGTTCATCGTTGAGCGCTTCCTCGACGAGCTGGCGATTCTTGGGGTTCGCCATGTCGATGAAGTCGATGACGATGATCCCGCCGATGTCGCGGAGACGGAGCTGACGGACGACTTCCTTGACCGCCTCGAGATTGTTCTTCGTGATCGTGTCCTCGAGCCTGCCCTGGCTCGTGCGGCCGCGCGCGCCGACGAAGCGCCCGGTGTTTACGTCGATGACGGTGAAGGCCTCGGCGTAGTCGAAGATCAGGTAGCCACCCGAGGGCAGGTCGACTCGCCGACCGAGGGTTGACCGGACGGCCTCGTCGACGCCGTAGCGCTCCATCAGAGGCTCCTTGTCCTGGTAGAGCTCGACGCGGGCGGCCAGCTCCGGAGATGTCCGCCTCAGGTAGCCGACGATGCGGCGGAACGTGCGGTCGTGGTCCACGACGACGCGCTGGAAGTCCCGGATGAAAAGGTCGCGGATGATTCGCAGCGGCAGCTCGGACTCCTGGTAGACGAGCGCCGGCGCCTCGGCACGGTTCGCGCGGCCGCGGATGGTCGACCAGAGCTTCTGGAGGAGTGCGAGGTCGCCCTCGAGCTCCTCGCGCGAGGCGCCTTCCGCCGCAGTGCGGACGATGAGCCCACCCTCGGGAAGCTCGAGCGCCTTGCAGATCGCCTTCAGCCGCTCGCGCTCCTCGTCGTCGAGTCGCCGCGAGACGCCGATGCCGTCCCCGAACGGGACGAAGACGAGGAAGCGACCGGGGAGGGAGATTTCCGTCGTGAGGCGGGCTCCCTTCGTGCCCATGGGATCCTTGACCGCCTGCACGAGCACTTCCTGGCCGCGCTCGACGAGCTCCTGGATCCGTCTTCCGTGCTTTCGTCCCTCGAGCTCGGGAACGACGATCTCGTCGACGTAGAGGAAGCCGTTCTTCGCGAGACCGATGTCAACGAACGAGGCCTCCATGCCGGGAAGAACGTTGTCGACCGTCCCCTTGTAGACGTTGCCCGCGATCGACCGCCGTCCGGGCCGTTCGAGGTAGACCTCGCCGACCACGCCGTCCTCGAGCACAGCAACTCGCTGCTCGCCCACCTCGACGGAGACCAGGATCTCCTTCTTTACGTCGGGCCGAACAGGCGCGCTGCGCGCGCTCGTCGAAGCGGGCCTGCGCGCCGGCGGACGCCGTCGCTTGGGCTTGGCTCCTTCGTCCTTCTTTTCTTCTGTGACGGCGACGGCAGTGGCCGTCTCGGTCTTCTTCTTGCTACGCCCCCGCCCGCCGCGCGATCCTCGCCGGCGGCGAGGCTTTTGCTCAGGCTGTTCCGGGGGTGTTTGTTCCTGCGCGGGGGCTTCGGGAGCGGCCGCCTCCGGCGGCGCCTCCTCCTTTGTGCCTTTGCGCTTGCGAAACCATGGCACGTGTCAGATCTCCTTTCGGGCGCACGCCTCGGCCGCCCGCAGGCATGGCCGTCAGCGTGTCAGCGCCAAATCTCATTCTTGTTGTGCGTGGGGATCCCGCTCGCCCGATTTGGGCTCGGTGCTCCCTGCGCGTACTCTCTCAGGGTAGCAGGCGGCCTCTACGCGGCCGCCGGCCTGACCTGAGCTTGCTTGCGCTTCACGGAACGAAGCCGCTGGCTGAGACGAGCCCACGCCCAGGGCTCGATCTCGTTGTACCGCCCCGAGGCGATCTCCGCCCTGGTCACTTCCAGATACTCGAACCAGGCGTCGGCTTCCTCGATGGCCAGTGCCTCGTGGTCCGAGAACACGTGGTCGCCGCTCATGCGCGGACAGGCTAGGACCGGGACCGGACGGAGCCGACCACATTTTTGATTCGCGTCTGTCCCCCAGCCTCGAAATAAGCGGCTGCGGCGATCCCCAGGGCCCGTGTGCCCGCATAGGCAATGCCGCCCTTGATCGCCCAGCCGACGCCGGGGATGAACCCCAACGCCTCACGCGCGACAGCGCGAAATCCGAGGCCGGCGCCGATCACGGCCAAGATCTCGAGCGCCCGGTCTCGGTCGATCTGCTCCCCGTAGGCCGCCGCGATCCGGAAGACCATCCTGATCTGGTTGAGCGTGAGCGCGGGCAGGTCGGCCCCGGGGATGAAGATCGCCGCCCCGAGGATGCCGTTCTGGCGCGCGAACTTGTTGATCGTCTGTTCGACGACCGCGCCGCGAAGTGCAGGCACCCGCGTCGCCCACATGTAGGCATGGTCGTCCGCCCGCTCCGCGACGAGCTCGGTGACTCGATCGATCGGCAGGGGCGCGCCAGGCGGGACCTGGACGACATTGGTCGCGAGCACGTAGGGGACGTCGAGCGGATCCGTGCCGGCGCCAACGAGAACGCAGATGGCCACGACCCCCTTGCGGTCGGCGAGGCGCAGCGCCTCCTCGTCCCTTGGGGTGGCCTGCTCGCCCTCGATGACGTAAAGCAGGAGGCCGGCGCCCTCGACGTCGTAGGGCGAGAGCTCGCCGCCCGTGAGGTCGCGGACCGCCTGGGCGTCGCCCCCGGCCGTGAGCGCGTCGCGAAGCTCCCGGCCCGGGCCCGGAGCGCCGGCGATGACGAGCGGGCGGAAGTCCTCCGCTGCCGCGCGCAGTTCCTTGACGATCCCGTAGATGGCGCCAGGGTGGATGGGCAGGCGAGCCAGCCGCACGATTACCGGCCTGCGAGCTTGCCGCGCACGTGAATCGACTCGAGGAGTCCGATCATCGCGAGCGTCGTGATCATCGAGCTTCCGCCGAAGCTCACGAACGGAAGCGGGATGCCCGTCACGGGGGCTATCCCGATGGTCATCCCGATGTTGATGAAGACCTGGACCAGGAAGGTGAAGACGATCGCGCCCGCGGTCGCGGCCATGAAGAGGGTCGGCGCGACCGCGATGATCTTGATCCCCCGCCAGGCGATGAGCGCGTAGAGAAGGAGCAGGATGGCCGCGCCCAGGAAGCCGCGCTGCTCGGCGAGCGACGAGAAGATGAAGTCGGTGTTGTGCTCCGGGAGGAAATCGAGGTTCGTCTGAGTGGCTCCGGCGACGCCGCGCCCGTCGTAGCCGCCTGAGCCGACCGCGGTGATCGACTGCGTGATGTTGTAGGTGGTCCCCGTCGGGTCGACGTCCGGGTGCACGAAGCCGATGAGCCGATCCTTCTGGTACTGGTCGAGGACCTCGACGCCCGCGGCCGGAAGGAACCAGAGCATCGAGAGGGCGATCAGGGCCACCAGCGCGCCAAGGAAGCCGAGCTGCTTCCACGGAAGGCCTCCGAAGAGGAGGGCGGCGGCCGCAGCGCACCCGTAGATGAGCGCGCTGCCGAAGTCGGGCTCCTCGAAGACCAGCACGATGGGGACGGCGGCGAGCCCGACCACGGACCAGGTGACGCGCCACCCTCCCACGCGCCTCGAGCGATCGGCGACGAAGGCTGCGAGGAAAAGGATGAGCAAGACCTTCCCGAGCTCGGAGGGCTGGAAGTTGAAGGAGCCGAATGCGATCCACCGCTTCGACCCACGGACGTTCTCGGCGAGCGGGAAGACGATGAGCAGGAGGAAGACGACGAGCCCGTAGAGGACACGCTTGTGGCGGCGGAACACGTCTGGGTTCAAGGCAGTGAAGACGGCCAGGACGAGGACTCCGAAGGCGACGTAGGTCTGCTGCCGGAAGAGGTAGTAGCCGGAATCGCCGGGAATGTCGTTGCGGGTCACGGACGCGAGCACCCAGAGCCCGTGCGTAATGACACCCCCGACGGCCAGGAGCAGGAGGTAGTCGATGTGGCGCAAGAAGGCGCCGACCTCCGCTCCGAGGGCGGACCGTGCCTGTGCTTGTGGGAGAGCGCGAGTGGCCATCGCTTCCTTAGTCGGAATCCTTCACCGACGAGACGTACGAGTTCGGGTCGACCTTGAAGTACTTCTCGAAGACCTTGAGCGCCGCCGGAGCCGCCGCCACGCCGCCGTGGCCGCCGTTCTCGATCAGCGCGCACACGACGAGCTTCGGCTTTCCGTACGGGCCGTATCCGCACCACCACGCTTGGTCCTGCAGACCCTGGTAGCCGGGCAGGCGGACGAATTTCTCAGCCGTTCCGGTCTTTCCGGCGATCTCGATCGGGAACGAGCCGAAGATCCCGGACGACGTCCCGTAGGTCGCGTGCGTCGCTTTGTAGAGGCCTTCCTGCACGACGCGGAGGGCACCCGGGTCGAGTCGGACGTCCTTGGGCGGCTTGGGCGCGTAGGGACGGAGCACCACCGGGGCCTGGCCCTGGTTCCCCGGCTCCTCGACCGACTTCACCATGTGCGGCTCGACGAGCTTGCCGCCGCTCGCGATCAGCGCATAAAACCGGGTCATCTGCAGCGGGGTGACGAGTACGTCGCCCTGTCCGATGGCCAACTGCACGGAGTCGCCGCTCGTCCAGATCTTGTCGATCTCGGTCTTGAAGTAGCGCCGCCTCCAGTTGGGCGTTGGCATGAGGCCCTTTTCCTCTGGGCCGATGTCCAAGCCTGTCGTGGCGCCGAAGCCCATGTTCCGCGCCCATTTCTGGAGCGGCGAGTCCTTGCGCCCGTAGAAGCGGAGACCGAGTTGGTAGAAGTACGTGTCGCACGAGGCCGCGAGCGCCGTTGTCATGGTCATGGGCTCGTTGACGTAGGGATCCCAGTTCGTGAACGTCTGGCCGTCGACGACCTCCTTGCCCGTGCATTGGATGAGCTCGTCCGGCGCCACCATCCCTTCCTGAAGGGCTGCGAGCGCCGTGATGGGCTTGAATGTCGACCCGGGCGGATACAGCCCGGCTACGGCGCGGTCGAGCGTCGGGTGGTTCTCGCTCGGCTTGCCGAGGCGATTCAGATTGCGCTGCTTGACCTGTCCGACGTAGATGCTCGGATCGAAGCTCGGGTTGGACGCGAGCGCGAGGATCTCGCCTGTGTTCGGATCCATGGCCACGAGCGCCCCGCCATCGGCGGCCCAGCGGCCGTCGTCGTGCGCGATCCGGATGCCGTAGTCGAGCGCTTCCTCGGCGGTCTTCTGCAGCTCGGCGTCGATAGTGAGCCTCACGTTGTTGCCGGCCTCCGGCAACTGCTCGAACTCCCGCGCGCTCTTCACGCGCCCGAGCGCGTTCACGTAGACGCGGCCGATGCCCGGGCGGCCTCGGAGGTACATGTCGTAGGTCGCCTCGACGCCCGTCTGGCCGATGCGGTCACCGGGCGCGTAGCCGTCCTTCTTCCGCGAATCCGCCTGCTCCTGGGAAATCTCCCCCACGTAGCCCAGCACCTGCGCAGCGATCCCGCCACGGTCGTAGTGGCGCAGGGAACTCTGGCTGATCTGCACGCCGGGGAAATCGTTCTGGTGCTCGAGCAGGTAGTTGACCTTCGCGTCGGCAACGTCGGTCTTGATCGTGATCGGTGTCAGGAGGTCGTCCTTGCGCTTCTCCAGATCGCGTTCGACGCGCCGGTAGGGCACCTGCAGGAGCCTGGCGACCCGGCGAAGCGCCTCCTCGCGCCGCTCGGGCGTGAGCTCGTCGAGTGCGGCCGGCCAGAGCTGCGCGACCGTGCTGGGAACGTTCGAGACGAGCACGTTGCCGTTGCGGTCGATGATCGACCCCCGTTGCGCGGGCGCGCGGAACGTGCGCACCTGGTTGTTCCGAGCGTCCTCGAGGTAGGTCTGCCCGGAAATCACCTGCAGCGCCCAGAGGCGGAAGAAGAGGACGCAGAAGATCGTCACGGCGAAGACGCCCACGATGGCGATGCGTAGGGCCATCTGGGGCGTGAGGCGATAGGGCTCCTCGACGCGGGGGTCGGGCGGCAGGAAGCCGGGAAGACTGGAGGGTGGACTAGACAGCGGGGCGCACCTCGCGGCGCTCTCGCGGCTCTGCGTGGAAGATCCGCCGGCAGAGGCCGTAGAGCGGATAGGCCAACAGCATGTTGAGCGCGAGTGTGGGCAAGAGCACTCCGACGAAGAACTGCGCGGCGGAGAGCGTCGATCCGAGCATGAAGTGAACGACCGCCGAGCCCAGAGCGAACCCGACCGTCCCGAGCGCGACCGCGACGAGCGAGGGATGCGCCGAAGACTTCGTCGTGACGTCGCCGAGCCTGCCGGCGAAGTAGCCCACGAGCGTCAGGAGGAGCGAGGTCAACCCCAGGGTCTCCAGCGAGGCGACGTCGAGCACCAGGCCGGCCCAGAAGCCTGCGACGGCCCCGAACACCGGGCCTCGCAGCAGCGCGATGCCGATGACCAGGACGAGGACGACGTCAGGGTGGCCCTCGGCCACCTCGATGGCCGATGCGATCGACACCTGGACGAGCGCGGCGAAGAGCAGCAACGCGCCGGCCTTGATCACGTCGGCGGTCATCGTTTCTTCGGCACCAGCACGATGACTTCGGCGAGCGCGTCGAAATTGACCAGCGGCGCGACCTGGATGCGCTTGTAAAGGTCGACGTCCTGCTGCCCGACGGATTTGACCATTCCGACCGGGATTCCGCGCGGGTAGAGGGATTCGAGCTTGCCGCTCCGCCAGCCGGCGGTGATGACGAGGTTTCCCTCCTCGACGAACTCGTCCTTGCCGACGCGGTCGAGGACGAGAGCCGACGAGTCGCTCGGCCCATGCCGGACGACCCCGGCCGCGCCGCTCTCGAGCACGATCGCCGAGACGGCGCTCGACTGGTCGGTGAGCAAGGTCACCTTGGCGCCGTTGGAGGTGACGTTCGTGACCAGCCCCACCAGGCCGTCCTGGGTCACTACGGGGTCATTGCGCCTTACCCCCGCGGAGGATCCGGCCGCGATCAGGACTTCCTGGTTGTACGCGCTGGGCGGACGGCCGACGACCCGGGTGGAGACGCCGGTGAAGCCCGCTGGGAAGCTGGGCCCGTCGACGAAGCTCAGCAGGTCGCGCAGGCGGTCGTTCTCGCTGACCGCGGTCTGCTCCTGAATCACCCTCTGGCGGAGCGCTTCAACCTGCTTCCGCAGCTTCTCGTTCTCCTGCTTGGCTCCGACGAGATCCGACGTCCAGCCCCACGCGTCACGGAACGGGCGGGCGATCCGCTCGCCGGCGACCTCGAACGGCATGGCGACCGAGAGCCCGATGCGTTGCGCCGAGTGGAGCGTCCCTTCTTCCGACTCGCGAAAGTAGACCGTGATCAGCGCGAGCGAGAAGAGCACGAGCACAGCCGCGACCAAGCGCGCCCTGAGCGCGCGACTCGTCCTGGGCGAGGGCCCCTCGGTGCGGCGGGCGGACGCGTCCAGGACTGGGAGCCGTGCTGTGCGTTGCCGAGGCACGGAGGCCAGATTCTAAAGCCTTGAGCGGAGACTGCCCGTTCTAACGGCGTCTGCCGTTCCGGTTCCGCGCCTTGGCCGCGCGGTGGATGACCTCGAACTCCTCGAGGCTCTTGCCCGAGCCGACCGCGACGCAAGTGAGCGGAGACTCCGCGAGCTGGACGGGCATCTGCGTCTCGTCGCGCAGCCGCTCCTCGAGACCGCTGAGCAGCGAGCCGCCGCCTGCGAGGACGATCCCGCGGTCCATGATGTCCGCCGCGAGCTCGGGAGGCGTCTTGTCGAGCGTCGACTTGATCGCGTCGAGGATCTGCCCGACGGGCTCGTCGAGCGCGCGCCGCACTTCCTCGGATGTGATCACGATCGTCTTGGGGAGGCCCGTGAGCATGTCGCGGCCTCTGACCTCCGCCTGAACCTCCTCGCGGAGCTCCCAGGCGGAGCCGATCTCGAGCTTCAGCTCCTCCGCGGTCTGCTGGCCGATGAGGAGCTTGTACTCCTTCTTGATGTGGCTCATGATCGCCTCGTCCATCTCGTCGCCGCCGACGCGGATCGACTGGGAGACGACGATGCCGCCGAGGGAGATGACCGCGACTTCGGTCGTACCTCCGCCGATGTCCACGATCATGTTCCCGGTCGGCTCCGAGACGGGCAGTCCGGCCCCAATCGCAGCCGCCATCGGTTCCTCGATTAGGTAGGCCTGCCGGGCGCCGGCCGAGAGGGTCGCCTCCTCGACCGCGCGCTTCTCGACGCCGGTCACGCCCGACGGGACGCAGACGACGACCCGCGGATGCGCGAAACGGTTGTGGTGCACCTTCTGGATGAAGTGGCGGAGCATCTGCTCGGTGACATCGAAATCGGCGATGACGCCGTCTTTCAGCGGCCGGATGGCGGAGATCGTGCCCGGCGTGCGGCCGAGCATGCGCTTGGCCTCGATCCCGACCGCGTGGACCTCACCCGTGCGCTGGTCGATCGCGACGACGCTCGGCTCAGAGAGGACGATGCCGCGGCCGCGGACGTAGACGAGCGTGTTGGCAGTCCCGAGATCGACTGCCATCTCCCGCCCCCCGAAACCGCTCAGTGTGCTCCAAAGGCTCACGAACGGGCAAGTCTAGTGGACGGCTCCTCTTATCCGAAACCGTATGTGCCCGCGAAACGCTCCGCGAGCAGGCGGATTAGGAGCGTTCCCGGAAGGCCGACGACGTTCAAGGCCGGGGTCTGGGCCGGGGTCAGACCCCGGCCATGTCACGATAAGACGTCATTTCAGCGCCAAGGGACGCAACACCGCCTTGGCACGGAAATGAAACTCCTACCCTGGCTGGGTGCCTCGACCCCTACGGAAGCTTGAGCCCGGCGGCATCTACCACGTCACCGCCCGCGGCAATCGGAAGCAGCGAATCTTTCTAGCGGACGCAGACCGCGAATTGTTCCTAGCGCTACTGGCGCGGATCACGATTCCACTGCGATGGTTTTTCCACGCGTATTGCTTGATGGAAAACCACTACCACCTTGTTATCGAGACGCCTGAAGCGAATCTTTCCGCCGGGGTGCAACGCGTGAACGGAAGATACGCGCAGGCGTTCAACAGCCGGTATGCCCTTAGCGGCCATCTCTTTCAAGGCCGTTTCCATTCGGTCTCGGTTAAGAGCGATGGTCACCTTCTCGAACTGGCGCGCTATGTCGCTTTGAACCCGGTGCGCGCGGGCCTTTGTGCCCGGCCAGAAGACTGGCCATGGAGCAGTTGTCGCGCCGTGTTGGGAATGGTTAGCCCACCGACCTTTCTGAGGATCGAGCGGGTGCTCGACGGCTTCGGCTTGCATGCTGAGCAACAGCGCGCGAACTTTGGTCGGTTCCTACGCGACGCGTCAGTGAGGGCGGAGCCTGAGTTGGCTACGTGAGCCGTGTCCGGGGTCAGACCCCGGACACGGCTGTTTTAGCCGAAGCCGTACGTACCCGCGAAGCGGTCGGCGAGCAGGCGGATTAGGAGCGCTCCCGGAAGGCCGACGACGTTCAGATAGTCGCCCTCGATCCGCTCGACGAGCCCGGCTCCGAGCCCCTGGATGGCGTACGCGCCCGCACGACTCTCCCATTCGCGCGACGCGACATAGGCGGCGATGTCGCGCGGCGTCAGCGGCCGGAAGGTGACGCTCGTGGTCTCTGCTGCCACCTCCTCCCAGGCCGGGGTTAGCAGGCAAAGGCCCGAGACGACCGCGTGCGTGCGTCCGCCAAGCGTCTCGAGCATTTCGGCCGCCTCCTCCGCGCCGCCCGGCTTCCCGTACGCCTTGCCGTCGAGGACGACTGCCGTGTCGACGCCCAGCACCGGCCGGTCCCCGGCCCCCTCGGCCACGGAACGCGCCTTTCCGGCCGCGTGTGTACGGACGAGCTCGGACGGCGAGGCGCCGGCGTCGTCGTTTTCCTCGTAGGCAGGCGCCACGATCTCGAAAGGAATCTCGAGCTGCTCGAGAATTGCCCGCCGCTGGGGGCTCGTCGAGGCAAGGAGGATGGGCGGTGCCGAGGGATCGCTCACTCCCTGCGCACGCTCCAGATCTGCTCCATGGGCCAGTGCCGGGCCCACTCTGTCTCGGCGGCGCCCCTGTAGGTCGACTCGGCGCCGTCGGGAGGTTGGATCTCGCGCAGCGCCTCGACGACGAGCCCGTTGTCGCGAAAGAGCCTGATCCACTCCCCGTACGGGAGGTAGAAATGCACGAGCCCGTCCTCGTCCTCCACCCTGTGCAGCCCGAAGTAATCAAGCCGGAGCTCGCGGGTGACGGTGTCCCGCTCGTCGTCCCAGCAGATGACCTCCCAGGAGGTTGACTCGCTGAACGCCAGCAGACCGCCGCTCCGCCGCACCCTGGCCGCTTCGGGCACCCACGCGTAGGGATCGACGAAGCGGTTGGCTCCGTGGTCGGCGAACACGATGTCGAAGCTCTTGTCGGGAAACGGCATTGACTCCGCGCTCGCGTGGGCCAGCTGGACCTCCACTCCTGCCGCCTTCACTGCAGACCGCGCATGCTCGAGCTGGCGCTCCGAGTAGTCCACACCGACAGCCCGCGCTCCCTCTCGGGCGAGCAGGATCGACCACTGCGCGGCGCCGCACCCGAGCTCGAGCACGTCCTTCCCGGCCACTTCGCCGAGCACACCGAGCTCGCTCTCCGGGAGCTGCCACATACCCCAACGAGGCTCGGGACGCCCGATGTGCGCACGATGCCGGTCCTGGTACTCGTCCGACTGGCGGTTCCAGAAGTCCCGGTTCCGGGCTGCGTCAGACAAGCTCTGAATCGGAGAACCAGACCGCTATCTCGCGCTCCGCCGACTCCGGCGAGTCCGAGCCGTGAACCAGGTTGTCCGGCATGGCAAGCGCGAGGTCGCCACGGATGGTTCCGGGGGCCGCTTCGGCCGGATTCGTCGCGCCGATGGTGACGCGGACGACGGAGATCGCGGACTCTCCCTCCGCCACGAGCGCGAGCGTCGGCGCGGACGTGATGAAGTCGACGAGCTCCCCGAAAAACGGTTTCTCGCTGTGCTCCGAGTAGTGACGCTCGGCGAGGCCGCGGTCGAGCTGGATGAGCTTTGCGGCCCGAATCTGGAGCCCGCGCTGCTCGAGCCTCCCGAGGATCTCACCCGCCAGACCGCGTGCGAGCGCATCTGGCTTGATGAGGACGAGGGTCCGCTCAGACACGCGGGGAGCCTACCGGGCCGTCCTAGCTCGGTCGCTGGCTAGAGGTTTCCGACAGCGCGGGGAGACTCGACCGGAGTTTCGCAGTACGGGCAGATCTGCCACAGAGGCTCGAGCGGCGCCTTGCAGCGGCGACAAGCCTCCTTTAGCTTCGTCGTGCACACCGGGCAAGCGAGGAAGGTGGAGTCGACGACGGCGCGGCAGACAGGACAGCGGTCTGCCGTACCGAGCGACTCTTCCATCGCCTTGATCTCCAACTCCCGCTCGTGCACGTCCTCCAGGTACTCGGGCGGGCGGAAGAACATGTAGAGCAGCGGGCCCAGGAACGGCGGGAAGATCCCGAGCGCCACGGCCATCGCGAGCAGCCACGGGTCTTCGATCCGCCGGCGAGCGTCCTTGTAGACCCAGTAAGCGGACGCCGCCCAGAAGATGACCAGGAAGAAGAGGAAGACATTCCGGATCGCGAGCCACGTGCCGGAGTGGAAGAAGTCCTTGAAGCCTCCGAACAGGTCGTCGTTCGTGCCGGTTGTTGTCTGAGCCAGATGCATCGCGGTCCTCTAGAACAGAATCTTTCCTACCAACCACCCTGCGCCAAACGAGATCGCCACGATCAAAGAGAGTACGACCGCGGCGAACGCGAAGACGCTGATGCGCTCGCCTACCGTCGCCATGGTAGGGGAGTCCCCGGTCGGAAGGGGGCGAGATCCGCGAGGAGATAGAGCGAACCCGTCACGAGAACGGCGCCCTCGTCGCCGGCCGCCTCTCGGGCTGTAGCGACGGCTTCGGCAGGATCCGGGACCGTACTCACCTGCTTGAAGAATGGTCTTGCTCGCTCCGCGAGGTCTGCGGGAGGAAGCGCGCGCTCGTTGCTCGAAGCAGTGGCCACGATCGTGTCCCCGAGCGCCGAGAGGGCGGCCAGCATTCCATCGGCGTCCTTATCGGCCAGGATCGACGCGACGATCACGTAGCGACGCGTCGGAAGGTGGGCGAGGAGCCATCCGACTCCGGCGAGGTTGTGCGCTCCGTCCCAGATCTCCAGCGGGTCCTCCGAGACCCGCTCGAGCCGTCCCGGCACCGACACCTCCTCCGCGGGTGAGGGGTCGACCGGGCGGCCGAGGAAGGACTCCACGGCCGCGAGGGCGAGGGCGAGATTGCTCGCGCCCGCGACGACGACGCTTTCGGCGCCCGCTGCCCGCGCGGCCCCCTCCCACTCCGGCTCGCCAAGCACCACTGTCGCGCGAGGGCCCGTCACCGCAAGCTTCTCGGCGGCAATCTCCTCCCGGGTGTCGCCGAGGACCTCCGTGTGGTCGAGCCCGACGTTCGTGAGCACGACCATCCTGGCCCGGAGGACGTTGGTGGCATCGAGACGGCCGCCGAGCCCGGCTTCGACGACCGCAGCGTCGACCTGGGCGGAGGCGAACTCCGCGAATGCAGCCGCAGTCAGGACCTCGAACTGCGTCGCCCGGACCTCCTCGGCCCCAGGCCGGACGCGCTCGAGTGCGCGCTCGAGGTCGACCTCCGCGCCGCGCACGTGGATCCGCTCCCCCCAGCCGGAGACGTGCGGCGACGTGTACGCGCCGACGGCGAGACCCGCGCCTGCGAGCAGCGCCTCGGCCAGCCGGGTCGTGGTCGTCTTCCCGTTCGTGCCCACGACGTGGATAGCGGGGAAGGCCCTCTGAGGATCTCCGAGCTTCCGGAGCAGCGCGCGGATCCGCTCCAGCCCGAACTCTTCGGGCCACGGGCTCAGCGACTCGAGCCACGCGACCTGATCAGCCGCCGAGGGCATCGAGCTCGCGGCGGAAGCGGGCGAGCTTCTCACGCTCGCCTTCGACAACGTCGGGCGGCGCGTTCGCGACAAAGTTCTCGTTCCCGAGGATGCCCTCGGCGCGGGCGATCTCCTTGCGCAGGCGCTCACGCTCCGCGTCGGCGTTCCCGTTCACCTGCACCCGGTCGGGCCGCACCTTTGCCTCGAAGATGCGGCGCTCGTCGCCGTCGAGCTCGACGGCGACGCCGCTCCTCGCGAAGATCGCGGCCGCGTCCTGGACGCGCTCGAGCGCGTCGGCGTCCGCGTCGAAGCGGTTGTCCTCACTGGGCCAGGCCGAGACGATCAGCCGCGCCGACCGGCCGGGCAGGCTCGTCCAGATCTCCTCTGTCACGTGCGGAAGCACTGGATGCAGCAGCTTCAGCAGTCGTTCGAGCGCGGCGAGCGCGGTCGCTTGGGCATCGTCGTCCCCTTCGTAGAGTCGCGGCTTGATCGCCTCCGCGTACCAGTCGCAGAAGTCATCGAATGTCAGGCGGTAGAGGGCCTGCACCGCCTGGGAGAAGTTGAAGGCTTCAAAGGCGGCCTCCACCTCTGCCCGGGTCTGATCCAGGCGAGCAAGGATCCACCGTTCCTCTACCGCTTTCGGACGAGCTTCGACCTCCTTCGCGCCTGTTGCGGTCAGCAACAGACGCGAGACATTCCAGAGCTTGTTGGCGAGTTTGCGGCCCTCCTCGACGGCGCCGTAGGAAAAGCGCACGTCCTGCGTCGAGGACATCTTCAATAGGCCGTAGCGCGTCGCGTCCGCCCCGTGATCTTCGATCACGTCCAGCGGGTCGATCCCCGTTCCCAGGCTCTTCGACATGCGCCTGCCGTCGGGCGCGAGCACCGTCGAATGGATGATCACGTCCGTGAACGGAACCTCGCCCATGATCTCGAGGCCGGAGAAGATCATCCGGTTCTCCCAGAGGCGGATGATCTCGCGCGCGGTCGTGTTCAGGTCGCCCGGGTAGTACGTCCGCAGATCGAGCGTGTCGTCGGGCCAGCCGAGTGTGGCGAACGGCCAGAGCGCCGAGGAGAACCAGGTGTCCAACACGTCTTGCTCCCGGCGAAGCTCGGTCGAGCCGCACTCGGCGCAGGCCTCGGGCTCCGTTTCCTCGACCGTGATGTGGCCGTCGGAGCAGTACCAGACCGGGAGCTGGTGTCCCCACCAGAGCTGGCGGGAGATGTTCCAGTCCGGCGCGTTCTCGAGGGAGTCGATCGCGAAACGGTGCTGCGACTCCGGGTGGTAACGGACTCGCCGCTCGCGCAGCGCCTCGAGCGCGGGCTTCTTCAGCTCCTCCATCGAGCACCACCACTGGAGCGAGATGAGCGGCTCGATGCGCGACTCGCACCGCTCGCAGAGCGCGACGGAGTGCCGGAACGACTCGACCTTCTCGAGCAGGCCGCGTTTCTTCGCCCACGCGAGAATGCGCTCGCCGGCTTCTTCCTGGGTCAATCCGGCGAGGTCGCCGGCCTCCTCGCTCATCGTCCCGTCCGGGCCGATGACCATCGGCTCCGGAAGCTCGTGCCTCCGACCGATGGCGAAGTCGAGCGGGTCGTGCCCGGGCGTGACCTTGAGCGCCCCGGTGCCGAACTCGGGGTCGACTTCCTCGTCTGCGATTATCGGGACGCGCTTCTCGACGTAGGGCACGACGACCTCCCGGCCCACGAAGTCCCGGTAGCGCTCGTCGTCGGGATGGACGGCGACCGCGACGTCGGCCGGGATCGTCGCCGGCCTCGCCGTTGCGATCATGATCCCGCCCTCACCCTCCACGAACGGATAGGTGATGTACGCGAGCTGGTCGTCGCGCTCCACGTGGGCGAGTTCGAGGTCGGAGAGAGACGTCTCGTGGAACGGACACCAGTTGATGATCCGGTTGGCGCGGTAGATCCACTCCTTGCGGTAGAGGTGGACGAAGAAGCGCATGACCGCCCGCACGTAGTCCTCGTCCATGGTGAAGCGCTCGCGGCGGTAATCGAGCGAGGCGCCCATCCGCCTGAACTGGGTCATGATCGTCCGCCCGTAGAGGCGAAGCCATTCCCAGACCCGCGCCTCGAAGGCTTCGCGTCCCAGGTCGTGCCGGGTCCTCCCCTCGCGCGCCAGGTCCTTCTCGACCGCGTTCTGGGTCGAGATCCCCGCGTGGTCGTAGCCGGGCTGGAAGAGGGTGTTGAACCCCAGCATGCGCCGCCAGCGGACGAGCGCGTCGGCCAGGGCGAGTTGGAGCGCGTGCCCCATGTGCAGCTCGCCGGTGACGTTCGGGGGCGGGTGGGCGATCACGAAGGTCTCGCCGCCGCGCTCGGCGTGGGCCTCGTAATGGCCCTCCTCCTCCCAGGTCTTCTGCCAGCGCTCCTCGACGCCCTCGGGACGGTACAGCGGCTCCATCCGTCCGATTCTAGGGGGCGGGTTCGGCGCCCAACACCCGCTCGATCGCGGTCAGGAGCTCGACGTAGTCGAACGGCTTGCGGAAGAAGGCATCCGCGCCGGATTCGATGAAGCGCTCCTCCTCCGCCATCGGATCCCGGGCGCTCACGACGATGGCGGGGATGCCTTCGAGCGCCGGCATCGCCTTCAGACGCTCCACCACGAGGTAGCCGTCCCCTGCCGGGAGCATGAGGTCGAGGAGGATGAGGTCTGGGTGCTCCTTGCGCGCCTGGTTGACGGCCGAGATCGCATCGCCCGCGAAGAACGGCTCGTAACCGCGCGACTTCAGCCTGATGCCGAGAAGCCGACGGATGTCCTGGTCGTCGTCGACGATGAGGATCTTGGCTTGAGCCATGCTGCTTGACCTGACTTTGTACCATTGGAAGCGGAACCCCCCGTGAGTCAGGTCGTTCAAGATCCGCGCCAGGCGGGCCGCGATGCGGCTGAGCGCCGCGCGTGGCAAGAGGCTTTCGACCTCCTGAAGACCGCGGATGTAGGGGGAGGACTCGGCGCCGAGGATTTGGAGGTCCTGGGCGAGGCGGCGATGTGGACCGGCCGCCTGAGCGACGCCATCGAGGCCTCGGAGCGAGCCTACGCCGCATTCGTCGAGGAGGGAAACAACCAACGGGCCGCCAGGACCGCGATTCAGCTGGCCGTGGAGTACAGGAACAAATTGCAGCTCTCGGTCTCGTCAGGGTGGCATCAGCGAGCAACCCGGCTGCTCGAAAGCGAGCCGGAATCGACCGTGAACGGGTATCTGGAGCTGCAGCGCGGGCTGATCGCCAACGGCCAGGGGGACTTCGACAAGGCGCTCGAGCACATCGAGCGGGCTCTCGATATCGCCACTCGATTCCATGACAAGGATCTCCTCGCTCAGGCGACTCTCCGTGAGGGGGTCGTGCGAGTTCACAAGGGCGACGTCGACGCAGGCCTGGCGTTGATCGACGAGGTCAGCGCCTCAGCGGTCGCAGGCGAACTCAACCCCCTGTCGACGGCGATCATCTACTGCAACACGATCGACGCCTGCCGCGATCTGGCGGACTACAGCCGAGCGGCACAGTGGACGGAGACGACGACGCGCTGGTGCGAGCGGCAGGCAATCGCTGGGTTCCCCGGCATGTGCCGAGTCGACCGCGCCGAGATCATGCGACTGCGCGGCGCCTGGGCAGATGCCGACCGCGAGCTCGAGCAGGCCACGAAGGAGCTCCAGGACTTCAACCCGCGAGTGGCGGGACAGGCCTTCTACGAGATCGGCGAGATTAGGCTGCGCATGGGCGAGCTCGAAGCAGCCGAGGAGATCTTCACGCGCGCGCGGGACCTCGGGCGCGACCCCGAGCCTGGCCTCTCGCTGTTACGGCTGGCCCAGGGCAAGGTCGACACGGCGGCCCGCTCGATCAAGCGGGCGCTCGAGGAGGAGTCTCTGGCGCGCCTGGACCGCGCCCGTCTGCTTCCAGCCCAGGTGGAGATCGCACTGGCCGCAGGTGACGTGAGGACGGCACGCGTCGCGGCAGAGGAGATCGAAACGATCACGGGCGACTACACGATCTCCGAGGTGCGGACTCCCGCCCTCGAAGCGAGCGCCCAGATGACCTGGGGCGCCGTGCGGCTGGCCGAACAGGATCCCGAGGAGGCGGTCACCTGCCTCCGCCGGGCCCTCAAGCTCTGGCAAGCAGTCGACCATCCCTACGAGGCGGCGCGCACCCGCGTCTTGCTCGCGGCGGCCTATCGCGCCAAGGGAGACGAGGACGGGGCGGTCGCGGAGCTGGTCACCGCGCAGTCCGCCTTCGAGCGCCTCGGCGCGCGGCTCGACGCCGAACGAGCGAGCCAGCGGATCACGAAGCGTGTGACGAAGACCTTCGTCTTCACCGACATCGTCGACTCGACGAAGTTCTCCGAGCTGCTCAAGGACCGCTGGGAGAAGGTCGTGCTGAAGGTGCACGACGAGACGATCAAGCGCATCGCCTCTGATTACGGCGGCGAGGTCGTCAAGAACACCGGGGACGGTTTTTTTCTGGCGTTTCCCGAGCCCACCGCGGGGGTCGAGGCCGCCGTGGCGATCCAAAAGCAGCTCGACGAGCAGGCCTTTCCGGCGGAGCTGCGCATCGGCTTGCACACGACCGAGGCGCAGGACACGGGAGGCGACTACCAGGGCGAGGGCATCAACGTCGCGGCGCGGATCGGCGAGCTGGCCGAGGGTGGCCAGATCCTCGCGAGCTGTGACAGCGTCATAGGCATCCCGCTCGTGTGCTCGGCCCCAAATGATGCGCAGCTGAAGGGGTTCTCGGACCCCGTCAAGGTCACGTCGATCGACTGGCGCTAGGCGGTCGGCGTCAAGCGGAAGGCGGTACGGCGACCGCGAGCGGGAGCCGCTTCTGCTCGGGGATCTCGGCGGGCATGAGCGCTGTCAGGCGGGCGTAGCGAGCCTCGAGCCGCCGTCTGAGGCGTCGCGAGTCGGCGGTCCAGGCGAGCCCACGGGTGCCGTCCGGGCGCGCTCGGGTGACGACACGGGTTCCTGAACCGTGCGGTTCAAGGCTCGTCGTGAGGACGACTGCGCGGCGGCCGGATGAGGTCCGCTCAGTGAAGTAATCGAAGGGCCGCCAGTCGAGGATCTGCTCGTAGATCTGCGTGCGGCCGTCCACACAGACGCTCGAAGTCCCCGTGCAGCGTCTGCCGCCTGCGTCCACCTGCTCGATCTGGTCGACCTGCCACAGGAGCCGCTTCTGGGGCGAAGTCAGGTACTCCCACGCCACGGGCGGCGGGACTGTGAGGGTGAGGCCGACCGTCAACGCGGCCTCGTCGGCCCCGACTACGACGCGCCTCCGATCGAGCTCGTCGTCCCAGCGCGCCTCGAGGTCGAGCACCCAGGCGGACACGTCGCCGACGTCGTCATACCGCTCCTCATGGCGTCGCAGCGCGAGGGCGGCGGGGTCGATCGCGAGGGCATTGACGCAAGCTTCCGTAAAGAGCGCGTAGCCCCTCAGGCCTAAGACCTCGGCTGCCGCGTTCTTGAGCAGGCGATGGACGAGGATGACGTCATGGCCGGTCAGCTCCTCCCCGCGCTGTCCCGGGCGGCGGATGAAGTCCCCATGGTGCACAACGATCTTCAGATTGAGCTCGGGCGCCTTCGCGCAGGCGTTGCACGAGCAGTTCGTCGAGTGCTCGATGCCCCGGAGGCGCCGGCGAAAGCCGAAGTAGCACTCCTCGATCGAGTCGAGCAGCATCGACGCGTCGAGCTCGCCGTCCAAGGCGTAGCCGAACGCGGCGTCGCCTTCCAACTTGTTGATGCGGAGGATGGGCTCGAGGCGTTCGACGATGTCTCGCGTGATCTCCGCGACCACATCCTCGGCGTACTCGAGCGGGCCGGAGACAACGTAGTTGGTGTAGCCGGAGATATCCGCGACGAGAAGGGAGCCGCGCTCGACCGTGGAGGGCACGATCTCAGCCCCCGACGATCTCGAGGATGTTGCCATCGGGATCCTTCAGCCAAGCGGCGCGTGTGTCGCCCATCGCGGCCACGCCGTCCTCGGTCTTCATCCCAGGCATGTCGTACTCCTCGAAGGTGACGCCCTTTGCCTTCAGCACCTCCACGACGGAACGCACGTCGTCGACGACGAAGCTCGCCAGGGTGTGCTTGCTCTGGCCCGCGGTCTTGCTCTCGTAGACGCCGAGCTTGGTTTCACCGGCCCCGGCGAAGCGGGCGTAGGGCTCCCCCTCGCCGCGCTCGAAGAGGCTGAGGCCTAGCTTCTCCCCGTAGAAAGAGACCGCCTCTTCGAGGTTCGAGACGGGCACATTCGCCCCGATACGAGCGTCAGCGAGCATCTAGAGGAGGATCGCGCCGCCTGGGCGGCGAGTCAAGGGCGGCTCAGGCCGACTCTTCTTCGAGCTCCTCGAGCTCCCCGAGCTCGAGGGAACGCCCGCCCGTCGTGACGAGCGTCGGCTTCAGGTTGCGCTGGATCGTCTCCTTCGTGATCACGCACTTGGAGACGTCCTTGCGCGACGGCAGCTCGAACATCACGTCGAGGAGCGCGTGCTCGATGATCGAGCGCAATCCCCGCGCGCCCGTCTCGCGCTCGAGGGCCTTGTCGGAGATCTGCCAGAGCGCGTCCTCGGTGAAGACGAGCTCGACGTCGTCGTAGTTGAAGAAGCGCTGGTATTGCTTGACGAGCGCGTTCTTGGGCTCGAGCAGGATCTGGACGAGATCCTCGCGGGTGAGCTGGTGCACCGCCGAGACAACCGGCAGGCGGCCGATGAACTCGGGGATGAGCCCGTAGGAGAGGAGATCCTCCGGCATGACCTGGGAGAGCAGCTCCGTCGATTCGACCGACTTCTTCGACTTGATCTCGGCGCCGAAGCCCACCTGGTTCTTGCCGATCCGCTTCCCGATGATCTTCTCCAGGCCGGCGAAGGCCCCGCCGCAGATGAAGAGGATGTTCGTCGTGTCGATCGAGAGGAACTCCTGGTGCGGGTGCTTGCGGCCGCCCTGCGGCGGAACGCTCGCGACCGTCCCCTCGAGGATCTTGAGAAGCGCCTGCTGGACGCCCTCGCCCGACACGTCGCGGGTGATCGAGGGGTTGTCCGCCTTGCGCGCAATCTTGTCGACCTCGTCGATGTAAATGATCCCGGTCTCGGCCTTCTTGACGTCGAAGTCGGCCGCCTGGATCAGCTTCAGGAGGATGTTCTCGACGTCCTCACCGACGTATCCCGCCTCGGTGAGCGCCGTCGCGTCCGCGATCGCGAACGGGACGTTGAGGATGCGAGCGAGCGTCTGGGCAAGCAACGTCTTGCCGCACCCCGTCGGCCCGAGCAGGAGGATGTTCGACTTGGAGAGCTCGACGTCGTTCTCGTCGCTCGCCATCTGCACCCGCTTGTAGTGGTTGTAGACGGCGACGGCGAGCGTCCGCTTGGCCTCTTCCTGGCCGACGACGTAGTCGTTCAGGATCCCGTAGATCTCCTTCGGCCGAGGGAGGTTGTCGAGGTCGAGCTGGGCGGGAGACGTGAGCTCTTCGTCGATGATCTCGTTACAGAGATCGATGCACTCATCGCAGATGTAGACGCCTGGCCCGGCGATCAGCTTCTTCACCTGGCGCTGGCTCTTGCCGCAGAAGCTGCAGAGGAGCTGTTCGTTTCCGTCGGTTGCGCGGGCCATCTCTCTACCTTTTAGCTCGTTTTCGCCTGCTCGGCTAGGCCGCTTTGGTCAGGGGCTTGCCTCGATTGGACACCACCGTGTCGATGATGCCGTAATCGAGGGCCTCGTTCGAGTTCATGAAGTAGTCCCGTTCCATGTCCTTGCCAACCTTGTCGACCTCCTGGCCGGTGTGCTCGGCGATGATCTCCTCGAGACGCTTCTTCAGACTGAGCGTCTCGCGCGCCTGGATCTCGATGTCCGTCGCCTGGCCCTGGAAACCGCCGGCCACCTGGTGGATGAGGATCTTCGAGTTCGGCGTCGCCATCCGCTTTCCCTTCGAGCCGGCGGCGAGGAGCAGTGCGCCCATCGACATCGCGATTCCGACGCAGATGGTCTGGATGTTGGGCTTGATGTACTGCATCGTGTCGTAGACGGCGAGGCCGGCATAGACCGAGCCGCCCGGCGAGTTGATGTAGAGCGAGATGTCCTTGTCGGGGTCCTCGGACTCGAGGTGAATCAGCTGCGCGACGATCAGGTTCGCGATCTGATCGTCGATCGGCGTTCCGAGGAAAACGATGCGTTCGTTGAGGAGGCGCGAGTAGATGTCGAACGCGCGCTCTCCGCGCGACGTCTGCTCGACAACCATCGGAATCAGGGGACTCATCGTGCCTCCTTGCTGCTTGGGGTCCAAATGTTCATTCCCTTGTCGCCTTTCTCCTTCTCCGGTGTCCAAAGTTTTTCGCGCGCCTGCGCGAGCTCGACCGGGATTCGCTTGACCCCGGCGACGACCTCGTCGAGCGCTTTCTTCAGTCTCAGGTCGGCGCGAAGCTTCTCGTACCCGCCGCTTTCGCGCAGCAGCTGCTTGGCCTCTTCGGGCTCGTCCTCGGCCTGTTCGCGGATGAGCTCGTCGATCTCCTCGTCCGTGACCTGGATGTCGAGCTTGCCCGCGACCGCGTCGAGGACCAGCTCGCGCTTGAGCGAGCGCTCGGCCTCCGCGCGCAGGCGCGCCACGACTTCGTCCGCACTTTGCCCGGTCATCGTCAGATAGGTCTCGGCGGAGATACCGCGCCGCTCGAGCGAGCGGGCGATGCCGGTCCAGAGCTCGGCCGTGCGACGCTCGACGAGCTGCTCGACGGTCTGGACCTTCGACGCGTCCACGAGGGCGTCGATGGCGGTCTCGCGCAGGTTCACGGTCAGCTCTTCCTCGAGCTGCTCCCGAAGCCGCGCCTCGATGTCGGCGCGGAGGTCGGCGAGCGTCTCGAACTCGGTGGCCGCTTTGGCGAGCTCGTCGTCGAGCTCGGGGACCAGGCGCTCCTTGATCTCCTTGACGGTCAGGTCCACCGACTGCTTCTCCTCCTCGCCGCCCAGCTCGACCGCCTTCGTCGCGCCCGCCGACATGCCCACCAGAGCCTCGTCCAGCTCGGGCACGAGCCTCTCGGTGCCTACCTCGACGACGTAGTCGCGCTGCGGAGGCAGGTCTTCCCCGGTGAGGTCGATGACCGCCGTGTCGCCCCGCTGCAGCGGCCTCCCGTCGACAGGAACGAGCTCCCCGACCGTATCCCTGATGCGCTCGAGCTCGAGATCGATCAGCTCGGCAGGCACTTCCGCCTCGGCGGCGGGAACCTCGAGCTGCGTCCAGTCGGCCACTTCGGGCTTCGGGAGCACGGCCACGGTCGCCGAGAACTTGAACGGGCCGTCCTCTTCGGGCAGGCCCTCGAACTCGACCTCGGGGGTCGCAACGGGCCGGATCCCTGAGTCCTCGGCCGCGCTCCAGAACCACGAGTCGAGGTGGCTCTTCAGCGCCTCCTGCCACACGGCGTCGCGCCCCACGCGGGCGACGACGACGGGAACGGGCGCTTTCCCCTGCCGGAAGCCCGGCAGGCGGAGCGACGCCGCCATGTCGCTGGCGGCGTGCTCGAAGGCGTGCTGGAGGTCGGCCTGGGGGACTTCTACATCCAGGCGGACGCGGCTTTCAGGGAGCTCTTCGACCGTGGCTTTCACTCGAGGCCATTGTGTCAGAAGGGCCTCGAGAGTCGGTCGGGCCTACCTACCTACCTAATTACACGTGGTTGAAGTCGATCACCAGCCGGTCGGGATTGTGCAAGGCGTGAATCTGCCAGCAGGTCGGCCGGCTGAGACCGAGGATCCAGGTCATCGTCGCCTCGAAGTCCCCGCCCTCGACCGCCTGCGTGAGGGTGCCGAACCCGGGAGTGATGCGCCGCGGGCCGTCGTAGGTCGCGTTGCCGTCGAAGTCGTAGCCGCTCGTGCCCTGGAAGACGATCCGTACGAACGCATCACCCTCGACGTCGATCGGGATGTCGCTCGGATCCTCGCTGAAGGGCGGCTTCGCCTGGCGGATCTCGAAGCGCGGGATACCGGCCTTGCCGCCTGGATTCGGGTTCGGAGCTGCGAACTCGAAGACGATCCGGTCGTAGCCGTTGTGCGCGCCCACGCGGACATGGGTGAGGTTCGTGAAGACGTTCTCGTCGCCGGCGATCTCCGGATCGCACTTCACGGGAGCGGGAGGCTCCTCCGCCTGCGTGGTCGTGGGGGCCTCTTCGGTGCTGGTCGTGCTCTCCGCCGGAGTCGTGTCGGTGGGGACGGGCTCGGTGGCCGCCGGGACGGTCGGAATGGAGCCGGCCTCCTGGGCGCCGTCCGAGCCGCAGCCCGCGACAAGGAACGCGAGCACGAGAGCTGTGGCGAGGGCAAGCAGCTTGGTCATGAGCCGGATTGTCGGCGGCCGGCGTAACTTCGCCTGACCGGTCTCGTAACGTAATAGAAACGGACTTCTCGAAGGGGACCTCGCGTCTCTGGCGTCAGGCGCGGCGAAGCCGGGCTTCGCCCGGCTGGAAGCCAGAGGCGCGAGGTGCGGGCGGGAGGACTTGAACCTCCACGGGCTTTCGCCCAACGGGTCCTAAACCCGTCGCGTCTACCGTTCCGCCACGCCCGCGTGGTGAAAAACGATAGCGCGTGGGGTACAGAGAGCCCATGAGGCTCCTCCAGAAGAAGCAGCCCAGGCGCGGCCCGCAGATCCGCGACGAAGCCGCCGAGGCCGGGGGGCCTACCCCGCGGCCGGAGCAGGCGGAGCCGAAGGTCAGCGATCCCAGCCTCAGGGACCTCTCGAAGCGCGACTACAAGGCCATGGTCATCCGCGCGGCGAAGAAGTCCCTTGCCGACGGCATCACGGACCTGGCGGCGGCGCTCGCGTACTACTCGTTCCTTGCGATCCCGGCTGTTCTCCTCGTCGCGGTCGGGCTATTCACGCTGGTCGCGAGCCCCGACGCGATCACGACGCTCATGGACAAGATCGGCCAGGTGGCGCCGGCACAGACGACCGAGCTTCTCGGTGACAGCTTGCGCCGCTTGAACCAGAACCAGAGTTCGAGCCTCGTCATGACAATCGTCGGCTTCGTCCTTGCGCTCTGGACGACCACGGGCGCCATGACGGCGTTCATGCGGGCGCTCAACCGTGCCTACGAGCGTGAGGAAAGGCGCAACTTCATCCTCCAGCGGCTCGTCGCCCTGCAGATGATCGCGGCACTGGGAGCCGCTTTCCTGCTCGTTTTCGGGCTCCTCGTCCTCGGGCCGCTGATCTCCGAATGGATCGGCAACGCGCTCGACATCGAGGGCGTCATCGGCTGGGTCTGGTGGATCGCCCAGTGGCCGGTGCTGATCGCGGGGCTGCTTGCCGCGTTCGCGACCGTCCTCTACCTCGGGCCCAATGTCGATCACCCCAAGTGGCAGTTCATCACCCCGGGGTCGGTGATCGCGCTCTTCGTCTGGCTTGCGGCGTCGGGCCTCTTCGCGATCTACACGTCGATGTTCGGCTCCTACAACAAGACCTGGGGCACGCTCGCTGCCGTGATCGTGATGCTCACGTGGCTCTGGCTGACAGCGCTCGCGCTGCTCTTCGGCGCGGAGGTCAACGCCGAGGCCGAACGGAGCCGCGAGCTCCGGGAGGGCCAGACCGCCGCCGCGGATCAGATCCAGGCGCCCGCCAAGGCCTGACGGGCCACCGGGCAAGAATCACCACCACGGCTCTCTCGTAAGGGTTCCCGCTCGGTCACGCACCCTGTGTCGATCCCCGGTCGTATCGCAAAGGATGCAGATCGCCTTCTTTCTTCCCGCGGATGGGGCGCACTCGCTTGCGCCTGAACGCTCCACCGCCGAATCCGTCCTCGAGGTGCTTGCCGCAGGCACCACGATTTGGCTCCTTATTCGAGCGCTTCTCCGTGGAAGCGGCCCGCTCGCGCGAGGCGCTCATCCGCGCGAGATCCAAGGATCAGAGCCGAAAAGATGACAAGCGCTGGCAGCAGCGACAGGGCGACGTACACGGTGAGAGCGGTAACCATTGAGGCAAGCGTAGATGTCAACTGCGCGCATTTGGGCTACGGCTTTGTAGTCATCCGGTGACGGGCTGGATAAACCACAGGATGTCCGTTAACACGAGCGTCCTTGGTGGCTCCCGGAGCGCTCCCGTAAGTCGGCTCAAGGAATCCAGGCCGTGCAAGTTTTGCCTCGCCGATGAACTCCTGTTAGGGGAGCCGCGGGTAGGGAGAGGCTGCGGCCAAACAACCCCGGATCCCCCGCGGCTCAAGGAAATGCATACCCATTTGAGACGTGTCTACGCCACCATGCACGGGCGTGAGCGCGGCTCAGCGAGCCGGTAGGAAGGCCAGCACCCACCTCACAAGGATCAACGGAAAGAACGTGGCGCGAGCGTTCCGGCGAACATCAACGCGACAAGGGCGGCCAAAAGGCCGCCCTGTCTTACCGCGTCGGGCCAGTAGCTGCAAGACGATCGCACCCGCGAGCCTCCGGCCCCTGCCCCTTTTGGTCACCGAGCGGCTGCGGCCTGCCTTTCCTCGACCTCGGGTGCCGTCCCCCGGAACAGCACTGCCAGGACGAACAACGTCAGCAGGCCGAAGACGATCGCTCCGCTCCCACCGAAGACCGGAAACTGCTCCTTGACGTTCGCGGTGATCACATAGGAGGTCACGAGCCATCCGAGCGCCCATGCAGGCGGGTTCACGACCGCCCACCAGAACGCGCCGGGAATTTGTGTCGTGCGAGCACGAGCGCCTGCAACGCCCCTACCCCCAGGCCGGTCACAGCACCCCATTAGCATAAGGTCGCCCCGACCGATCCCGTAATCCACCAGCGCCGCTCCCGCAGCGAGGCCCACCGCCATCCCCACCGTTGTTGCCGGGATCCAGAGCCAGGAGACGCGCTGCCGCAAGGCGAACCATCCTGCCGCTCCGATGACTGCGCCCGCGATCAGTCCGCCAGCGAGCGCGGTTCCCACGGAATCGACTCCGTTGATTTCCAGGTCTGCGATGTACCCCCCGATCGGAAGGCTGAGCAGCCAGAGCCACATCCGACGCGCGGTTCCCCTCCAGTCACCTTGCGTATGAACGGCGCGACTGGGCGCGTCGTTCCGGTCATCGGGCGCCTTCGATGCCACTTCATGTTGCGAATCGGGACGCGGTAGGACGGGAGCATTGGTGGCCATCATGGCCTCCTTCTAGGACCCCGTTGGCCGAGCCGCAACAAGTGAGCGGAAGACGCCTACGTCCAGCGTCACGCTCGCCCGAAGGCGAGGAAACTCTTCAACAGAAGCTGTGCCCGCCTAGCATCGATTCTGACGGACGATCAAAGCTGCAAACTGGACGGTAGCCCGCCGCCCTTCCGCGAGCGCTAGCTCGGCGGCGCATGAGTCCTTCACCCGCCGGGCCTCGGGCTCCGTCCCTGAAGAAGGGACGTCGAGAGGGGTAACGTGATGGGCAACGCGTGCCGCAGCCGCGGATCAGATCCAGGCGCCCGCCAAGGCCTGACGGGCCACCGGGCTACACTGAAACCCGGCTCGGGCCCCGTAGCTCAGCGGATAGAGCAGCAGACTTCGAATCTGCGTGCGGAGGTTCGACTCCTCCCGGGGCCATGGGATCCTGTGAGAAGCGGACTCGGGGCGTGCCCTAAGAGCTCGTTTCAGAATGGGGCCTCGTCGCCGGGGTGCGATTGGCGGTGCGAGGCGCGGACGCAGGGAGCGCTCGTAAACGTCATTGATCGACGCGTTAGCGTGCGACCGAGGAAACGCATCGCGCCGATCTAGCGCGGCCCGGCGGCTCAGGTCCTCATTTTGAGACGGCTCTAGGGCGAGATAAGCGGGTCGGCCGAGCTGTAAAGGTTCTGCGAAACGCCGAGGGTTGACGCCTGCCCTACGAAACAATCGCCGAGCCGGGACGCCCTGGCCTCGGGGTTGCCGCAGCCCCCGGGCCACCGTCCCGGCGTTCAGGGACCGAAGCTCTCCCCGTTCGGCGTGAGGAACTAGTAAGGAGCCGACCTCCGCAAAGAGGCCGGCTCCTTACCTAACTTGCCGACGCTACTGGCGCCTGATTTCACACCTGATGAAGGTGTCTATACCGGCGCCGCCGACTCCAGTGTCGAAACCGGCGCCACCGTCCAGCCGGTCATTGCCGCGGTTGCCAAACAGCCGGTCATTGCCGCGGTTGCCGAATAGCCGGTCATTGCCGCCGCCTCCGCGGAGGACGTCGGCTCTGCCGCCGCCCCGGAGGATGTCGGCGCCGGTGCCCCCCCGGAGGATGTCGGCGCCGGTGCGGCCGCTGAGGACGTCCGCGCCGCCACCCCCGAGCAGGAGGTCGTTGCCACCGCGCCCTCTGAGGATGTCGTTCCCACCGAAGGCGCAGATGATGTCAGCGCCCGCCGTCCCGACAAGAGTCTCGGACCCGGAGGTGCCGACCACGTCGTTCCGCGGGTCCCCCTCGAAGCCGGGGCACTCCAACTTCATTACGAAGCCGTTCCGAAGGTCGTGGCGGAAGAAGCAGCCGTTGGAACACGAGTCGGCCGCCGTGATGATCCCGTCGCTGTTACGGTCGACGAGCCCGTTGTTTGCGAAGGCAGGCGTGGTCGCAAACCCACACGTCGCAGAGCTTCCGAGGATGTCAGCCTGGCCGATGATTCCGAAGTGGCAGTCCTCGGGGTCGATGATTCGTTGCCGTTGGAGTCCACCCGGCCGCGAATGGCGGACCACGCGAAGTCGGAGTCGCCGATGTCGGGGTTGTCCGGATCGGCCGCGTTGAAGACGGTCGGTAGCAGTCCGTTGGCCACCTGGAACTCGCCGTCGATGACGTCGATCGTGACGCCGTTGGCCGTGCCGTCGTACCCGACGAGCGTGCAGTTGTCGGCGCTGGTGATGACTCCGTCGCCGGCGGCGCCGTCGTTCGCCCCGCTCCAGGCGTCACAGTCGAGGAAGCCGTCGATGATGTTGGTATCCCCGTAGAAGGCGTTCGCATCGTCGCCGCCGGTGACGACTCCGTTGCCGTTGAGGTCGGCGCGTCCGCTGACGATCATCGGGGAGAAGCCTCCCGTGAATGCACCTGCAGGAGGAGCCGGGAAAGGCTGGCCGATCGCAGCCTGCACCACGCCGAAGGAAACGTTGTGGCGGAAGAAGCAGCGGGTGGAGCACGAGTCGGCTGCCGTGATGTTCCCGTCGCTGTTCCGGTCGACGAGCCCGTTGTTGGCCGCAGCGGGAGGGTTCGCGAACCCACACGGGTTCGTGTTCGCCTGGGTATTCCCGAGGATGTCATACCCGTCCGTGGGATCTCCGAGCCCGCCGTCGGTCGTCGTGCCGACGAGCCCGAAGTGGCAGTCGCCGGCGTTGATGGTCTCGTTGCCGCTGGAGTCCACCCGGCCGTTGATGGCGGACCAGGCGAAGTCGGAGGCGCCGACGTCGGGATTGTCAGGATCACCGGCGTTGAAGACCGTGGGCAGCGGTCCCGTCAGGCCAGTCGAACACGCCGTTCGTGACAGCGATCGTGACACCGTCGGCCGTGCCGTCGTACCCGACCAGCGTGCAGTCGTCGGCGCCTGTGATGTCCCCGTCGCCGGCGGTGCCGGCGTTCTCCACTAGTAGCCAGGCGTCACAGTCGAGCAGGCCGTCGATGATGTCCGTATCGCCGTAGAAGTCATTCGAGTCGTCGCGGCCGGTGACCTGGTTGTCACCGTTGAGGTCGGCCCCGCCGTTGAAGACGGTCGGAGAGAAACCTCCGTTGTAAGGCGCAGCCGCGGCGGGCCCCGCTAGAAAGAGCTGAACGCAGAACGCCATTAGAAAGAGCGCGCCCAGGACGGCTACGCGACGGCAGGCCGTTTGCGGACGCGAGGTCAAGCGGATCACACCCATATCGGGCTCCTTTCGAGGTCGGCACCGCGCGCGGTGCCACCCGAACTCCATTGACTGTTGGGGCCTCGAAAGTGACCCCTTGACCCTCTAGAAGATCCCACCGATCTCTTTTCCCAGAAACGCGAAGGACTCGGACGCTATAACCGTTCGACGATGGAATCAATAGTCAATGGGTCGATGACAGATTCTTCCAGACTGCCCCCCGGAGCCCGGCTATTACTCGCGGGCCGCGTAAGGTACGAGAAGGTCGTTACGGAAGCCCGATACGAGGAGAGAATCCCGGCATGGCCTACTGGAAGCTGCTCGCGCTCGCCTACAAGGCGCAGAGGGGCTGGAAGCGCATCCCGCCCGAGCAACGCAAGAAGATGGTTCAGGGAGCCGGAAAACACGCGCGAAAACACGGACCCGTGATCGCGAAGCGAATCGGCACCGCTCTGCAGCAGGCCCGAAAGGGGCGCTAGCGGGTGCGGGACAGCCTGACGCTGGGGAGTATCGCCGGCGTCCGCTTCGGGGTGAACTGGAGCTGGCTCGTCGTCTTCGCCCTCATCGTCTGGACGCTGGCGACTGGGATCTTCCCCGAAACGAACCCAGGGCTCTCCGACGGCACCTACGTCGCGATGGCGATCGTCGCCGCGTTCCTCTTCTTCGGGTCGTTGCTCGCCCACGAGCTCGGGCACGCGCTGCAGGCTCGCCGGGAGGGGATGGAGATCGACGGGATCACGCTCTGGCTCTTCGGCGGCGTCGCCAAGTTCAAGGGCATGTTCCCGAGCGCCGGCGCGGAGTTCCGGATCGCCATCGCCGGGCCGCTCGTGTCGCTCGTACTCGGACTCGCGTTCGCGCTGATCGCCTGGGGCCTGAGCTTGCCCGCGGCCGTCGACGGCGTCGCCTTCTGGCTCGGGTACATCAACCTCACCTTGCTCGTCTTCAACCTCCTCCCCGCCCTCCCGCTGGACGGCGGGCGCATCTTCCGCTCAGCGCTCTGGGCCGTGAAGGGCGACTTCGCCTGGGCCACCCACATCGGAGCGGCGGTCGGCCGCGGCTTCGGCTACCTCTTCATCGCGGGTGGGGTAGCCCTGCTGATCTTCCAGGGAGCCTTCAGCGGCGCGTGGCTCGCGTTCATCGGCTGGTTTCTCCTCCAGGCGGCGAGCGCCGAGGATCGCTTCCTGCTCGCGCGGCAGGCGCTGCGCGGCCTGCGCGTCAGGGATCTCGTCGTGCGCGAGCCGGTGACTGCCCGGCCGGACCTGACCATCGCCGAGTTCATGGACGACATCGTCTGGAAGAGCCGCCACACCACGTACCCGGTCACGGACAACGGGCATGCGCTCGGCCTGCTCCCGTTCCGCTGTATCGCCGAGGTGCCGCGGAGCGAGTGGGAGACGCGCAAGGTGCGGGACTGCATGGTCCCGGCCGACAAGGTACCGGTCGTCTCCGAGGACGACGAGCTGATTGACGCCGTCGCAGAGCTCTCCGAAAGCGGCATCCACCGGGCGCTCGTCGTGGACGGAGACCGCTTCGTCGGCCTCCTGTCTGCGACGGATGTCGCGCGGGCGCTCGAGGTCCGCCGTGCCGGCGGGAGGGTCGCTTTTCGTACTTAGGGGTGGCCGACGGGACTCGAACCCGCGACTTCCGGGACCACAACCCGGGGCTCTACCAACTGAGCTACGACCACCGCGCAAGGAGAAGTGTAGCCCGGGTGCTAGCTTGCGCTCGCATGCGCCTGTAGCTCAGTGGACAGAGCAGCGGACTTCTAATCCGCGGGTCGCAGGTTCGAATCCTGCCAGGCGCATTAGGAAAACCCGCGGAAACGGGGGTTTTCGTTGTCAGGGAGGACGGCACCGAGGGCCGCGTGGCAACCGAGGGGGCAACTACCCGCCGAGCCACTCCATCTCGATGCCCTCAGCCGTGATCGTTCATCGGCGCCGGTCCCGCCGGCTCGACCTCCGCCTTGCGTCCTCCTTCAGCGCCGCGCAGCTCGCAGCGCATCGAGGGTGGCGCCCGCGAAGGCCGCGAGCTCGCGGATGCGGTCTTCGTCCTCAGCGGTGAAGTCGGCTCCGCCCGACTTGTCGGAGAGCTGGAGCAGCCCGTAGTTGCGCCCGTCCTCGCCACAGACGGCAGTGGCCAGCCAGCCCCGCAGCGGCGGGTGCTGGGCGGCCTGGTCGCCGAATCCCGCCCAGTCCGGATGAGCCTCCACCTCTTCCTGAGTCAGGCGCACCACCTGACCCGGCTCGAGCCGAATGCCGTGTAGCCCGAGACCGCGAGGGTCGACACGGTAGTCGCGCCAGCGGGCGTAGCGCTCGCTCAGGTTGAAGAACTTGCGGCCCGCGTGTCCGTCGCCGTCAAGGTCGACCTTCAGGGCGGCCTGCTCGGCGCCGGCGAGGGCTCGGGCGAGGCCGCAGGTGCGGTGCAAGAGATCGTCGAGGCGGGCGGCGAGCTCGGGGTCGTCAGCGACCTCGGGCGCGATCTCGGTGCCTACAGCTCGCGCACATCGCGTTCCTCTTCCGAACGACCGGTCGGGTCTTCCGCCGTCGGACCGTCGGAGCGGCCGGGTTGCTCGCCCTGGTTCCGGCTGCGGTGGCGATCCCGGCGCTTGCGGCGCTCGCCCTCGTGAGCGCCGTGTGCTCGCTCGTGGTGACGTACGAGGTGATCCGCTATCGCGCGGCCCGGGTCCGGGTCCGGCACCCTGAGCTCGCGGGATGACGAGCGGCGGCCGGGGTCTCCTCGCTATCGCGGCACGAGCTTGATCGTCGCGGCGCGCGCTTCCGGGCCGACCATCGGATCGACGTAGGTGGCGTCGTAGCGGTCGTACTTCGCGCGGTACGCGGCGTCGATCTCGTCGTTGACGTCTTCGACTTCCGCGAACACGACGTCCTTGTCGACCCCGCCCGCACGGATGTGGCCTTCGTGCCGATCCTGGCTGCCGCGGAACCACGCGGAGGTGCGCCCGCGCCAGGATCGAACGTAGAGGTCGTCGCCGTGGCGGACGACCCAGATCGTCACCGGCTTCCGCAGCGTCTCGTCGCGCTTCGCGGATGCGAGCTCCAGCTCGTCTGCCGCTGCGATCTTGTCGAGCTCATCGCTCGTCCAGGCGGCCATCAGAGCTCCACCATAACCTTGATCGCTTCCCGTTCGTTCATCGCCCTGTACCCGTCGGGTACGTCGTCCAGGCGGCCGATCCGGTCGAACACGCGGCCGGGCTCGATCCTGCCCTCGAGAACGTCAGGCAGCAGCTCCTCGATATAGGCGCGGGCCGGAGCAGGCCCGCCGCTCACGGTGACGTTGTCGAAAAACGTCGTCTGACCTTCCGGAATCGAGTCCTCCTGGGGAACGCCGACCCGTCCGACGGCTCCGCCCGGACGGACAATCCTCAGCGCCGTCACCGTGGCCTGCTCGAGGCCGACGCACTCGAGGACCGAGTGGGCGCCGAAGCCGTCGGTGAACTCGCGCACACGCTCGACCGCCTCGTCGCCTCGCTCGCTGACGACGTCTGTTGCGCCGAAGTCTCTCGCCAGTGCGATCCGGTCGGGGTGATGGCCAAGGAGGATGATCCGCTCAGCGCCGAGGCGTCGGGCGGCGATCACGCCGCACAAGCCGACAGCGCCGTCGCCGACGACGGCCACGGTCTTGCCGGGACCCACCTCGGCGCTGACGGCCGCATGGTGGCCTGTCGCCATCACGTCCGAGAGCGTGAGTAGCGACGGCATCATCGCGTCGTCTTCGTCGACCGGCAAGACGACGAGCGTTCCGTCTGCTTGGGGGACCCGTACCGCCTCGCCCTGCCCGCCGTCGACTCCATCCCAGCCATACCGTCCTCCGTGGAGACATGACGTGTGCAGCCCTTCCTGGCAGAAGGCGCACGTGCCGTCGGACCAGACGAACGGTGTAACGACCATGTCGCCGGCATCGAGCGTGCGGACGTCGGGGCCGACGGCCTCGACGATGCCGACGAACTCGTGCCCCATACGGCGGCCGGTCTCGTCGTGCTCCATCGACTTGTACGGCCAGAGATCGCTGCCGCAGATCGCGGCGCGGGTGACAGTGACAAGGGCGTCGGTCGGCTCGATGAGGTGTGCGTCGGGGACGGTCTCGACGCGGACGTCGCCGGCGCCGTACATCACAGTCGCGCGCATCAGTTACCTCCCGTCGGTGCTGTCCGTCGCCGCCCCGTACTCCTGGTCGGTCACGTGATCGCCCCATATCGCGGGGTTGCCTTCGTCATCGACCTCGAGCATCGCGAGGTGGGTCATGAAGCGGTCCGGCGCCGCGCCGTGCCAGTGGTCCTCGTTCGGCTCGAAGAAGACGCGGTCGCCGGGGCGGATCAACTCGATCGGACCGCCGCGCCGCTGACACAGGCCGACGCCTTCGGTGACCCAGATCGTCTGGCCGTTCGGGTGGGTGTGCCAGGCGGTGCGCGCGCCCGGCGTGAAGTGGACGCTACTTGCGCTCAAGCGCGACCCGTTCGACGGCGCCGCGACCGTGTCGATGTAGACCGCGCCGGTGAACCACTCGCTCGGCCCCGGCCGGGTCTCGGTGGTGTTCCTGGTGATCTGCATAGGTGTCTCCTGGTGATGTCGGTCGGTGGGCCGGTTCGCGCCTGGGCGGCCATCTGCGGGCGGGCGCGCAGTTCGCCGCGCTCGCGTCTTTGCTCTCCTGACGTGTCGCCGAGAAGATACGCCCTGAATCAACCCGCGACCCGGTGAGCGCCTAGAGGTCAGCGCCCGGCTGCCCAGGAGTGTCTCTATGGGGCCCGGAGGGGTCTGACCCCTCCCGCTACCAAGACCGGCGCGCCTACCCGATGGCGCCGGTGACCTTGAAGTTCCTGCTGACGAAGACGTGGTGCGGCCAACTGATCTTGATCATGTGGACTGGGTACGAGCCGTCGTTCAGCTTCAGCACACGGTTGACGGTGCCGCCCGGGTACTTGGCGAGCGCGGCGGCCTTGGCCTCGTTCGCCGCCGCTCCGGTGATGATCGTTCCTGTCCCGGGACGCCAGTTCTGCGGGACCTGACCGACGATTCGCTGGGTCTGGCCCGGTTGCGCCACCGTCGCCGCGTTCGCCGTGCCTGACGCGCCGTTGCTGGAAGCCGGGTTGACGATCGTGTAGGCACCGATCGCGACCCCGATGGCCGCGGTGCCGATGCGATGGACCTGGTGAGCTTTCGGGAAAACATCGAGAGACTCCATGGACGATTGGTTGATGGTCGATCCCATATGCGACGAGGCGGTAAGAAGAACCTGTGATCGATCTAAGAGGCTCGTATGAATGTGCGCCTGGGCGATGCCGCGTCGTGGCGCGCGAGCGGGCCTACCGCGCACGGCGCCAATACTTGGCTCCCGCGCCTCAGTAGCACAGACCAAGAGGCCAGAGCGTCGCAGACGCGACCGGAGGAACGGCCTCAGCGCCAGATGGTGGACCTCTAACGCCCCGCCCGACACCTCGCGAGGCCGCCGCCCACCGGCCGGGTGAGATGCTTCAATCGACCGGCCGGTAAGCCGCTTGGTTGAGCGAAAGGTAGAGGCGGCGGGAATCGAACCCGCGTCCGCAGCTTCGCGAGACCCCACCCTGTTACGAGCCGGACGAGGTGATCGTTCGATGCGGATTCCGACCGTACGCCAGGCGTCACGAAAATTGCCGCGGTTTCGCTTGCTTCCCGCCAGCACCGCGAGCACGCGCCGATGGCAGAGCGCACCGGCGAGGCACGCCAAGCAGATCTTTCTCGAGATGGGCCTCGATGCGAATCCCGACTCCCGACGTCCGTCAGCGAGGCCCGGCGACGCGGCGCTGGCGCACCCCACAGCGGCCACCTCTGGTCCCTAATGCCAGCATAGCTCGGGCTCATCTGCCTTTCTGGCCTAAGTGCGACTGGCCGCATCCCTCATTCGAGGGTTTGGGCGCGCCTTCTCCCCGGACGGGGGATGCGATACGGACGTTCGCCGCGCTTCATGAGACAACGCTCGCCCTTGCGAGCGCATGACGTGTACTGCGGATGAGGAGTGCGGCCGTGAAGAGGAGTGTGATGCGGGCTTTTGTCCTCTCGACGTGCGTCATTGCGTTCGCGGCGACAGCGGCGACCGCAGCAAAGGCGGACGATGGAACCGGGGACGATGCCCAGCTCGAGGACGTCTCGAAGCAGGTGTCCTCCATCGAGAGGAAGATGGACGAGCTGCTCGCGCACGGGCAGTGGGCAAGGGCAGGAAAGCTTCTCGCAGGTGCGGGCTGTGGGTACGGCGACCCGTCGTTTCGGTTCGCAGCCTGGGGGGATGACGCGTCCTATGTGCTCGCGCCCCAGGGCGACCTGTCGGCGACCGACGGCTGGACACTGAACAAGCAGACGACCGTCGTTCCCTCGGCCGACCCCTTCAGCGGTGCTCAGCAGTCGCTCCAGTTCGCGAAGGGTGCCGAGGCGGGAACGCCAGCGATGTGCGTGACCCTGGACAACCCCACGATCCGCTTCTTCATCAGAGACCGCGGCGGCCACGACAAGTCGCAGCTGAAGGTCGACGTTCTCTATGAGGACTTCGGCGGCCACGTGAAGCATCTCACGATCGCGAAGCTGCGGGCCGGAAGCGAGTGGGAGCCGTGTGTGATCCTGCCGATGTACATGAACGTCCTCGCGCTCGCGTCGCCGAGCGGCGTGACGGCGGTCGCGTTTCGGTTCAAGGCCGAGGGGCTCCAGAAGGGCGAGACGCTGTCGATCTCGAGCCTCTACGTCGACCCGTTCAGAAGCCGTTAGCTGAAGCGACAATGAGATGGACAAGGGGAGGGAGCGGGCCGTATCCGCCTTCTCCCCTTGAACTCGGCAGTTCATCGCGCGGCCAGAGCTGCCGATACCGTCGCTTATGAGCACCCGGTCGGCCGCAATCGATCCTCAGACCGAGCTCGTTGCGGCCTCGCGCGAGCGAGCCGTCTCCAGCCTCTCTCCGCGCGAGCGGCTAACACACGGCCTGACTGCGGCCCTTTTCGTCGTTGTAGCGGCCGGCCTCGCCGGAGGTGACCTGCCCCAGAGCGAGGCGGCGTGGCTCCTAACACTCCTCTTCGTGGTGACCGTGGCATTGGCGTCGCGCATCGAGCTGGAGGTCGGAAGCGGCTTCGCGTCGCCGGAAGAACTCGTCCTGATCCCGATGCTCTTCGCCCTGCCGGCCGGATGGGTTCCCGCGGTAGTGGCCCTCGGTCTCGTGTTGGGCCAGCTGCCGAGCTACCTGCTCGGAAGGGTGCCGACGCAACGAATCATCGTCTCGATCGGCAATGCCTCATCGACGCTTGCCCCAGCCCTTGTCTTTCTCCTCTTCTACGACCCCAGCGCGGGCCCCGTTGAATGGGCGGCTCTGACCGCTGTCGCCGTCTGCGCGCAGTTCATCGGGGACGGTGCGATCTCGATCGCCCGCGAGTATTTCGCCCTCAGTGTCGAGCCCCGGAAACTCCTTCGGCCGCTCGGGTGGATCTTCTTCGTCGATGCGTGTCTCGCCCCGGTTGGATTCGCAGCCAGCCTCGCGGGATCCCAGTGGACGCCTGCGTACCTGCTGCCGCTTCCCCTCCTTCTACTCACACGCCTTTTTGCGCACGAGCGCTCCGATCGCGTGAGTCACGCACTCGAGCTGTCTGCCGCCTACCGCGGAACCGCGTTCCTGCTCGGGGACGTCGTCGAAGCGGACGACGCGTACACCGGGGCGCACAGCCGCAGCGTCGTGGATCTTGCCGTCGTCGTCGCGGACCGCCTCGAACTTGATGCACGTTCACGTCATCTGACGGAGCTGACCGCCCTCTTGCACGATGTCGGCAAAATCAGGATCCCGAAGTCGATCATCAACAAGAAGGGACCGCTGACCGACGAGGAGTGGATCCTGATCAAGACGCACACGATCCACGGCGAGGAGCTGCTGTCCCAGGTCGGCGGGTTGCTCACGGAGGTGGGTCACATCGTCCGCTCCTGCCATGAACGCTGCGACGGCCGCGGCTATCCGGACGGCCTCGCGGGCGAGGCGATCCCGATCGTCGCGCGCATCGTCTTCTGTTGTGATGCCTTCAACGCAATGACCACTACACGCTCGTACCGCGCGGCGATGTCGACAGACGAGGCGCGAAGAGAGCTCATACAAAACCGCGGCACCCAGTTCGATCCGAACGTGGTCGATGCGACCCTCGCGGTAATAGCAGCGGCATAGAGGACGACAGCGTCACTTCACCTTCGCGAGCTCCCTCAAGTCGCGCGATGGAGAGTTCCGGCCTGGGGAACCGAACCCGCGTAACGTTTCCGCCGTCTCTCCTGAGGCGTACTACCGACATCCCCGAGGGCGCGCTCGCCCGTCATGATCGCGGCATGCGACACCACGTCCTTTCAATCGGGGCGGACGAGGCCGATTCGTCGGACCTGCGTTTCCGCAAGCGGCTGCTCGTCGGAATCGCGCTCCTCATCCTCCCGATCGCGTTCCTCTGGGGCTGCATCTACTGGGCTGTCGGCGAAGAGGCAGTTGCGGTCACGCCGTGGGCTTACGCTGCAGGGTCGATCATCAGCCTGGCCGTCTTCGCCCGGAACCGGAACTTCCCGTTCCTGCGGACGGCCCAGTTCCTCCTGATCCTCGTTGCGCCCGCAGCCGGGGCCGTGATGCTCGGCGGTCTCGATGACTCGAGCTCCGTGGTGGTGTGGTCGTTCTTTGCGCCGCTCGGCGCGGTCGCCTTCGACCGCCCTCGGCGCGCCTGGCCGTGGTTCGCAGCCTTCGTTGTCACCATCCTCGCCACGGTCGTTCTCGCCGAAGTCGTGCGGCCGGACGGCGCGAACCTCCCCAACGGTTTCGTCCGGACGTTCGACGTCCTCAACATCGTCTTGGTGTCCTTCGTGACGACGATGTTGCTCGTGATCTTCGCGCGGGGACGGGACACCGCGCAGGCACGGGTCGAGACCCTCTTGCTGAACGTCCTCCCGGAGGAGGTCGCCCAGCGCCTGCAGGCCGAGCCCAACTCGATCGCGGACCACTTCGACGACGCCAGCATCTTGTTCGCGGACGTCGTCGACTTCACTCCGCTGGCAAGCCGCCTCGACGCGCGCGACGTGGTCGGGATGCTCGATCGTCTGTTCACGGCGTTCGACGAGCTGGTCGACCGCTACGAGGTCGAGAAGATCAAGACGATCGGCGACTGCTACATGGTCGCGGCGGGGGTCCCCCGACCCCGGCCCGACCACGCGCAAGCGCTGGCCGGCCTCGCGCTCGAGATGAAGGACTGCGCCCGCACGTGCCTGCCGGGAAACGACCTTCGGCTCCGGATCGGGATCAGCTCAGGGCCGGTCGTGGCGGGCGTAATCGGACGCCGCCGCTTCCTCTACGACCTCTGGGGTGACACGGTGAACATGGCGAGCCGCATGGAGTCGCACGGGACATCGGACGAGATCCAGATCACGCGGCCGACCTGGCAGCTGTTGCGCGACGACTTCGTCACCGAGCGGCTGGGGCTCGTCGACGTGAAAGGCAAGGGTGCGGTGGAGACCTGGCGGCTCGTCGCCAGGAATGGCCGTTAGAAGCCAAGTCCCAGTGGAGGCTGCGGGAAGCGAACCCGCGTAACGGTCCTGCCGCCTCTCCTCTGGCGTACTACCCTCACGCCGCATGGCGGGATCACTAGTTGAACGCTACATACACCTGGGACTACGACTCGGGCGGCACAGCGAGGACATCATCGACGCTTACTACGGCCCGCAGAAACTCGCGGCCACCGTTGCTGCGGAGCCGCCGGTCGACCCACGCGTGCTTGTCTCCGACGCTGAGACGCTGGTCGACGAGCTCGAGGACTCCTGGCTGCGCGACCAGGTGTGCGCTCTACGGACCTGCGCAGGTGTGTTAGCGGGCGAATTCCGCTCGTACGCCGATGAGGTGGAGGACTACTACGGCGTGCGGCCGACCCACACCGACGAATCCGTCTTCGCTGCCGCGCACGAGCAGCTGGAGACGCTCCTTCCCGGCGACGGAACGTTGGCCGAGCGCTACCAACGCTGGGAAGGCTCGAACCTCGTGCCGGCCGAGCAGATCGAGCGCCTAATGCCGGCAGTGATGGAGGAGGCGCGCGCCTGGACAGACCAGCTTGTCGGGCTGCCGGACGGCGAACGGGTCGTTCTGGAGATCGTGCATGACGAGCCTTGGTGGGCGTCCTGCGACTACCTCGGGAACCTGTGCAGCCGGATCAGGTTGAACGTCGACCTGCCGATGTCGGCGTTCGAGCTGCTCGTGCTCTCGCTCCACGAGACGTATCCCGGCCACCACACGGAACGATCGGTCAAGGAGCGCCTCCTCGTGCGCGGGCGGGGGCTGCTGGAAGAGACTCTCGTCTTGACACCAACGCCGCAGTTACTCGTCACCGAAGGGATCGCCGTCCTCGCTCCCAACATGCTCCTCGAAGGGGATGCCGGGCGGGCAATCGCGTCAATCCTCCACGACGCGGGCGTCGAGCTCGATCTGGCTCATGCGCTCGCCGTCAAGCGCGCTCACGAGCCGTGTCGGTGGGCCGAGGTCAACGCGGCGTTGATGCTGCACGAGGACGGAACCAGCGAGGCCGAGGCGCACGCATACCTCGAGCGCTGGGGCCTTGAGGCTCCCGCATGGGCGTCCCACTTGATTCGCTTCATCACCGAGCCGACCCAGCGAACGTACATCCTCACCTACTCGGCCGGACGAGAGCTCTGCAGCTCCTACGTCGCAACCGACTCTGACCGCTTCCGCCGTCTTCTGACTGAGCAGGTCCGCGTCGGTGATCTCCGCGAGGCGCGAGGAACGGATGCTCGATAAGACGAAGGGCAACCTCTCGCGTCGAAGCGGTCGTGCGAGATCTTCGACGGCCCTCGACGGCGATTCGTATAAACCGTTCCCGCCGTAGGCCCACAAGCAAGGCCGATCAGGCGGGAATGATGGAGGCGGCGGGAATCGAACCCGCGTCCGCGGACGCACCGGAAAGAGCATCTACAAGCTTGTCCTGCGCTTGGATTTCGCCCGCCGGCCGGTTCGCAGGCGACCTACCGACGGGCTAGCCATCCTTTGGAGTCCCGCTTCGGGCGATTGGCTCTCCCTAGGCAGCAAGCCCGTTAGTTGACGCCGGATTCCGATCCACGGGCCGAGACCGGAGCGACGCGCTAGCTAACCGAAGTTAGGCAGCGAGTGCGAGTTTGTTATCCGCACTTGCATTGTTCCCGGTTGTTTTACGAGGCCTACCGGGGACCTCGGCTTGCAGCTCTTCCGGAGAACCGACCACGTCGAAACCAGGTCGCCCCCCCCAGTTGCCCAAATTATATCCTCGGTTTCCCTTGCCCGGGTGGGTCATCATGAGACTAGACGCGCTCTGCGACGCGTCCCTGGCCGTCTTCCTCCTGGCGGCGACCTGGGACAGCCTCTACGACTTCCTAGGCCTCCCCCTCCCCGACCCGCCCTTCTACGCGCAACTGCTCGGTGTCGCCCTCCTCGCGCTCGCGATCCTCGAGTGGGGCATCGCCGGAAGGCCGGGCCAGCGGGAGGTGGCACTCGGCGTGGCCATCGGGAGCGGTCTGGGAGCCCTCGTGCTGGCCGTCTGGCTCGTCCGCGGAGAGACGGGCGCCGAGGACCGCGGGATCGCCATCCTCGTCTTCGTGGCCGCCTTCCTCGCCCTCGAGGCCGTCCTGCACGCGCGCACATACGTCAGGAGCGCCGGCTTTTGAGCTCCCGCTCGATCTGGCGGCGCGCGTCCCGATCGGCGATGTCGCGCCGCTTGTCGCGGGCCTCCTTCCCACGGGCGACCGCAATCTCGACCTTTGCGCGGCCGTTCTTGAAGTAGAGCTTCGTCGGGACGAGCGTCAGGCCGCGCTCGCGCACCTTGCCGAAGAGCGAGTCGATCTCGCGCCGGCGTAACAGCAGCTTGCGGTCGCGGTCGGGGTCGTGGTTCGCCACGTTCCCCTGCGCGTACTCGGGGATGTGGGCGCCGATGAGCCAGAGCTCGCCGTCCCGCACGTCGGCGAAGGCCCGCTGGAGAGTCGCCTGCCCCTGGCGCAGCGACTTGACCTCCGTCCCGGTGAGGACGAGGCCCGCCTCGAAGCGCTCGAGCAAGTGGTAGTCGTGCCGAGCGCGCCGATTGTCCGCGATGAGCTTGGTCCCGCCCGCCATGTCAGGGATTGGACCAAAAACTCGCCGAGCCGGGTGTCGCTTTCGTCCACTTCTCCGGCGAACCTTCGGCTTCCGCCTACCGCCTACCGGTGAAGCTTCGTCCTACTCGCGCCCCGTGCTCGGCGCAAGCGGGACACTACGACGAATGGGACCATCATCGCAAGAGGGTCCGGAAACTCGATGTCGCAAAGAGCGGACTTTTCTCTACGCGGGCTCGACGCTGACCCGTCCGCTCGTCTTCTCGATCCGCTCGACGCGGACGGCGATTTCGTCCCCCAGCCGGTATGCCTGCCCTGAACGGCGGCCGACGAGCGAGACTCCGAGCGGGTCGAGCTCGAAGTAGTCGCCGGGCAGGCGGCGCGCGGGCAGGTAGCCCTCGAAGACCTCGTCGAAGCGGACGAAGAGACCCGAGCCGATCGCGCCGACGATCTCCCCCTCGAGGACTGCATCCCACCCGGCATGGAAGAGCTGACGCTCGAGCAACCAGGCGAGGCAGATCTCGTCCGCGCGGTACTCGACCTGGGCGGCCTCGCGCTCGTGCTGGGAGGTCCACTCCGCCAACTGCTCGAGCTCCTCCGGGACCGGCTCGTCGGCGAGGCCGAGCTCGCGCAGGAGCGACCGGTGGACAACGAGGTCCGGGTAGCGGCGGATCGGCGAGGTGAAGTGACAGTACGCCGGGCTGGCGAGACCGGAGTGCCCCAGATTGCGCGGGTCGTAGCGCGCTTGCTGGAGCGAGCGCAGGACGAGCGCCGGAAAGGCGTTCTTCCCTCGACCCGATTGGGCGGTGTACTCGGCCACGCGCTCGCTGACCCGCGCCGCGAGCCTCGCAGCCTCGTCCGGGCTCAGCCGCTCCGGAACGGGCGGTGTCGGCACCCCGAGTGCCGCGAGCTTCGCGAGGAGGAGCTCGATCGATTGCGGCTCGGGCCGCTCGTGGACGCGGAAGAGCGCCTCGCGTCGGCGACCGGCGAGCAGGGCGGCGACCGCCTCGTTCGCGAGGATCATCAGCTCCTCGACCAGCGCGTGCGCATGAGGCTCGCTCTGCACCCAGGACCGCTCGACTCCTCCCTCTCCATCGAAGGCGAACTCGATCTCCCCGGTCTCGATCCGGAGCGACCCGCGCGCGAACCGCCGCCGCCGGAGCTCGAGCGCGAGCCGCTCGGCGAGACGAAGGGCCGCCGTCAGCTCGTCGTCCACGCGTTCCCTTCCCGCGAGGACCGCCTCGGCTCGCGAGTAAGTGAGCCGCTCCCGGCTGCGGATGAGGCTGCGGTAGAACGCGGGCTGGCCGGGGACGAGGTCGCCGTCGAACAGAACCTCGACGGTGACGCAACGGCGATCCTCGTTCGGCCGCAGGCTGCAGAGATCGGCTGAGAGGCGCTCGGGCAGCATCGGCTCGACTCGGCCGGGCACGTACACCGAGAACGCACGCTCTGCGGCGTCGCGATCCAGCGGGGAGCCTGCCGGCACATAGCGGGAGACGTCGGCAATGTGCACCCAGGCCCGGATCCCGTCCTCTTCCGCCCGGAAGCTGAGCGCGTCGTCGAAGTCCTTCGCGGTCTCCGGGTCGATCGTCAAGGTGAGGAGGTCGCGGAGGTCCACGCGCTCCGGCTCCATTCCCCGAGGCTCCTCGGGGAGCGGCGGCGGCTCTCGCCTCACGCCCTCGTTCCACAACAACCCCTCGAGAACCGCCTCGATTCGATCAGCTCGTCCAAGGATCCTTTCGATCCGGGCGCGACCGCGGCCGGGTCGATGTAAGACGACGAGATCCCCGACGGACGCGTCGCGGACGCCCTTGCGGTCGACGACGACCGGCGCGCCGGCCTCGAAGAAGGGATCGCCGACGAGAAGCTTCCCGCGGCGGGCGAGCTCGGCTACAAGGGCTTCCAAGGATTAAGCGGTGGCGATCTGGTCGAGCAGCGCCAGCTCTGCCGCGCGTAGCACTTCGTCGACGTCGGTGAGGGGATCGTCGCCCACGCGAAACTTCGGCCGGATTCCGTAGCCGGTCAAGTCCCGCCCGGCCGGAGTGCGGTACATGGCGGTCGTCAGCTTGAGGGCCGTGCCGTTGGAAAGCGGCCGGATCGACTGGACGGAAGCCTTCCCGTACGTACGGCGGCCGACGATGACAGCTCGTTCATGATCCTGTAGCGCGGCGGCGACGATCTCGGAGGCGCTCGCGCTGCCGCGGTTCACGGCGAGGACGAGCGGCAGCTTGGGGTAGGTCGCGCTGCCCGTGACCTCGTATGTCATCTCGTCCTGATGGAGGCCGGCGACGGTGCAGACGACACCCTCTTCGAGGAAGATCGAGACGGCTCGCACCGCCTCGTTGAGCAGCCCGCCCGGATTGTCCCGCAGGTCGAGCACGATTCCCTGCGCCCCGCGACGGACGAGGGAGGCGGTCGCCTGACCAAGCCGCTGGGCCGTTGCGTCCGGGAAGGAGAGCAGCCTGAGGTATCCGAGCTTTGCGCCGTGAAAGCGGATCAGGCGAGCGCGAAGCGACCGTAGGGTGATCTCCTGGCGGACGACCGTGACCCGCAAGCGGCCGTGCTCGGGGCGGCGCAAGGTCAGGTGGACGACGGTGCCCTTCTCCCCCTTGATCAGGTTGAGCGCCTGATCGAACGTGAGCTTCCCGGCGGGCTGGCCCTCGATCCTGACGATGATGTCTCCGCGGCGGATTCCAGCCTCGCGAGCCGGGCCGTTCAGAGCGGACGTGACCACGAGGCCCGCGCGGGAGGGCTCCACCGTGAGGCCGACCCCGGAATAGCTGCGAGCCGTGCGGCTCTTCAGGGAGTCGTATTCGAGGGCCGTGAGAAAATCCGTGTTTGGATCGCCGAGCTCCCGGAGAAGGCTCGTGATGGTCGGCTGCTCGAGCACATCCCTCTCGACCGGCCGGTAGTATGACCCGGCGAGGACCTCGCGCACCTCTTCGATCGCCCGTGGATGCGACTCCCGGGCAGACGCTTGCCCGGTGGTGCGCGGGATGATGCCCGGCGACCGTGCAGTCAGGAACAGACCAAGCGCGAAGGCAGCCGCGAGCAGGAAGCTGACGAGGGCGATGCCGGCCGCGCGTCTAGAAGTCATCGTGCCGCGTGGAGGAGTATAGAGCGCGCCCGGCGGTCTAGATCTGCAGGAACCGGCGCAGGGTGATGCCCGATCCGGCGGCTCCGACCAGAAGGCTGACGCCGACCAGGATGATCGCGACGACCGGGAAGCTCAGCGCCTGCACGTCGTCTTCCCTGAAGGTCGAGCTGTGGCCCTCGATCACCGGCAGCGCGAACTCCTTGGCGAGGACGAGGAGGACCACGGCGGCTAATGCCCCGATCAGCCCGCAGATGACGCCCTCGAGCATGAATGGCCCGCGGATGAACCAGTTCGAGGCGCCGACGAGCTTCATCACCTCCACCTCACGGCGCCGCGAGAAGATCGAAAGGCGGATTGTGTTCGCGATCAGGATCGTCGAGGCAGCCAGGAGGATCAGGCTGCCCAGGAGGAAGATGTACTTGATCACGTTCGTGACGGCCAGGATGCGCTGGGTCTTCTTTTCCGCGTAGTCGACCTTGTCCACTCCCGCGGGCAGGGGCTGGAGCTTGTCCGCGAGAGCCTTCACCTGATCCGCGTCCTTGGGCGTAACCTCGAAGGCCGGAGGAAGCGGGTTCGACGAGAGGTTCTGGGTCAGCTCCGGGTACCTCTCCTTCATCCTTGTGAGCGCCTCCTCCTTCGAGATGAAGACGACACCCTTCGTCTCGGGGAAGGTGAGGGCCTTCGACCGCACGGCATTGATTTGCTGCTCCGTGGCGTCCTGCACGAAGAACACCTTGACGATCACGTCCTTGCGCACGTGATCCGTCCAGGAGTTGACCCAGGAGAAGAGCGCGATGAAGAGGCCGAGCAAGAACATGCCGATGAGGACCGTCATCGTGGCGGCGATAGTTGTCGAGATGTTCGCCCCGATGGAGCGGACCGCCTCGCTGAAGAAGAGCTTTGTCCTCATTCCGCGTACGAGCCCCGGCGCTCGTCGCGGATGACCGTGCCGTCCTCGAGTGCGATGACCCGCTTCCGCATCTTGTCGACCATCTCTCGGTCGTGGGTGGCCATGACCACGGTCGTCCCCGTGCGGTTGATGCGGTAGAGAAGCTGCATGATCCCGACCGACGTATCGGGGTCGAGGTTCCCGGTCGGCTCGTCGCAGATGAGCAGCGGCGGGTGGTTGACGAACGCGCGCGCGATCGAGACGCGCTGCTGCTCGCCACCGGAGAGCTCGTCGGGGAGGGAATTCGTCTTGCCGGAGAGGCCGACGAGGGCGAGCACCTCCGGCACTTTCGCGCGGATATCGCGCTTCGACTCGCCCTGCACCTTGAGCGCGTAGGCGACGTTCTCAGCCGCAGTCCGGTTGGGGAGGAGCTTGAAGTCCTGGAAGACGCAGCCGATGTTCCTGCGCAGCATCGGGACCTTCGAGTTCTTGAGGCGGGCCAGCTCGCGGCCGCCCACGATGATGCGCCCGGTCGTCGGGTCGAGCTCCTTGAGCAGGAGGCGCATGATCGTCGACTTCCCCGACCCGGACGGCCCGACCAGGAAGACGAACTCGCCCTTCTCGATCAGGAACGACGCCTCACGCAACGCCACGACGCGCGGCTCGTAGATCTTCGTAACGCCCTCGAAGACGATCATCGGCGCTCCGGCCGGTGTCGGGGCGGCGGCCGCGGGGTCGCCGTTTACCACAGTCTGCGCCGGGGCCTCGGAGGCTTCGTCGACGTGTGAGAGTTGGGTCTCCTGCACCGGGTGAGAAAAACGGGGGGGCGCCCAGGGTGGGGCGCGCCGGTTTAGGTAGCGCGAGGGCCGGAGTCTACCGCATTGATCGGGCGTAATCGCGGTTAGTGTGCCGCTGCCTGTTTGAGGAGGTAGGCCTGGATGAACTCGTCGAGGCGTCCGTCGAGGACGGCCTGGGCGTTTCCCTCCTCGAGATCGGTGCGGTGATCCTTGACGAGCTGGTACGGGTGGAGGACGTAGCTCCGGATC
>WNFZ01000205.1_pt1 | contig 78767 bp, 81 predicted proteins | sample 5400081 | NCBI WGS metagenome assembly WNFZ01 (sample SAMN13153365, study PRJNA577476) | soil metagenome | isolation source: 80 cm soil or saprolite under grassland replicate 1 | place: USA:California | collected 2016-06-15
GCGGCGAATGGTTTCACGCAGAGTCGTCTCAATTGTGATCTCACCGCCAAGTCGTGCCAGCTCGAAATTTGCACAAGCAGGACCGGGAGCACATGTAACACGTTCTCTGCGGAGGGTGGCACTCTACTCCTGGCTCAGGACACGACCTTCGGATTTGGCGGCCTTACGACTGCAGCAGGCACACAGACGACCATTCAGAATACGGCTCAAATACTATTCAACTCGCGAGGCATCCCTGTAGATAGCACTGGAGCGCCGACCGGGAACTACGCGCTTTATGTGACGAATCAAGTGGGTGATGTCTATGCCGTGACCGTCTACGCTACCGGCCGAGTGGCCGCATGGCGGTACGGGAGTGGGGCCTGGAGCATTCAATGAAAAGCGGGCACATCGGCAGTCCTACTGCAACTATGAAGAAGCCATCCCGCGCCGAGCGCGGAGCGACACTCATCGAAACCGTGATCGCCTTGCTCATTCTAACCATCGGGGTGCTGGGCGTCATGGGAGCACTCTCGGTCGCCATAACGCAAAACTGGAACCAAGGTGACCGCGCTACAAGAGTCACGGAGTACGCTCAGGACAAAATGGAGCAGCTACTCGCATTGAACTTCACCAACGCAACGAGCAATACAGCCGTATATCCAACCCAGAGCACTGGAGGTACCGGCCTGGGCGGCGTGATGGCAGCCAATGCCACAGTTGGGGGCGTGACTGCCGGGTCGCCTGTTACCGGGTACGTTGATTACTTCAACAGCGCGGGAACCCTGCAGACGACCAGCACCGGAGCCCTCTATATCCGTCAGTGGAGTATCTCGACAAACTCCACTGGGAGCCTGAAAACAATAACGGTGGTAACGCGCGCAATGATTTCATCCTGGGGAGCAACTGCGCCGTTTACAACGCTGGTCTCAATGAAATCTCAGTGATGATGCAGGGAGCAAAATGCGAAGACACGAACACAATGAGGGCTTTTCGCTGCTTGAGATGCTGGTGAGCATGTCGATACTGCTCGTCGTTGTGGCCGTCGCCCTCTCTGCGTTGTATTCTTCGCAAAAGATATACGCCTCGCAGCAATTGCAGGCGGACATGCACGCTGGCTTGCGCAGCTCCTTTGAGCTTGTGACGCAGGAAATAGGGCAAGCTGGAGCGCTCAACTTTGCTCCCAAAACCTTGGGCGCCAACGTCACGGGGAGCACCACAGCGCAGAACGTTACACTCAGCTCGGTGGCCAACATTTTCGTAGGCGAACGACTCACAGTCGACACGGTATCTGCTCAGGAAACGGTTCAAGTAACTGCGATTCCCAGCTCCAGCCAGGTAACTGGAATTTTCACACAGAACCACGCTAATGGCGCTGCGGTAGTTGCCCAGGGAGTTTTTCCCCAAGGGGTGCTCAGCAGTTCCGGCGCGACCGCGCTGAAACTCTTTGGAGATATCAATGGGGACGGATCCCTAGCCTATGTGAGATATGACTGTGACACTTCGGCCGGAACTCTGACCAGGTCAATCACGACCGTCGCTCCTGGAGTAACAACCCAGAATCCGCCGCAGATTCTCTTGAGCGATCTCATCGCCAATCCCGACGGCACGCCGTGCTTTCAATACAGCACTACGTCAGTTACGGTGGGTGCTACGACCTATACCTTCATTCCCAGCTTAGCGGTCTCGCTCACTGTTCAGACCGCAAAGATAGACCCCCAAACCGGGACTTTCGTGACGATGACGAAATCATTTTCGAACCTGGCATCCCGAAACGTGCTTGCCGGGTTAGCCATGGCGCAGTCCAGCCCACCTGTTACAGTCCGTTTGCAACCCACGCCGCCAGGGTTGCCACTCACCCCCTAGCCATGGAGGAAATATGCGAATCGAAGCGAAGAAACTAACTGCGAAAAGTGAACGAGGAGCCAGCCTGGTTATCGCCCTGCTGGCAATGCTTGTTCTAAGCGTGTTGTCTGCGGGCATCATTTTCGTTACGCACACAGAAATCTTGACAACTGCGAACTATACAACCCTCGCTCGGGCGCGTTATGCGGCTGAAGCCGGAGTTCAAAGCACCATAAACTGGCTCTCCAATAACTACACCGCGCCGACAAGCTTCACTTCGTATAACACGGGCAAAGCCCCCGTATGGTGCATCAGTGGATGCGCGAGCAACGGCGGAGCTGTTGTGCTCTCGGCCGTGAGCGGAGTAGCTGCAAACTATCCCGATTCAACCGTAGCGAGTGCGTACCAGAGCGCTTTAAGCAATCAGGTCCTCCCGGGCGTTTCCAATGCCTCCTATTCAACGTACGCGACGCTTCTGAGCATGACTCCGGGGACGGGCGCCTCATGGTTGGCCGGCGGCGGGTCGTCGCAAACCTGGCAGATTACTTCTCAGGGAAACGTTGCCGGCGTCCGCAACGCCACCGTACAAGTGGTTGCGACCTTCGAGCGCACCAGCACGCCGATCTTCACCTACGCGGTCTTTGGAGTTTCCGCGACATGCGGCAGCGTGAGTTTTGGCGGCGGCGGCGGAACGGATAGTTTTGATTCAAGCGCAGGCACCTACGCCGCTACCGAACAGCTTACTTTGGGAAACATAGGCTCCAACGGCAATTTTAGTCTTAGCGGTGGCGGCGGCACCGCTCCACTCATCAAGGTGATTGGGGGGACTCTTTCTACCCCAAAGAGTGGCACAGGAAATTGCGTCGTCGGCAGCCCAGACGCACTCACCATAGGCAGCGGTTGGACTACGGGCGCACTTACTCAGTTGTCGGCACCGGTGACGTACCCCACGCCATTGGCCCCCAGCCCGACTCCACCTACGACGGGTCAGAACATCCGTAACAATTGTTCCTCAATTACCGGCTGCAGTTGTTACCCGTTTGGCGGCTACGCCTGTACCAACAGCGGGCCTTACCGGCTTACGCCGGGCACTTATGGAGATTTGTTAATGGGCGGGGGAAAGACACTGCATCTGAGCGCCGGCACCTACGTGGTCAACACCCTCACTTTGAGCGGCGGCTCGGTCATTATCGTCGATTCTGGCCCAGTCATTCTCAATGCTGCGGCCCAAGGGGTCAGCGCAGGCAGTTGTTGCGCAGTGGATTTTAGTGGCGGGACGGTTTCCAATGTGGGAGGACTTCCTTCGAATTTCCAGATTGTTTATGGTGGCACGGCGAGCATAGACATGTCAGGTGGTTCGGGCGCTTATGCGGTGGTTTACGCTCCCAATGCCCCCGTTTCGATCGGCGGCGGTGGCGACTTATACGGGGCAATTATCGGCGCCACCGTGGACAATAGCGGTGGCACTTCGATCCACTTCGATCGCGCGTTGCTGAACCAGTTTCAATCGGGAGTCGGGGGCTTCCGCCCCATAGGCTTCAGTTGGAGCAAGTTCTAAAGTTTACCCCTAGCCTTGGAGGAAATATGCGCATTGAAGTGAAGAAACTAACTGCGAAAAGTGAACGAGGAGCCAGTTTGGTTATCGCCCTGCTGGCAATGCTTGTTCTAAGCGTGTTGTCCGCGGGCATCATTTTCGTTACGCACACAGAAATCCTAACAACCGCGAACTACACAACCCTCGCTCGGGCGCGTTATGTGGCTGAAGCCGGAGTCCAAAGCAGCATAAACTGGCTCAACAATAACTACACCTCCCCGACAAGCTTCACTTCGTATAACACGTCTGGGGCGCCCGTACTGTGCACCAGTGGATGCACGAGCAACGGCAGTACTGTTGTGCTCTCAGCCGTGAGCGGAGTCGCTGCAAACTATCCTGATTCAACTGTAGCGAGTGCGTACCAAAGCGCTTTAAGCAATCAGAGCCTCGCAGGTCTCTCCAACGCCTCCTACTCAACATATGCGACGCTGCTGAGCATGACTCCGGGGACTGGTGTTTCATGGCTCGGCGGTGGTGCTGGTGTGCCGCAAACCTGGCAGATTACTTCTCAGGGAAACATTGCCGGCGTCCGCAACGCCACGGTGCAAGTGGTTGCAACGTACGAGCGTACGGGAACGCCGGTATTATCATATGCCGTATTCGCTACCGGAACTGCCTGTCCAACCATAAATATCTCGTCTAGTGGCTCAACGGATAGCTACGACTCTTCGCAAGGCACCTATGCCGCTACTGTGCAAACGACCCAGGGAGATATAGGAACCAATGGAACCCTCACAATGAGCGGCAGTTCAACCATTAAAGGGAATGCTTACCTCGTAAATGTCGTGACAGCCGGTTCTTGCCCCACGCAGACCTTTAACAATGGGTCCTCTGTTGGTGTGACGGGGAATGGAGGCGTGCCGACCGCAATGGGCGCGCCGAAAACCTTTAGTAGTCCGGTATACGGAAACCCATCACCAGCACTGACCACCAACACTGGCTACTCGAGCAACATCAGTCTGTCGCCTGGCAATTACAACAATGTGGCGGTGTCGGGAGGCAAAACGCTAACGCTGTCACCCGGAACCTACAACTTTAATAGCCTTACACTGAGTGGCGGCTCAATCATTACCGTCAGCCCGGCAGGAACGGTTGTTTTAGAAATCGCCGGCGCCGGTGCGCCATCAAAGGCCCTGGATTTCAGCGGTGGCAGTATCTCGAACAGCGGTGGGTCTCCCTCGAGCTTTCAAATTGTATACAACGGTTCGCGGCCAATCACTTTGTCGGGCGGATCCAATTCCGCGGCTGTAGTGTATGCTCCGAGCTCTGCCATCACCATGAGCGGAGCATCTCCATGGTTCGGTTCGATCATAGGGGCAAGCTATACCAGTTCCGGAGGATCTGTTGTGCATTACGACCGAAGTCTTGCAACGTCATTGATCACGCCAGGGCCGTTCCGGCTTATCGGCTTCAGTTGGAGCAAGTTCTAGGTTTGTGGCCCGGGATGCGCGCCAAGGCCGGCAGCCGACTCATATCGGCGCGGGAGCCAACGATTTTGTACATCGACCTCTTAACCAAATTGAAAACGCTGTTCGTTCCGCTGGCAATCGCAGAGTAGTTGCGATAAAGCTTGCTTCAGGCGCATAAACACACTAATTCTGTTCACTCTACTTCGTAATTAGAAGCGTTGCGAGGGTAGCGGGTCCCATTACCTTCCCGACGCTCAACGTCAGAGGTGCCTGGGCCCAAGCGACTGCGTCACTCGTTCGCAGCATTCCATACCCTACCCGATCCGTGGAACTGATCGTCACGCTAACGCACCTGCCGCAAAATTCCTTTCTGAACAAAGCCTGGCTTCTCGGGAATGCGTTTGAGGACGAAGATACAGCACAAGTCCGTCTAGAATCTAGAATACCGGTCTGAGTTCTGTACAACATCGCCTCACAGCTGAGCATGTAGCATCGGTAAATAAAGGATTTCTGGGCAAATGACGTAAGTTAACCTCTTGGCTTATCAATTGCTAGTATCTTTGTCTCCCCTAAATTCGAGTTGTCTGTAAAATGTATATGTCACGACTCCTTACTCCCGGACAACGTGTTCGATCTCTCATCACCTTCGCCCTTTTCGCTTTTTCTGCTTCAACAATTCGGGCGGATCAGGTTTTTGTGGTTAATACATCCATAGGAGGCACCGGTCCAGTTAACGCTCAGGCAACATTTCACCAGAGCGGCGGAAATTTGCTTCAGATCTCTTTGGTCAACTTGCAGTCGACGGCTAATGTAGGTCAGGCTATCAGCGGAATTCAGTTTCAGATCCGCAATTCGAGCGGATTCCTCTTAAACATTACCGGCTCGATAAGCTCACAGAATAACCCGATGATATTCGTTCCTGATACTGGGGCCGTCACTAATTTGGGAACGCTAGCTTCAGGTTGGGGTCTAGCGAGCAACGGGCCTAGTTTTTATTTAACCGGCCTGGGTTTTACCGGGAATGGCACTAACCCACCGGACGAGTTAATTGTCGGAACCTTGGCAAATCCTAATGGTTCAATAGAAGGCAACCGACCACATAACCCGTACATTAACCAAACAGGTGTGTTTACCCTGACGTTGAGTCAAGCTCTCCCCGCCGGTTTTCAAATCTCAAATGTAGTGATCCTGTTCGGAACCGGGCCCTCATCTGTACCCGCAAACGGAACTTCGCCTGCTCCTGAACCAGCAAGCATGGTTCTGCTTGGTACGGGCCTGATTGGCATTGCTGCTGGCTTTCGCTGGCGGCGAAATCGCAAAAAGTAGGCTAAACATAATCTAGACTTACTCTTCACCTAAGCTGCGCATGAACTTCACGACGTTGCGGGCGCGAAAAGTCTGCGGATACTTCCGATCACTCGCCGAAAGAACCTGAGAATCCTCGGTAGGACCAGCGCGGAAATCACTAATCCCACAGCGACAACTAGGAACAACAGGACGGGATAGAATAAAGCGAACACGACCGAGACTACCGCCAGCACATCTTCGAGCGTGCTTGCGACAATGTTTGAAACTGGTTCCGGACTCATGTTAATTACTGCTCTGGTCGCCGCCTTGGTTCCGTGAGAGGTCAAAGCCAGTCCCCCTCCCAGGAGAAAGGCGATCACCTGCACGCTCTTATCAAAGTCGCCGAAAGTCGCAGCGGCCAATACTGCTCCAGCGGGAATCCTGATGAAGGTATGAATTACGTCCCAGGTGCTGTCGACGATGGGGATTTTGTCGGCGACGAACTCCACGACGTACAAAGCCGCAGCTACTCCAATAACCCACCAATTGGTTAACACTTGAAGCTCGCCCGGAAGCTGAAGGTGCGCAAATCGGCTGAGCAGCCCCAGCGTGGTCACACAAGCATAGAGGTTAATGCCCGAAACCCAGGAAGCCCCCATGGCGACCGCGAGTGTGGAGATAAAGCTCATGGATGTTCGGCGCGAGATCGGAAAACAGCCTCGTTAATTAGCTCAACCCCCTTTTGAGGATCCTCTACCTCAATAATCAACTTCGCGAAGCGCTCGTGCTCGAGATCGATCACTATCGTCCTTTCCGGATGGCGTACATCCCAAAACACCAGATTACCTTCCTGATAAAACGTGCCGGCCCAAAAAATATTTGGGATATCCGTACCACCTAACTTTAAGCCTTGAAACCAACCCATAGCTGGATGAGGATCAAAGTGCGCCCCTTTGATGTGTTCGAGAGGAATTTCCAGCCGGCTACGTAGACACCAAAGCTTGTCCCATCCTTCAATCTCGAAAACGATTTTGTCATCTTGAGGAATTATTAGAACCACTAGATATCCTTCCGCAAATTTGCGACCGACCTGGACCTCCAAGACGCCCCACGCTCTGATTGATCCTGAGAACTAATCTGACAAAAGATCTCGGCTCGCTGACTCTCCGGGCTCCGCCGATAGCGTTGGAACGCACTATGCTTCCTGAGCGAATTGCAACAGCCGCTCAGCCTAGCCGAAACGGAGCTTTGCGCCCCCCTGTTTAGTTTCTAAGGTCGGTTGTGGATCTTCGATCGCTTCTACTGCCCGAAGATTTTCAGGAGGACGTTGACAGCCTCACGCGTTTCGGGGCTAAAGCGCGAAAACTCTTCCGCAGTCAGCAACTGGCCTTGCATGATTACAGTCAGTTTTTGTCGGGCATTTGATCGACGGTGATCGTCAAATGCGCGTCCCAGTTCGTCGTTCAGCTTGTTTACCAAATAAAAGACTTCCAGGAACCGTTCATGATAGCCCTCTCCGCTGTCTGAGGTAACCCGATTGATTTCAGCGAGCGCAGACCGACAAAAGCGCTCCAGCGCGACCGGTGTGAGCCGCCGTAATAGTTTCCAATCGGATTCCTTGATTTGAGGATGCATGCAACCTCCTCATCAAAACTGTCACTCGCTTATAGTTCAATGGCACTCGTGCTGTTTTCGTGGAACTCTGGCGTTAGGTTATCGGCCCTGTTCAACGAATCGCTCAAACTCACCGACTTCTCTTACGTCATTCTCAAGAACTGCGCGGTAAATCAGGTCGCTCGTCACAGTATCGCGGAATTCCGGTCGCCGCCAAAATGCTTCCTTGATCGTCATAATGCTCGACCGCGTTTCCGGCGTCAGTCTACGGTTCATGTCTTCTGAGTAATCAGCATGGCGGTCATAGCCTGACTGGTCCAGGAACCAAAGATCAAGCTTCCACGCGCCCTGGCGAATATCACCTAACTTGATACCCCAATAGTAGCCATCCGGCTCGCCGCCAACATTATTGGTAAATCGTGACTTGTTCGCAGAAAGCCGGCGCGTCACTTCATAAGCGACGTCAAAACAGCATTTCAAGTCGTGCTCCGGATCGAGAATGTAGACATCCAGGTCTCGCCAACACATCAGGTCATAGCTATAGCTACCGCCGATAAACCAGGCCGGATACGCAGCCAATAGTTGCGGCAGTCTAACTGTGAGAACCACTAAGTCTGCTTCCGACTTTATTCTTTTGTTGTCCATGACTCCGAATCAACCTGTTTCGCCTGCGAAACGATTTCGCGCGCAGTAGATCGCCGCGAACGTGGGCCAAAGCGCTGCCAGGCCAGCGCACTCCAAATTTTAACGCTTTGATTTCCAGTCTTCAGCGAGGATGGCCCATCGTTCATGGTCGCGCCACCGTCCGCCAATCTTAAGATAGCGCCTGGAATAGCCTTCGCGCGTAAATCCAGCGCGCTTGACCAAAGCAATTGATGCAACGTTATGTGGCTGAATGTTAGCTTCCAGCCTGTGCAGCTTCAAACTCTCAAAAGCAAAGCCCAGCACCAGCTTGATTGCCTCGGTCATGTATCCGCGGTTCGCATACGGCGCGCCGATGTAGTAGCCCATGTAGGCACTGTGAAAGTTTCCGTGAACGACCTGACTCAGATTGATTGAGCCGATGATCGCGCGATCTTCCACACGACATACAAACAGGCAGAAAGAATCTCGTTTCCGGCATCTTTTGAGGAAGACTTTGAATTGTTCTTCGTTGATCGGAGGAGAAACCAGGCCGCGGAGGAAGCGCAGGCTAGCACGATTCAGGGAGACGAATTCCTGGCAGTCCCGTGTGGTCGGATAGCGAAGAAACAGGCTCTCGCCGATAGGAAGAGTATTCATTCGGGCATCATTGGACCTTGCCGGCAAGATCACCCACTCGAATCAAGCCAGGTTGCACAACCCTGGCGTTAATGCCTCGCAGACAAAGCTCTCGTCCGACAGCAGAATTGACAAACTTCATCGCTTCTAATCCAAAACGCGAGACAAATTTCTTACAGCCGGTGTGCGGTTGAGGAGTAACCTCTATGACGGCTGAGCCAATCTCGACTTGTGTTCCTGCCGGCAAGTTTTCTAAGCCAAGGTCCATGTCCAGGTAAAGCTGATCGCCAGCCAATGGCCAACGATCTTTCGTTTGCGCAACGAGAGCGATCACCCGTGCGTTCATGATGTTCAGTTGCATCTCAGGGTGGGCAGACTTGTCGGGCGTACGCGAACTGCTGCGCCCGATCCAGCTGTCGCCTACCAGACCGCATACCAGATTGAGTTCACCTTCTTCTAAGACTTCGCGTTGCTCGATCTGCGGCCGCCGAACAATCAGCTCCAGCACTCCGCCGTCTTTTGGCGCTTGACGAATGTGCTCCAGGCCGGCTTCAAGCTCTTCCATCGTCAAATGTTTCACACTCGTTATCATCACGTCTCTCCAAATGTTGATCAAGATTTCACGCAAAGACGCATCAAAGGCGGTAAAGACGCAAAGTCTAGTCCGGATTCCTCTTTGCATCTTTGCGTGAAACTGTTTTGGTTACGATAAGACCGCGGTATGTAATAAACCGTCAACTTCTTGTCTTTCTTGAGCAGGTTTTGCGTAACGGCTTTGCCGCCAGATGTGAGGCGATGGCTATGCCTCGCCGGTCAGCTGCCCTTTAACTGTTGGGCTCGGCCCTTGGTTCGGGCTTTGCCCTTAGCAGTTGAACGCCTGCTTGTTCGCGCTGCGTCATTTGTCCCTGCCGAGTCGTCCGGTGCTAGAGGGGCACAGCCCGAACCAAGGGCCAAGCCCAAGGTTAAAAGCCCCAGTAACCGGCGAGGCATAGCCAATCGCCTCACATCCGGCGGCAAAGCCGAACCGAACCTAACTTCATCTAGTTTGGGGCGTCAGCCGCGCTATGCAACGTCACTCTACTTTGATTTCAAGCTTATATGGTACATCGCTATAGCGATCGTCGGTATGGCCCAGGTTTATCCGATAGTCTCCGCTCTTCGGCAATTTGCCGGTCCATTCCTTGACTACATCCGCACCGGGCAATGGTTCGTAATTGCGCGTTCCTGGAGGAATAATGGTCAATACAGGCACTCCTTCAACCCGCGCGGTAAGAGTTTGCCCGGCCCGGGCGCGCAGCAGGTAGATGTAGCTGGTGCCCCAGTTAGCTTTGCCTTTGATGACAGTAGCATTGCTTCCAGGCTGGAAGCTGACGCGTTTTGTGACGTGCGTGCCCTTCTGAGCGATTACGGCTTGCGACATAACGGTCGCAGCCAATACCACCGAGAAGAAACATTTCAAGCGTCTGGTCAACATTTTCACACGAGCTCTTGGTGGATGCATATGTTTGGTTTTTACACTAACAGATTTCGTGTCCGCTTTCGTGTGATTTAGTGGATACTTTCAATGCTTCACCCGATATGTAACTAACACGCAGCCATTTTTCAACGTCCGGCAGCTTATCAGCTCAAGATTAATCTGTTGTTTCATTTCGTGGTAGAGCGGAATGCCCGAGCCGAGCAACACCGGCTGGATGTTGAAACCGATCTCGTCAATCAAGTTTGCCTCGAACAGCGACTTCGCAAACTCGCCGCCGCCCATCAAACAAATGTCCTTGCCCTCTTCACCTTTTAGTTTCCTGACGAAGCCAACGGCGTCCTTTGAAACGATTTCGACTCCTGCGTCTTTGCTTTTCGGCAGTGTGCGAGAGAAGACGTAGGATTTAATCCCGGGGTAAGGATTAGTCTTGCCCTTGCTGTTCTGCAGCGCAACCTCGTATGTTTTCCTTCCCATTAGAACGGTATCAATTGTCTTCCAAAATTCAGACATGATTTCTGCCACTTCGTCTGTCCACATTAACCAATCAACCGCGTGATCTTTACGCGCAATGTAATTATCCAGACTGTTTGCTCCGCCAAAAGTGATTTTGCGCATCGTTGTTCTCCTTACCCTAGAGGGTCAAACGTGTCCGAGAAACTTCAGTTTGTCGGCTGGTTTAGAACGTCAGCTAGCCCAAGGCCGACAACAAACTGAAGTTTGTGGGACAATTCTAGGTTAGGGGTGACGACACTGTCTTGGCGTTTTTTGATATTGAGATCATGAATGGCGAAAATATGAATAGCGGTTTCAGGAGCAAGCGCTACTAATTTGGAGTGCGCTGGCCTGGCTGGCCTGGCAGCGCTTTGGCCCACTGTCGGGAGCACTCCACCCGCGCATCGCGTTGCCCTTCGCAAGACCGGGTGATGAGTCTCAGGCCAAAGCGGCGCCGGGCCCACTGTCGGGAGCACTCCACCCGCGCATCGCGTTGCCCTTCGCAAGACCGGGTGATGAATCTCAGGCCAAAGCGGCGCCGGGCCCACTGTCGGGAGCACTCCATCCGCGCATCGCGTTGCCCTTCGCAAGACCGGGTGATGAGTCTCAGGCCAAAGCGGCGCCGGGCCGCCGCACTCCAAAGTGAAACGCAATCGAACTATGAACTCTGTTAGCGCTCACATTGGTCGCCGAGTTCGTTCTCTGCTAATGCGCTTCGGCCGCAGTATCGTTTTGCAGACGCCGGGTGAGGTGTCCGTAGTCTTGCGAAACTGTTTGTAGAAGCGACTCAAATCATTGTAGCCGACGTCTTGCGAGACGTTAACTATCTCTTCGCCCCTCGCCAACCGAAGCGGCGCATCGGCGACCCGCAATTGACGGAGATAGTCGCTCGGACTCATTCCGAAGTCGCGTTTGAATTGACGCGAGAGATGTTCGTGCGTCACGCCGAGCCGTTTAGCGATGCGTGCGATAGATGGGTAAACAAGATAGCTTTCATGAATCAGCCGCTTTGCTTTAAGTGAAAGCAAAGAAGCTTTTGGATTGATCTCAATCGGTTGTCGATTATTACTGGCTCTCAAGATCTCTATTACCCGCGCCACCCCGTTGGGTGGTGCGCTGAAAGTAGATTCAAACACTGTCGGTGTAATTGTTAACTCCGGCGGTAAACCTTCAGTCGCCGCAACTCCCAAAAGGTGTGCTTTTGCATTCTTGAAGCAGAGCCGAGTAATCGAAAAAGGTGGATAGAAAACTCCGAAGCGTTTAGTGTCCGGGCGAACGTGTTCTTTACCTCTAATAAAGAAGAGTTCTCCCGCTTGCAGTTCGTAAAGTTCCAGCAGCCACGCCGAACACGTAACGATAGTGACGCACAGAAGACCGCTAATCTCGAGGTCATCTTCAAATAGATAGACTCCGTCGGGTAAAAGCTCAGTTTTGCGTCGCGCCAGCGATCCGCCCCGATCAAGCTCAACCTGGAAATCGGATTGCCCGTGGTTCTTGCTCATGTAGACGTTGGGCCTTCGATCTGCGTAAACATCTTCTAATACATCTCGCTTACCTCTTTGACTCGGTTCACTTGAGTGAAGTAAGCAGTGCCATCTTACTACAGGGCCTTTGCCCTCGCCTGCGGCGCATGCCCATGACGGACAAACACGATCCACTAAAGCACACCAACGAAGCCAAAAAACAACACCAAATAAGTATTGGTGGTATTTCATGTTGTTCGTTCGTGTGCTTTCGTGGATTGATTGTTTGCTTAGAAGCTCGCGTAAAAACCAAGAAGTTGCAGACCTGTTTCATAAAAAGACAAGTAAAAAGTTTGCTTACAGCCTGAAATGTGGTGTAGTTCACTTCAATCGTTAGAAACGCGAGAGGAATCCAATCTGTCATGCGAACACTTGCACCGACATGTGCCTTTCTGATATCGATTCTCCTTTGCTCAACCTTTCAAATCCGAGCCAACCCCAGGCCGGGAAATACCGTTAGCTTTGACAAAGGCTGGCGCTTCCATTGGGGAGATGTCACCAATGGCCAGGATCCTCAACTCGACGACTCGCAATGGAGAACCCTGGACTTGCCGCACGATTGGAGTATCGAAGGCGAATTCAGCGAAAAGAACCCGGCCACTCCTGGCGGCGGGGCGTTGCCTGGCGGCACGGGCTGGTACCGCAAGACTTTTACACTGCCCTTATCAGATAAAAACAAATCCATTTTTGTTGAGTTCGACGGTGTCTATCGCAACAGTGAAGTGTGGATCAACGGACACTATCTTGGTAGAAGACCCTACGGCTACATCTCGTTCCAGTATGAGCTCTCGGCTCATCTAAGTTTCGGGAGTCAAAGAAATGTGATTGCTGTGAGAGTGGACAACTCACAGCAGCCTAACTCGCGCTGGTATTCAGGTTCAGGTATTTACCGCCACGTCTGGCTGACAACCATAAACAACGTGTCTGTGGATCACTGGGGAACGTACATCGCTACGCCTCAAGTGAGTGAGGCATCTGCCACAGTCGATATCAAGACGAAGATCAGGAACGACCTTCAGAACAGCCAGCCGATTACTCTACGAACCATCATTTACGATTCCTCTGGAAGAGAAGTGACACGCACGCAATCAAACGATCAGTTGACAAAAGGTTCTGTCAAAGAGATCGGCCAGGAGTTGAGCATTGGCCGTCCACTCTTGTGGTCCATTGAGAAGCCTAACCTGTACAAAGCAGTTTCCGAAGTGACATCCGGAAGCAAAGTCGTCGATCGCTACGAAACATCTTTCGGCATCCGCTATTTCGTTTTCGATCGTGAAAAGGGTTTCATCCTGAACGGAAAGCCAGTGAAGATCAGAGGCGTTTGCGATCACCACGATCTGGGTGCCCTGGGCGCTGCAGTCAACGCCCGTGCATTGGAAAGGCAACTCGAGATCCTGAAAGCCATGGGGGCAAACGGCATACGTACCTCGCACAATCCTCCCGCCCCTGAACTGCTGGAACTTTGCGACCGGATGGGTTTCATCGTGATGGATGAAGCCTTTGATATGTGGAAGAAGAAAAAAACCGAGTTTGATTATCACCTCGACTGGGACGAGTGGCACAAGCGCGATCTGGAAGACATGTTACTCCGTGACCGCAATCATCCAAGCGTCTTCATCTGGAGCATTGGAAACGAAATCATGGAGCAGCGAGGCGATGCTTCGGGGATTCCCATCGCCAGAGAGTTGGCAGCGATCGTTAAGGCGCTGGACCAAACTCGCCCAATCACTTCCGCCTGTAACACCGTGACCACTGACAACAACGTCATAAAGTCAGGCGCGCTCGACCTGGTCGGAATTAACTATTCGCACGGAAAGGTTCCCGATTTGCCAGGCATGTTTCCCGGCCAGAAACTCATCTGGTCTGAGACTACTTCTGCACTGGCGACAACGAGTAGCTACGATATGCCTTCGGATCAGACTCGACGCTGGCCGCCTCGGCCGGCGACATCTGCGAAGTGGGGAAACGCTGATTACTCCTGTTCGTCGTACGACAATTGCAGCGCCCCGTGGGGATCGACTCACGAAGAGAGTTGGAAGGCGTTGAAGAAGTACGACTACATGACAGGCATGTTTATCTGGACTGGCTTTGACTACCTGGGAGAGCCGACGCCATATCCCTGGCCCGCGCGCAGTTCATACTTCGGCATCGTCGATCTCGCAGGCTTTCCGAAGGACGCTTATTACATGTATCAGAGCGAGTGGACCAGTAAACCATTGCTGCACGTTTTCCCCCACTGGAACTGGCGGCAGGGCGAGACCGTTGACGTGTGGGCCTACTTCAACACCGACGAGGTTGAGTTGTTTCTGAACGGTAAATCGCTGGGTACCAAGCGAAAGACTGGTGACGACTTGCATGTCATGTGGCGCTTATCGTTTGAACCGGGCTCACTCACAGCGGTTGCGCGCACCGGCGGCAAGATAGTGTTGACGAAGGAAGTGCGCACTGCCGGAAAGCCTGCGAAGATCATTCTGACTCCCGACCGCAAAGTCATTAAGGCGGATGGGAGCGATCTTTCCTTCGTTACAGTGAAGGTCGTCGATGCGAACGGAGATTTAGTGCCAGGCGCTGACAATCTCATCAAATTCCAAGTTGATGGCGCGGGATTTATCGCCGGGGTCGATAATGGAAGCCAGATCAGCCACGAGCCCTTCAAGGCAGACTATCGGAAGGCGTTTCATGGCAAGTGCCTGGCAATTCTTCAGTCGAATGGGAGGAGCGGGAAAATAAGATTGAAAGCCACGTCTGATGGGCTGGCGATCGCTGAGGTGATGATCGAAGCGAAGTAGAGCCAAGTCCTCTCCTAACAGGCGACTGTGAGAAAACTAAGAAATCCCACCCACGGGAGTTACGGGAGTGGGTGGATGGTTCAGATCCGGCCTACATAGTTGGCTTGCGGAATTTACGTATCCACCAACGGAAGTTGGTGGATAGTTTCAGATCCAACCTGTTCGTCGACATAGAAGGGCCCATGGAATTGAACTCGGTTTTGAACGCCCTCGGCCGCTTTGTGTGGGAGGGCGGATCTGAACAATCCCACCCACTCCCGTTACTCCCGTGGGTGGGATTCAAGAATCGGTGCATGATCGCATGTAGGTTGGATCTGAACCATCCACCCACTGCCGTGGATGGGATTTCTGAGTTTTCGAACAATCCTCACCCCACGGTGGTACTGATGACCTCATCGCGTGTGCTGTCAACAATCCCGAACTCACCTTCCTCCCCGTTGTGTGAATACCAGGTCATCAATCGCGACACTATGCTTGACCTCCTCGACGGTCAACGTGATGGTAAAGTGAGGCGAGGAGCGCGTAACTCGGAACGGCACTTTGATTCCTTCAACTTCACGCCAGTCGTCGAAGTAGACTTCTACAAGCGCCCTCTCGCGCCAGCTCGACCTTACGCCGTCCCAGCGAATGAGCATGCCGGACGAAGTCTCAAAATAAAACCTTTCAGCCTCGCCGCTGGCAGGCCTGGCTTCAACCAGGTAAGCCTCTCGAAAGCCGATTTTCACCCGGCCAAGCAATTTGAGCTCTGCATAGTTCGTTTTGAGTCTGAGTGGTGCATAAAAATCACAGTCACGCTGGAGCTCGGATAACTCCACTCCTTTCAAACGCCGCACTCCGCCGGGCCCGACTTGCATCCAGCCCACACTGCCGTCAAACCCCTGTCCAAGAGAGTTCGCGCGGTCTGGTTTGACCACAATCACGGCCTTGTTTGGCGACTTCTCGGAGATCACGAAAGCGGCATCGCTAAATTCGCCGGGAACGCGCGCCTTACCCCGCGTGACTCGAGTCGTAAGCTTTCGGATCTTGTCCTGCCCACCCAAAGCTTCAATGTATTTCGTGATCACTTCCTCAACCGCAGGCAAGGTGCCCGACGTGTCGATCCTCATTCCACCTGCCACCGCGTCAGTGCCGGGCTGCACGACAGAAACAACGCTCGCAGGTGCGGCCGTGGAGAATTGAGGAACGCGCACCCCGTTGCCCGATGAGTTGGCAAGCAGCGACTCAGCTTGCGCACGAAGGCGTTTGTCGTCACCCCGGGCAAGCGATTCCAGAAGCCTGCGCGCAGACTCTGTATCGCGCTGCCTCATGTAGATTTGGGCTAACACAAGCTTCAAATCCTGGCGAGCGGGCTCGAGACTCATGGCACGCTTGATCAGATCCACCGACTGGTCCAGGTGCTCGTTCGCCACCAGGTTGACAAAGGCCAGCAGGTGATAAGCTTCGGCGAAATTGGGAGCGAGCTTGATGGTAGTCTGAAGCTGAGAGCGAATCGCCTGCAGCGTTTCCGGTGGGTACTGCGAGATGCCTCCTTCGTCGCTCATCCCCTGGCGGCTCAGCGCATACGCGTACAAGAAGTGAACCAGATGATTCTCGGACGTCGGTGCGGCGCGCTGGAGGTGACCGAGCGCTTCGGATAGCCGGCCCTGCCTGGCGCGCAGCATTCCGAGCGCCGCATGCGCAGGCGTCAAATTCGGGTCGAGCGAAAGAGCTTCGACAAAATACTTTTCCGCGTTTGCTGCACGGCCAATGTGCAACAGGAGATCGCCGAGGTAACAGTCGGCTTCGGCCTGCGTCAAAGCCTCTGTCTGAACGCTCCCGTAACCGTCTATTTTGCCGACGCCAACGCGCTGAGTTGGGAATGCATCGCTCCTAATGTACTCACTCAGCTCTTTTTCCATTGCGGCGAAACTGGTTTGAAAAGCCATGTTGAAGCTGGTCTCAACAGAAACGCCCGCCGCCAGCAGGCTGAGGTAGCGTCCGACCTGGGTCTGCCGCTGACCGTTGTTAGCGAGCATCAGGTAGTGGACCAGTGCCCATGACTCTGCGTAGAAGATTCCGCGCTTGTCCCGCTCGTGGTAGTGAGCTGAGGCGTTATTGACTGAGAAGAGCGCGCTCAGAGGCAATGGCTCGCTGTTGCGTAATAGGCCGATGTAGCTGCCTATTGGTGTGCCAATGACAGCATCACCATTGCCCATCGCAACCGTGCTATAGAATTCAGCAAGTCCCTCATTCAACCACAATGGGGCATTGGGCATGTTGTCCTTGACGAAGAGGTGGACGTATTCGTGAAAGGCCGAATAGAGAGGTTGACCTGGCTCGAGAGAGAACGCAATGTAATTGACATCATCTCCGGGCTGAAAGTAACCAGATACCTCCATCGGCTTTCCCTGGTAGAGCGGTTTAAACGCCTGAAACTCTCTCTCGCTGCGAAACACAATGCCAATGGTCGGAGCAGAGGAGTTGAAGGCTCGCCTTGAAAGCAGCCCTGAAACTGCGGTGTGGAAGAGTTCGAGCCATGAGGCGACCAGACGCAGTTCCGCCGCTCCTGCGTCGCTAACCAGGAAGAGGTTTCTGGTGCGGACGCTCGTCCAGTTGTCAAGCGGGACGGGTCGAGCAGAAGTAACGAACGCGAAGCAAAGGAGCGTCGAAAGAATGAGATGAGTGCGTTTCATTTATAAGCGAGTCCTGAAGTGAAAAGAGGACATCTCACCAGAGACACGATCTTGACTAACAGAAAGGCGTCACAGCTGAGTAAAGAATGAAACGTCCCGGAAGTGAGTTAGTTGGGGCAGGACGGGGTCGGGTGCCGCCAAAGATCATCCAGTTTGAGTGTATGTGATCGGTGATAAGCTTGGCAACAATCTTATTCGGCTCTCACTGATTCGAGATGGTAGTACTGAGCAAGACAACGATTGGGCCCGTCTGTTGGATCAAGACCAGGTTGCATGTCTATCCGACCAAACCCAAGCTCCCAATTATTCGCGTTTATCTTCGGCAAGATCAAACCCGTAGCACCGTTACTTCTGGCCTCTCGAATCTCGCGCTCTATCTCGTCCCAGTTTGTTGCATAGGTCCTGGCCGTGCGACCTAAAGCAAAAGTTTTCCAGGCAGCGCGAACGGGCACAAGTGTGATGAGCACGACAACTACCAGAGAGATTGTCGTCAGTGAGAAAGGCCTAAGTCGCGCGTCAAAATGGATAGAATTCAATGAGGCCAACGTTAAGAGAAAACCAGAGCACATCATAAAGGCTATCAGAAGGAATTGCGGAACAACCTGGGCACGCAAAGGCAAACCCTCGGAAGAGACAACGTATCCGGGTAGGAAACAGATCGCGATTAGAAACAACGCTGCGATGGAGCTTAACCCAATCACCTTCATTATGGTTCGAGTTCCCACCTCACGACCGAATGGACTGTCGCTGTTTTCAGCCCTGAAAAGACGAACCGACAAGACGAGCCATGCAGGCAAGATCAGAGACAAGAGTGCGGTGGCTCGTGAACGTCGCGTGTGCCGTTCGATGAAGTACATTGTGTAAGAGGTCGTCGATTTGACTAAAGACGTCGCAGGCGGTTTTTGAGGATAGGCGGCCAGCCTATTCTTATTGCCCGGCGCGACCACGACAATTGAAAAAGCAATGATGGCTCCAAACAGACCCGTTGCGGCTAGGGAAAGACCCAGACGTTTGAAGGGAGTTGGAAAGTAGGCTACGGTGGCTGCTAAAAGAACAGAAAAACCTGCAACTTGTAACAGTGAATAAGTCTCTGAGAGCCCACCTGCAACAAAAGTAATAAGAGCGCTTAAAACGGACAACGGCCAAAATGCGTGCCTGCCGGGCTGTTTCCGTAAGACAAGCAGAAACCCTCCTATGTACATAGTTAGAAGGATGAGGGGAGCTAAGTAGGTTAGCATTCCTGTTTGCCAATAAAGCGACTGAACAACGTCGGGTGTACTGTGAATCGTCAAAAAGACTACGGTTAGCCCCATGACAAGTGCGCTGATTCGTGGACAGGGAAAACGAATTGTCAGGAATATCTGGTGGATGGCCCAGGTTGCGGCGGCAAGCCACAGTGTCAAGGCTAAAGCCGTTAAGAAAGATACGGTGCGCGGTCCGATAAGCTCAGCGAGACTCACAAAGAGGTGAAATGAAAATCGTCCGGACCAGGTGACATACCAAAATCTCTGAAAATCGAGAAAGCCTCTGTCTCTCAAGATCGCGGCAGTGCAAAAGTCGTCATACCAGTAGCGCGTAAATAATCCGACATATGCGTGCGCAAGTAACGCCGCGAAAAACCCAAGAACTAAAATGAAGTTGAGAATGGAAAAGCGGTGCCCAAGTGACTTCATCTAATTCCTTGCATAAAAGCGCCGTTGCCGGTCAGGCAACATTCTGTGTAACAAGCCGTAACGTCTTGTTTTCTTGAGCAGGTTTTTTTGAGTAAACAAATCGATCCACGAATCTACGCAAACCAAAGACACGAACTGACACGAAGTTTTTTAGTGTTAAGAAGTCAACGAGTTCATCGAGTTTCACGGGTTAGCCAGTCCCCGGTCGAGCCGGCACCTGCAAATGTTCATAATACTTCCTCGCACGCTGTGTGACTGAAACAACATAGTCAGTCTTGCCTTCCGTATATGCAATCCTGTCTTTCGCATGTTGCTTCGACAGTAGTTCTTTCAACTCCGAGTACCGTTGGGCCTCATCAGGAAACTCCCGCAGATAATCCCTGAAAAAAAGTCGCTCCCACAGCTTTGAATCTGCTTCGACCATATGGATGTGATGAGTCCGTTTGCCTTCGGGATCTCGTTTAATGAACCATGCATAGGAGGGCGAAACATCGGTCCGCCAGAAGTAATCGTAACCTTCAGCTTCCAGCAGAGGGACGATTACTCTTTGGGTCTCTTCCAAGCTGCTAACCTCGACCAACACATCAATTATTGGCTTGGCCGCTAGTCCCGGTACCGCGGTGCTGCCGAAGTGTTCAATTCTCCCGACGAGCAGTCGCGGGAGCGTACTTCGAAGGTGCATAGCCTCGTTCCTAAACAGCGCAGGCCATTCCGAATCGTAGGGAACGATGGAGATCTCCTCACGAATGGCCTCCTCTATTCGTTGTTCTAAAGTCTTCAACACCGAAGCTCCATGGACTTTACATGCTGACCCACTGGCTTTCATAGCGCAGTCCAGGGAGCCCAGGGGCCGCAACCAAACCTAACCTAAAGCATGATCCACGCGCATCACACGAAGTAACACTAAAAGCATTTCGTGTCAGTTCGTGCTTTGGTTCGTGTGGTTTCGTGGATCGATGGTTTACTCAAACTTGCTCAAAGACAACAAGAAGTTGACGGTTTGCTTCGCAGAGCGGCTGTCGCTTCGTCGCGAAGATGTAGGCGGCTTACTCCACCAGTCATCGCGGTGAACGATCTTTTTCCCGAGATGAAAGGTGAGCAACCGGGTCGTAGTTATTTTGCAAATCATATCGTTGATTCATCGGGTATCCCTTTTGGAGTGCGGCGGCCCGGCGCCGCTTTGGCCTGTTCTCCCGCCAACTCAACTGCGAATGAAACTGTTTCGCGTGCGAAAGCGATTTTCTGCCCGGGAGACCGCGGCGAACGTAGGCCAAAGCGCTGCCAGGTCAGCGCACTCCAAATTTGTAGCACATCTTCTCTGCGATCCCGTGTACGATGCGGAAGAATTCAAGCCGAACCACTACTGCGGTTGTACTCCGCCTGCATAGCCAATTCTTCATCGTCTTCAGGCGATCGATTGTACATCGTCAATTGTAGAGTCTCTTCCGAAAGGGCAGCGATGACGATTCGCCATCCCCAGTCTGGTCCAGGCGGAGCTTCGTAGTATCCCAGCAGATCGATAGTTCCTTGTTCACCGATTGTCCCCTGACACGGCATAACCCTGCTGCCCTGATGCCAGGAATCAACCCAAGCGGCAGTTGCAGCCGCTTGTTTGTTGTCGTACCCAAGGAGAAGTACGCCTTCGTGCGGAACATTCTCGTGGCTCCAGGTATATGCGAAGGTAAGAGACTTGTTGCTGGCTACCGGCGCTACAGTTAGCTCGGTGTCAGAAAAGTAGTCGGTGGGTGTCAGCCAGCTAAGTCGCAAAAGGTTCTTACCACACCAATGCCCAATCAGTTTTTCCTGAAGTTCTCTGAAGTCCATGATCGGATCCTCCAAACCATTCAGCCTTCAACCCTGGGAACGAGAGTTAGCATCCTTTTGAGTGCTCGCAGGGGAGAGCGAAGCCGGTCAAATCTCTTGTGTGTCCATGATCCTTCCCAGTGATGAATGCTGTAGGTGTTCTCGGTAACGCACTCCGGAGAAAACTTGCCAAACCATGGATATGGATAAAAATACTCTGCCGGATAAATCGTCACGTCTTCGATTTCCTGGTATCCATATTCTGAAAGACCCATATCTCTCAATTTGGTCGTCACTATCGTGGGTGAACGATAAAATTCGCCGGTTTCTAAAAACTTCTCTCGGGTTAGGTCAATACACTCTTTTAAGAACTTATGCCCGGCTACGGCTCCCAAAACTGCGCTGTTGGCCCAATCAACTGATACTTGCTCCTGCTGAAAACCTAAAAAGCACTCATGCCGCAGGAGCGGCGCAAAACTCCTAACCACTTCCACGTCAGTGTCCAAATAAATGCCCCCCTCGGAATAGAGGGCGTACATTCTTACGTGGTTTGACAGTCGAGACCACATGCCTTTGGCATAGCTTGCTTTACAGTAGACATCATCAAGAGGAGCATTGGTTTCATTCCACTCCTTTATTTCAAAGTCAGGTAGCACCTTATGCCAGGTCTCGATGCATCGTTTGTTGAGGTCACTCTTACGAGACCTTCCAAACCAGCAATAATGAATTCTCTTGGGAATCATGAAAACGACCCGACCTACGCTCTTGCTTCCAGCTCTTTCACTCGCGTTCTCTCCTTGTTCAGCGAGTTGGTCAGGGATTTGATTGTGCGTCTCAGTTCAAGTTGCGTCATGACCTGATGACCTAGCATACGCAGCGCTGCTGTTTGCTCAGGTGTTAGCTCGCGCGGATGCCGATCGACTACACACAAGGTGCCGAGGTTGAACCCTTCAATCGTGGTGAGTGGTGATCCCGCATAGAACCTGATCCCGGGTTCCGATTTCACCAACGGGTTATTTTTGAACCGCTCATCATCCAGAGCATCAGGAACGACAAATGGTCCAAACTGTTGAATCGCATGAGCACAGAAAGAGATGTCACGCGAGGTTTCAGCTTCTGAGATCCCAACACGCGACTTGAACCACTGCCGGTGAGCGTCGACTAGAGAAATTATCGCGATCGGTGTATGGCAAATATAGGCCGCAAGGCGAGTCAGGTCATCGAAAGATTCCTCAGGATCTGTGTCGAGCACCTCAAACTGCCTGAGAGTTTCCAATCGTGCCGCTTCGTTTTGTTGTGACAGCATAAGTTCTCCTACTCGTTGAGATTGTCGAGTCCCACAAACTTCCAGCCTGTTTTGGTTAGCGCAAACTTATAGACCACGACCTCATTACCGGCCGCATCGGGACACGCGACCGAAAATTGCTTTGGGTTCGATTCGTCCTTCTCTGGCTCTTTCCTGGCAAAGCATTTCACGGCATTAGTCTGCTCACTGAAGACTTCGCGGTAGCGCCGGATCAACTCAGGTTTGGTCTTAATGCTGCGTTTCCCATAAGACATCCCGATCGGAAATCTTGAAAGCGCGGCGATAGTCTCTTTGTCGCCCTTTATGACTGCCGTCTTGAATTTTTGCCAGAAAGTCTGGAAATCCTCGGCAGTGGGAGCTGAATTACCGGTGGGCGCCGCAACTGCTACGGTTAGAACGAGGAGCAAGAACAAGATGCATGCGCGTTTCATGTTTACCTCCAGAGGAGTCTGAGGTGAAGAGAATCTGATGACTTCTCATTCACAGCGTGGCTTCAGCCCGTTGATCTGAGCGCCACCAAAACAAGTGAACCGTTTTAACGGTTTGCTTCGCGGGAATGTACTTGTTGCGAAAACACGTTTACCGCTCAGGTTCCAGACCAGGCAACTTGACATCTCTGGCTAATTGGCCCAAAGAAAACCGTTGAAAGGGTTCCTCGACTCGGATTGGACGGTTCTATCCGGGCTAAAGCCGCGGTGTGAATGAGAAAATAGAACATAATTTTCCGGCAGACTCCTAAGACCCCGCGAACCCAGGATAGCTGCAGAGAAGGACCTACCCACTCCTTAGTCTTGAGATTTACGCAAACCGAGCTTTTGCGTCAGCCATTCGCGACGGTCCTTCCGTGCCGTTTCCACGTTCATTTCGTGGATGGTGTCATACCATTTGATCTGTTTTGGCTCTCTCGCTGCGTCGTAAAATGCGGTCGCCGCATCTTTCGAGATGAATTTGTCTGTATTGGCGAATTGAAAAAAGATCGCCGCCGGCGCGGCGCGTCCGATCAATGTGATCGGTTCAAGGGTCGTGAAGGCCTGACGGTAAGAGTCTTTAAACTCAGCAGGTTTAGCTTTCAACCAGTACTCAAGGGACCATTCAGAGAAACTGCCGATGCCGGCAATCAGAACGTACGCCTTCACCCGCTTGTCCACACCAGCCAAAACGCTTCCATACATGGCGCCGTAATCGTGGCCGACGTAGGCGATGCGCTTTCGATCTACGTTCGGCTGTGACAGCAATAAGTCGAGAGCGCGGCGGACTTCGATTGTTTCGTCAATTACTCGCTGCCGATCCGTTTGTCCGTCGGTCGGCTCCACGTCCCAGGGAAAGTAGCCTTGAATCAAGAGCGATACAACTCCCTGTTTCGCCAGTGCCACTGCCTCGTCAACGAATTGATTCCGATTTCCGTTTGGCCTGCCCAACCAGTGGAAGAAAAGCACGCCGGCGAACGGGCGTTTGCCCGTGGGCCTGATGATATAAGCCTTGACACGCCCGCGTTGCGAGGTGCGGGCAGCGTAATCGACATCTCGAATAGTGACACCGTCCTGCTCCTTTACAGATACTTCCTTTAGAGCGAACGGTACTGATCCATCGTAAGCCAAAAGTTTTACCGGGTTCTGATCTTGCTTTTGTACAAAATGCCGGGCCGCCCTCTTCGAGAAGGAAATTTTCAGTTCTGCCATTTGTATCCTCCGAGTCCTGCTCACTTCGGCGACTTCTTTGCGACGATATCAGCGAGTTTCTTTACTGTTAACCTGTTAGCGAGTTGCTCTGTTCCTCCGGTCTCTTCCTCTTTGATCTCGACGTGAAATTCGTCCTCGATGTCCAATATTATTTCCGTGGCGTCCAGCTCATCGCCTGGAGCTTTCTGCTTGGACAAAGGAGCATCAACATCGATGGTACTGGGATCTAGTTCCAGCTTCTTGGCAACAATGTCGCGAATCTTAGAAGTGATTTGCAGCTCCACTGAAAGATCAGAAGACAGACGAGCAACACTTTCGGACTGACAAAAAAGCGCTCTTTCTCAAAAGTCATTGAAACTATGTCACCTCTCCACCGACTAGCATTCCACGTTGAGCTTTCGCTCGCGAAAGAAAAGAAATAGCGGCAAGCCCAGCGATACGCCAATAAGCAGGGTACAAACCACGTAAACCCATAGATGCTTCATACTACGCCGCCGCCCTTCAGTGAATACAAAAAGAACGAGCACGAATGCCGATATGATGACATCCGTACCAAATGACGCAGAGATGCTATTTTGAAAAAGCTCCCTGAGAATCAACGGTAAATCCAAACCGTGCGTCAAGAGAAAGGGGATGAAGTAGGACAAGGGTAAGACCGCTCCTATGATCGCGAGGAAAAGGAAGAGCCACTGCATATTGTTCTCCATTACTCGAGGTCAACTACCGCATCGGCCACTGATAATAACAGCTGATCGTGCATCCCCCGCTGTAGTAAACATGGGATTATCTCTAATCGTCGCCAATCTCACGTTCAATCCGCCGATCGGGGATCAACCACATAATTGCGACCATTACGTAGAGTGCGCAGGCAACCCATGAGTGCACAAAAGCAAGTGGAATTGCCGCCACATAAAACAACGGCGAAATTTTACCTTTGAAGTCACGGCCCAGTGCGTGAGCCAAAGCCGAATCATGACCATGTTGCGAAATAAGGGCGCGGGTCAGAATAAAGTAAGCGATAGCTGAGCACAGCAGGACCACCCCGTAGAGTGCAGCAGGCCAGGAGGCAAAGTGGTTTTGACCGAGCCAGCTGGTGACGAAGGGGATCAGTGAAAGCCAGAACAACAGGTGCAGGTTGGCCCAAAGGATCGACCCATTAACGTTCCGGACTGCTTGCAGAAGGTGATGGTGATTGTTCCAGTAGATACCGACGAAAATGAAACTAAGAACGTAGCTCATTAATATCGGAACAAGGGGACGCAGAGCGGCCAGGTCGGGTGTGTGTGGCGCTCTTAGCTCAAGCACCATGATGGTGATTATGATGGCGATCACGCCATCGCTGAACGCTTCCAATCGTCCCTTACTCATTAATCTTTAAAACCTCAGTGGATCGAACGGGTTCCCCTACCAATTTGGAGTGCGCTGGCCCGGCAGCGCTTTGGCCTACGTTCGCAGCGGGCTACTGAGCGCGAAACGACTTCGCAAACGAAACAGCTTGATCGCAGCTGAGTGGCAAGGAGAACAGGCCAAAGCGGCGCCGGGCCGCCGCACTCCAAAGTGTACCGCGAGCTTCCGGCCTCGCTTGGACCACTTCTTCGGCACTGCTTTGTACGTAGTTTTGTCAATGTCGAAGTAATGACTCGATGTTTCCCGGCGCATTCCGGATATGTTCGCTTTGGCCTACGTTCGCAGCGCGCTACTGAGCGCGAAACGACTTCGCAAACGAAACAGCTTGATCGCAGTTGAGTGGCAAGGAGCACAGGCCAAAGCGGCGCCGGGCCGCCGCACTCCAAAGTGTACCGTGAGCTTGCGGCCTCGCTTGGACCACTTCTTCGGCACTGCTTGTGCGTAGTTTTGTCAATGACGAAGTAATGACTCGATGTTTCCGGGCGCATTCCGGATATGTTCGCTTTGGCCTACGTTCGCAGCGGGCTACTGAGCGCGAAACGACTTCGCAAACGAAACCGCTTGATCGCAGCTGAGTGGCAAGGAGAACAGGCCAAAGCGGCGCCGGGCCGCCGCACTCCAAAGTGTACCGTGAGCTTGCGGCCTCGCTTGGACCACTTCTTCGGCACTGCTTTGTGCGTAGTTTTGTCAATGACGAAGTAATGACTCGATGTTTCCGGGCGCATCCCGGATATGTTGGCGGTTTCTATCTCGATCATCTGTTCTGAGTTCGACCGAAATAAATGTAAGAACACGGAGGGCGCCAAGCGTGAATAATATCCGTTCAGGATTTGGGTCACATAAACCGTTGGTCCAATCCGGTAAAGAAGGAAGGCGTTCGAGCCATTGAACGCCGTTTGATAGCAGGGATCCGGTATCACGACCAATCTGATTCGATTGTTCCCCAATAATCGGGGCTGATATTCGACACCTGCAAATTGCTCTCTCTCCTCATCGCTGAGTGCGCCAGGCTTTCCCCGCAGGTAGCAAGCATTTAAGTCGCTAACGGGAGAGTTCCACCAGGCTGGGTCATTAAATGATCCGAACTCTGTAATAAGACTATTTATCGCCTGCAATCGCTCAGGACTTTTCAGGATGCGCTCGTCGCTTTCATCTGTGACGCCAGACGGGCACTGATAGCTTAATTCGGGAAGAGGCTTCAAGGCCGCAAAGACTTCTGCCTTGCATGTAACGGTTTTACTCTTTTGCCGGCCAACGGAAATGATTGATGCCGACAGTAGCAGAATACAGATTGCAACCGAGTTTGCTTGTTTCATTAGGAAAATCTCCGATGGTTGTGACAAGGGAGGAGCAGCACGATCGGTCATGTTTAGCTGGACCGGCCGACAAGGTGTTTGTCGTATCCGGCTGCTACAAGCTGTTCATATGCGGACCAGACTTCGTTCGGGATCTCCTGTTTGATCTGAAATCCCATTTCCGGATAGAGCCGGATTCGATCCAAATCGCCCACCATGATACTAATCACAACATCGCGTGAAAGCTCTTGGTTGGAATACTCTTCAAGATACTCGTCAAACGTCACTTGTGGCGAAGTGACAATGACTTCCTTTTCAGGCCACGTCTGTTTAAAAGTGGCATAACTTCTCCGCTCCATATAAGGCTTTTGTACCAGGATGAACCTCAGTGGATCAAGGCCTTTTTCTGCCAGGAGTTGTTTTGTAAAGAGGACATTTTCACCGGTATTTGTTGATCTGCTCTCGGTGAGTAGTTTGTCTTCCGGAACACCCATCCCTATCGCAATTCTGGCAAACTGATCCGCTTCGGGCTCACTCCAAAGCCCCTTCGTTATCCCTCCAAGTCCACCCGAGAAGATGAGAAGTGGCGCCCAACCATCCAGGAAAAGCTGAGCGCCTCGCTCAGCAACCCGTTTATCGTGACTGCCCAGGACTAGAATCGCATCCGCCTTGACCAGCTGATGATTCAGCCGGTGATAATGCCAGACTCTTTCAGCCAAAGAATGAATGCGAGTATCCATCTCTATCTTAATGATCTCAACGTAAACTCTTCGTTTAGGGCCAACGCGTACTTTTCCCACCGCCTTTGAAACGCGTCCATGTCACTTTCACCCAATATTTTTCGCAGACTCGCGTACCCAGTCGGATCTTGTTTCTGGTGACGCTGAAACTCCTGATAAAACTTAATCAGCAGCCGTTTCCCCTGAAGATAGTGGCAAAGATACCGTGCTTGTGCGTAGTTGGTGCCTTTGGTGTCCCCATAAAAAGCGTTAGCGTCCATCGCCGTTAGCTTCTTGAAGGTTGGTAGGCTGCCTGCTTTGATGGCCCGTTGCAGACCGGGTAACCGCCAATTAACAAAACCGTAAATGTGTCCGTTCACATCGCCGCATTGTTCATACAACGACCCGAGGCCCTCGTTGAACCAGGCAGGGCACGCTGAAAAATTCGCCTCCATGAACGGATGAACGAGCTCGTGCACCAACGTGCCCCCGCCCGTGGCGATATTCATAATCAGAGCCTTATGAGCGCTCGAGTAGTAACCGTACGGCGTGGTGGGCTCTTCTCCGAACAGCAACCGCGTGTGTTTCTCATATGAGGGCGCATCCTTGAATAGCCAGATGTCGAGGATCTCTTTCGGGTCGTTCCTGAAATAGTCCTGCTTGAGCCGTTCCACGGCCCACTTAACAGTATCCTCTGCGTGCTGCTGAACGACTCGCTTTGGTTCATCACCGATTACAACAAATGGCTTTTGAATGACGACCGAAAAATCATTTGAGGGCAATTTCTTTTTGAGTTGGTTGACGTGCTGGTCGAAATCACCATCCGAGAGTTGGACAGATACTGCGGTTGCTACGTTAGGCGGAGGCTGATTGGACTTAACTGGGAGCGAACTCCCCTGGCAGCCAAGCATGAGCAGCAGCAGCAGGACGACAGGTGCAGGGATTCTAGCGTTCGGGATATGGTTCATGATCATAGGATGACATCCAGCCATGTTCTGGATGTTTCCTACTTCACTTCGCGTATGATGGGCAGCTCGGAAACCTCGAAGGTAACTCCGACTCCCCCGCGCGTACTCTCTGCCGTGACTACCCGAGTCGTTTTGTCGAACTGCCCTGTTGCTAGTATCGCGGCCAAGTCCTTCTTGATCTGCTCCTCGCTGAACGCTTCACCCGGCCGAGTCTGTATACACTCCAGGATCTCTTTATCTGTGACTCGCCGGTTGCCCACTATCTCCAGGAAGTCGACCAGTCGTCCCTCCGCTTCCTTCGCGGCAATCTCGAGCCCGCGTTCGTTGAAGTGAAACTCGAATCGCATCTTCTGGGAAACTGGATGTCCGTTAATTTCGGCTGGAGTGAACTTAGTGGTGAGAGCAGCTTCAACCGCTTTCTCAGTCATGCCATCAGGTAGGCTCTCGATCACTTGCACATCAGTCACCTTCCCCGTGTGACACAAGACAGCCTCTATCACTACGCGGCCGTGTACATCGTGCGAGAGCGCCTCTCTAGTCATACCTGGAATCTCTCGGGAACCAATCGTTGCTCGACGCGACACTTCACGAGCCAGGTAAACAGGTCCGTCGCATGTTTCTTGATCCAGGCTCTGAGCGCGGGCACACACCACAAAGGGGAGCATGAAGACTATGAAGATGTGCACTGAGACAATTGATTTCTTCAACGTGACTCTGTTAGACATGGTCCTTGAACCTGTACTCCGTTCCGTCAGCGCGAATGCACCACATTCCATTGTCTCTTTCCACCTCCAGCGCATCCAGCAACCCGTCGTCGCCCATACACAAAAGTCTCTTTTGGATCGTGCCCAGGATGTCTGCGTCGCCGGTCATGGTCATAGCTTCGTAGAGCCTGTGCAATTCATTGTCTCTCTGAATCAGGAAAGGAGGTATCTGTTCATCAGCAGACGAAGTAGCAAACAAACTAGCCCAGGCCGAATCCGCGAGAACACCGAGGCCGAACGCAAGCAGGCGACGAAGAGGCGAGAGATTAAGCGCCGCATAAGTTTTACCTCCTGCAGAGAACATTATGCGCGGTACCGCGGAAGGTCAAGGTTGTCCATTTGAGTGTGCGGCCAATTTGGTTCTGAAGGCCTCTTAGCACCCGGATTATTAAAACGATTCACCAGGAGTCGTTTGCATGGTCGACCCTATGCTACCGCTGCCGTACTGAACTCATGACACGGTGCGTCCGACCTGCGTAAGAACACCACTAGTGTGGGTCTCATCCGGCGCTGTTAGGTACTGGGCTTGGCGAAACCAGCACGATGATTTGAGTTTCACAGTAAGGCCTTCCGCATCGGGACCAGTTCTATTTTCACGCCCGCCATTTCATATTCGACGCGTTCGTCTCCCTCATATCCAAGAGCCTTGTACAAAGGCAGTCCGGGAAGCGTTGCCATCAACTCCAGAGAGCGAAAACCGGCACGCTTTGCTTCGTCTTCACATGCCGAGAGAATTGCTCGAGCTATCCCTTTTCTCGCAAATTCGGGATGAACAAAGAATGCCCGAATCTTTGCGGGATCTAACTCGGGGTCGAGTTCGCGCGAATCCCGACTAGCATAGCGGTCGCCACCAAACAGAGTTTTCCGTTTGCTCCAGCCGCCGCAGCCAATCAACATCCCCGCGCGTTCAGCAACGAAGTATGTCTCGTCGATTATCAGGTCTGTATCAACGCCGAAGACGGTTGCAATCGCTGCTTCAATTTGCTGCTCGGAGTAATCTTCTCGACTCAAGCCTCTCGCTGACGCCGCGATTAGTTCCTCAATAGCCGGGCGGTCTTCAAGCGTTGCTTTTCTTAGGCTGTAATCCATTTCAAAACGGATCAGTCATGTGCTTGCCTCCGTCTGCCAAACATTTGGATAGATCGTGACGAAACCAGTCTCGTTAACATTGAGATCAGCTACAAATTTGCCTCCAGCGCTTTCGTATCGGTAGGTATCTGTATCGACGCGACGGTAAAGTTGTTCCAGCGGCTCGAGCTTGAAAGAGGGGAACCTCAGCCAGGCTGCACGAACCACAGCTTCCTGTCCTACTGACAGACCCAGACGGCGAATCGGGAGCAGGTTGGTGGAAGGGCTAAAGTTGAGATCGAGGTCGATACATCCCGCAACTTCGGAACACTCTTTGTTGTTGAGGCGCCAGCTGAGAGTTGAGTCGACCGACACGTCGACCTCAACCATTTCCTGGCCCACCCAACCGGCAACTTTTCCGGATAGCGTTTGCCACTGGCCGTCGCAGACGACTCGGTAGTCGAGACGGCACGGCTGCTGGTCATGCGCGAAAACCGCAGTACCACACAGATACCAATCAGGATGATTGAAAGACAATCGGGCAGACTCGTGACCTGGTCTGTCAACTCTTCGCCAGAGAATTGTGTGTTCCAAAGATGATCTCCTTCAAAACCATCATTTTAGAACTCAATCTTAAGTTGCGACGAACCCGGTTGAAAAGCTTCATTTAGAAGAAAGCACCATCGTTTCCGATAAATGACAAGGCGAGTTCTTACTTGAGTCTGCAGGGTCGAACGGGCGGACGCCGAGGACGCTGTCTGGGAGAAATGGACTTGATAAATCAAACGTTTTCGCGACCGCCGACTTCTTTGGCTACAGATCACTTTGGATCGGCAGATACGGACCTCGCAGTGAAGGCCCAGGCAGTCTTGGCATCTCGTCCTGCGAAATGGTTTTAAATACTTCAAAATCCACTCCTGCCTGCTGGTACAGTTTGAGCGCCACTTCGTTCAGGAAATAGACTGCCGCAAACCGATCGTACTCAGCCGGCACGTAGAGCTCATCACCCATCGCCTCTTCCCACCTTTGTTTGATCTCCGGTGGCAATGGCTGCCAGGAATAGATCTCTGCGTATTGCAAATTCTGTATTACAAAATGGTTTTTTGAGTAATCAGCGCGCAGTAGTTGTTTTACCTTTTCGGTGGATTCCTTGATGGTCCTTTGAGCTATTCCAAGAAACTCTTGTGAGGACGCTCGCGGATCATCAGACTTAAACGCAACAACATCGTATGTACCTTGAGGCTTCCGACCCATTCTCTGCGTTTCAACGAGCGGTCGCTTTTCGCTCGTTGAGGTTTCGGCGAGACGCGCGTTAACGGTGTAATAGGTTGCTCCTGAAAACTTGCCGGATATTTCGATGCAACCCTGAATACCCTCTTCGCTATACTCAATCTGAAAGCCGCCTACCAGGTCGCGTGCACTATTGATTTGAGCTCCTCGTGTGGCAATCTCATTCTGAAGATCAGTTCTAAGTACGGAAAGGAATTCTCGCTGATCAGCTTCGCGATAAGTTCTGATTTGAAACGAAAGCGATTCTGATTTCTGATAATGAAATGGCCGTGAGCCGTCCAAAGGACCACCACTCCCGCCACCGCCGCCTCCAATTTCGCCGCCGGCATCGTCGAGTCTATGAGCAGACTTGTTCCTCTTGACTAATTCAGGCAATGAGAAGTTTGCGTAGAAGGCGCTTGGATTGTATTTCATATTCTAGCAGGCTGCTGAAAAAGGGACTGTTTGCAGCACTCGCCTTGTTTTGGAAGTTTTGGAAAGCAACGACGCCAGCACGATCCACGAAATTTCACGAAATAACGAACCAATTTAGTATTTAGTTCGTGTGGGTTCGTGGATCGAGTCTTTGTCTTCCTTTTTCAGCAGCCTGCTAGACGTCACGCCCGAACAGCTTTATTTCTGGAGCGCCCTCTGACAGCCGAATCATCTTTTCAAACCCAAACCCCATCTTTTCGAGCAAACGAATCGAGCTCTGATTATCCGGATCCGTGATAGCGACAACGCGTTTCATGCCCAGCGTTTTACTCGCATGCGACAGAACTGCCGAGGCGGATTCCAGGGCGTACCCTCTAGACCAGAACTCAGGCACAAGGGCGTAACCAATATCCACGTCTTCAAGTGCATCTCGCTTTAGTAGACCGCACATCCCAATTGGAGTGGCAGAGTCCCTCGTCTCGACCAACCACAGGCCAAAGCCGAACTTTTCGTAACTTGCTACTGGGCCATTCAAAATGTAAGAACGAGCATCATCTCTCGTTCGCACACCCTTGTCGCCGATGTTCTGAATAAATGACGGCTCGTTCAGTAGCCGCAGAATAAACTCGGCATCATCGGTTGAGAGCTTGCGAAGCCGCAATCTGTCCGTTTCAAGAATTGTCACACGTACCTCATGTTTTCCTGACTCCTCATTTACATCGTGGCTTTAGCCCGGTGATCTGGATGGGGAAAAAACCAGCGAACCGTTTTAACGGTTTTCTCTTCTTCGCTGCGGATGCACTTTCTTTCAAAGGCACTTTTCCGCTGATCTTCATCACGTGTCTGCCACTTGACCACGCTCAAGCCGAAACCGTTGAAACGGTTCCTCCACTCGTTTCGGACCTTGTATCACCGAGCTAAAGCCGCGGTGTGAATGAGAAGGCAGGCGTGTTTTCCCCAATAGACTCAACGGAGCTTCAGCTCTATTAATTGTGCGCTGATCGCTCCTCCGCTCACCATCAGGCGAGCCACACTGATAGGGAGATTGAATCTCCTCGGACCTGCGCTGCCGGGATTTACGTACAGCACCCCTTTGCACTCATCGACTGTGGGTTTATGGGAATGACCGCTGACTACTACATGAAAACCCGCTGCCGCTGGATTCAGATCGATCTCCTTAACATCATGAATCATGTAGATTCTTACAACGCCGACTTCCACCACCTCCCAATCCGGCAGTTCACTGGCCCACAGACCCTTGTCGTTATTCCCTCGGACTGCGATTACAGGAGCGATGACCTCCAGGGCTTCGAGTACTGCTGAACTGCCGACATCGCCGGCATGGAGAATCTGGTCAACTCCCTTGAGTGCCTCAAGCGCTTCGGGACGGACCAGCCCGTGGGTATCAGAAATCAAGCCGATTACGCTTTCGACTTTAGCAGGATGCTGGACCATGGTCACGTCTTGCTTCGACCAGATCATCTTTCGTAAGAAGGTGAGGCATGACGTTGTCACACGCGATAACGAGGTCAAACTGTTTTTGGTGATGAACGTATGCGTCACGTAAATCTGCCACGGAAAAATCGATGTTGAGCTTTCGTGTCTCGGCTTCTTTCCTTGCTCGCTCAACCGCTGGCGCTGATAAATCTGAGGCAGTAACACTGTAGCCCCGTGAGGCGAGCCCCAACGATTGCGTGCCGATGCCGCACGCAACATCGAGAATGCACTTTACGTTGTCGCCCCAATGCTCCTTGATAATGTTATCCAGGGCCAATGCCTGATTGTGAACGCTGGCTTCCCAATCCTCATAGACGAGGTGATAAAAGGGAGTGAGTTGGTCATAGAAATTTGCCATTTCACCTCTTCGTAGTGGCACAGACTTCAGTCTGTAATTTGGAGTGCGCTGGCCTGGCAGCGCTTTGGCCTACGTTCGCGGCGGTCTCCCAGGTGGAAAATCGCGTCGCAGGCGAAACAGCTTGATTCGCTGTTTGCGTGGTGGAAGAGGCCAAAGCGGCGCCAGGACTGCCAGGACACCGCACTCCAAAGTTCAACGCGGTGGCAGCGCTTTGGCCTACGTTCGCGGCGGTCTCCCAGGTGGGAAATCGCGTCGCAGGCGAAACAGCTTGATTCGCTGTTGGTGGAAGAGCCAAAGCGGCGCCAGGCCAGACCTGGCAGCGCTTTGGCCCATCTCGCCTCACAACGTCCTGCGCACCGTTCGGCTTCGTTAACTGTACGTGTCATGAACCTCAGGCCAAAGCGGCGCCGGGCCGCCGCACTCCAAAAAGTAGCCTTCTCTCTAGAGGGCTTGAACCTTCTCGCTGTCCGAGGCGTATAATCAATTGACGGCGCTCAAAGCTAGTTACGGGGTGCCGAGGACCAAATGGTCACCTTTCTCATAAGCTCTGTACTAATACTCGGTTTCCTGGCTGTCGTTCTTTATTTCTGGCAAAAGCCCAATACAGAAGCGCAATCGCATATACTCTCTCCGCCCGCTGAAGCGCACGGATTGTTCAGTCCGACTTCAAGTGAGTTGAAAGCGCTGGCCGAAGCAAGTGTAAGCGCCGAGTCTGAGCGACAGCGAGCTGCAATAATTGAACGAGCCCAGCATGGCGAGAAGACCGCGTTGCAAGAGGCATATTCGCTCGATCGCGCCTTGTACAACGCCGTCCTGGAACTGCTTACCGATAGTGCCGATACGGATTCAAAACTACTGGCGTTGGTGTCTTTTGTAAGTCGGGCTGAACTACCCATCAACACAAGGCTCGCTCGAGCGATGGTCGAATCGTGGAAAAAATTACCTGACCGCGGTTCAACCGCCAAGACATTGCACATAGTTGCGCTTGCTAACGACGCTTCGCTTTATGGCGACGCCGTCGAAACCGCGATCCAAGTTTGGCGCGAAGGGCGACTGCCTGATGTATCCGCCCAGGAATTACAAGCTTTATTTGAAGGCGAGTTTTGGCTACTCTCTGGTGAAGTAAGAGGCTCGGGCTCCGGTTTTCTGTTGAAACGCACCCTCGCTAGCGCTCGCCGCGAGTTGGAAGCGCAGGCCCGCGTTAATCAATGAGCTCAAATGTGCCATTCCCTCGAATGAGCAACCAAGGATTTCACCCATGAACAATACTGACATCGTTTCCCTGCTTCCCATGCTCTTTGTTGCGGTGTTTCTGTTAATAGTCCTACTCATTATTCTGCGCAAGATTCTGGTTAACATAGGCGCCCGCGAAATCGCAATTAAAGAGCGGCGCTACCTCGGCGCAAAAATGCCACCGGGCAGAGTCGTTGCCACGGAAGGCGAAGTCGGCATTCAAGCAGATGTTCTTAAGCCCGGACTGCACCTCGTCAAGTATCCTTTTGAACGTCTGGTCAGAAAGGTCCCGCTGATCGAAATCGGCGCTGATGAACTTGGCATTGTCGAGGCCGTTGATGGTGAACCGATGCCCCCCGGAAGGATCTTCGCTTTGGATCGCGCTCAGAACGCTCACAACAATTTTCAAGATCCGATTGCGTTCATAAAGCAGGGGGGTGTTAAGGGTATTCAGTTACGGACTTTGCCTCCGGGCTTGTGGCCCATTCACCCTTATCTTTTTCGCGTCTCTGTCGCCAAAACCACAGTGATCCCTCAGGGAAAGGTTGGTGTCATCATTGCGGCCGACGGTGCGAGCCTCGATCCGGGACGCCTGCTTGGCAAAGCGGTCGACGGCCATCTGAGCTTTCAGAATGCCGAGCTATTCGTCGCTTCGGGTGGGCAGAGAGGTCCCCAGGTCGACATTCTCACGCCCGGAACGTACCGCATCTTGACACAGTCCACTCCACTCGAAGGCAGTACCGATGTCAAGCCCGGATTGTTCTCAGTCAGACCGTATGACGCGACAGTGATCAACGAAAACCAGATTGGCCTGGTCGAAGCACTAGACGGCGCCCCGTTGAATCCGGGGGACTATGTTGCGGAATCAATCCCGGGTCACGACAACTTTCAGGACGGTCACGAGTTCATTGACAGTACCGGGCAACGCGGACCACAGAAAGACATCCTGTTGCCGGGCACCTACTACATCAACCCATTGCTCTTTAAAGTCATCCCCGAAACTGCCAAGGAGGTAAAGCCCGGTGAGGTTGCCGTGATCGTCTCGAACACCGGTAAAGACCCGTCAGATGATATTCGCCGCCAGATGGCCACCAAAGTGCGCGAACGGATGGAGCGCGAAGAGAAGGAGCAGGCAGAGGAGACAGCGGCCCGCCTCGACAAGATCGACGACAAACGCACGGCAGCAGAGATCAAGAGTGAATTGATGACTGGCGACCCCGCTGATCGCAGGCTGGATGAAGGTGCGCACGAGGCTTATGTCGTACCCGAGGGTTACCGCGGCATTCAGGAAACCGTGGTTGGACCAGGTCGCTACTATGTGAACACATTAGCCATCACGCCAATAATCATTCCGACAACGAATCAGACAGTGGAATGGACTTCGGGTGAGGTGGTCAACACCTTCAACCCCTTTGAAGTTATCTCCAAAGATGGTTTCACCATGCAACTGGAAGTGCGCGTCGTGTTTCGTGTTAAACCTGAGGACGCTCCTTTTATGGTGGCGAAGATTGGCGGCATCGAACGCTTGATTCAAAACGTGATGCATCCGCTTATCGACTCGATCTTCCGTAACCAGGCGTCAGAGTCCTCAGCGATGGCCTATCTGCAAAACCGGCACGAAGAACAGGAACGCGCTGAAGCACGTGTCAGGGCCCATCTGTTGAAGTATCACGTCGATGTAGTCAACGTACTGATCTGCCACATTCATCTACCGGAAGAGTTGATGAAAACACAGACCGAGAAGATTCTCGCCGAACAGCGGCAGAATATGTTCAACGCCCAACGCGAGGCAGAAGAAAAGCGTATTCAGCTGGAGAGGACCAGGTCACAGGCCGACAACCAAAAGGACTTGATGGCCGCTACCGTGGGCGTCGAGATTGCGGGCAAGCGGTCGGAGCAACGTAAGGCCGAAGCTGACGGAGAGGCCCATTACATCCTGCAAACAGGTAAAGCCGAGGCTGAGAAAGTTCGCCTGATGGGTGAAGCTCAGGGCGTTGCCTATCGCGAACAGGTCGACGCGCTTGGTGCCCAGGGTGTTGCGCTTGTTGAAACTCTAAAGGTGATTGGTGACAAAGGGGTACGTATCACACCTGACGTTCTCGCTACTGGCGGCACCGGAGACGGTTCTGGCGGCATCGGTACCCTGCTGCTTTTGAATCTCTTCAAGGATCGCCTAAATCTGCCAACCAACGGCGAGCCTGCGCGGAAGTAGCGCAAGCTGTTAGCTGGCGCCATGCTGGGGTGGCATTCAACGCGAACGCAAGCTGACAGCTTGCGTACAAAATAAGGCGGGTGTTTCGTTCAACGAGACAGCCGCCTTCGGTTTCGCCCCGTTAGGGGTGAAAGACATGACTCTTACCATGATGGATTTCCATCAAATAGCTAACTAAGCACTCTTTTGACCTTCGAAATACATCTGCGCCGCCATCTTAGTCAGCTTCCAAACCTTGGCCCACTCGATGCGGCCATTGGGACTCTCGCGACCCGTCAATTTGTCGAACAGTAACTGCCGAAACCGCCGACCCTCGCGCCGTAACATGAACTCTTTTGCGTAGGGTTTGGCTGTCTCAAAGAAGCTGAACTCGGGATCAGTTACGATGCCGATGCCTTCGAGCGTCATCAGCGCGCGCATCATGTAGGTGAAGTTGGCGGGCAGTCGGAACGGATACTCGTAAATGACTTCCGCCAGGTCGTAAGTGAGCTCTTTAAAGTTGACTTCGCCGAGTTTAAGGTTCAAGTAGTGTTTGAAAAGTCCTTCCACTACTGGCCGAACCGTCTCGGCATCCACGCCGGGTTTCAGAAAGTTTAAGTTGATAATGTCCTGACCGAGGCCGTGGACGTCGCGACTGACGACGTGGAAAAAGGCGTCAATCATCTGTGACTGCAGTCGGGGAGTAATGCGACCCACCATGCCAAAGTCGAAGAACGCAAGATGACCCGAATCCATGACTAGTAGATTCCCCGGATGCGGATCGGCGTGGAAAAATCCATCTTCCAAAAGCTGCTTCAAATAAGTGCGCACCAGCAGTCGGTTCACTTTCACCGCTGAAATTCGGCGCGCTTTCAGTCCATCGATGTCGACCACCTTCGTGCCGCGAATGAATTCCAGCGTAAGTACTTTGCGGCTGGTATGCGACCAATAGATCTTCGGGACGCGGATCGCTCGCCATGTGCGAAAGTTATAACGAAAGCGATCTGCGTTACGACCTTCTTTCACATAATCCATCTCCTCGAAGATGGTCGCATGAAACTCGTGCAGCATTCCCTCCCAATCGGCATTTTCGTTCGCCCTGGGAAAGAATCGATTTGCGAGTTTTACCAGCCGATAAAGAATTGCCACATCGAAACTAATGATCTCTTCGAGGTTGGGCCGCTGCACTTTTACTGCAACCTCTTCTCCAGAAGAGAGCCGAGCGCGGTATACCTGGCCCAACGAAGCAGAAGCAACCGGCTCGCTGTCAATCTCCACATAACACTCCTTCAGGGCATGGCCTAGTTCCGACTCGATCCGGGCAAATGCTTCAGCGGTCGGAAAGGACGGTACTTGATCCTGCAGCGTGGACAGTTCTTTTACGTACGCGAGTGGCAATAAATCGGCGCGCGTGCCGAGCGCCTGGCCGATTTTTATGAACGTTGGGCCGAGATTGATCAAGCTCCTGCGTAGCCACACTGACTGCTTCAATAAACGCGCTTCTTTGTTGATTGAGCCTTCAGCTCCACGAAAGACGATGAAGCGCAATATGCGAATCGCTCTGTCCAACGTGAACGTAATGGAGTCGCGGCTCCATTGCCGAAGCAACGCCATGCGTCCATTAAGGCGGGCAGCATCCCGCGCTTTCCCGGCGAACCGACGATTGAAGTTTGCGCGAATGTCGTAACTGTCGAGAAAGAGATATAGCGAAAGCAGTCCCAGAACCCTGGCAACATTTGCAGCCCGCAGCCAGCCACCCAACCCTCGCCCGCGCAGGATGTCGTTGACGACCTCATTGGTTAATACCGGGGGTGCACTGGCGAGTTGAGGTGCCTCGCGATTTGCAGATCGTCCATTCCTTGCAACCAACGGCGGGGACACGATTACGTTGTTACCGATTGCTTCAGTAACTTCGTTCGCCCCCGAAAATTTCACTAATGCTTTAGAAGTGCTCATTGGTCAGTATTTGTCTCTCATACACAATAGTGGCACAGACTCAGTCTGTGCCGATTTGAGATCTACAGATTAAAGTCTGTGCCACTACCGGTCAAATCAAGGAAAGCATGTGTCGGGTTCCACCTCGTTCAAAATAGCTCTGTGCCCGACCCACGTCCCGCTGGATTTGCCTTTTCAATTCTTCCACGGATCCAAACCGCTTTTCATCGCGCAACCTGTAGAGAAAACGTATTCGCACAACATCGCCGTAAAGATCACCAGACCATTTGATTACGAAAGTTTCAACCGAAGGTTCCGCCTCGGCACCAAAGGTCGGGCGGACTCCAACGTTCGTCACGCTACGGCGCCAAACGCCTTCAATCAGTGTCCCGGTCACGTAGACGCCGTTGCGGGGTATGACGCGGTTCTGCGGGTGCAGGTTGGCCGTGGGAAAGCCGAGCTCGTGGCCGCGTTCGTTACCTCGCTCCACGCGGCCTTCAACGCCATACGGGCGGCCTAGCATCCGGCGCGCCAAATTGACCTTACCTTCCGCCAAAAGCTGTCGAATCCGGCTGGAACTGACGCGCTGGCCCCGAAATCGCACTTCCGGCACTTCATCGGCTACAAAACCAAGCTCCTGACTCACTCGGCGCAAGAGATCAATGTTTCCCTCACGATTGTGGCCAAATGCGAAACCGCGACCAAGATAGACCTCTTTCGCGTGTAGCCGCTCCTTCACTGTGTCGCGGAGAAAGTCCTGGGCGCGCATCATGGAAAACTCTTCTGTGAAACGAATGACGATGGTTTGCTGGATCCCCAGGACTCCGAACGCTTCAACTTTCTGATCGAGAGTTTGTAAGAGCGGTGGCGAAGATTCAGGATGCAGGACGGCACGCGGGTGCGGATCGAATGTGATAACGGTCGGTACGGCACCAGTAGTATGCGCACGCTCAACGACAGTCCGCATAATCAACTGATGGCCCAGGTGCAGACCATCAAAGACTCCCAGCGTAAGCACTGTGGGCCTTTGAATCTCAGCGTTGTCAGTTCCGTGGAATAAGCGCATCATCAAACGGATAAAGGCGTTTAGTGTTCAACCTTCAGGTTGCTCCTTCCAGACAAATCTAAAGCTTAACCTTCATCCTTCTACCTCGAGTTCGTCATAAGCCCATTGCACGCCATCTGGAAGTCGTAGCGAATCCCGCCCATGCTTAACATCGTGAGCGATGTGCGTCAGAAGCGCTCTTCCCGGTTTAAGTTTTTCGATGTAAGCCAATGCTTTGTCGAGCCACAGATGTGTTGGGTGTTCGCGGAAACGCAAACAGTCCAAAACTAATACGTCAAGATCGTGCAGTGCTTCCATCGTTTGCGCCGGAATCTCACTCAAGTCTGTGGCGTAAGCAAAATCATTGAAGCGATAAGCCATCACGGGAAGCCGGCCATGAATGACTTCGAGTGGCGTGACCTCCAAATCCTTTCCCACGCAGAAAGCCGCGCCCGGCACGACTGTGTGCGGAATGACCTGTGGCAAACCCCCGCCAAAATGTGAAGGCTCGAAAATGTAATTGAAGATGCGACGGATATCCGACCAGGCCCGCTCGTTGGCATAAATACCCAGAGCGCCAAAGCGAAAATTCAGAGGACGAATGTCATCGAGGCCGAAGATATGATCAGCGTGGCAATGAGTAATCAAAACTGCATCGAGCCGCTTTAATCCATACCGCAACGCCTGTTGACGAAAATCAGACGAAGTGTCAACAAGAACGGTCTGTCCAGCTTGCTCAATAATTATCGATACCCGCAGACGTTTGTCGCGTGGGTCTTCGGAGGTGCAGGTTTCACAATTGCAGGCAATCGAGGGAACGCCAGTCGAGGTTCCAGTACCGAGAAAAGTCAGTTTCATAACCACCAGTCCAGAGTCCAACGCGTCCTTTTATCCAGGTGGCTAGGTCAACTCCTGGCCCTAAGAATTTTGAGATAATAACGGCAAAAAGCCACAAAAGTCACAAAGGAAATGTCAAATCGGCGGAGCCTTGGGTACTGAAAGTTTTGCAGAATATTCCTATATGTTCATGATGCCTTTTTTGTCTCCTTTGCGATTTTTTGCGGCGGAATCATCCCTCCGAAAAAAACAAATAACGTGCAACCTATGTCGTAAATCTCTTTACGATCCAAGTTGACTTTGGACTTTTGGACGTTGGACTCTGGACTTCTCACTTGCCGCCAATGATGTCGCGCCCGGTAAACGGGCGAGCAGCCTTTGCTTGAGGAGAGTGAGTTAGCGAGACGTATTGCATACGCAGGTCGGACAGCAACCCTTCAAGTATCTGTTGCTCCTGGCTCGTCAAGTTGCCCCGGGTCTTTTGTTGCAGCATCCCCAGCACATCAATCCAGTGTTTCGCTAATTCGAGATCAACTTCTCGCTGGTGAGTTACGGGGTGCTCCATCATTCCCACGGCAGAAGCTGCGTTTGACGCAATGGACATGATGAAGTTAACGAAGCTCGCTGGGTCACTTGAGTCAGGGACGTCAAACTCTTCGACTTCTTCGTGCCCTTGCTCAGCGGTAGTAGCGGACGACGGGGGGCGGTCTGCTTGCGTTGCTGTCGCTGCCTGAGGGCGGGGCTGAGACGCAGGCTGATCCGATTGCATTACCGCGTCAGGCGGCTTCACGGGCTCAGGTGCCGCTACCTGTTGTTTCTCTTCCGCCGTCAGTTCGCGCGGAGTACCGTCGGGATTAAAAAGACGTCTGTCAGTTACCTTAAAGTTGGTTTGTTCTTCACTCATATCGCTTGCGATCAGCCTCCGCCGTAAAAGCTGCAAAACACTGTCATTATTCCTATGAAAATTGATGTACGTCCGATGGTAGCACCCCAATCTAACCTCTGCAAGACCACGAAAAAACCTTAGCTCCAGAGTTTGACTTTCTACTTTTGACTCGACACTTTAGACTTAGCGCATGCCGGCTACATTCGATGACCTCGTTCAACTAGTGAACCGTCTGCGTTCGCCTGAGGGTTGTCCCTGGGATCGCGAACAAGACTACGCCACGCTTGCGCCTATGCTCCTCGAAGAAGCTTACGAGGCATTTGAAGCTGCCGATGAAGCGCGCGCCGGCCACCCCACCAATCTGCGTGATGAACTAGGCGACCTGTTATTCCAGATTGTCTTTTACGCGCAAGTAGCCGACGAACGTGGTGATTTCACGATCAACGATGTGATCGATGAGGTGCACTCGAAGATGGTTCGTCGTCACCCGCATGTCTTTGGCGACGCACAAGCTGAGAGTTCGGCCGAAGTCCTGCGCAACTGGGAGGCCATCAAGGCGCAAGAGAAGCTTACTAAAAAGAATGTTGCAAACACTTCCATTCTCGACGGCGTGCCATCGAAAGCACCAGCATTAATGGAGGCCCACCAACTCTCAACCAAAGCCGCGCGTGTCGGGTTTGACTGGGAAAAGGTGCAAGACATCTTTGATAAGTTGCAGGAAGAGATCGAAGAACTGCGTACCGCGGTGGCCACTCACGAAATCACCAAGGAAGAATCCGATCATCAAAGTATTCGAGAGGAGCTGGGGGACCTCATCTTCGCGGTCACAAATATTGCGCGTCATTTACAGGTTGAGCCCGAAGCTGCGTTGAAGCTGACAAACAGGAAGTTTCGCCGTCGTTTCAAGCATATCGAAGAAACGCTACGCGAGCGTGGCCAATCATTCGATAGGACCAACCTTCAAGAGATGGAGTCACTCTGGCAAGAGGCAAAGGGCGCTGACACGAAGTGAGATTCAAGCCGGGAGCGGTATGCCTCAATTCCTTACTGCTGCATAACAGCGGTTAATCATTGATTCTGATAGACCGCAAAATCTCATTATAAGCAGTATCAAATGGACGAGCCTCACCATTGGGCTGCACAAACACGGTGTACAGAAGTTCACCATTCCTCAACTGCGTGGTGACGACTCGGATGTTCTCCGGCTGTCCTGTGGCCTCATTAACATTACTCAGGGTAGTCAGAAGACTTGGACGTCCGTCAACAGTGATGCGCTGCGTGCCCACTCGACGCAAGTTTCGATTCCCCTGCGCCAGACTACTAATGAGTTCATCTGTTGCGAGCGCCAAATTTCGGTTCTGAGTTTGTGCCAGACCGAGATTCACTCCGTGAGTGAAGCCACTCTGTCCGTACCCGCCCTGTGGTGCGAACCAAACTGAGTTGCTTTGTTGAAGTTGTACCCAGTTGTCCGGTACGCTCACTTGGACCACGTCCCCGAGTGCGTTGTAGCTGCGGAAACGATTCGACGGATACTCCACACGTCCCGAGGGACTACGTGGATAGTTGTTGTTGTCGGGATAGTTTCCACCCTCCGTGGGATATTGCCGCCCACTCTGCATGATTTGCGCGGTACTTTGCGCTGGCGGATAACTCCGCAGTCGGGCCTGAATTCTCTGAAACTCCCCGCTGTCACGGATTGAATTGCGGACGCGCAGCATCTGCGCTTCTCGTTGTATCCGGGCATAGCGATCGGCCGGGCTGGGGTGATCGCTGAGGAATCCACCACCACCACCGCCTTGCCGTTCAATTGTTCGGAACATGTTCGCCAGGTCCAGGGGATCGTAACCAGCATTGGCCATGATCCGGGCGCCAAGAATATCGGCCTCAGTTTCGTACTCGCGACTGAATCTCAGGAAATAAACGCCAAACGGAAGCTGGGCCAACTGTCCTACAGCCGGTCCACCGAGGATTGATCCAGCGATGCCGGCTATGCCGGACAAAATCGAATACTTCTGTGCCTTAGTCGCCTGAGCCGTGCCATGTCGCAGCGCCACGTGACTTAGCTCGTGGGCCATAACACCGGCCATTTCACCTTCTCTTTGAGCTGCCTCGATCATTCCACGGTTGATAAACATGGGACCGCCAGGCAAGGCAAAAGCATTAATGTCACTGGCGTTAACAACTTTGAAATAATACTCAAACTCTGGATGTTGAAATTCAGATGGGATATTGGCGACCAGGCGCTGACCAACGCGTTCGACATAGTCTCTTACTTGTTGGTCGCGCAACAGTGGGAATTGCTTTTCGGCTTCGGCCGCTGCTTGACGCCCTAATTTCACATCGTCTTGAGGGCTATACCTGTTGGGATGTAATTTGATTTGGGTCTGTGCAAATACCGAGATCGGCATCGCAAATATCGCGACCAGGGTCACCCATACGATAAGCCCTTGGCGTTTACGCCACGCTCTGTAAATCATTCTTATCCTCCGTCAAAGTTCCTCTGCGCCGTTGAACGCAACGACTTCCCTATCAGAGACAACCCTCATTCTTGCAAAACCGTTGCAATGCTTCGCACCTGAGAAATGCACCAAATCGCAACAACAATACACTAAAGGGATTGATTTCGTTGCGAGATCGAGCCAATTCAAGGCTCGTCGTCCACCGAAAGTACCTTCAGGCAATGAAGGTGCCAAAGGAAGGGGGGAGGGCGCGCTAACTCTTCGTGCGCGGTTCGATATGCTCGTTAAACCAAAGCGCCGGCTCAGAAAGCGGCGCGATTCTGTGTGGCTCGCCTTTCCACACCCTCACCATTGAGATGACCAGCATGACGAAACTAAATGCTCGAAACAGCGACCCACCAAACGAGCTGCCTGTTAGCGCCCCGACGATCCAAAAAAGTCTTTCGATAATGACAATGGCAAGCTGTAGAGTAAGACCTTGAGCAGCGTGAAATCGCACACGAATTTCTTTCCGAGGTATAAGCAGGAGTTCGATGATCGAAGCGACGATTCCAACGTAAGGCGCATAGGGCAGAATCATCGCCCATTTCTCAGGAAAGCCGATACCCGCCACAACGCGTGAGGTTGGTCGTTCGGAAGTCTGCCCAGACGGCACCTGCGGTGGAGGCTGGTAAACTGATGGTGGGGCGTATATAGGTGGAACAAATACTGAAGGATATTGATTATCACCGGCAATACTGTCGAATTGTCGCGTAGGAGCTTCCGAATAGACGTTGCTTCGTGGACTGTCGCTCGTGGCGCCAACCTCTCCGGTTGTGCCTTTAACTTGCTGTGTATGACCTCCGCCGCCGCCATCGCCCCAAACCTCTTCAGTCTCTCTGGCGACGTTGGGATCCAGCGGATTGGTATCGTATTTGCTCTTCTTCGGCTCCATGCTCGCGAACTGTACGTTGATTTAGACCCTCCAGTTTCAATCTTACTCGTCCGTTATCGCATACTCAACCGGCTGCCAATTCAGCTGACGCTCAGAGATGCGGAACGCCCGCATAATGGGCGGGGTTCCAGCAAGGCCGATAATCAAGTAGATGGCTGACGGATAAAAAGCCAGACGCACATCTGTGTCGGAGGGTTGAGGTTCCGTGGCTCGGGGATGTGAATGGTAGATGCCAATAAGCTGCTCATCACGCTGGCGCATTTGTCGCTGCGCTGCAAACAACTCTTCCGGGGCAGCTTCGTATGAAACTCTTTCGTGTTTCGAGATATTCCGCAGCCGGTAGATGCTTGTAGCAAGGATGTTGTCAGTTCCTCCAATCAGCCCGCAGCATTCAGCCGGGTCAGCTTCGTGCGCATGTGCAAATATCTCGTTGACTTGTTCTCGCCGAAGCCGAATCATTGGTGCGGTTTTACTGAAGGTGAACGTCCAAGTGTCACTGCGGCTTAAGTTCATTCTTAATTACCGCGCCGCCCTTCATCACAAAGCGGACCTTCTCCAATTCTGTGATGTCCTTCAAAGGGTCGCCCGTCACCGCAATCAAATCGGCAAATTTGCCCTTCTCGATGGTGCCGAAGAGTGCTCGATCTCCCGCCAGCAGATCGGCGGCATTGACTGTGGCAGCACGAATGATTTCCAAAGGGGTCATTCCGCCGGCCGCATAAGCTCTGAACATCAACAGACTCGCCTGCCCTCGGGTCTTACCCGGAGTATTGTAATACTCGTCAGACCCCGCAGCGATGCGCACACCTGCTTTAACTGCACGCGCTAGTCGCTTTGCGTTGGCATCTGCGAACCTCTTACCGCCCGCAGCGGCCTGGTCGCTCTGTTCCGGGGTTAGTTTGCGGACCTGACTGAACGAGAAATAAAACTCAGCCGGATAGTCGGTCGGAACGAGATATATCTTCTTCTCAACCATCATCTTCAATACGTCGTCAGGGATGGTGTAACCATGCTCGATTGAATCAACGCCCGCCTCTGCGGCTACGCGCGTGGCCAGATCACCGATTGCATGCGCCGAAACCTTCCGGTTGACTCGATGTGCCTCATCGACAATCGCTCTCATCTCATCCAGGTTAAGGACGCGCGGTCCTGTGTTAACGATGACCTTAATCAGATCGGCGCCGTCGTAGAACGCCTGGCGGACTGCGCGGCGTGCTTCCTCGACACCGCTGACGACGACGTACTCCTGCTCAACGATCTTTTGCGTGTCGGCTGAGAGATTACCAAATTGGCCACCGGCGGCGGCCAGAGCTCGAGTCGAGGCGAGTATCCGTGGACCCACAACCCAACCGGAACGAATCGCGTCGCGCAAGGCAACGTCGCCGTTCCAACCTGAATTGCCGAGATCACGAACTGCGGTGATCCCCGCTTCGAGATCCTCGCGTCCCATTGCCACGCCAAGAAGCGCTCGTTTGGCAGTGCTCATCTGAGTCACTGTTAGAATCATATTTGGATCATCGCCGCCGACCGCGCCCTCGTAGTTTTGCAGCAGGTGAGTGTGACAGTCGATCAGGCCGGGCAAGAGCATTGAGGCGCCTAAATCAATAACCTCTGAGCCGGCCGGAATAGACAGTCCACTCCCGGCATCGGTGATTCGGCCGTTCTCAATCAAGATCACGGCATTGGAGACAACATTTCCGGTCTTCACATCCAGCATTCGATCGGCACGAACGACCAGGGATTTTGTCGGGGACGCACTTTGAGACCGGGTAATTGTAAGCGGAAGAAGAACCCAGGTTGTGAGCAGTAGGCCAGCCAGTAGCGGTCGGTTAGAGAGCTTCATAAGGATTTCTGTCATCAGTCTTTAAGATCTGCAGATGCAATTCCTCCAGTTGTTTGGCGTCTATTCGTCGAATTTGATGCAACTTTTTTGGTGATAGATTGTTTGGGCGCGGCCCTAATCGGTGCTGCCGATTAGTGCGCAACACTAAAGAGGCCTGACTTCACTTGCGTACGATAAAATGTTCCTCCGCAATACACGCTATGGTTCTTTTACAATCTTGAGGTGTAACTCCTCCAACTGCTTGGAGTCTACCTCACCCGGAGCATCGATCATCAAGTCAGCCGCCGAAGCCGTTTTTGGAAACGCAATCACATCCCTCATGTTATCGGTACCCGCCAAGACCATCATCAGGCGGTCGATGCCCGGTGCGATGCCGCCATGTGGCGGTGTGCCGTACTCAAGCGCATCGAGGAAGAAGCCAAACCGCGATCGGGCTTCTTCGGTAGTCATTCCCAGAGCTTTGAAGACCAGGCGTTGAATGTCTCGGCGATGAATACGAATCGAACCGCTTGCCAGCTCAACTCCATTAATGACGGGGTCGTAAGCTTTCGTGCGAATGTGGCCCAGCAACTCGCTTTCACCGCCCTCCACAGCTCGTTCCAGCAAATGCAAGTCCTCATCTACCGGCGAAGTGAAGGGATGATGCATCGAATAATAACGTCCATCTTCTTCGTGATATTCAAACATTGGAAATTCGGTAACCCAGAGTGGTGAGTAAACGTTGGCCGGGATCAGATGTTCCCGTTTTGCAATTTCATTTCGCAGAGCGCCGAGGCTGGCGGTGACGATCTTCTTTTTTCCGGAGACAATCAGGACAGCATCACCTGTTTCGGCGCTTGCAATGTTGGCCAACTTCTTTACCGTGTCGTCGCCAAGCGCCTTGAGGAGCGAAGACGTGACTTCATCGCCGAGCTTGATCCAGGCCAGTGCCGTTGCGCCATAACGTTTCGCAAACTCCTGCAGCTCGTCGAGTGTCTTGCGTGAAAGACCGGTGCCGCTTCGAACCACGATGCCTTTCACGGCGCCACCGCTTGTGAGCACCGAAGCGTAAGGAGCGAAAGCGGTTCCCTCAAGTGCCGCGGAAAGGTCCTGAAGCTCCATTCCTTTGATTCGCAGATCAGGCTTGTCGGAACCGTAATCTCTCATTACTTGAGCGTAGGTTAACCGTGGAAAAGGAAGCTGCAGCTCAACCCCAATCAATTTAAAGACGCGTGCAAACAAGCCTTCAATCAGTGCATATATCTGCTCGGGCGTCGCAAAGCTCACCTCAACGTCGAGTTGGGTAAACTCGGGCTGACGGTCGGCACGCAGATCTTCGTCGCGGAAGCAGTGGGCAATCTGAAAGTATTTGTCCAGACCTGCAATCATGCACAACTGTTTAAAGAGCTGAGGTGATTGTGGCAGGGCAAAAAACTTTCCGGGCTGAACTCTGGCAGGGACGATGTAGTCTCGAGCGCCTTCTGGAGTGGACTTGATCAGGATCGGCGTTTCGATTTCAGTGAATCCCTGTTCGCCCATGTATTGGCGGATCTCTGATAGCACGCGATGCCGCAAACGGAGATTTGCTTGAAGCTGCGGCCGCCGCAAATCAAGGTAGCGATATTTCAAACGCAGGTCTTCACTGGCAAGACCTTCAGAGCTCAGGGATTCCAGTTGGAAAGGAAGCGTGCGGGCATCGTTGAAGACGTACAGCTCGCGCGCATGAACTTCAACATCACCGGTGGCAATTTTTGGGTTTTTTTGTGAATCGTCTCGTAACGTAACTTCTCCTACGACGGCGATTACATATTCTCCGCGGACTTCTTTAGCCTTCGCATGTGCCGCGGCGGCGGCGTCTGCATTGAATACCATCTGCGTAATCCCTTCGCGATCGCGCAGATCGATAAAGGTGAGCACGCCAAAGTCGCGCCTACGGGCCACCCAACCCATCAGCGTGACGGTCTTGCCAACATCTTCTTTCCGAAGCGCGCCACACGAGTGGGTGCGCTGAAGATTTCCCAAGTTATCGAGCATAAGAACGTACGATTTAGAAATTAGGATTTAGAAATTAGAATTTGAAATTTAGACGTTGAGTCCAAATCACTTGGAATCCTACTGCGATCCCAAACCAGATCTTAACTGGCTTTAAATCCTAAATTCTAACTTCTAAATCCTAAATTCTAAATTTCTGAAGGTTGCGCGATTTCGATCCGATTCCCGCCCGGATCGCGCACGTAGAATCTTGGCCAGCCCGGTGTCGGAATATCATCGGGAAATATCTCGATGCCCTCGTCTGCCAGGTGCTGTCTGGCGGTTTCGAGATCCGCGACAATAAGACAGATATGTCTGCGGCTGATCTCGTTGTCTCTTAGGTCTTCCAACGAAAGATGCAGTTGGACCGCACCAAGCTGGTACCACGCACCGCCGCGTCTGCGTGACGCCTCCGGCTTTGGGATCTCCTGGAGACCGAGAGTTGACCCGTAGAAGTGTTTCGCTGCCTCTTCGACCGAACGATGTACTGTGACGTTAACGTGGTTGAATTCGACGATACCTGCTGACATGGTTCTCGGTCCTTCGCGGGTTGATTTAGGGCAATTGGAAATGGGGATTCTCGATAATTCCAAAGATGTTTCCAAATGGGTCTTTCACTGTGGCTACCTTGATATCACCGCCCACATCCTGAACGCCCTCATGTTTGGTTGCGCCCAATTCGATGAGACGTTGAAACGCCGCCTCGGCGTTTTGGACGCCCCAATAAGCGACCACTCCTTCGGCCTTTGGATCATTGGCTCCGTCTGGTTGCAGGCCTAATTCGTAACCACTAACGTTGTAACCAACGTAGAACGGTTCGTCAAAGTAAGGGGCAACACCAAGAATCCTCGTGTACCACTCCTTCGCCTTCTCGATATCGCTTACGTGATAGATGGCGGTGCGTAGGCCAAGGAACATCAGAATCTCCTCCCTCAAAGTTTTTAAACATTACGTCATTCCGACGGTTTATGTTTTTTCGCAAAGTCGACCACTCTTTCAAGCTGTTCCTCTCTATTGGGCTTCCCCGGCGCTTGCGAGAGATATGCGTTGAACTCTGCCGATTTGTTTCTTGGAATGCTCAAGGAATTCCATTGCGACGCTCGGAAGTGCTTCGCCAGAAAGACGATCTGACCAATGTGATAAGCGTAATGTGCTAATTGACGATTGATTGCCTGAACGATTGTGTGTTCTTGACCCCGGATCGAGACCTTACGTTCAAAATCATCGGGCTGTAACGGCTCAAGCGCTTCAAACAAACGTTGCCATCCTTTTTCCCAGTAATCGAGGATTTCGCTCTTAGTCGTGCTTGCGTCGATCACAAACTCCATATCACGATTCCGATTTGGCTTCTCACCATCAGTTGTCAGGAAATCAGTCCAGCGAGAAAACATATTGCCGGCGATATGCTTCATGATCACCGCAACGCTGTTAGATTCATCATCAAGCGTTACAAAGAACTCATCTTCCTTGAGTTGATCGAGAGCTTTTTCGGCAAGCTTCTTGTAAGTACGGAAGCTGGAGCGCGCATCATCGAGATAATGTTTTGCTAGAGCCTCATCAGACATCGGCTCCTCCTGCAACTCTGAAACTAATTTATGGCGCGTCTTACTTCCGCTGCCAAGCTCTCGCGCCTAACTATTCGCTGTTCGCCGCTTCGCATGTCTTTCAGCGCAACTTCACCGCGAGTACGCTCGTCGTCACCTGAAATAATCACAAACGGTATCCGACGCGCAGAAGCGTACTTAAATTGCTTACCCAGCTTGTCTGGCTCTGGATACAGATCTACACGCAAGCCCTCGCGGCGCAACTCGGTTGCCAAGTCGATCGATTCTGTAATGCTGTCTTCGCTCCACACTGTCACCATGAGATCGGCGGGTGACGCGACGAGTGCCGTCGGAAACATTTCACGCTCGGTCATCACGACAATGATTCGCTCCAATCCCAACGAAAACCCACAGGCCGGGACTTCCTGCCCGAGAAACATTCCCACCAGGCTGTCGTAGCGTCCTCCGCCGCCGAGACTGCCCGAGAGGTCCTTAACGTTGATCTCAATTATCGCGCCCGTATAGTACGACAACCCACGCGCAAGACTGGGGTCCACCTTGATTTGACTGGCTGTACCATTTGCTTCCCCTAACTTTAGTATCAAGCGTAACTCGTCGATGCCTCGGGCACCGATTTCATTGTTGCCAACAAATTCAACCAAACGCCCTAATATCGCAGCATTCAAAGCCTGCTGTCCGGCTTCCGCGCTTTCTCTCACAGTGAGATCGGCAGCGTGCTCAAGCGAATTCAGGTCAGCAAAGAAATCAACCAGACGATCGGCAGTTTTCTCAACAACACCACGCGCAAAGAGTTCTTTCTTAACTCCATCACGTCCGATCTTATCCAGCTTGTCGAGAGCAACCAACGCCGCATCATGCATTCCCAGCGGTATGCCTGCTGAGGCGAGGACGCCAGTCAAAGCTTGTCGATGGTTTAATCGGATCTTGAAATCATCAAAGCCCAGCTTTGTCAGGGCTTCAGCCGCTGCAGCAATCAGCTCGGCCTCAACTATCATTGAGCGTGAGCCGAGCACGTCAACATCGCATTGATAAAATTCCCGAAACCTACCACGAGCCGGTCGATCCGCGCGCCATACGGGTTGAATCTGGTAACGCTTGAAAAACTTCGGCAGCTTGTCGCGGTATTCTGCAACGACCCGAGCAAGCGGCACAGTCAAATCGTAACGCAAGGCCAGATCTGCTTCGCCCGTGCTTTCGTGCACACCGCGCTTCAGGATCTTGAAAATAAGTTGATTGCCTTCCTCACCGTACTTACCCAACAACGTTTCAATGTTCTCCACAGCCGGAGTCTCGAGAGGCTCAAAACCGTAGCGCTCGTAGACTTCCTTAATCACACCGATGACGTGTTCGCGCTTGCGAACGTCCTCCGGCAAGAAATCGCGCATTCCTCGCGCTGGTTGTGTTTTTGTTGAGCCCATTATTTAGAGAGAAAACGCCTGCCTAAACGCACTACTCTGCCTTATAGAGCTTTGTATACTCGACATAGTTTTTCCAGAACTCACTCAACTGCTCAACCTCTTCATCTGTCAGTTCGCGCTTCACTTTGGCAGGCAAACCCATCGCGAGCGAGCGAGGTGGTATCACCGTCCCCGGCGAAACTATTGCACCGGCCGCGACGATGGAGCAGGCTCCTACCCGCGCGTCATCAAGCACTATGGAACCAATTCCAATAAGGGCACCTTGCTCAACGTAACACCCATGCAGCGTAACACTGTGGCCCACAGTTACCTCATCCTCAAGGATTGCCGGATGGGTACCATTCCTGACGTGAATGACTGAGTTATCCTGCACGTTACTGCGATTGCCGATGCGAATGTAGTGAATATCCCCACGCACGACGGTGTTGAACCAGATCGACGAGTCTTCCCCCAGATGCACGTCGCCGATCACGTGCGCACTCTCTTCAACAAACGCTGTTGGATGAATCCGCGGGTGAACACCCCGAAATGGTTTAATCATTTTCGCAATATTATCACAGACTTTTTGGTCCGCAGATTACACAGATTACGCAGATTCCAAATATGGTCTTTGGACTTTGATCTTGGGTCTTTGATCCTTGGTTACTCTCAACCTCGCAATGATTCAAAGACCAAAGATCAAAGTCCAAAGACCATATTTTGAATCTGCGTAATCTGGGGATAGTTGACAGCCGCCGGACCAGCGTGAGAGATTGCGCGCGTCATGAGCATGCAAAAGAAACGAGACACAAACCGGCGCCAATTTCTCCTCTTCACTCAGCTGTTCGCGGTGCTCTTCGCATCGGGTTGCGCCGGCGCTTTGTTCAAAGTGAAGCCAATAGTTGACCTCCCACCATTGCCCGAATCTTCCAAAAGCGTCAGTGCCGGCGGTATCACATTGCGAGTCGCACCTTTGTTGACTGACGAAGACAGTCAGGATTTGTTTGAGGCTAATTTGCCTGTGGCCGGGCTTTTGCCGGTGAGAATGGAACTTGTCTACGAGAGTGGTGTTCCTGTCGAAATCAAGCCAGCGCGCTTTCGTTTGCAAGACGCCGAGGGTCGTCAGTGGAAACTGCTGAATGCGAAGCAGGCCACCTCACGGATACTGAAGGCAAACGACATTTACGCTTACAATCCAAACTCCCGTAAACAGTTTGAGAGGGAGTTTGGGACCTATGAGATCGATCTCAAAACTCCTCTAACACCTGCCGATCGTCGCCGCCAGGGTTTCCTCTTCTTCCAAACGCCGGATAAGCAACCTGTTGAGAGTCCCCCAGACTTGACACTGATTGTCGAGCACCTGCCCCAGCCAATTGAGCTTAAGATTAACTAGAAAACAGACTTCAACCCGTTGAACAAAGGCTGATTGTAATTTGCAATCAGACGTCTCGTCAGCTCTCAGACACGAACGCCTTATCCTGGGCGCGATGGGGGCCCTACCCACATTTGGCGGATTTCCCGTGAAGGCTTCCTACAGCTCTTGTGATTCTTGAGATGTAAAAAATCAGAAATTGACCTCGCACAATCTACCGTCATCTCGATGAAGACTAAAAGCTTAATCCGCCTTCAACGACGCGGGAGCGGCGAGAAACAATGGTTTGATTGAGAAAAATTGGCATTGCAAAGGATCTTGCAAGGAATCGTTGGCTTTCAGGATGGGCGATAGTATAAGTCGCATCGAACTTGGGAAGCCGTTAGCAATTCGATGGCTCAATCCCTACACAAGATTCTGTCACCCTCATAAACCTATCTGAAAACTAAGTGCGCGACGGTCCACTGAATCGTCCGCAAACCCTAACCACGCCGGGGCTTGTAGTGACTAACCTTTCCAAAAAGGTTGAGGTGGCGGCGAACATCGCCATCGTCGTTGAAGTATCTTCGGCCTCACATGAGGGAGTTCAGCCTTAACGATATTTACGCCGCAGCGGAAAAATCGCGAGCCACAATCTATACGGTAATACCCGGTTTCCGGCTCATCGGGCTTTCGCCGGACGACCGGGTAAAGCGAATCAAAGACTGGGAGGGGAGAATCGTGTCGGAGTGGGCAGAAGCAGCGCCGGGCGGCTCGTGGCCTCAGCAGTTCCGTGGGAAGAATTACTGGGAATTAGTTTTGGATGCAGAGGCGGTGCTCCAAGAGCAGATAGCTATGGTCGAACTGGCGAAGCTGACAGGCGGGTGGGCTGAGTTTATTGAGCCGCCGACGCAGGCCGAGGCAGTTTACTCGCGCATCTTCTCCGATGTGAATAGTCGTTACGTGATGGGCTATTACTCATCTAACAAAGAGCACGACGGCAAACGGCGAGAAGTGAAGATCGAGGTACGCGATCATCCAGAGTACACAGTATGGGGCCGCAAGTCGTACTATGCGCCAAAACCCAACTAAAAATTCGTGAAGACAATGAAGTCTCGACGACTCTTCCTATCATGTGCCTTTTGCATCTGCGTGGCAGGGGCGGCGTCTTCCGCACGGGGTCAGGGCACGGCGTTCGATCCTAAAATGTCTCTGGAAGAGACACTCGCGTGGCTCGGCAAACATCTGACACATCAAGATAGTGTCGCCTCCACTGACGGCAAGTACATTAAGAGCGTCGGGATCAGCCTGGTCAAAGCGAAAGGGTGCACGCTTAGCTACTCAATCACGCGTGAGACGGAAGCGTTAGATCGCGTCTCCCCTGTCTCTTCCGGTTATCAAGTGCGTGAGCGATGGGTGCTCGACCTGTCTGCTCTCAACCCCACGATGATCGGGGCGGATTCGGGGCGCGTTCATTTCATGGCGGCAGCCTGGTCGCATGATGCGATTCGGACGACTATCTTCCGCAACGAAAAGTTCTCTGGATACACCCAAAAGAAATCAGGTTACCTCTCCGTTCCTGAAAAGGTAGCACCGGAAGAGGTGGCGGCAGGTCTCAGGCACGCCATCGAGTTATGCCTTCAGAGGAAGCAATAGATTGCAACCATAGTGCCGATTCCAATAACTATGAGAACAACCATCTTCACAACCTCGAATATGTGAGTCCGGTTTGCCCCTGGTACTTACCACCGCGGTCCTGATAGGAAACATCGCAGTCTTCGTCAGACTCAAGGAAGACGACCTGACCGATGCCTTCATTCACGTAAATCCGCAAAGGTAGATCAGCAAGATTAGCGAGTTCGACGACCAGTCGGCCAACCCAGCCAGCTTCGAGCGGTGTCGTGTTTACCAGCAGACCAGCACGAGCGTAGGTGGATTTGCCCATCGCGATGCCCGTTACGTTGCGCGGCATGTGAAAAGTCTCGACAGTTACGCCCAGGGCGTATGAATGGGGTGCAAGCAAGTAGTACTTCGAACCGTCATCAGCGGCACGCAGTGGCGGTTCGATTAGCGACGCCTCATCAAAATTCTTGGGATCGATTTCCCGTCCGTGAATGGGTGAGAAGACACGAAAGCCATCGTCTGCGAGCCGCATATCGTAACCATAACTCGAGGAGCCGGCTGAGATGATGCGACGACCGTCAAGCTGGCGCACCAGCCGAGGCTCGAAGGGAGCGATGAGGTTGTTTTCTTCGGCCATCCGCCGAATCCAGCGATCCGATTTTACTGACATGATTAAACCATTCAGCTGAGATTGAAGAACTTTATCTAGATTTGAGCGGCACAGGATACAGTGCGCGATGGTGGATTGCCAATTACCGATTGCCAATTTCTATTTTTCGTCGGCTCCTGCTTTCTTAATCACCAGTATTCCTGCACCGACAGTAAACTTGAAGAAGGCGCCGCCGGCGCCTGCGCGGGCGCGCATTACGGTTGGTGTTAGACCGGGCTTTTCCCTCGACTCAAGCTCACCGTAGTCATCTTCGATTTTCCCAGTCCTCAGGATATCGGCATCGATGTCTCCGTTAAAGCCCGACGGCAACTCGACAGTTAAAGTGCCGGCCGCGATGCGAACATCGGCGCCACCACCGCGCCAACTGCGCACAGGAATACTAAGCAGCACGTTACCCGCAGCGATGGTGGCAGAAACAACGCCACCCATCAGGATCAGTGTCGTTTCCGCTTCTGCCGCGCTCAGGCGAATCGCGCCTTCAACACCGGTGATTTTGATTGCGCCGACTCCGCCACTGATTTCCAGATCCGTCGACAGCGGAACGTGAATGCGATAATCGATCTTCCACGGCAGGGTCAGGAGTGTCTTGGGAAAATTCCTTGCGGCGCGCCGCATGAAAGCCTTGTCGTGCATGCCTGTGGTTAACACGCTCACATGATTCGCGTCATCGTCAAAGACAAACCTGTTCACTGCTGCAACGCGGTTAAGGTCATCTTCATTCGCCGCGTTTAGTTCAATGTCGGCGACAACCTCCACTTCCGAGCGCGACCAACCCTCGACTGTGATTGAGCCCTGCGGCGCTCCCACAACAGTGACCGTTCCGCCATAACCAAATCGCCGAGCTTCACGGAGCGTGGTTGTACGCTTCAGTAAGGGCCCTGCAAGCGGCGCGGTTTTATTCTTTTGGGAGGAGAATGAAGGAGAGGTGCGGCTAAGCACGCAATTCGGTGCCAGGAACAGCCCCAGAGCCGTTAAAATGCAAATAGACTTTGCTGTCGCTTTCACAAAACGTCAGGTATTTGCTTATCTTTTCGATTTCGGCGCGCGAAGAGCACGCCGGGAGAAGCAGGATAGTAACATGACCCGCGCAGTTTAGCGTTTCGTTGTCGCCATGTTGAATGTGATAACTGAACTCAAATAAAAATGCGGACACTTGGGAAATCCTCAAGCGTCCGCAGGAAACTGAGCATTTGTGCGCGGTGGCTACCTTCGCATGAAGGTGATGCTGCCGCTGAAGTTAGTTACTGAAACCGAAGACCGACCATCACCTACATCACCGACAAATTTCCGACCATCATAACTTTTGAAGTTGTTGTTCCAGAACTGGCCCAACTCGATCTTCCTGGTCGGTGAGGCGGCCACCAGCTTGAAGGCAGAATCACCAGGAATGCGAATGGTGATGTCCCCTTTAGTAGATTTGAATTCGTATGTGCCTCCGCGAGAAAACTCGCCGTCGAAGAAAATGTTTCCGATTGTGTTCTGCGCCATCACTTGCGAGGCACTAATTCCTGTCAACTCGATGTCCCCTTCTGAGGAAACATGAGCTCGGACCGATCCACCGCGAATGTTGCTAACGTTGATTTGCCCTCGGCGTGTTTCGAGATCCACCGAAGAATTCACGGGCACTTGCAGTTTGAAGTTTACGTCACCGACGTCCGCTCGACCGCGATTGTCGCCAATCACGTCGATAATCAAACTCTCATCCATCTGTTTCGGATATAGGTGCGCCGCGGGCGATTCCATGGTGGCGGAAAGCTTAATCTCGTCGCGGTTCCACGCTTCGACCGTAATCGTTCCCGAGATGTTTTTCAGTTCGATACGAACGTTCTTTCCGGTTACGTATCGCTTGGACACCTTCTGTTGAGCGCGAACGCCGAGAACGCCGGCACCTACAACCGCAAACATGAAAACAGAGAGCGAGAAAAGGCAGGCCCGCGACGGTCTATTGCACACGGGTAATCTAATATTCATTTCAGTGGGGCTCTTCAGTTCCAAAATCTCTTAAGTCCGGGGAGGATAATTCCGATCCTCGCTCCTGGCCTATAGATCCGCGAACTCTTTTAGCAGCGTTAACTTTTCGTTTAATGCCGTATTAAGCATCTCTTCCGAAACCTCGTCATGCGGATTTTTGTTTAGTTCGCCAATCGAATCATTTACCGCCTGGTCGATAACCTTCAGGTTGCGATCGAAAGTGTCGCGCATGTCCTGGCTCCAGCGCATTTTGTTCACTTCCACACGCTGATTCCAATAACTAATTGCTTGCTGCTGTTGCCACATGCGACTGTTGGTCGTTGACGCCTCAATCGTTGCCGGAACGAAAACGTTCGCAGGACTCGCGCCCGCGCCGCTTTCACTGCGGCGCAAAGCCACGATAGTGGTCAACGAGACGACCATAATGATGGCCGCTACCGACGCTGCAAGCTGTGGCAGGGAAAGTTCCCAACTGCGGTTGAGCCAGTTACCAAAAAGGCTCTTCCTTTGCATATCGACAGGGGGCGCCGACAAAAGGGCCGGGGCGCGCTCGCCTTCTATGACGTTGCATATGCCCAACCAGAGCGCTCTTTCATTTGGCAGAGGTGCGTACTCGCCTTGATGAGCTCGGCAGAACCCAACAATCGATTCAAGATCCGTCCGAACCTCAGCACACTGAAGACATTCCTCCAGATGCTTATTTAGAGTAAGCCCGTCTTGACGATTAAGAGACCCGTCTAGCAGCTCGCTGATTAATTCCTGACACTTGTCGCAGTTCATTTTCTTAAAACCTCTGTGGGGCCGCCGGTGCTTAATTCCGTACAACTCCGGGGATTACGGCACGACATCTTCCGGTTTCAGGTCAATCAAGGGGAGACTGCGTTTTAAGCCTGTTCAGAAACCTTGGGGACTTCCTGGCAGCCATCGGTTCGGCGGAGCAAACCCGCAAAGCATACCTTCGAAGCTACTCCTTCGCTTTCTGTTGCCTGAGCAAGCCGCGTAATTTCATGCGCGCCTTGTGCAACTGTGACTTTGAGGTGCCCACTGAACACCCTAGCATTCGGGCAATTTCTTCGTGCTCGTGCCCTTCGATGTCATGAAGTGTAAAAACCGTCCGATAGCCGGGAGGCAATTGCGCAATGGCCTTATCGAGTGCGATACGGTCGACGACGGGCATGGCGTTTGGGTTTTCGGTGCCTTTTACAATCTGCACCGGGGTTTCCCCGTCTTCGGTCGTCTGCTCCATGCGCACCCCGCGCTTGCGAAAATGCATCAGGACCTGGTTTACCGTCAATCGGTGCAGCCAGGTGGTAAACGCCGATTCCCCACGAAAACTGCCAATTTTTCGAAAGAGCTGTATGAAAACCTCTTGTGCCAGGTCTTCAGCCTCCGAGACGTTACCGGTCATCCGCAAACAAAGGGAATAGACCCGGCGATTATGCCGCTGGTAGAGTTGCTCGAAGGCTCCCATGTCACCTTGAGCGGCACTCTGCGCCAGTGCGTAATCCGTCGTTTGTGGTGTCTCGGTTTCGGCGGCAGTCACGTGTCGGTATATTCGGGCAGCCACTAAGGAGTCAATAATCCTTCATGCCCGCTACGACCATCACGTGTCCGACATTTCAAAGGAGCGACACCCATTTCCTCGAAACCCCATATATAGGCGCGAGGCTTCCGGGTACCCTCAATGCGGATGTGATGCCTCGCTTTGAGCGCGTCGTTGCCTTACCCAACCTTAAAAGTCGGCCATTTCCTCGCCGCATCAACACCTTAGCTCCAGTCCAACTCAGTCCCCTCGCGATCAAGTCGAGCCGACCGCTTTCGTCTCAGGCTCGAAGCGGTATTCCGGGCTCCTGCAAAACTGGATTGTGCGGCTGGCCATAAAGATACGGTCGTACGCCGCTGCTGACAAGCGCGGAACTGTTTTTCACGCTCCATTTGCATCGGCCTAGAGGTTCGAAAGGCCTGGCCAAATGTTGCCTTGCCCTTCTTCGCCGTGGCCAGGCCGAATCAAGTCCAATAGGTGCGATCAAGCGAACGATAGCCGACAGCTTCTGAGACATGAGTCGAGCGGATGTGCTCACATCCTTCCAGATCTGCGATCGTGCGACTGACTTTAAGAATTCGATCATAAGCGCGGGCAGACAATCCCAGTCGTGTCATGGCTCGCTCGAGCATCTGCTCGCTGTCAGAATCGATGCGGCAATGGCGGCGAATCATGCGCGGCGTCATCGCGGAGTTCGAAAATATCTTTTCGCCGGCAAAGCGCTCACGCTGGCGATGCCGGGCGCTGATTACTCGATCCCGAATTGTCGCCGAGTTTTCCGCATCAGGCGAAGCATCTCCCGTGAGCTCTCGAAACTTTACGGCAGGAACATCGATGTGAATATCGATGCGGTCCAACAGCGGACCCGAGATCCGGCCGACATAACGTTGAATCAGCAACGGTGTACAACGGCACTCTCGAGTTGGGTCATTCCAAAATCCACAAGGACAGGGATTCATCGCCGCCGCCAGCATGAACGACGCCGGAAATGTTAGCGACATGGAAGCTCGGCTTATCGTCACCTTTTGATCTTCGAGTGGTTGTCGCAACACTTCCAGTACGCTGCGATCAAACTCCGGTAGTTCATCGAGGAACAGCACTCCCTGATGTGCCAACGAGACTTCGCCCGGGCGCGGTATCGCGCCGCCCCCGATCAATCCGGCATCGCTGATAGTGTGATGCGGTGAGCGAAAAGGCCTCTCAGTAACCAACCCGGCACGTCCGGTGAGCCCGGCGACTGAATGTATTTTTGTTAGCTCCAGTGCTGCTTCAAACTCCAGCGGCGGCATGATCGTCGGCAAGCGCTTTGTGAGCATTGTCTTGCCCGATCCGGGTGGTCCAATCAGAAGTATATTGTGCGAGCCTGCGCTGGCGATCTCCATCGCCCGTTTAGCCGAAACTTGACCTCGCACCTCGCGGAAGTCGACATTGTAATGCTCGGCTCGGTTTAAGATTTCGTCCGGATCTACCTTCAGCGGTTTGGGAGGATTCTCGGAGCGCAATGCGGCAATCAGTTCAGTGGCGCTGCGCAGATCCGCGACCGGATAGACATTGACGCCAGAGACCACGGCTGCTTCTTTCGCATTTTCGTCCGGCAAGATCAGGTGCTTGATCAGCGCTTCGCGAGCGAGAATGGCGATAGGCAATGCGCCCTTGATAGGACGTACCCGCCCGTCGAGGGAAAGTTCGCCAACGCACAACGCGTGGATCAGATTACTCTCTTCCTTTAAGTCACCGCTGGCGCCAAGTATTCCCAGTGCGATTGGCAGATCAAAGCTTGCGCCTTCCTTGCGCACATCTGCCGGAGCAAGATTGATCGTGATTCTCTGAAAGGGGAAAAAGAACGAGCAATTGGTGATCGCTGCGCGAATGCGCTCGCGCGACTCGCGCACTGCGGCGTCGGGCAGACCGACAATCGTCACAGACGCAGGATTATCTGACTCGCCACGAGCGGGAGTTAGATCCACTTCGATGTCGACTAGATCAGCATCAATACCATAGACGGCGGCGGAAAGGGTGCGGAAGAGCATGTGAGGAGGCCCCCAAAAGGTGAAGATTGAAGAGCTCAAAAACTGCGGTCTTAGCTCTAGTGAAGCTCTTTTATGGCAAATTCAAACCCATGTCAACGGTTTTTGGTGAGTCTCGAACTCTCGCAACTTATGGGAAGAGTCGATGGCGCAAACAACAAGCGCGCTTCGAAGGGTATTCGAAGCGCGCTCGTTATTCGGGGCGGTCTTTGTCTGAACTATCTGCGACGCGAAGGAGCGGCGCCGCCAGTTGCCGCTGGAAGTTTGATTTCCTGTCCACTCCGTAGTTCGGCGTCCGCCGGGATTCCGTTTAGACGAGCAACTTCATTCACATCAAGATTGCGTGCTGACGCGATCTTAGTAATCGTGTCGCCTTTCCGAGCCTTAATCTTAGAGAGTGCTGAACTCTCGGTCTCAGCACCCGGCTTGGCCCGTCGCCAACTCGTAAGGCGGACAGTGCTATTAGGCACGACCAACTTGCTGGTTGATTTTAGATCTACGCCGCCGTTCATGGCTTGCAATTGGGCAGCACTGAATCCGGTGCGGTTGGCGACGTTCTGCAAGTCTTCTCCCGGAGCCATAGAGATGACGCGAGCACTGTCGCGACGGTCACCAGGAATTCGTTTGAGAATTGCCACTAGCTGCTTCGATCTATTCGCCGGCACACGCAAATTGTAGGATTCGGCGCGAGGCGTAACGTCTCGTTTAAGCTCAGGGTTGATGCTACGAAGGAGATCGACGCTTGTATCTGTCGCATCAGCAACCAACTGCAAACTCGTAGCTGAACTGACTTGAACGCGGTCGTAAGCCATCGGGGAATCCGGCTTGATACCTTTAAAGCCGTACTTCTCAGGATTCTTTGCGATCAGGATTGTAGCGAGAATATTGGGAACGTAATTTCGAGTCTCTTGATAAATGAAAGGATAGATTGCCCAAAAACTCTCAGTGCCAGCGCGGGAAATGGCTCGATCAACGTTGCCGGCGCCGGTATTGTAGGCAGCCATGGCCAGTTCCCAGTTACCGTTATAGTGTGCCGCGAGATCCTTCAAATATTTCGCGGAAGCACGCGTCGCTTGCTCAAAACTGTTGCGCTCGTCAATCCACGCAGTTTGACGCAAGCCGTACTGGCGTCCGGTGCCAGGAACAAATTGCCACAAGCCTGACGCCGCGGCCCAGGAAACAGCCTTTGGGCGCCAGGCACTTTCAACCTGGCCCAACCAGGTGATATCGACCGGTACACCTTCTTCGCTGAAAATCTGACGAGCCAGTCTCATATACTGCCCCGACCGGCGCAATCCCGACTCCATTGTGGAACGACCACGTCCTTGATAATAGTTGATGTACTGCTGGATAAGCGGATTGATGGTAAACGCGAAGTTAACGTTGTGTTTGGCTTGCTCCAGCGCAATAACATCTGCGTCCGAAACATTCTGCTCTTCAGGCGTCAACACTAACTTGCTGAGTTCGTCTAATGGCGAAGGTTCGAACTTCTGCTCACGAAAACCGATTTGCGGAGGGGCGGAGGGAGTCTGCAAATTTACTGCTACCAGGGCAGCGGAATTCATCTGTGGTGCGCTTTGCTGCGCGGGAACCTCTTCACGATAAATTCTTTCAACGAGTTCGAGATAATAGGTCTGGAGTTTTTGACTCGCGCGAACATCTAAACCGGATTCTAGAATCGAGTCGACTGCCTTATCGAATTCATCGCGCGCCTGTTCCCGTTTACTATCTTCGAGATTGAGCTTGCCTTTCCGGAAATGGTCCTCTGCCTTATTGATGATCCTCGAAACACTATCCTCCGACTGCTGAACTGCCGTAGGGATATCGCGTGCAGAAGAGCCGGCAGGAATCTGTCCGAAAATGGTCGCAGGGACGACGAAAAGCGTTAGTAGCGCCGCACGGGCTACCAAACGAGGGAAGCTCGCTGACATTAAGTGTCGTTCTCCTTCAAAGCTTATTAGTGTGAATCCCCGAGCTACTCAACGGAGAGCTTTTCCGGGGACCCACAATCGCGAGGTAACTAAAGGCTCCTCTTAAGTTGGACACCGCGACAGGCAAGGAGCCAAGCCAAGAATCCACCCGGAGGTTACCACCTGACTTTTAGAGTGTCAAACAGTTCCTACTAAGAACAAGTCCTAAATCGTTAACTTTTCCACCAAACCGCTCTCGCTTGGTAGTGGTTACAGATGCTTCGAAGTCGCTCAAAGGTTGTGCCCGAGGCATCTCAAAACCGACATTAGAGTTATGGCACCTCAATTCAAAACGCCTGTAGCCAGGTTTCGTTGCAGAAAAGTGAGGAATGACGAATTATGACGGCAAATTGGGTGCTACAGTCGAAGAAGAAGAATATGAACCGCACTATCGTTATCGGTGACATTCATGGCTGTTACGACGAGTTGGTCGCACTCTTGGAAAAGCTTGACCTCAGGGCGGAGGATCGGGTTGTGGCGGTCGGGGATTTAGTCGTAAAGGGACCGAAGAATCGTCAGGTGCTCGATCTTTTCAAGGGCGACACCCGGTTTTCTTCGGTAATCGGTAATCACGATCTGGCACTTGTACGGTTTTGGAGTGGTGAACCGATTACGCTCAAGAACTCTCAACGGGTTACTGCTGAGGAATTGGCAATCGACCGCGAGACTTACTTCAGTTATCTAAAATCCTTACCTCTCCTAATCGACCTAGGAAAGCACGTAGTGGTGCATGCGGGAATTAGACCAGGAGTGCCGTTAAATCAACAGTCAATCGACGACTTGACGGCACTCAGAACCCTTGGCCCAGACCGGACAAACCGAGAAGGGACGCCGTGGTTCGAGGTCTACCAGGGCGATAAGATTGTCCTCTTTGGACACTGGCCCGGTCCAGAACCTAAGCGCGCCAAGTCAGCGATCGGTCTCGATACCGGCTGTGTCTACGGCTACTACCTCACCGCTTACATGATCGAGAGCGACCAGTTTCTGCGGGTGCCTGCAAAGCGGGCCTATGATTCAGCGCCCAACCGCCCTTAGCCTCGGACTATCTTTAGCATCGATTTAGTACACGAACTGTCTGCTTTTTTGTGACAAAACGGTTAAGACAAGGGTCAAGTCACAACCCAGTGCGCTAACGCCCCTTCTTAATCATGTCTGGAACGCTTATTGCCGAAAAGTTTAACTCGAATACATCTCCCCGCATTGTCCCTGCATAAGGGGCGCTTAGTCCTTAGCAGCGGGAGACTTAAATCAAACATTATGTTAACCGTCGTAAGAAAAGAAGCGGCCGCACGTGATATCACAGCCGAACAGATACATCTGTTGGCGCAGCAGTCTAGTGGTATAGCTGCACTATTTAATCGAGAGTTGAGTTTACTGCAATTTCACCGCCGCGTGCTCGATGAAGCACTCGACGAAAACAATCCGCTTCTTGAGCGCCTAAAGTTCCTCTCCATCTTTTCGGCGAATATTGATGAGTTTTTCATGATTCGGGTTTCAGCTTTAAAGGAGGGGATAGAGGAAAACACAACGACAGTGTCGCCTGACGGACTGACACCCGAGCAGCAACTGAAGGAAATCCGCCAACGGTTACTTCCACTGGTCGGACTCCAAACGAGGTGTTTGACAGAAGAGATTTTGCCGAAGTTAGCTACCACAGGTATTTCTGTGGTGTCATTCCAGGACCTAACTGCTCACGAGAAGGAAGAACTGAAGCACTACTTCAGCGAAAAAGTTTTTCCCGTGCTGACTCCCCTGGCAGTCGATCCCAGTCATCCTTTCCCTTATATTTCGCCACTAAGTTTGAACCTTGCTTTAGTGGTCTATGCTCCTGAAGAACCAGTGCCCGCAGAATTACCAGAATCGCATCTTGAGCCGCGGTACGTGCGAATAAAGGTGTCATCGGTAGTTCCTCGACTGGTGCCGGTGGGATTTTCGAATACGAAGTTTATCCTCCTGGAAGATTTAATTGAGGCGAATATTCAATCGCTCTTTCCTGGAATGAAACCTGGAGAGTGTCACCGCTTCCGTGTAACACGGGATGCTGATATCGAGATCCGTGAGGAGGAAGCAAAGGACCTGCTGAGTCACCTCCAACGCGAGTTGCGCAAGCGACGCTTCGGTTCGCCGGTGCGGCTCGAAGTTTCGTCTAGTATGCCGGAGACGATGCTAAACTACCTATCAAAATCACTGTCCCTGGACCCGGATGACGTCTATGTTGTAGATGGTCCACTTGGGTTGCAAGACTTCATGAGCCTATACGAAGCAGACCGTCCGGATCTGAAAGACACGCAGTTTGCGCCGCTAGTGCCTGAGTGGTTTGAAACGCAGAAGTCAATATTCGAGAGCATTAAGGAGCGCGAGCGATTGCTGCATCATCCGTTTGATTCGTACGAGGCCGTGACGGGATTCATCGATGAAGCAGTCGACGACCCAGATGTTGTTGCCATCAAGATGTGCCTTTATCGGACCGGCCCAGATTCTCCCATTCCACCGGCGCTGATTCGTGCGAGCGAAAAAGGCAAGCAGGTGACAACGCTCATTGAATTAAAAGCGCGTTTCGACGAAGAACATAATATTGAATGGGCTCGCAAGCTTGACCAAGCGGGTGTTCACGTCGTTTATGGAGTGTTAGGACTTAAGACTCATTGCAAGCTCACCCTGGTCGTTAGACGGGAAGGCGAAAGTCTGAAGCGCTACGTGCACATAGCCTCAGGCAACTACAATCCGACGACATCCTGCACGTACACTGACGTGGGACTGTTTACGGCTGATGACGATGTTGGTGCCGATGCAACTGAACTCTTCAACTTTTTGACGGGCTGCTCCCGCCAGACCGAATACCGAAAACTGTTCGTTGCGCCCGTGAATCTCCGTGAAAAACTTAACTCACTGTTCGACCGCGAAATAGAACATAAACGAGCCGGACGTCCGGCTGGAATCAGCGCTAAACTTAATCGGCTCGCGGACAAACAGATTATCGAGAAGCTTTATCAAGTGTCTCAGGCCGGCGTGCCGATTCAGTTAATCGTGCGAGGTATTTGCATGTTGCGTCCGGGGGTCGAAGGGCTCTCGGAGAACATTACTGTAAGAAATATAGTTGGCCGATTCCTCGAGCATAGCCGTGTCCTATGTCTTGTTAACGGTGGTGATGAGCAGATCTTTATTGGTAGCGCCGATTGGATGTCGCGCAACTTAAAACACCGCGTTGAAATACTGACACCAGTGTTAGATCTTGAATCAAAACGCTATCTGAAGGATGTATTACTGGCTGGTTACTTACGCGATAACGTAAAAAGTCGAGAGTTACAGTCCGATGGGACCTACGCTCGGATTCCGTCCCCCGGTCGGCTGGCGTTTGATGCCCAAGAGTATTTCATGCAGCAGGGTGTCTCGACCTAAAGTCTTCCTCGAATCGTTCTTCTCCTAAGTGTTCGACAATTTCGCAAGCGCCCCTTGTTTATGACAACGCGGAGACCAGTTATGTTTCGTCCAAATAAACTGACAGGGATAGTCCTCCTGACTACTCTAATCTTTAATGGTTCAATCGCGTTCGCGAAGCAGAAAAAGAAACAGCCTCTCGAGGGTACACCTGCCCTGTGGCATGAGCCGACCGACATTTCAACCCGCGACTTATATCTGGGGCCGGGTGGCGAGGCAATGAAGCCTGATCTCAGCAAGGTGACGTTTGTCGAAGATAAAGCGGGAGGCTATTCCACGAAATACGAGGTTCGCGATGGCTCGGGTAAGCGATGGGTCGCAAAACTAGGGAGAGAGGCGCAATCGGACACAGCCGCCAATCGCTTGCTATGGGCCGTCGGTTATGTGACTGAGATCGCCTACCTGGTTCCACACGTCAATATTGAAGGTAAAGGCTCTCTCGAGAACGTCAGGTTTGAAGCTCGTCCAGACGACATAAAGCGGCTCAATGAGTGGAAGTGGAAAGAAAACCCTTTTGTTGGCACGAACGAGTTTCAAGGTCTGAAAGTAATGATGTTGCTGATCAACAACTGGGACATAAAGGACCAGAACAACAAGATCCTGGCAGTGCGTGGAAGCGATAACGGCGAGTTGAAATACATCATTAGCGACTTGGGAGGTTCACTCGGCAAAACCGGCGGCGTCATCAGTCGCAGTCGAAACAAGTCTGAAGATTTTGTGAAGGCGAAGTTTATAGAGAGTGTAAAAAAGAACGGCTTTGTTGATTTCAACTACGGAGGCAAGAACAAATCTCTGTTTGATGACATCACTGTGGCCCAGGCCAGATGGATTGGAGCTTTGCTCTCGCGTCTCAGCGACGACCAGATTCGAGATGCGTTTCGCGCCGCAAACTACACTCCAGAAGAGATCGCGGGATACTCTCAGGCGATGAAAACCAGAATCGGACAACTGATGAATCTTCCCGGCTGACTTGAATACGAGGTTCTCTGCAATGAAGCTTGACATCAAGAACCAGACACTTCAGGTCGTGGTTGTCTTTGTCGTTGTTCTCATTGGTAGCGGGCTGTTGGTATACGCTCTTCTAAGAGGCACAACCAGCCAGCCCGCAGAGATTCGAGCCGTTCCTTCAGCGACGCCCGGTGCGTCGGTGCCGCGATCGGCAGTTGAAGAGCCAACTAGAGATCGACAAAGATCTGTCGCTGACGATAATCAATCTGTTATCGGCAGACTCTTCGAGTCCAAGAGCGCGGAAACAGCTTATGCCGCAGAGGGTTTCGGCGCCACCCTGGCCAGGATTACGCTGCGCTTGATCCTCGCCGCGTCTCTGAGCGCAATTCTCGCATTCCGCCCACGCAAGAAACTGCGCGCGGTTCGTCGGAACCCGTACGTTGCGCAAACGCAGATCTTACTTGGCATCGTTGCTTCGGCGCTGATGATGATTGTCGGTGACAATGCCGCGCGCGCGTTCGGCATATTCGCGGCCGTATCGCTGGTGCGATTCCGAACCAACATTCGCGACCCGAAAGAGATTTCGGTTCTCTTGATCAGCTTGGCGCTCGGACTCGCAACCGGCGTCGGCCGGCCTGATCTGGCCGTTATCTTATGTATCTTCGTGCTGGTGGTCCTTTGGATTCTGGAACACTTTGAAAGCCAGCAGGTCTTTCGTACGATGGATCTGAAGGTTGTCACGAAAGATGTCGAAACGACTCAAAACGCACTGAAAACCGTACTCTCAAAACACGGCTTCATCTCGGAACTTCGAGCAGTCAGTCGCGATGGGGATGAGCGTGCGGGAACGATCGTTAATTCCGTTGACGTAAGTCCGGCGATAAGTACTGACGCACTCAGTGAAGAAGTCCTGGCTCAAGACGGCGGGAACATCACCAGTATCGAATGGGAGCAGAAGAAAAGCTTCTCCTATCTCTATCAGTAATGAGAACTCCTTGCCCAAAAAAGACCGCGCGGTGTAACTCGCACGGTCTTTAGTTTTCCATCAAGCCGAAACTACTGAGCGGCAGTGCCGGCCGTCGCGGTCCTATTGCTTTGTACGCGTGACCAGTAATCCTCAACATACTTTTTCATCGGACCATGGCCCCAGCTAGTGTAAAAGTCGTACTGCTTCATCTCGGCGTATGCCTGGTCAAAATTCCACTTGTCGTGGTTGAACCGGTAAACCGCTCCCATCACGCCAGTACGATGTCGACCGCCCGCGCAGTGAACAAAGAACTTTCCGGTGTTGGGGTCGTTAACTAGTTTTAAGAACGTCTGTATCTGATCGTCCTTTGGATACGATTTGTCGTTCATCGGAATGTTTACGTAGCGCATACCGGAAGCTTCAGCGGCCGGTTTCTCATACGATGTGGGGTCATCCCGAAGGTCCACGATTGTTCGAATTCCCAAGGCGGCCAGTGCCGAATAGTCTTCTTGCTTCGGCTGAGCCCCGCGGTAAAAGCGTTCATCCATTTGACCAAAATTCTTTATCTTAATGCCGGGAAAATTCTTGCTCTCATTTCCTTTGCCAAAAGAAGCGACGGAAAGTGTCAACGTAAGAGCGAGGGTTGCGAACCGCACAAAATTGGGGTTTTTTCTGTTATGCATTAGTATTGTTTTATCCTCGGTGAGTCAGGTCAGACTCGAATTATCAAAATAGATTATCGGGGGTAAATCAACTCGCTGTTCGGAGACCCGGTCGGAAGGTCGTCTCGGTGAAGTCTAATATCGTCAAACTTCAGTGATTAAGATTCAAGGAAACCATCGCAGGTTGCACACGAAAGTGTAACACCTAATCCCAATTTGAGCGCATCAATTTAGGCCGGTCGCCCAGAGCGGTTTGAGGCAAACGATGAGGCCTTTGACCTGATGTAACCGGTGGAAGAACCTTTTCTTTCAGCGCTTCGCGAAAGACCTGCCGCATATTGTCAACGAACACAAATCTGATGTCTTTGAAAGGTTCCTTCGGCACCTCGTCAAGGTCACGGCGGTTCAGCTGCGGTAGGATAATGGTCGAAACCCTTGCCCTTCGCGCGGCAAGTACCTTTTCTTTTATCCCCCCGACAGGCAAAACGTTTCCCCGAAGTGTGATCTCGCCGGTCATGGCGACGTCTTTCCGCACCGGCCGCAGCGCCAACGCGGAAACCATCGCGGTCGCAAGGGTAATGCCGGCAGACGGCCCGTCTTTCGGGATTGCCCCCTCAGGTATGTGAATATGAAGGTCATAGTTGCTGAAATCGTCTTCGTCAATTTCAAGCTCTTTCGCTCGAGATTTGGCATAAGAGTAGGCCGCTTGAGCAGATTCCCGCATGACCTCGCCTAGCTGGCCTGTAAGCACCAGGTTGCCCTTGCCCTTCATCCGCAAGGCCTCGATAAAGAGCACATCGCCTCCAACCGCTGTCCACGCCAAACCCGTCGAGACACCAATCTGGTCCTTCTTTAAGACTTCTTCCGGAATGATCTTCGGTGCTCCCAAAAACTCGTGCAGGTTTTTTAGGGACACTCTTACTGAGCCTTTGTGGCCCTCAGCGATACGACGCGCCACCTTACGACAGATCCTACCGATCTCGCGCTCAAGCTGCCGCAGACCAGCCTCCTGGGTGTAACGTTGGATAATTGCGGTTAGGGCAGTGCCAGAAAGGTTAAGGTCGCGCGAAGTAATACCGTTCTCTTCCATCTGTTTTGATAACAGATGGCGTCGACCGATTTCACGTTTCTCTTCTTCCGTATATCCAGCAAGCCTGATGACTTCCATTCGATCGCGTAGCGCCGGCTGAACGGTATCCAGCACATTTGCGGTCGTCATAAAGATGACGTTGGAAAGATCGAAGGTGACCCCGAGGTAGTTATCGCGGAAACTGTTGTTCTGCTCTGGATCAAGAACTTCAAGTAACGCCGAGGATGGATCGCCGCGAAAGTCCGCTCCTACCTTGTCGATCTCATCGAGCATGATCAGCGGATTGTTCGTGCCTGCCTGTTGCACAGCCTGGACGATGCGGCCAGGCATCGCTCCGACATATGTGCGCCGGTGGCCGCGGATCTCTGCTTCATCGTGGACGCCGCCCAGCGATAACCTCGTAAACTTGCGATCCAAAGCTCGCGCAATCGATCGACCCAGAGAGGTCTTGCCCACACCTGGAGGACCAACAAGGCAAAGAATAGGTCCTTTGGGTTTCTCCTTTAGTTTTCGGACGGCAAGTGCCTCAATGATGCGATCCTTTACTTTCTCGAGCCCGTAGTGATCTTCGTTAAGAATCTTTTCTGCCTTGGCCAAGTCAAGATTGTCAGTCGAAGATTTTGACCATGGGAGATCCGTCATGATCTCCATCCAGTTTCGCAATGTTGCGGTCTCAGCCGCATCGGGGTGCATGCGCTCAAGTTTCTTCAGTTGACGCAGCGCTTCTTCTTCAGCAGGTTTAGGCATATGCGCCGCTTCGATCTTCTCTCTGAACTGCGCGATTTCTTCGGCCAGCTCATTCCCCTCACCCAATTCACTCTGGATGGCCTTCATCTGCTGGCGTAGATAAAACTCTCTTTGTGAGCGGTCAATATCGGCTCGCGCCTGCGTGTTTATCTCCTGTTGGACCGTCAGTACTTCGATTTCCTTGTTAAGCAGATCATTGACGCGTCGCAGTCGCGCTGTCGTATCAGCGATATCCAGGACCGACTGCGCGTCTTCCACTTTCAATTCGAGATTCGAAGCGGATAGATCCGCCAGGCGTCCCGCGTCGTCGAGATTGGCAATAATCGCCATAACCTCAGGCGAAATGTTCTTGCCAAGGTTGATTGCCTTTTCCATCGAAGCTCGAACGTTGCGAATAAGCGCCTCTACTTCGAGTGAACGTTCGGGCGGCAGTATCTCCGGCGTGACGTGCAAACGAGCACGGAGATATTCGCCGCCGGTATCCACCGTTTCGATTTCTGCACGAGCCAGTCCTTGAACCAATATGCGGATTCGTCCGTCAGGCAGCTTCAACATGCGCATGATTACCGCAGCGGTGCCCACCTTGTAGAGGTCATCAGCGGTCGGCTCTTCCTTGTCGAGGTCTTTCTGCGATGCCAGCAGAATCATCCGATTTTCGCCTAACGCCTCATCCACTGCGCGAATTGACTTTTCGCGCGAGACGAATAAAGGAACAATCATGAACGGATAAATGACGATGTCCCTTAGGGGCAACACGGGCAGTTCATTTGGTATCTGTAACTGCTGGTCACTGTCAGTGACCGCAATTCCCTCGTCAAGTTCGGGGTCTTTGATGATTGCCATAATCTGATTCTGCCTTACTTAACCTTGGACTTTTCGCTGCGTTGATTCTCGTTAATGTCGGCGTGTGCGTTCTTAACCACAACCTTAAACTCGCCGCCTCGTCTATCCTCGATCTTTGGAAGGCGAATAAGCAGTATGCCGTTGGCGATTTCAGCGGTTGCATCGCGCACGCTGATCGGCCAGCGAAGAGGAACGATTCTGCTGAATTTTCCATAGCTGCGTTCGGAACAAAGGTAAGAGATGATCCCCCGCCGTGTTACGCACCTCTTTTTCTCGCCCCAGATCCGGAGTCGGGTACTGGTCAGTCCCATATTGATTTCTTCCGCCGTGACGCCCGGAAGCTCGACTCGAATCCAAATCGCGTCAGCAGCTTCGCAGAGATCAACGGGGGGCGCCCACGCTCCCGAGGCCAACGGATTATCCGCCTCCGTCGCCTCTTGCAACGCGGCGTAAAGAAGCCCGACACGATCCCGTAGGCGTTGAAGCTCCAATCGTTCCAACCCCGTTGCTCGAGCCGTTTTTATCATTCCCATTGAGACACCGCTAGTTCCTCTTGGTCACAATTAACCCTTCTTGCCGGCAGAGACCCCGGAACGCGTCTTCACAAGTTGTTTAAGTTCCGTCATGAATTCGGTCACGTCCTCAAACTCGAGATACACGGAGGCGAAGCGTACGTACGCAACTTTATCGAGCTCTTTCAGACGGCGCATTATCATCTCTCCGATTTTACTCGTGGGCCGCTCGCGCTCGGGTGACTCTTGAACGTACTTTTCAATCGCATTAACGATGCCGTCAAGTTTAGACGATGGTACCGGCCGTTTTTCACAAGCTCGTAGCAATCCGGCCATTACTTTGTTGCGGTCAAACGTCTCACGTCGTCCATCCTTTTTGATAACCATATAAGGAATTTCATCAATTCGCTCATAAGACGTAAACCTTCGTTCGCACCGCAGGCACTCGCGCCGGCGCCGAATAGCATCACCTTCGCGGGACTCTCGTGAGTCAACCACTTTGTCTTCCAGGTAGCTGCAAAAGGGACATTTCATAGCAATTGGACTCCGGAGTAAATGAAGGAAGCCGACCTCACTCCGTCACGCCAACCTTTTCAAGTCGCTGTTTCGGAAGCAAATCATCCTCAGGTCCGATCTCTTCATCCTCGACTGCATGTTCCACAGCTTCTGAAGACGCAGAGGACCGCAGACGGGAAAGATTGATATCGCCTCGAATAAGATAGAAAAATCCGAAAATCACCGCCGGGCCAAAATCCACCAGATGCATGACAATCGAGATCGCTGCGGCTGTTTCGCGGGAGACCCCTAGGAGTATCAGCCCCGCCGCCGTCGCCGCATGAAACGCGCCTGCAGCTCCCCCAGGGGTAGGCACAAGCGAACCAACAAGGGACCAACCCAACACAAATATGGTTTCAGTTAATCCGAACGGAACTCCAAACGCTCGCAGGACAAGAAAGTTTGCCACCGTAATTCCTGCCCACACGAGGGCAGTCCAACCAATTGTGATGGCCAATTCACGCGCGTCCACCAATACACGCAACGAGCGAGCGAGTTGCTCGAGTGTGCTCAGAATCAGCTTGGTCAATCGGTGTGGTACGAAACGCGACCGTTCGAGTTTTATTTGCAGCCATGCGACAAGACGCTGTGATTTTCTTCTGAACCAGGTAAGAGCCGCTACTCCGACCATCGCGCCCAATAGCAAGACAACACCCGCCAACCGCACGCGTGCGAACTCAGCTCCAAAGGTATTCGGTGGCTTGAACCACAACAGGTTAATCGCGAACAACAGCACGACTGCCATCATGTCGTAGATTCGTTCCACCATGATGGTGACAAAAGCAGCGCTCGGACGTACGCGCTTGTCGCGCATAGGCAAGACCACGGGACGAATCACCTCGCCTGTGCGTCCGAAGAGGAAAACCGCACCAAACCCAACAGTTGTGGCAATGAAGAGATCTCGCAGCCCGGCCGGACCAAGTGGTGCGAGCAATGCACCCCAACGGTAAGCCCGAAAAAGATAGGCTAGACAAATCACAAGTGTAGCAAGAAGAAGCAGCCGCCAATCCGCACGGCCCACTGCATGCCGCACTTCTTGCCAATCAAGCTTTCGGCCAAACCACCAGAGCAATGCGACCGCCAGGAGGCAGAGGCCGCCGAACTCGAGGTATTTTCGGTACGATGTTGACTTCAAACCAGACCTGCAGAGTTAATTCCGGGGCATCAGCTCAAACTTGACTTCGAAAGAGCCGAACCACAAGATATTGGGTGGCCTGCAAAGGCTACTACACCTTACCCGGTCAGAGCAAGAATCGTCCCGCCCTTGACGCTTCGGGGTTGAACGACTGCTCTCGGGAGGGGAGGAACTCGAGCCCTCGGAGCATGTTTGGCCGGAACTTTAGTTTTCGCGCCGTCGTAATTGCCTCTTGACAAGGGTTTTCCACCTTGGCCAAGGGTTTTAGGACGAGATAAAGCCGGAGAAGCGACAGGTGGGGGCTGCAAAAGTTTTGGCTGCCAGCGAAGGAGCCGAATTGGTTCGCAGATGCCGCGCTGGTGATGGTGCGGCGTGGGAGGAGATTGTCGAAAGCTACTCCCGAAGAATCTATAATCTCGCTTACCGATTCACCTCCCGGGCTGACGCAGCTGAAGACCTGACTCAGGAAGTTTTTATCAGGGTTTATCGTTCTTTGGATCAATATGACGCCAAGCAGGGTGACCTGCAAAACTGGTTGATGCGGCTGGCACGTAATCTGATTATCGATGATTACCGCAAACGGCAACGCACACCGCATGATAACCAGGCGGACGATCTCGCAGATCACAGCTACCACCTTCACACGCGGACAAACTCGGTGCAGAAGGAGATGGAACGGCAGGAACTTGGCTCGCAGGTGCAAGCAGGAATTGACAGGCTGTCACCAGACCTGCGCACTTGCGTTATCCTGCGGGACATCGAAGAGCTGAGCTATCAGGAGATTGTCGATCTTTTGAGAATTCCTGAGGGAACAGTCAAGTCACGAATCAATCGCGGTCGTATTGAGTTGGCAAAGATACTTCGCCGAATGAAAGTTGTTGCCATGAGTGAGGCCTGATTTGGCAGCAGGGAGGCTCGCTACCAGCGGAATGTAGGCGGGCAACGATCAAAATAGAGTGGGGCGGGAAAGACTAACAGAATGCTTTGTTCAGAGTTTGAGGATCGGTTAAGTGATTATATTGAAGGCACGCTCGAGGCTGAAGCGCATCGCTTCTTTGCCGAGCATGCTTTGAAGTGTCCAGTCTGTCATGAAGTCCTGGCCGCGGTCCGCAATACGATGCAAGCCTGCAAGGCAGCGGTTCCTGTGCCGCCGAGAGATCTCGAAGCACGAATTCTGCAAAGCACCGTCCCTGAAACGGGCATGAATTGCCAGGACTTTGAGGAGTTTCTAACTGACTATTTGGATGGCTTCCTGCCTGCGCCGATGTATCATCGTTGGGAGCGACACGCCGCGATTTGCGATCGTTGCACCGAACTTCCGGGTGAAGTCGTCAGATCAATTGGCGCGTGTTACAGCTACATAGGTGAAGAGAGATCGGTGCCCGCAGGTTTGAATGAACGAATTCTCCAAGCTACGCTCGGCACAATCACTCCCGGAGAAATACGCGCCCCCTGGACATCACGAGTCGCCTCGACGTTACGGCTATGGTTGGATCAAATCATGTCCCCGCAACTGGCTACCGTTGCCACTATGTTGTTAGTAGCGGTTCTGGTGCTGACGAATACTGTATCGACGGATGGCTCGATCGGCGGTGTCTATGCAGCCAGTATTCGGCTCGCGGAGCAAACGGGCAGGACCAGGGGTCTCGCCGATGGTTTGAAAGAACTGGTTGGTAGCCCAAACCAAAGCCCAAGCCAGAATTCTCAACCAACCCCTGATCCGAAACAGGCCGGCCAACAAAAACAACAGCCAAAGGCAGACTCGAATCAACCGACAAACGTTGGACATAAACACTAAACCGGCAGAAGGACGGATAAGGTCTTGATGTACTGCGCCTATCACCAGAAAAACCCTGCTGTAGTTCAGTGCAATCAGTGTGCTCGCCCCCTTTGCGCGGCTTGCGACCATCGTATTCGCGGATTTCCATTTTGTCAGGACTGCATCGTCACCGGCGTGGAATTACTGAGACAAAGCTCTCAGTCAAACGCATCCCACGTGTTCATTCGAAAGAGTTCGCCTTTTGTCGCGACGCTACTTTCCTTTGTACCTGGACTTGGTGCCGCCTATAACGGCCAAACCTCGAAAGCAATTGTTCACTTCGCTATCTTCGCAAGCTTTTTTCAGATGGCGGTTCTAACGCAGGGACTTCAGTTCTTCATTCTCGGCGTGCTTGGCACGTGGCTGTTCGCAGCCGTAGATGCCTGCCGAACGGCGCAATTGATGCGCGCCGGTCTGGCCCTCGATGCTGAGGAGGACGTGATCGCTCGCCGCCTCTATGGTAATCCTTTCGCGTGGGGTGTTACCCTGATTGTTATAGGTACTTTGTTTCTGCTTCACACTCTGCTCGGGATACAGCTTCCGGTGAGAGAGTTGTTGCCAGTTGCGCTTGTTGCACTCGGCGCCTATATGCTGTTTGATTACATTCGCCGGCGAAAGTCTTCCGATCGCGTGCTTCGTTTTGAGTCGAGAAGGCCTCCACCATCAGTAGTTCCCGGCGTCAGTGTTGATACACTGGCTTTTAGAACGGGTGAGACCACTCAGTTTTCAAGAAAAGACATCAGTTCTATGCCGTTCGAGCGAAGGTTGTAAGTTTCACTACTAGGAAGTCCAAATCATGCTCAGCATTCTTAAAACTTTCGGCAGGTTAGGCGGAATCGTGGCCTTAATCTTCTTGGTTATAGCTTTGTTGCGTCAACTCATCCTGCTCGTCGGGGTCCTATTGGCAGTGGTAAAGATCGCGATCATCGTCGCCTTTGCTGCAGTCTTAATTATGATTATTCTCGCTATTTTCCGAGATCGCGCCCGCCGAAGACGAGAGGCAGACGATATTTAGCCTCCTCACTAAGTCGCCCAGCGGCTTACAGTTACGTAATCACGTCCGCCTCGACATCCCGGATTAAATTCGGTTCGTGGTTGCAACGGCACTTGGCCTTGTGATACGGTCCCGCTGTTCTTTGTAGCCCCGGCCGGACGGTTTCCACCCCGGAGGGACCTTGGGGTCAACCAGTCCGCTGCAAGCTTCAAGCAGGTTCGAATACAGAACTCCTAATTTAGGTTCGCACACGTCGCCTCTTTCGGCAGACTGTGCCTTTTCGGTTGCGCGCGCGCTGACTGACTTTCCGCAGCCCGCAACGACTTGGGAGCACTTTACGATGGCCCGAGACGACCGGTTTTATGCCTTCATTGTTGCCCATACCTCCCGTTCGCGATCACACATTCGCCGGGTCTGTGTAGAGAAAAAATCGCTGAGAGTCTTAGCTGCTCTGCTGGTGATCCTGGGCGGATGTACGGTGTACGGATTCTATGGCTTGCTTCAGCAAGCGCAGCACGTGCGCATTGAAATAGAAAATCAGCGTCTGCGTACCGAGAACGAGCAACAGCGTTTAGAGTTGAATGAGTTGAACAGCCGTGTTCAGGCCGTCGAAAATACCTCACGCAGATTGGCAGAAAAATCCGGGGTAGTTCAAAACGAAACCGCCTTCCCCAGCGCTGGTGGTCCTGCCCTGCCTCTTGATGCCAGTGGTCTCGCGACACTCGAGGAGAAGATGAGTCGCCTCGAAACTCAGATGCGTGCTCATGAAGCTCTCTTACGAGAGCGTGGCTACACGCCGTCGATTTGGCCGGTTTTGGGAAAACTCGAGAGCGGCTTTGGCGGCCGACGCAACCCATTCGGTGGGAGCGGATATGAGTTTCATTCCGGTCAGGATATAGAGGCCCCTCCGGGGGCTCCAGTCGTTGCCGGGGCAAGCGGCAGAGTCACATTCGTTGGCTGGCAGAACGGCTACGGACAACTGGTCGTGATTGATCACGGAGGTGGTCTGACAACCCGGTATGGTCATCTCTCCCACATCGATATCGAGCAGGGCTTCACAGTCAGTCGAGGGGAGTTTATTGGAAGGGTTGGATCGACCGGTCGTTCAACAGGACCACACCTGCATTATGAAGTCCGGATCAATGACCAGCCTGTAAACCCCCTCCAGTACTTACTAATTTCTGACAAGTAAGCTGATTGTTTGTTCGTCAGAGTATTTCCGCTGGCGGTGATTTTTTCGGCTCCCTACTAGTCTGCCCTGAAAGAGCGGTAAACCTAGCTTGGCCTTAACTTAGCTTTCTATTACCGGTAATATTGAGGCTTGACAGGTTAAACGAATTTCGCTTAGTATGCGCCGTCGTTTCAATGCAGGGTGTGCTTTGAGT
>WNFZ01000088.1_pt1 | contig 78575 bp, 63 predicted proteins | sample 5400081 | NCBI WGS metagenome assembly WNFZ01 (sample SAMN13153365, study PRJNA577476) | soil metagenome | isolation source: 80 cm soil or saprolite under grassland replicate 1 | place: USA:California | collected 2016-06-15
TCCTTGACCGGCCCCATCGGCCCGCATCGGCGCTGGACCTCGGCCCACGCCCAGCTCGCAGACCTGAAGCTGGTCCGCCGGTGGCTAGGCGGAACGATCAACGACGTGGTGCTCGCCGCGATCACCCGAGGCTTCCGGGATCTGCTCATCAGCCGCGGCGAGCTGGACGAGCGCCGGCCCGTGCGGACGCTGGTGCCGGTCTCGGTGCGCGCCGAGCACGAACGAGGGACATACAACAATCGTGTCTCGGGGGTGTTCGCCGACCTGCCGGTGGGGCGGCCCGATCCGGTCAGCCGGCTGGCCGGCATCCGCGTCCAGATGGACGGCCTCAAAGAGTCCAAGGGCGCGCTGGCCGGCGAGCGGCTGGTGGAGCTGTCCGGTTTCGCGCCGCCGGTACTGCTCGCCGCCGCCATCCCGCAGCAGGCGTTGCACACCGCGGCGACGAACGTGCCGGGCGCCTGCTGGAGTCGTCACCGTTTGTCCCGGTGCTCGGCTCGGTGCGCATCGTCATCGGGATTTTCTCCTACGACGGGGGCATGCACTTCGGCATAACCGGCGACTATGACAGCGTCCCCGACATCGACGTACTCCGCCGCGGTATAGAATCCGGCGTCGCCGAGCTGGTGGCCTGGTGGCAGTCGCCCGGGCCGCCCAAGGCGGCGGAAACGGGCCAGGCGGAGTTCCAGGGCAGGGCCGCCGGAAAGACAGCGCGAGAAGCGCACGCAGCACTGTGGAACCAACCGGTCGGCCAACCGGAGGATGACCATGCCGGTGCATCAGGCAAACGGCCGCGAGACGCTCGCCCGGCTTCCGTTCTTTGCTGCGCAACGATTCCCCGACCGGGCCGCGCAGCGGGTCAAGCGGGAGGGTGCATGGCTGGATGTCAGATGCACCGGGCTGCGCGAGGTGGCCGCCGGGATCGGTCTTGGCCTCATCGCGCTGGGCGTCCGGCTGGGCGACCGGGTGTGCGTGCTGTCTGACACGCGGCCGGAATGGCGGCACGTCGAGTTCGGTATCGCCGTGGCCGGCGCCGTGGTGGTGCCGATCTACCCGTCCAGCTCGCCGGAGGAATGCCGGTGGGTGATCGAGGACTCCGGCGCCGTTGCGGTGATCGTCGAGAACGCCGCCAAGTCGGCCAAGCTGGCGCAGCTGCGCCAGCAATCGCCGGAGCTGCGGCTGGTGCTGATCGAAGCCGCTGCTGATCGAGGCGGCGGGCAGGTCATCAGTCTCGAGCAGCTGCGCGTCGGCGCCGGCCAGGCCGATGACGCGGAACTCATCCAGCGCGTTGCCGCGGTGCAAGCCGACGACCCGGCTCTGATCGTCTACACCTCGGGGACCACCGGACGGCCCAAGGGCTGCGTGCTGACGCACCGCAACATGACCGCGAGCTGCCGCGTCACCGAGGAGCTGGAAATCCTCGGGCCGGATGACGTGACATACCTGTTCCTGCCGTTGCCGCGGATCTTCGAGAAGGTGTACACCGCGTTCGCCAGCCAGGGACCGCCCGGCACGCTGGCGGGGATGGCGACTGGCGAGGAGGGCCGGCGGCCTGTCGGAGAATCACGCCCGGACGCTTCGCGCGGGGCCTCGGAGCAGGTTGACACCGAGTTGTTCGCCAAGGCGCGCGCCGGTGTTCGGTGGGCGGCTGCGGGAGCCGATCTCGGGGGCGGCATCGATCGCACCGGAGATCCTCGAGCTCTTCCACGCCGCCGGAGTGCCGGTGCACGAAGGATATGGTCTCAGCGAGTCGGCTGGCGTGGGCACGTTCAACACCCGCGGCGCGACCAAGATCGGGACAATCGGCCGGCCGGTTCCGGGTACCGAGATCCGCCTCGCCGACGACGGCGAGATCATCATGCGCGGACCGCAGGTCTTCGCCGGGTACTGGAACAACCCGGAGGCCACCGCGGAGGTACTGGCCGATGGGTCGCTGTACACCGGTGATCTCGGCTCGATAGACGAGGCCGGCTTCGTCACCATCACCGGACGCAAGAAAGAGATCATCATCACAGCCGACGGCAAAACTCACGCCGGCGAACCTGGACGAACTGCGGCAGTCGCGCTGGATCTCCCAGGCGGTCATGCACGGCGACCGGCGACCGTACCCGGTCGTGCTGATCACCCTCGACGCCGAGCAGATCATCCCCTGGGCTCGACAGCAAGGGCTGCCCTACGACATCGGGCCAGCTCGCCGCCCACCCGGCCGCGCGCGCTTATCCAGCCGGTCATTGCCGAGGTCAATGCCCGCCGTGACCAGGCAGCCCAGGTCAAGAAGTTTGTCATTCTTGACCATGATTTCTCGCCGGAAACCGGTGAGCTGACCCCCACCCTGAAGGTCAAGCGGAGCACCGTGGAGGCGAAGTACGCCCATGTTTTCGACGCGCTCTACGAGCAGGCCTGACTGGCCGGCGGGAGCGCTGTACCAGGAGCAACGGCTGCGCCTCACGGCCTGTCCATGCGTGATCAGTCCTGGCGATAAGCCATACTCGGATTGCTCATGTCCGTCTGCCCGCGGATGGGCTTTGCTGGCATGTGAATCAGCCGCCCCATTGGCCGTTGACGGCATGGCGGCATTTGGCTGAGGCTCCGCCCCGCCGTTCACACCACCCTAGCGAATGTGCCGCCGGAGGTAGCAATGCGTATCGCATCGGTACTGCTCATCGTTTGGCTGATTATTGGCGCCGTCGCCGCCGGACAGCGTCACTACTACAGCGGTTCTGACACGAACTGTGCCAAAACGGGCACGATCGCCGTGACGATTCTTGCGGTCCGCTCAACTACATCGGCGTGAATCCGAAGATTTCATGCAAAACACCGCAGCCAAGTAAATGAGCCACCCGGCCGGAGCAGCAGCCGACCTCCGGATTAGATGGCACGCGGCCGGTGCGTCGGCGTAGTGTCCTGGTGAAGCTCGCGAGTTGGCTGCCACGTCGAGACCCCGCCTGGCTGCTTGATCAGGAGGGAGACCCATGTTCAACGTGGAGCTGGGCACGCATGAAGTCGCCGGCCGCGGTGTTGTGGCCTTGCGGGGGGAGCTTGACGGGGCCCAAGCCCCGGGGGTCGCGTCGCATCTGGTCACGGCAGTGGCGGTGTACGGGCCGTGGGTCATCGTGGATCTGGCGGGCCTGGAGTACATCGGCTCGGCCGGCCTGGGGGTGCTGGTCCGTGTCTTGAAGTGGACCCGGGCAAAGGGCGGTGACCTGCCGCTAGCTGGCCCCCAGGGTGCGGTGCGCAAGGTCCTGACCGCTTCCGGCCTGATCGGCGTCTTCTCGGTGTATCTCAGCGTGGAACAAGCCGTGCACGGCGCGGAAGAAGCCCGTCGGCTGGCAGTCGGCCGCCCTAGCGGCGTCAGCTGAGTACGGGTCCGCCAGGCCTAGCCACCTGCCACGCAACGCCCCTGGACGCTCAAGCGGCTCATTGAAAATTGAGGCGCGCAGTGCCCTGCGGATGGGGTCAGGGGTTTGCCGGGGGTGGGCTCGGTGGGGAGGGTTTCGAACTGGCCTATGCGTGGAGTTCTTCGTATTGGGTCATCGCCCGGGCCCGTGGTCCTACTCCTCGGGACGCAACAACCTCAGCCCCCCGCGTTGGCCGTTCACGTCCGCGGGACTGGTGTACGGATCTTGAACAGCGGGCGCCTACGCTCGCTCGCGAGCGTAGGCGTTCAAACGCTCCAGCTCGTCGGCGTAGAGACCACGCATGACCCGCGGCGCGAACAACCGCTCGAAGAACCCGCCAATCCCCACGGCGCCTTCCCATGTGGTCGAGATCCGCACCAGCGACGCGCTGCCCTCCGCCGTCACCGTGGTCGTGGTCACGAGACTGGAATAGGTATCCGACTCAGTCAGCACGCGACCCGGTTCAGGCTCGGCGACCTGCATCCGGTACCTGCGGCTGCGCCCACCGGCGGTCACGGTGAAGCGCGTGACGGTACCGGCGCCGACGCCGCCGGACTCCACCTCGAAGTCCGAAAAGGCCGGCGGCAAAAAGCGAGGGTGATGCTCGCGCATGTCCGCGAGGTAGCCATAAACGGCACCGGTCGGCGCATCCACCCTCCGCTCAGCGACGACGTGGATCGATCCCATGCGACCTGTATAACACGCCGCAAATGCCAGGCGCTCACCGGCATGGCCGCCCGACCAACGGCAGAAGAAGACGTCCAGCGGCGAGCCGATCGGTCCAATTTGGCAGAAATTCGTTGACGCAAAGCCCAGAATTCCTGTGACTTTAGCTAGCAAGAAGCAGGTTATTTGGGCAATTTGGTCGGCAAGGGACCGGGACCTCTCGCGTCCGGCGATGCTCGCCTGATGTATCTGGGGCGTGGCAGCACGCTCTCTCTATGTAGGCATCACACAGTGGGCGCGGAACAGCTTCGCCTGTCGTGCTCAGTACCAACCGTGAGATCCCGCAGCCACGACTGAGCTCGCCCGGCCGCAACTGAGGGTTGCGGCGGTGGCCGCCCGTAGTCGGAGAAAGGCTGCGGATATGAGTGAGACCACGAAGCCGTACAGATCTCGGTTCCTTCCGCCGCGCGCCTGCTGAGTCTCGCGATGCGGCGGATGACACGGCGGTGGGCGCGCGGCCTGGTGGCAGCGGGCATTGCAGTGCTGGTTGCGGTCGGAATGCTCGGGATCAGTCCCGCGGGCGCCTCGACGTCTCCGGCGTGGTCGCTAGTGCGAAGCCCGAACGCGATGGCCCAGCAGGACCGGCTCGCGGGGGTGTCGTGCCCCACGGCCAGCAGCTGGGTCGCCGTCGCGCAGTCGGTTAACCGTGCCGGTGCCCGAGTGCCGCTGGTGAAATCCTGGAACGGCCGTCGATGGACCCTCCGGCGACGCGTCCCAGTTCCGGTCGGCGCGTGTAACAGTGCGCTGGAAGGCGTGTCGTGCGCCTCGGCGAGCGCGTGTACCGCCGTGGGGTATACGACCGGCTTCGACACCGGGTCTGCTGTCCCGCTGGCGGAGACCTGGAATGGCACCGCGTGGGTCATCCAGGCCACTCCGAGCGCTGCTGACAGCGGCTCGCTGGCCGGGGCGTCGTGCTCCCCGGCCGGGTGCACCGCGGTTGGCGCCTCCATCAACCACCGCTGCGGTTCGCAGGTAACGCTGGCGGAACGCTGGAACGGCGCGACCTGGACCATCCAGGCCACGTCGCGCAATCCGGCGGGAGCGCAGAACAACGCCCTGGCCGGGGTGTCGTGGACCTCGGGCAGGAAATGCATCGCCGTCGGCTCCGCGGGCCTGCGGACGCTGGCCGAACGCTGGGACGGCACCGCGTGGACCATCCAGCCCACCGCAGCCGGAGTGTCGACCCTGTCCGGGGTGTCGTGCACCTCTGCGCGGGCTTGCGTCGCTGTCGGCTCTTACTACAACGGGCTCATCCGGTTGACACCGGTGGAGCGTTACTCGTGAGCGGGGCGGCGGCACGGTAAACGCCGGCGGTGGACGGCGCCGGCCGTAGCCGATACCCACTTTTCCGGGTGGTGAGAACCGATGACTTGAGGGCTGCTGCGCGGTCCTATGTGGTGACATGGTTTTGAGCATCGCGAAGGGAGTCGCCATGCCCACCCGACAGACCGCCCCCGTCGGAGCGCCCTGCTGGATCGATCTGATGACCTCCGACACCGAGCGCAGCCGGGCGTTTTACGGCCAGCTGTTCGGCTGGACCGCGGAGGAACCCGCCGAGGAGTTCGGCGGTTACTTTAACTTCAGGAAGGACGGCGTCCGGGTGGCCGGATGTATGGCAAGCCAGCCCGGTGCCGGGATGACGGACGCGTGGTCAGTCTACCTGGCCACCGATGACGCCAGGAGGACGGTCGACGCCGCCGCGGCGAACGGGGGCCAGGTTGTTGTCCAGGCCATGGATGTCGCTGACCTCGGCACCATGGCTGTCGTCACCGACTCCGGCGGCGCGGGGATCGGCGTCTGGCAGCCCGGCCACCATCAAGGGTTCGGTGTCTTCGGCGAGCCCGGGACACCGAGCTGGTTTGAGCTGCACACCAGGGACTACCAGGCCGCCGTTCGCTTCTACCGAGACGTGTTCGGCTGGGACACCCATGTCGTCAGCGACACGCCGGAGTTCCGCTACACCACCCTCAAGCACGGCGATGGCTGGCTGGCCGGGATCATGGACGCCCCGAACCTGCTCCCCGACGGTGTCCCCGCTCACTGGACCGTCTACTTCGGCGTCGCCGACACCGACGCCGCGTTGGCACAGATCGCCGACCTCGGCGGCTCAATCCTGACGGCTGCCGAGGACACCCCCTACGGCCGCCTTGCGACAGCCGCCGACCCGGCCGGAGCCCAGTTCAAGCTCGTCGCTCCCAACGCGGCCATGCCGGCGAGAACCTCCTCGGACTGAGCGCTTCCAAACGACGACCTGCCCGGTCGATGGATCCGTCCGCCAGACCCATCGACCGGCCGGTTCCGCAACCAGCTCGCAGGTCCCGGGTACAGCGTTACGGTTTGCGGGCGACGGCGCAGAATTGATCCACCTCCCGGAGATTACCGCCGATGGTGGCGACATCGGGCCGCCATCGCGGGGTCGAGACCACCCCGGGCTCCAGCAATTCCAAACCATCAAAAAAGCCTGCGATTTGCTTTGGGCTACGGAGGATGACTGGGGGTTTGCCGAACTTGTTCCAGCGGCCCACGGCCTCGTCTGACGCGGCGCCGTAAATGACATTGGTGCTGTGGGAGATCACGAGGTAACTCCCGGACGGTACGGCCTCCATCAATCGGTTCACAATCGACCGTGCCTCGTCATACTCAGTGACGTGATGCAAGATCGCGATTAGCGTGATCGCGACTGGCTTGGTGAAGTCCAGCGTCCGTGCGGACTCCCGCAAGATCTTATCGGGATCCCGCAGGTTGGCGTCGATGTAGTCGGTGACACCCTCGGGGCTGCTGGTGAGCAGGGCGCGAGCGTGTACCAGCACGAGGGGGTCGTTGTCGACATACACGACCCGTGAGTCGGGCGCGATGGACTGAGCGACCTCGTGGGTGTTGTTGACGGTAGGCAGTCCGGTACCGATATCCAGGAACTGGCGGATCCCAGCCTCACCGGCCAGGTACCGGACCGCGCGGGTGAGAAAGGATCGGGCGGCGCGAGCGAGCTGCACAATGTCTGGGTACATCTCAGCGACCTTGTCGCCGACCTCGCGGTCCACTGGGTAGCAATCCTTGCCGCCCAGCCAGTAGTTCCAGACACGGGCCGAATGCGACACCGTGGTGTCGATCGGCGGAACGGACGACTCGTCGGTCACGGGGGGCCTTCCATGTGTTGTCCGGTAGTGAGACGTGCGCATTGTCACCACATAACGTAGCTAATGCGCGTCAACGCCGAAAGGCGACGCCGGTCGGGCGCACCTCCGCCGCGGTTTCCGGACACGCGCCGACGCTGCCCAGCGCTCCGGCGGCGCGCTGGGCGAGGCAAACGAGCAGGTGGAGGCTGAGGCGCGGCCCGAACGCGCCGGGACCCTCGCGGATCGGTGGGTGACGCTCGCCTATCCCGAACGGCTGCGCGGTCTGCGCCGTCCTCGCACTCCTTGCTCGCGGCCAGCGGCGACGTTCCCGCGCCGGACGGTGCTCGTGTCACCGGCGGCGGGAGCTTCTGTGACGCTCCACCGCCACGTCACTGGTGTCATGCTGGCTGCCCGGAGGGCTGCGGGCCCTGCTGGCCCCATGGCGGTACCCCGATGTGTCTGGCGAGCAGAATCGGGGAGGTGGGCTGATATGACGGTTGGCGCGGCTGGTGAGATGGGTGCGGTGCGGTCGCTGCTCGAGGTGGCCTCGGTGGTGTTGGGACAGCAGCGGGCGGCGCAAGTGCGAGGTGCGCTGGTAGAGCGGGCCGGGCAGTTCGAGCGGGTGAGCAAGGCGGCGGCAGAGCCGCGGCGGCGGCGCTCGGCGGCGTTGGCCAGCCCGGGACCCGCGAGTATGGCGGCGTGGGAGATGTGCAGGCGACAGATTGCGGCGCTGGAGGGACAGTTGCAGGCCTGGGCGTGGCGGGCGCCCGCAGAGTGGGATGGCCCGCCTCCCAGCGGCGCGGCCGGTGCCCTTGACGGCTATGTGATGGGGGTCAAGGACGTTATCGACGTGGCCGGGATGCCCACCCGGGCCGGGTCGCCGGTTACGCCGCCCGACCCGGTATCGGCGGACGCGCCGGTCGTGGCCCGGCTACGGGACGCCGGCGCGGTTATCGCCGGGAAGACGCAATGCACGCAGTGGGCCCTGAACGATCCCGCGCCCACACGCAATCCGTGGCATCGCGATCGCACCCCGGGCGGCTCAAGCGCCGGGTCGGCAGTGGCCGTGGCGACAGGCATGTGCACCGCCTCGGTTGATACGCAAACGGCGGGAGATGTGCTGCGGCCAGCCGCATATAACGGTGCCGTCGGATTCAAACCCACCATCGGCTGGGTAAGCACTGACCGCAGCCAGCCCGTCGCCCCGACCATTGACACGATCGGTGTGATCGCCCGGCGGGTGGACGACGTCGCGGCCGTCGCGGCCGCCATCGCCGACGACCCAGCGCGCTTCACCGATGATGCGCGGCCCGCCGCGCCGCGCATCGGCGTGCTCGCCGATCCCTTCGCCAGTGATGCCGGGCCCGCAGTTCGGGCCAATTTCACCGCTACGCTCCAGCGGTTCATGGACGCCGGCGCGGACGTGGCCGATGTTTGCTGCCCGGTGGACCTCTCGCTCGTGCACGCGGCCCACCGCGTCATCACCTTCGCCGAATGCGCCGCTCAGCATCTGACCGCCGGCCCGGGCGACCCGGACCGCTACGGGCCCCGCGCCAGGGAGCTGCTCGACCTAGGTTTGCTCACCCCCGCCCACCTCTACCTGCGAGCCGAAACCGTCCGCCAGGACGCTACAGCGCGGCTTGCCGCGATGTTCTCCGACCTCGAGGTTGTCCTGCTCCCCGTGGCCCCCGAGCCCGCGCCTGCCCGGCCGACCACCGGGGACTCCCGGCTCCAGATCCCTTGGACCCTGTGTGGGTTTCCGGCGCTCGCCCTGCCCAGCGGCCTAAGCCCGGCAGGACTGCCGCTGGCGGTGCAGTTCGTTGCCGACCGGCACCATGAGCCCGCCCTGCTGGCCGCTGCCCGCTGGAGCGAACGCGTCCTCGGCCTCCGCCTCACCCCCCTCTCCCGAACCAGCTGACCCGTCAGCAACGGCCGTTGCCGGCTGGCGTGGGCTAACTCACGAGCTGCCCGGGGAACGCGGTGGTCACAGGTTTGCCATCGCGCCAGGTAATCATGCCGTTCACCATCACCAGCGAGACACCGGCCGCCTGGATGACGGGTGAGTCGTAGGTGGCGCGGGCGGTCAGGCCGCCTGGGCCGACGACGCAGACGTCGGCGGCCATGCCGGGGGCCAGCCGCCCCCGGTGGCGCAGGCCGTAGACGTCGGCGGCATTGGCCGCAAAGTGGCGGGCGAGCCGCTGATATCCGGTTGCCGGCCCGTCCGCCAGGTAGTACGGAGCGAGGCGGGCGAACGCGGTGTATCCACGCGGGTGGGGATTCTGACCCTGGTAGATGCCGTCTGAGCCCGCGCAATGCCGATCCCCCAGCGCCAGCCACGCCAGATGATCGTCGGTAAGCGACGGCCGGTCGAGGTGAGCCCCAACCTTAAGATCGGCCGCAATCAGTAGGTCGAGAACCCACTCTCCGGCTGGACGTGAGTTGCGGGCGGCTGCCTGCGTGATGGGCAGACCCGCGAACTCAGCCATTTCGTCCGGGAGGCACCCAAGGACGACGCGGCGCAGCGACTCGTGGCTGAATTTCTCGTCCGCAAGCAGCGCGGCGCGCTGCCCGTCGTCGGCCAGCATGGCAACCGTCTGCTCGGGGCCGCCGGCTTGAATGTGGCTGGGTAGCACGAGCATCGCCAGGATCGTGCTGGATCTTCGGTAGGGGTACATGTCGTAGGTGACGGCCACACCAGCTGCGTCCGCGGCATCGAACGAGCTACTGATCTCTTCCGGCGCCCCCCACATGTGGCTGGCGTGCACCCGGATCCCGGCCCTGCGGCCGACGGCGACCAGTTCGCCCAGCCCGGCGCGGACTTCGGCGCCATAGGACCGCAGATGGGAAACGTAGGGGCGGCCCGCCGCAGCCAGCGGGCGTGCGATTTCAGCGATTTCCTCCACCCCGCCGAAACGGCTCGGCAAGTAGTCGAGCCCGCTCGACAGGCCGACCGCTCCGTCCGCGAGCTGCTTCTCCACTTCTCGGCGCGCCGCGATTCGTTCGCCCGGGTTCAGCGGCCTGGACGCCATTCCTGCGACGTTGTGCCGGATGGTGCCCTGTGATGCCAGGACGGCAATGTTGTGTGACAGCCGTCCCGACAGCGCCTCGTGGTATGCGGCCACCCCCATTTCCCGCGGCGGCTCCAAGACGCCGTTCACCGGGGCGTAGTAGTCGTTCAGGTACCGTGCCGTGTCAGCGCTTGCCCCGATCCACGACGATCCGTCCTGGCCGATGACCAGGGTGGTGACGCCCTGGGCGAGCGCCCCGTCCACCCGCCCGGACGCAAGGAGCGGCCCCTCGGCATGGATGTGCGCGTCGATGAAACCCGGGCAGACGACGCTGCCGGGCTCCAGGTCGACGATGTCGCAGCCGGGTGGACCTGGGACGGCTGCGCCGACCGACGCGATCACCGGCCCGTCGATCAGTACATCGGCTCGCCGCGTCGTGCTGCCAATTCCGTCGGCGACCACACCCCCGCGAAGTAGGGTCCTCGTGGACACAGGTTATTCCTATCCCGGTCGACTCGTTCGGTGCTGCGCCGTGTACCACGAGAATCTACTCGCGCCAGCCAGCAGCGCGGTGATAGCGAGCCAGCGGTGCGTCCGGGTCCTCCGCCGGGCTCCTGGATTGGGAGAATAATGCTCGCGACGCGCTCCGTGGCCGGGCCGGGGGCCTGGCCGACGGCCGGGCCGCTCTCAAACTGGCACGGGACTGGATCAAATATCCCAAGGGATCGGTGATCTTTTTCTCGGTGGGGGACTTTGACGCGCAACCTGGCCAGTTCGCCGTCATCGCGGCGTACCTCGACGGCGTCAGGGAGGCATTCGGCGGATATTACGAGATCGGCGCCTACGACGGAGCCGGGCTCTTGAGCCACCTTAAGGCGCACCCACAAGGCCGCGTACCTGTGGCAGGCGTGCGCTTCGACTGGCTGGTACCAGAACGGCACGCGGATGGCGGACGCGTACATCCACCAGACCACGGTCGACGTGGCCCGGGCGGGCGGGACCGTCGATATCGACGAGCAGAACTTGCACGTGCCGATCTGGTTCGGCGCCGCGGTCGGCCCCGTGGCTTCCGCCACGAAGACCATTCACGTTCCTGCCAAGGCGGGCGCACCTGTGGCCTCCGCCCCGAAGACCCTTCGCGTTCCTGCCAACGCGGGCGCAAGCAAGAAGGCCGGCGTACTGAACGTCTACGCCTACATCGGTCTGGACCCCACCGGCGTGCTCATCGCTCAGCTTGCCTCGCACTACCCAAGGCCCATGAGGTCTATGTAACCTCCGGCCCAGACGGTGACCATGGCCCGGCCGAACGGCTCATATCATTACGGTCGCCTTCAGTACGACGGTTCCCCGGCTGCTGCCGTGGACCTCGGCGCCTACGACGCAGTCAGCACGGCCGAAGGCGACCGGCGCATGCGTGACCTCGCGCGCTGGTTCGAGAGCGTGACGCCGGGTGCGGCAAACGTCGTTGAGCTAATCCACACCACCCCGTTCGCCGACGATGACGGCTTCTATGTCAAGGACGGCAAGCGCATCGCCAGCTTTGGCGCGGAGACCGACGCGGCGCACCGCAATCATGTGCACCTCGCGATGTCTCGGGCGCAGGTCACGGCGGCGTTGGCACGGGTCGGGAAGGTGCCACCGGTGTCGTCCTCTGTGGTGACGCACTTCGTGGTCAGCGGCGACACGCTGGCTGCGATCGCGGCCAAGTACAAGACCACGGTCACAGCAGTTCTGGGGCTGAACCCGTCCATCAAGGATCCCAATGTGATCAGCGTCGGTCAGCGGATCCGGGTGAGGTGACCGGGGGGCGGGGACGCCAAGCCACTCCCGGCGACCTAGCACGTCCGTGATCCTGTCAGGACGAGCCGCGCAGACCAGCGCAGCGAACCGGGGTTCTCAAGCAGGCTCTTGGCTGACATGATCACAGGACCCGTCACCGAGGAGGCGGCATGGCCGTCCAGGAAATCCGCATTGACCGGAGCAAGACCCTGCTGGAGCAGCCTGGCACCGGCCACAATCGCTGGCATCCTGACATTCCCCCGATAGTGCGGTGCGAACCGGGAGATGAGGTCATCCTTGAGACGCGGGACGCCTTCGACGGCCAGATGACCCCGGACGCGTCGCTGGCGACCGTTGCCGCGCCCAACCTCGATGTCGTGCACCCTCTCACCGGCCCGGTCTTTGTGTCCGGGGCCGAGCCCGGTGACGTGCTCGTTGTGGAGATCCTCGATGTCAAGCCCGACCGGTACGGCTACACGGTGCAGGTACCGGGCTTTGGCTTCCTACGCGACATCTTCCCCGAACCGTTCAAGGTCAACTGGGACATCGCCGACGGCTGGGCCACCTCAGCCGACCTGCCAGCGGTGCGGATTCCAGGCTCACCGTTCATGGGGACCATCGGCCTGTCACCTGGGCACGAACTGCTCGTGGCGACGACCGCGCGGGAGCAGGACCTGCTTGACCGCGGCGGCTTCGTCTTGCCGCCCTCACCCGCGTCCGCCGTCCCGAGCGACCCGCGCCTGGCCGCGGAGGGGTTGCGGACCATACCGCCACGCGAGCAGGCCGGTAACGTCGACATCAAGCAACTCGGCAAGGGCGCGAAATTGCTCATCCCGGTCGACACACCGGGCGGACTGTTCTCGGCAGGCGACGCCCACTTTGCCCAAGGCGACTGCGAAACCTGCGGCACCGCCATCGAGATGCGCGCCACCCTGCGGGTGCGGTTCAGCTTGCACAAAGGGCAGGCGGCGCAGAAAAACCTCCGCGACCTCCGGTTCACCCGCGACGACTACTACCTGCCACCCGAGTTCGCAGCACCGCGGCGCTTCTATGCCACCACCGGCATCTCGGTCACCAAGGACGGTGACAACCACTCCGAAGACATCACCCTGGCCGCACGCAACGCGCTGCTCAACATGATCGCCCATCTCACTGAGCGCGGCTGGACACGCCAGCAGGCCTATGCCATCTGCAGTGTCGCGGTCGATCTCAAGATCAGCCAAGTCGTTGACGCGCCCAACATGCTGGTGTCCGCCTTCCTGCCGGAAGACATCTTCGTCAGCTAACCCTCATCCAACGAGCTGCTCAGATTTCATCGGCGGCGCACCAGCTCGGGTAACACTAGGTAGTATGCGACTCCCCGTCATGCCACCAGTGGCGCCGATGCTGGCGAAAGCCGTCAAGGAGATTCCCGGCGGCGCCATGAGCTTTGAACCCAAATGGGACGGCTTTCGATCGATCATCTTCCGCGACGGCGATGAGGTGGAGATCGGCAGCCGTAACGAGAGGCCGATGACCCGGTACTTCCCGGAGCTGGTGGAGGCGGTGCGCGAGAACATGCCGGAGCGCTGTGTCGTCGACGGCGAGATCATCGTCATTGGCTCCTCCGGTGACCGGCTGGACTTCGAAGTGCTGCAGCAGCGGATCCACCCTGCCGCCAGCCGGGTGAAGCTGTTGTCGGTCCAGACCCCGGCGCGTCTTGTGGCATTCGATCTGCTGGCGGTGTATGACACCGACTACACAAAGCGGCCCTTCGCCGAGCGGCGAGCCGCGCTCGTGGACACGCTGGCGGCCGCAGACCCCCCCATTCATGTCACGGCGGCCACAACCGACGTAGCGGTGGCCAGGCAGTGGTTCCACCAGTTCGAGGGCGCCGGACTCGATGGCATCATCGCCAAGCCGCTGGGCGGTTTGTACGAGCCGGACAAGCGGACCATGTTCAAGGTGAAGCACGAACGCACCGCCGATTGCGTGGTGGCAGGCTACCGGCTGCACAAAAGCGGACCGGACCGGATCGGATCGCTGCTGCTCGGTCTCTACAACGCCGACGGCACATTGGCCAGCGTGGGCGTGATCGGCGCGTTCCCGATGGAGCGCCGCAAGGAGCTGTTCGAACAGATGCAGCCGCTGGTCACCACCTTCGACGAGCACCCGTGGGCATGGGCCAGGCAGCAGGAGGGTACCCGGACGCCACGCAACGCCGAAACCAGCCGGTGGGGCGCGGGCAAGGACCTGTCCTTCACCCCACTGCGGCCCGAGTGCGTCGTCGAGGTCCGCTACGACCACATGGAAGGCGCCCGGTTCCGGCACACCGCCCAGTTCGTCCGCTGGCGCCCCGACCGTGACCCCAGCTCCTGCACCTACGAACAGCTCGACGAACCGGTCAGGTTCGACCTCGCCGGCGTCCTCGGCGCGGAACACTGATCGTCCCACCAGTCCCTAGAGTCCACTCCGGCAGCGAAACAATGCGCTGGGTGTGGCCGCTGGTGCGGCAGCTTAGGTTCGGTGGCTTGGGCAAAGCACTTGCTCAAGGTCGCAGGCGGCATCTTCTCGCCACCAACAGCGCGAACGACCGGGCCCCCACCCAGCGGGACGCCAGCGACGTGGCCGCAGCCACGACCGCAAGGAACGCCGCAGCAATAAACAGCAAAAATGTGGCATGTCGCAGTCCGTATCGTTCAGCGAAGATACCACCGAGCGGTGGCCCTACGGCAAGCGCGCCAAACGAGGCGAGGCGTCCGACACTTATGACCCGGGCTAGCATTTTCTCAGGCGTTTTACGGACTAGATACGTGTCGAACTCTATGTTGCCAAGGGCGCCGGTGAATCCTAGAATGGCCATCACTATGGCTACCCAGGAAAAGGATGGGTCACCCAATAGCGCGAGGACCATGAACGTGCACGTCCAGATCCACATTTGGATATGCAGCAGAGAGTAGCCGATACGGGGAATTAGCCATGACGCAGCGGCGGCACCGAGCGCGCCACCCCCGCCCGACGCCGCGAGCGCCACACCGACCGCTACCGGAGGCATATGGTGTGCGTGGGCCTCAGCGAGAAAGACCATGATCAATCCTTGACCGATGATCGTAGCCCCCGCGGTCAGTGGCAGCGCGACCCGAGAGTATCGGTCTGAGGCTAGCCATCGCAGTCCCTCACAGACCTCGCGCCCTAGACGCCGGTTCGCTGCTTTTTCAGGTCGGGTCCGTCCCCTGTTTCCGATCCGCAACAGGGTGCCGACAGAGACGGCGAATGAGATCGCATCGGCAAAGAACGGCAGCGCCCGCCCGAGGCCGAACAGAAGGCCGCCAAGCGGTCGGCCGATCAAGATAGCCATGTGGGTCCGAGCCTCGCTGCGCGCGAGCGTGGAGGCGACTTTTTCCGGTTCCGCGAGAGAACAGACGAAGCGCCGCTCGGAGAGCGCGGAAAAGACCTCCAGAATGCCTTCACTGATGGCCACCGCGACGAGCTGAGGCACGCTTGGATCGCCGAACGCCAGGGCCACCACGACGGTCGCGATGGCTGCACCCCGGCCGACCTCGCTGACCAGCATCGCCGTTCGCGGATCCCAGCGATCCACCAACGCGCCGGCGGGAAGATAGACGAGAATGCTCGGCGCCGTCACCGCACATCCGGCCCACCCGGCGACCACGGGCGAGCCGGTCAGGGTCAAGACCAGCAATGGGTAAGCAATGGCCGACAACCTGCTGCCGAGCATCGAGACTGATGATCCAGCCAAGAGAAGCTGGAGATCCCGGTTCCGCCGCAAGGGTATGGTAGGTTGGCCATCTTTGGTGACTAGGGTGGCCTGCATTGAAGCCCAATGGTCCTATTCTGAGAATCCATTACTCGCGCGAAGAGCGTATCTGACCTGGTCCTCGATGTGGGGCGGGCCACGTCGCAGTAGAATCTTCGTCTGCTACGCGGTAATTCGCCTGGCACGTTACGGATTCGACGCTTCGCCGGAACCTGGCGATCCGTCACGAAGTCGTTACTTAAAGTGATCGATGTCCAGCGAAGCCCGAGAATGGCCACGTCGCACGGGCTTGTCTACTCGATCACATTTTCCAATGGGGCATTACTGAGTTTCGCGAAGATCACGGCGATAGTTGTTAGCTGCATTAACCGTGACGTCTGCTCGTAGGGTCCATGGCTGACGAGGTGGGGCAGGCTTACCGAAAAGTTCATATGGTCTGCCGATTTTGCGTAGGCGAGATGTGTGGTTCAATCCACGTATGAGCGTGGAGTCCGGATTCGAATGGCCGACGACGCTAGACGTCGTTGCGCTCATGGCCGAAGGCTGGAATCCTGTCGCGTTCCGCGAGTTCGTGGTCAAGATCCATAGCAGATGTGATCTAGCTTGTGATTACTGTTACATGTACGAAATGGCTGATCAATCGTGGCGAGATCGGCCGCGCCGCATGTCGCGTGACGTTGCGATGATCACCGCAATGCGTATCGGCGAGCACGCGAGGACGCACGGGGTCGCAAGCATCGCATTGATCCTGCACGGTGGTGAACCGTTGCTCGCCGGGCGCGAACTGATCTCCTACCTGGTGACCGCGGTACGGGACGCGGTCGGATCCGGCATAACGGTGGACGCCAGCGTCCAAACCAATGCCGTAGGGCTCGACGATTCTTACCTGACGCTGTTCGATGAACTCGGCGTCAGGGTCGGCGTAAGCCTTGATGGTGGTGTGGAGGCGCACAATCGGCATCGCCGATTTCCCAGCGGGCGCGGCAGCCATACCGCGGTCACGGCAGGTCTGCGGCGTTTGACAGAAGAGCGCTACCGGCACCTGTTCAGCGGGCTGCTCTGCACGATCGATCTCCGTAGCGACCCGATCGCTACCTATGACGCGCTCGTAGAATTCATGCCACCGAAGATCGATTTTTTGCTTCCGCACGGAACCTGGGTGTCGCCACCTCCCGGGCGCGTGCCTGGTGCCGCCGAGACTCCTTACGCAGACTGGCTCACCACTATTTTCGACACGTGGTATCCGGCGCCGCGGACACGGATTCGCCTGTTCGAAGAAATCATGCAGCTAATTCTAGGCGGGAAGTCGGCGACCGAAATGGTCGGTCTGTCGCCGTCGCGACTCGTTGTCATTGAGACCGATGGTTCGATCGAGCAGGCTGACACGCTCAAGGTGACATATCACAGCGCACCGGAAACCGGTTTGCATGTCACCCAGGACCGGCTGGACGCCGCGTTGTTGCTTCCCGGGATTGTGGCCCGACAACTCGGTGCACGAGCGCTGTCCACCGAGTGCCGGGCGTGCCAGGTCCGGCGGATCTGCGGTGGCGGGCTCTACGCTCACCGCTACCGCACTGGTACGGGATTCGCCAATCCATCGGTCTACTGCCCGGACCTGATGAGCCTCATCATTCATATCCGAGAGACCATGTTGGCCGAAATCAACGCTCATCAAGGGAAGCGGGCGGCGGTATGAGCCTGCTGCCTCACCGACTGCCCCGGAATTTGTTAGACGCGCTCGCGGCCGGTGGCGGCGGTCCGGATGCCATCCGGGTCCTTGCCGCCGCAGAGCGCAGCAAGCATGCGATTCTGCTGCACGGCGTTCTCACCGGAGCGCAGGCGGTCGGCCACGAACAGGCCATGCACGCACACCGCGGCTACGAGTTGCTCATTGCGGCGCAGCGCATGGACCCGGCGTCCGTTGAGGCAGTGATCCGGCATCCGTCGGTCGGGGCGTGGGCACTGCATACGGTGCGCGCATTGCGGGGCGGCGCGGCCATCCCCGGCGCCGTGCCTGGTGCGCTTTGCGCGGTGGCGGCCGCAGCGGCGATCCGGGCGAGGTTGCCCGCGACGATCGACGTGCCGGTGGTCAGCGGGGTCGTCGTGCTTCCGTCGCTCGGGTTAGCCATCGCGGGTGATGAAGGCGCCGTTGTCCGCAGCACCCCGGACGGCGCGGAAGTGACGTCGGCGGCGCGGCAGGTCGAGCTGCCGTCGGATCCGCATCAAGACGGGCCAGGCTGGCGAGGGCTTCGGCACCTGCGGACAGGCCCGCTCAAGGTGCTCATCGATGACCTCGATCCGTTCCGCATGCCGGCGGCCCCGCATGTCGCCCCCCGCCTGCGCGCCGCCGAGGTCGGCCGATGGGACGCGACCTTCCAGCGTGCATGGTGGCTGCTGGAGCAGCACCATCCGAGCATCGCCGCCGAAGTCGCCACGGCGGTTAGGGTCATCGTTCCGCTCAGCGTGCCACAACGTGGCCTGGTGAGCTCCAGCTCGCCGGAGGCGTTCAGCGCCGTTGCGTTGTCGGAGCCACCCGACCCCTGCACTCTTGCGGCGACGCTTGCGCACGAGGTCCAGCATCTCAAGCTCTCCGCGCTGCTCGACAGCATCGACTTGACGCTTCCCGATGACGGGCGCCGTTTCTACGCACCGTGGCGGGAGGACCCCCGGCCGGTCAGCGGCCTGCTGCAGGGCGCTTACGCATACCTCGGAGTGAGCAGGTTCTGGCGGCGGCAACGCCATCTGGGGAATGGCCACGCCACCATCCGGGCGCACGCGGAGTTCGCCCGGTGGCGCTGGGGCGCTGCCGGGGTCGTCGAGACCCTGCTGTCCAGCGGACAGCTCACCCCAGCAGGCCTGGGTTTCGTCCAAGGGATGGCGCGGACCCTGAGCACCTGGCAAGGCGAGCCGGTCCCCGAGGATGCTCTTGGTCTGGCACGCCAGGAAGCGGAGCAGCACCTGGCGCGCTGGCGGTCGAGCAATGGCCCGCTGCTGGCCTGACGATCGGTGAGATCAGATCGGCGGCGGATCGAAGTCAAAGTCGAGCCGCCGACCCTCTGCGGCCGTCCTGGCGTCTGGGTGGTCAACGCCGAGTGACGCTGCATAACGGTTCAGCGTGTCCGCCAGCAGGTGCTCCGCCTCTTGGCAGGCGTCTTCGGCCCGCAGATCTGAAACAAGGTTCGCGGCGCAGCCAAGGGTGAGCGGATGGCTCTCGCCCAAGATCGTACGCAGCCGGAGCAGCGTGTTCTCACCCAGCGCCCGAGCCCTGGCGGTTTCACCAAGCGCGGCGAGGTCGCTGGCCAGATTTGTGGCGACGGTCAGCGAGTAGTGGTGGTCGCGGCCGAGCCTCGCGTCCAGGCCTTTAAGGGCGACCTCATTCAGCTCGTGAGCACCGACCGGATCCCCTGTCACTCGCCGCAGTAGGGCGAGGTTGCCGGAACAGCCATAACTGTATGGATGTTCGGGACCATAGACCTCTGGGTAGCGAGCCACCGTGCTTTCTGCGAGTGCAAGCGCCTTATCGGTCTGGCCGATCGTCCGCTGGACGTTGGTCAGGCTGATCGCCGATGCCAGGGTGTCCGGATTACCGGCGCCAAAAAGATGGGTGCGGCGGTCGAAGACTTCGCCGGCCAGTTCCAGCGCGTCGTCGTAGGCCGTCGCGATACGCCGCAGCGCGATCGACAGATCATTGAGAGTCCGCAGTGTCCAATAATGATCCGCGCCGAGCGCCTCGCGGCCGAAGTCGTGGGCGTCCTGGCCTACGTCGCGCGCTTCGGTGTATTCGCCACAGAGCCGCACGGCCCGGGCCAGGCCATTCCACGAAATCAGTACGTCTGTAGCGGAAACTCCAGCCGTCGCCTCGGTCAGCAGATAGGTGCGCTGGTGCAGGTCACGGGCTGCCATGTAGTCGCTGGTCAGGCCGTAGTCAAGGGCGAGGTTGTTCATCACGCGCAACGTCTGCGGGTCTGTCGGCCCGAACACCGCCTCATGCAGGCGCGCCGACTCTTCGTCCAGGGCCCGCGCCGCAGTGAAGTCGCCATGGGCCCGCAGGTCCGCGCCGAAGGAGTTCGTCAGCGTCAGCGTGAGCGGGTTTCGCTCACCAAGGACGTCCCGTGACCGCTGCAGCGTCGCCTGGATGAGGTCGTAGGCCACCGAATAGCGTCCGAGTTCCCTCAGCGCATTGCCAAGATGACGCTGCGCGTCGAGCACCGTGGGGTCGTCCGCGCCGGAGTCCTCCGTCCATTCTGAAATGAATCGCTCGGCAAACGAGCGGGACGACGCGTGGTCACCGGAGCGGTGCAGGTACCGCACTACACCGAGCGCGAAGCCCCGCACAGCGGGCTCTCGGCAGTGCACCAGGTCGGTCACGGGCGAGCCCACATGGGCGACCAGCCCCGCATAGTCTGGCCACAGCCTGTTGTCGTCGGGATCCTTTGGCGCGCCCGCGGCGAGAATAAGGTGAACCTCGTGCCGGTAACTGGCTCGCTCGTCGGGAGTTAACTCATCGCGGAGCAGCGCCTGAATCAGGCGGTGCACCAGGATTGTGCGGTTCTCGATCTTCACCAGGGCGAACCGTGCCAGCTCGCGGATGGCGCGCGCGAACAAGATGGGATCTGCGAGCAGGTTGCTCACCCTCGTCGCGGTGGCATGTGTGCCGCGCCGGAACACATCACGTGGAATCGGCTCCGGGCCGAAGAACGCGCAGCAGCGCAGCAACTCCATCGCCTGCGGGAGCTGCTGGTTCAACGTCGAGACCGAAAGCTTCCACGCGGCGGTCATTGACAGCGGATACTCGGGCGACTTGCCCTCCGCCATGATCTGAGCCGCGTGTTCCTTCAGCAGCCGCAGGTATTCGTCGACCGGCATGCCGGTTTCCGCCTGCAGCGCCCCAGCCTGTTCGAGCGCCAGCGGAAGGTCTCCCAGCTCATGTGCCAGCTGGTCAGCCTCGGGCTTGTTGAATCCCCTGGGAACTCGCTTGTTGAGGAACTCCGTGCTCTCCGTCCGGGTGAACAGATCTACCGGGACCGTCTCGACCACGGCTTGCCAGCGATGATTCCGCGAAGTGATGAGAACGTCACCCGGCCCGTGCGGGATAACGTCATTGAGCTCTTCGGGCTGGTCGGCGTTGTCGAAGATGAGCAGCCATCGGGTGAACGGCTCGCCCCGCCGGAGCGCGTCGAGAACCGCCGCTGACGCACTTTCGATACCCGTCGCGGAGGCCGCCTTCAGGCCGAGCGGCTCGGCTAGGGCGGCCAACGACGAACGGACGAGAGCTGGCTGATCGGCGGGAATCCACCAGACGAGCTCGTAGTTGGAGCTGTACCTGTGCGCGTACTCGATGGCCACCGCGGTCTTGCCGACGCCGCCCATGCCCTGCAGCGCCTGAGGTTGCATGTCGCCTGGCAGAACCGCCGCGACCTTCTCCGACACACCCTGCCGCAGCCGGGCAAGGATGGCATCCCGCCCGGTGAAATTCTTGTTGCGCTTTGGCACGCTACCCCAGATCGCAGGAACGGCCCCCCACATTGGTCGCGAATCTGATGCGGTCACGTCGCCATCTTAGACGCAACGTGGTGATTGTGTACTATCCCGTAGTTGCGATCGTCATGACAGCTAAAATCGGCCCTGGGCGCAATGCGGCGGTCAGTATGATCGATTTCGACCCCCGTGTCTTGGCCGTTGGCGATGTATCGAGTTTCCCACTCGACAGGTTGGCGGCGAACGTGTATCTGTCGAGTGACGACTCGTCAAGCTGAGCTGGCGATCGGCAGACACGCCAGGGGCCGGTCAAGTGAGGAGCGCCATGAGCGACGACACAGTCAACGGCGGGCTAATCGACGTCAGCGGGCTCAGCCTGAGCGAGCTGCGCGACGAGGCCGATGGATCCGGCCTCGCGTCGGCACTTCAGCGGATCTTAGCCGTCCAGGAGGAGGAGGCTGGACACCACGGATTCAACTCTACAATTTAAGTGGTGAGGATCCGATCGGCACGGAGGGCTTGCCGGGGTACGCAGGCCGCCGCGTACGCTTTTGGTATGCGCGCTTAACGTCGGGGGCGAGAGATTGGGCGGCTGTGACAAGGACCGACACAATGACCAGGAGTGTTGACCGGCCGTACCCCGGCGCGCGCCCATTTTCCGTCACTGAAAGTGATCGTTTTTTCGGACGCGCGGCTGAAGCCGTCCACCTCGCGGAACTCTGGCGAAGCAATCGCCTTACGATCATCCATGGTCCGGCCGGCAGCGGAAAGACCTCATTCCTGCAGGCCGGCGTGCTGCCCCTGGTCGAAGGCGGACGCGCTTACGTGCTGCCGCCGGGCCGGATTTCCCACGGTTCGACGTTTCCGCTCGCCGCGCTCCCAGAACACAATCCCTACACCCTGGCACTCCTGAGATCATGGTCGCCCGGCGAGGCCACCTCTCGCCTCGTCGGCCTGACCCTTAACGACTTCATTCGTCAGCGCACCGAACGCCACGACGGTGCGATACTCGGCGCGATCGATCAGGCCGAGGAGTTGTTCGCGAACGGCGGTTCGCACCGGTCTGACCAGCGGCGGTTTTTGAGTGAGCTCGCCGAGGCGCTACGGGCATGGCCAGCCTTTCACCTCCTGCTCTGCACACGCGAGACTGCGCTCGGCCCGTTTACCGACGCGCTAGGTAACGGCGCACGGTGTCACCTGGCGCCGCTGCGCCCCGAGGGCGCTGTCGATGCGGTGCGGGGACCGGCCGACGGCCGCGGCCGGTCCTTCGCGGACGGAGCGGCTGAGGAGCTCGTCGCCGACCTGCTGAACAGCCGCATCGTGGCAGAAGACGGCAAGGAGCGATCGGCCGCGGCCGATTACGTCGAGCCTGCGCTGCTCCAGGTCGTCTGTGCGGATCTCTGGGACTCACTGCCGACCAACGTGACCGCGATTACGGCCCGTGATGTACGCCGGTACGGTGACGCTGACGCGGCGTTTGCCGCCCATTGCGGCCGAATCGCCGCCGCGGTCGCCGACGACCACGACATGCCGGTGGCACAGCTGCGCTCCTGGCTGATCCGTACCTTCGTCACCGAGCTCGGCACTCGCGGGACAGCGCATGAAGGCACGACGCACACCTCTGGCATGCCCAACGCCGTGCCTCGGGTGCTGGAGGACCGGCATCTTTTGTCCGCGGAGCAGCGATCGGGCTCGCGGTGGTACCAGCTGCTGAGCGACCGCCTGATCGAGCCGCTGCGGCACGCCAGCAACGAGCGGCCGCCGCCGATGGAGCCCTCCGACTACCTGCGAGCTGCCGAAAGAGCGCTGACCCTTGGCGAGTTCGAGCTTGCCGAGCGTTACGTCGGCGAGACGCTGCGCAGCTCACCCGGGACCGATCTTCGCCTGCGTGCCGAGGCCGACTCGCTGCTCGGCAACCTCGCGCACGAGCGGGAGAAACCCAACGAGGCGAGGGACCATTACCTGAACGCCGCCACCCTGTTCGAAGCCGTGCAGGACAGCGGAGCGGTCGCCCGCCTGCTCGCCGCGGCCGGGCAGACCCTGCTCGCCGAGGGTCGGCCAGCGGACGCGGTTGAAGAACTGCAAGCCGCCGTCAACCGGATCCCTAACGACCTTCTCGTGCAGACCGAGCTCGGCTGGGCTTTGTGGCAGGTGGGCCAGCGCCATGCGGCTGTGGCCGTCCTCACCGGCGCCCTCGCGATCGATGGCGCGAACCGGGACGCGCTGCGGGCACGAGGTGAGATTCTCGCCGACCTCGGCGAAGCCCGCAGCGCGATGCGTGACCTCGAGCGCGTGAAGGGGCACGACCGGCCTTCCACCCGCGCTGCCCGGGGACTGGCCTTAGCCGAACTCGGCGACCATGAGGCCGCCAGCAGCGAGATCGAGGGTGCCCTCGCCGCCGCTCCCAGAAACGGGCCGGTGCTCTTGTATGCGGCCCGGGCCGAAGCGTTGAGCGGTGACGACGTCGCCGCGACCGAGCTGGCCAAGCGAGCACTGGGCGCCACCGATCCCTCGCTGCCGCCCCACCAGCTCAAGGTCGCGCTGCGGCTGGCGGGCCAGAGCCCTGGCGAGCAGCACTAGATCATCCTCCGTCCTTGGCGATCCGCCGGAAGGTCACGATGGTCTCGTCGAGTTCGGTGAAATCCGGCGCGTGGATCATATTGCCGAGGCTCAGGTTGGTGCTCTCCGCCGCCACTGCGGCAAGCCGACTCGCCGCCGCGGCGAGCTGTTCCGCAGGCTCCGCGAGCTTGTCTGGGTCCAGCAACGCCACGCTCACCGCATTTAACTCAGCTGCGGCCGCGCACTTGCGAACCTCGGCCAGCCGGGCGCCCATCTCGTTTCCGTGATACTGAGCATTGTTCGCCACCTGCGTCCGCAGCTCCCCGACCGCCCGCAACAGATCAAGACAAGCCTGGCGCCGTGACTCCACACGACGCTCACGCCGATCCCGCTCGGACTGGCGGACGTCGCGGGCAACAATGGCGACTTGCGGGATAGCGGCGCCAACGACCGCGGCACCCGCGGTGATCAGCGCCACGTAAATCGAAACGTCGGCCATGGAGGCATTCTCGCCAAACAAGTATGGCCTTGAGCCCTCTTCATGGGCGGCACCTGGGCCGACGACCCCGTTTGACACGTTCCAACTGCCCCAATGACACTGACACCCAGGCAGAGAGGACGCCAGTGAAACCGCCCGTAGGTATCAGGGATGTCGCCGCGCACGCGGGGGTGTCGGTGGCGACAGTTTCCAATGTGCTTAACCGGCCGGAGATTGTCGCGGAGGCGACGCGCAGGCGCGTGCTGGCGTCCATTGGTGCCCTGGGTTTTGTGCGGAATGAGTCGGCGCGGCAGCTGCGGGCGGGGCGGAGCCGGATCATCGGCCTGGTCGTCCTCGACGTGGCCAATCCGTTCTTCACCGACGTGGCCCGCGGTGTAGAGGACGAGGCGGGCACGGCGGGCCTGTCGGTCATCTTGTGCAACAGTGACGATAAGCGGGACAAGGAGACCCGTTATCTCGACCTCCTGGAGGAGCATCGTGTGCAGGGGGTTTTGATCACGCCGGTCCAGGGGGCGGACGAGCGGATCACTCGCCTGCAACGCCGTGGCACGCCGGTCGTTCTCGTTGACTCACGATCGCCGTCACGTGCCCAGTGCTCGGTGTCTGTCGATGATGTGCTGGGCGGTGACCTGGCGCTGTCGCACCTGATGGAGACCGGTCACGAGCGGGTGGCATACGCCAGTGGGCCATTCAGTATCCGGCAGGTGGCCGACCGGCGGGACGGCGCAGTGCGTGCGCTACGGCGGGCGGGTCGCGGGCCTGGTGATTTGCATGTGGTCGAAACGCAGGGAATGAACGTCCAGGCGGGGCAGGCAGCAGGCGCGAGCATCGCCGCGATGCCCGCAACCGAGCGCCCCACGGCGGTGTTTTGCGCCAATGACCTGCTCGCGCTCGGATTGTTGCAGGAGATGACGCGGCGGCGGATTCGGGTGCCGGGCGACGTGGCGATTGTGGGCTACGACGACGTGGGGTTCGCCACGGCCGCCGCCGTGCCGTTGTCGTCGATCCGCCAGCCGAGGCAGAAACTCGGCCGCGCCGCCGCGCAACTGCTGGTGGCGGAGGCAACCGACGACGACAAGCATCAGCACCGTCAGGTGATCTTCGAACCTGAGCTCGTGGTGCGCCAGTCCAGCCAGGCGCGGCACCGCCAGAAAGCTGCAGCGCCGCGCCCGGCTGCCGGTGCGGGCAGGTGACATGCGGATCGCCCTCTTTGTGACCTGCCTGGCTGACACGCTGTTTCCCGCGGTGGGCCGCGCGACCGTGGGGTTGCTGGAGCGGCTTGGGCACGAGGTGGAATTCCCTGAACAGCAGACCTGCTGTGGCCAGATGCACGTCAACACCGGTTATGTGCGGGACGCGCGCCCGCTGGTTCGCCGGCACGTGGCGGTTTTCGAGCCCTATGAGCTGATCGTCGCGCCGTCAGGCTCGTGCGCGGGCGCGGTGCGCCACCAGCATGCGATGGTGGCCAGGCGATGCGGCGACGACGAGCTAGCTCGGCGGGCGGAGGCCGTGGCGGGGCGGACGTACGAGTTGTCGCAGCTGCTCGTTGACGTGCTGCGAGTGGAAGATGTGGGGGCGTATTACCCGCACCGGGTGACTTACCACCCCACCTGTCATTCGTTGCGGCTGCTGGGCGTTGGCGACCGCCCGTTGCGGTTGCTGCGGAACGTCGCGGGCATCGACCTGGTGGACTTGCCCGAGGCGGAGGTCTGCTGTGGCTTTGGCGGCACGTTTGCGCTGAAGAACGCCGATACCTCGACGGCGATGCTGGCCGACAAGGTGCGCAACGTGCTTGGTACGCGGGCCGAGGTGTGCACCGCGGGCGACAGCTCGTGCCTGATGCACATCGGCGGCGGGCTGTCCCGGCTGCGTGCCGGGGTGAGGGCGGTCCATTTGGCGGAGATACTCGCCGGTACCAAGGAGACGGTATGACGACCTTTCTTGGCATGCCGACCGCTCCCCGTGGGGTGGGGCATCTTCGTGGCAAGGATCCGTTCCCCGTGGCGGCGCGCCGGGCCCTTGCCGACACACAGCTGCGGCGCAACCTGGCCAAGGCCACCTCGGGCATCCGGGCCAAACGGGCGTCGGTGGTGGCCGAGGTGCCTGACTGGGAGCAACTGCGCGAGGCGGGACGGGCGATCAAGGTGCGGACCATGGCGCACCTGGATCGCTACCTGGAGCAGCTCGAGGCGCAGGTGACGGCGCACGGTGGCGCGGTGCACTGGGCTCGCGACGCCACCGAGGCGAATGACATCGTGGTGGGCCTGGTCCGTGCGGCAGGCGCGTCCGACGTGGTCAAGGTCAAGTCGATCACCACGGACGAGATCGCGTTGAACGAGGCGCTCGAAGGCGCGGGTATCCGGGCGCATGAGACCGACCTGGCCGAGCTCATCGTGCAGCTCGGGCACGACAGGCCGTCGCACATTCTGGTGCCAGCGATCCACCGCAACCGTGCGGAGATTCGCGAGATCTTCCTCCGCGAGATGGGCGACGTCGACGCCGGGCTGACCGACGATCCGGCCGCGCTCGCCGAGGCCGCCCGCCTGCATTTGCGCCGCAAGTTTCTGTCCGCCGGGGTGGCAATCAGCGGCGCCAACTTCGCCGTGGCCGAGACCGGCGCGCTGTGCGTGCTGGAATCGGAAGGAAACGGCCGGATGTGCCTGACGCTGCCTGACACCCTGATCACAGTGATGGGGATCGAGAAGGTGGTGCCCGCCTGGCGTGATCTCGGCGTGTTCCTGCAACTGCTGCCCCGCTCGTCCACCGGGGAGCGGATGAACCCCTACACCTCGATCTGGACCGGGGTGACACCGGGGGACGGCCCGCAGCAGTTCCACCTGGTGCTGCTGGATAACGGCCGCACCGCGGCGCTGGCCGACGACGTCGGCCGGGCCGCACTGCACTGCATCCGCTGCTCGGCTTGCTTGAACGTGTGCCCGGTTTACGAACGGGCTGGGGGTCACGCCTACGGCTCGGTCTACCCGGGGCCGATCGGTGCCATCATCTCCCCGCAGCTGACCGGAATTGAGGACAACGCGTCGCTGCCGTACGCGTCGTCGCTGTGCGGCGCCTGCTACGAGGTGTGCCCGGTGAAGATCGACATCCCGTCGGTGCTCGTTCACTTGCGCGCCCGCCACGTGGAGGCGGTCCGGGCCGAACGGAGGCGGCCAAGCATGGAAGCGGTCACCATGGCCGTCGCGTCGTGGGTGATGGCCAGCCCCGCGCGTTACGCCGCGGCACAGCGCGTGGGCCGGGCCGGGCGAGTGCTCGGTCGACGGGGCCGCATCCGCGCCCTGCCGCCGCCGCTGTCGCGCTGGACTGAGTCGCGCGACGCCCCGGTTCCTCCCGCCCAGACCTTCCGCGAGTGGTGGCGGCACGAGCACCGGCCGCGCGCGGGGGGTCAGCATCGGCCACGCCAGCCGGGTGCGGAGGGTCAGCCTCGCCGCCCAGGTTCGCAGGGCCAGCCGCGCCCAGGGAGCCAGGGGTGACCGCACGCGACGAGACGCTGGCACGCATCCGCACCGCCCTCGGCACCACCCAGTCCAGTGCGGACGGCGGTGGCGCCGACCAGCCTGGCGAGCTGCCGCGCGGCGACCGGCTCCGTGGGGAGGCGGGCCCGGACGAGCTGCCGCGCACCTACCGGCTCCGTGGGGAGGCTAGTCCGGACGAGCTATCGAGCCTGTTCGCAGAGCGGCTCACCGACTACCGCGCCACCGTGCTGCGCACCACGCAGGGAGACCTTGGCGCCGTCATCGCCCGGACCCTCGCCCGCCGCGGGGTGCGGCGCGTGGTGGTACCGCCGGGCCTCGACCTGCCGCCCCTGCCCGCGGGTGTGCAAGCGGTAGCCGACGACGGGTTCAGCGCGGCCGAGCTCGACAGTTTCGACGGCGCCATCACCGGTGCGGCAGCGGCCATCGCGGAAACCGGGACCATCATCCTCGACGGTTCACCCGGCCAGGGCCGACGCGCCATCACCCTGGTCCCCGACTACCACCTATGCATCATCCACACCGGCCAGATCGTCGCTCTCGTCCCCGAAGCGATCGAACGTCTCACCCCGGACCGCCCCCTCACCTGGATCAGTGGCCCCTCCGCTACCAGCGATATCGAACTGCAGCGCATCGAGGGGGTACACGGCCCCCGCACACTGGACGTCATCCTGGTCGAGCCATCACGCGACTGACCGGTCCGCCGCGCCACAGCCTGCGGCAGCTTTGGTGGCCCCACCGTCCATGATCCGTTACGTCGGAGACTTCTCAGCTGTACGCGCTGAAAAGTCTCCGATCGAAGGGATCAAGCGTGCGCCGGTTCGAGCCCGCCGGTGATTCCGCGGCTTGGCAGGCCGCGTCGCGGCGGCTCACAGGCTGACCGCCCATACAGGCCGGGTCGAAAAAATCGAACTTTCAGCAACATAAGGGACATTTGCCTTGCTCGCATTGCGTGAGAATCGGGGAGGAAAGGAATTTATAGCCAGATAGTTCGCCCCGAACCCGCCCGCCGCCAGCACGCAGAGTCCTACCGTTTGGCCATGCCTGACAGGGACCGTGACAGGGAGATAGCGGCCGCTATCGTGGCCGGTGATCCATCCGGGCTGGCGGCGGCCTACAACCGTTACGCTGCGGCGCTCTATGCTTATTGCCGCGCGTTGCTCGGCGAGCCCGCGGATGCCGCCGACGCGGTCAAGGACACGTTCGTCATCGTCGTGGCCAAGCTTCCGCAGCTGCAAGATCCCGACAGCACCAGGCCGTGGCTGTATGCCGTCGCACGCAACGAATGCCACCGCAGGCTGCGCGAGCGCGCCCAGGCCGAGCTGCCCAGCGCGGGCGATGTGCCCAGCGCGGGCGAGCTGCCCAGCGCGGGCGATGTGCCCAGCGCGGGCGATGTGCCCGGCGGCGCGGTCGACATGCCCGGCGGCGTGGCCGATGTCACCGTCCGCGCCGACCGGTTTGAGGCACACGGTCTCGCGGACGCCGCGCTCGCAAGCCTGAGTCCGGCCGAGCGCGACGTTGCCGAGCTGAGCCTGCGACACCACCTTGATGACGCGAGCCTCGCCGCCGCGCTTGGGGTATCCCGTGGCCAGGCGCGCATGCTGGCGTCGCGTGCTCGCAGGCGGTTCGAATCGTCGCTTGGTGCGCTGCTGGCCAGGGTGGGCCCGGAAGTCTGCCCCGAGCTGGGTGCCATCATCGCTGGCGGCGACGGGGGTATGACCGCGGCGTTGCGCAAGCGGGTCAGTGCGCATATCAGCCGCTGCGCCCTGTGCGGCGAGCGCGAGCTTCAACCGGTGATGCAGCCCGGCCCGATGCCCGCGCCGGCGCTCCTGGATGACGCATGGCAGCAGGTGCGCAGGCGCTCGGGCGATGCGACCACAGGCGGGGCGGCGGACCGTGCGCGCATCGTCCAGCGCGCGGAGCCGTTCGGGAAGGCCGGCTTCCCCGTCCCGCTCGACCCGCCGACCGTGGCACGGACGCCGAGGCGTCCAGTTCTCACCGGCGTGATCGGGGCCGCGCTTCTTGCCGTGCTGGGTGCCGGAACAATTATCGTGACCGACCCGCTGCACCGCGGCGCGTCGCCGCACGGCCCGGGCTCGGTGCGTCGCCTGCCCGCGAACACGCCCAGCCAGGCGCCACAGGCGCCGGCCTTCGCCGGACGCACCCCGACGCCTACCCCGCAGGCGACGGCGCCTGCGGCCACTCCCGTCCGCGCGACGAAGGCGCCCGTTCCAAGGACGGCCCGCGCTCCCATCGCGCCGCTCCCCACGCAGGCTTCGCCAACGCCCGCTACCGCGGCAGGAACGCTGACCGTATGGCCGACGACGGTGAACCTTCGGCGGCCCAGGAAGGGCGGGCCGCCATCCGGATCGTTCACGCTTACCGCCCACGATGGGCCGATCGCAACCTTTGCCGTCGTGGTCCCCCCGGCCCACGTGGGCGACCTCACGGTCACTCCGGCCAGCGGCTCGCTAGCGGCAGGCCAAAGCGCCGAGGTCCGGGTGACGTTAAGGAAGGGCTACCACGGGCCGCTGCATACCGAGCTGAGCGTGCAGCCAGGCGGGCTGGCCGTCGCCGTCGTTTACCGGCCGCTACGCCATTGATGCCGAACGGCTGCGCGGCGTGTCACGCAGCGCAGCCGTTCGGGAGAATCTGGCGTGATACAACGGTTGCCGCAGGCGCGCGACAACCTGCGCGGCCATCGGCGGGCGGTCGCGCAGCGCGACCCTCGCGCCGGGCCGGATTCGTGCTGGAGGTGGGCGGCTGAGGTGCCACGGGCTTCAGGTGCTGCGCCGCCTGCCTCATCCCGGGAAGGGCTTCACACAGGGGCTGATCCTGGACGGGGGCACGGTGTGGGAGAGCACCGGCAGGTACGGGCGGTCATCACTGCGCCGGTACCGGCTGGGTGCGAACGAGCTGGAGCGACAGGCGCCGCTGCCTGCTGGGTGAGGTGGTCGACATCGTGGATGCCCGGGCGGCCAGGAAGCGGCACTGGGGTGATCCACAGGCGATCATGAACGGCCTCGCGCCATTTCCTGGCCCCGGGGAAGGGCCACCTCCTGGCCCCGGTGAAGGAGCGCCTCCTGGCCCCGGTGAAGGAGCGCCTCCTGGCCCCGGGGAATTCCTGCTCACGGGAAAGGGCTGGCGGTTCATTCATCACGTCCGGCTGGTCGAGGGCCGTCAGGGGAAAGGGCTGGAAAAGTTGCTGGCGGGCTGACGCTTGCGGGCTGACCGTCAGGGATGGCCGGATCCCACGTGCCGGTGGTACGACTGGGAACGCGCATTGCCGGAAAGACGGCTACAACTCTTACGATGTGCGCATGCGGTGGTCTCAAACCGGCCTTGGCGGCGAAGCGGCGCGGCGGCGACTCAGCCTGCCACAGCCACGCAGCGCGCCACGGCGGGACAGCGTGCCGATGAGCGCCGACGCGGCGGGGCGCCGATGCCTGTGACATCCCCGCCGAGATCCCCGTCGAGATCCCCGTCGAGATCCCCGTCGACACCCCAGTCGACAGCCGGGTCCCGCGCCCCGCGCGCCGCGCTCTTGACCGTGGACGACGACCCAGGCGTCTCCCGGGGTGTGGCACGCGACCTGCGGCGTCGCTACGGGGAGAACTACCGGATCGTGCGGGCCGAATCGGGCGAAACGGCCCTGGACGCCCTGCGCCAGATGAAACTGCGTGGCGAGCTGGTGGCGGTGATCGTGGCTGACTACCGCATGCCGCGCATGAACGGCATCGAATTCCTGGAGCAGGCGATGGATGTGTACCCGGCGGCCCGCCGCGTCCTGCTCACCGCGTATGCCGACACCGGCGCGGCGATCGATGCGATCAACGTCGTCGATCTCGACCACTACCTCCTCAAGCCGTGGGACCCGCCGGAGGAGAAGCTCTATCCGGTTATCGACGCGCTGCTCGAGACGTGGCGGGCGTCCGACTACCGGCCAGTTCCCGAGACTAAGCTGGTCGGCCACCGATGGTCAGCGCGTTCATCGGAGGTCCGGGAGTTTCTCGCGCGCAACCAGGTGCCGTACCGCTGGTACTCCTCAGACGAACCGGAAGGCGAACGCCTGCTCACGGCGGCGGGGGCCGACGGGCTCAAGCTACCCGTGGTGATCACCTCGGACGGCCAGGCACTGATCGAGCCCAGCGATGCCGAACTGGCAGGCCGGGTGGGCCTTATCACGACGCCGTCGGCCGCTTTCTATGACCTCATCGTCGTGGGCGGCGGACCGGCTGGACTCGGGGCGGCCGTGTATGGTGCCTCCGAAGGGCTGCGCACGGTGCTCGTCGAGCGTGTGGCAACCGGTGGCCAGGCCGGGCAAAGTTCGCGGATCGAGAACTACCTGGGCTTCCCCGACGGGTTGTCCGGATTGCAGCTGACCGACCGGGCGCGCCGCCAGGCGTCCAGATTCGGCGCCGAACTGCTCACCACCCGCGACGTTGTTGGGCTCGAGGCCAACGGCTCGGCGCGCACCGTGCGCTTCGCCGACGGCGCGGCGATCGACGCGCACGCCGTCATCCTGGCCACCGGGGTTTCCTACCGGCGGCTGCTGGCACCCGGCCTGGATGACCTCACCGGGCGCGGCGTCTTCTACGGATCCGCGCTGACAGAAGCACCCGCCTGCAAAGGGCACGACGTATACGTCGTCGGCGGTGCGAACTCCGCCGGGCAGGCCGCCGTCTACCTGGCCCGGGGCGCCCGGTCGGTGACGATCCTGGTTCGCGGTGCCTCGATCGAGGCCTCGATGTCCTACTACCTCGTCCAGCAGATCGCGGACATACCCAAGATCTCGGTCCGGACCTGCATGGAGGTAGCGGCCGTTCACGGGAAAGATCATTTGGAGAGCCTGACGCTCAGGGACAGCAAAACAGGCGCGACCGAGACCGTCGACTCGCAGTGGCTGTTCGTTTTCATTGGCGCGGCCCCGCTGACCGACTGGCTCGATGGCGTTGTCTTGAGAGACGACCGCGGTTTCGTCGTCGCCGGGCCCGATCTCGCCGTCGACGGGAGGCGGCCGGCGGGCTGGGCACTTGACCGCGCTCCATACCACCTGGAGACCAATGTCCCCGGCGTTTTCGTGGCGGGCGACGCGCGCGCCGGATCAGCCAAGCGCGTCGCCTCGGCGGTCGGTGAAGGCGCCATGGCCGTCATGCTGGTGCACCGATATCTGGAGAAATTGTGAACGATCGCCTACCGTGCAGCGTTGACGAGCTTCGCACGCTGTTTCTGTTCGAGAAGCTGGACGAAGACCAGCTGGCGTGGCTTTGCGGTCATGGGTATGTAGAGCGGATCGAGCCCGGACCGGTGTACCGGGAGGGTGACCCTGCCACCTGCTTCTATGTGCTGCTTGAGGGCACGGTGGTGCTGTCACGCCAGGTCGGCGCCGACGACGTCGAGGTGACGCGCACCTCCGACCGTGGCGTGTACGCCGGGGCGTTCCAGGCGTACCTGGGTGACCGGGTGCCGCAGCTTTACAACAGCTCGCTGCGGGTGACCGTGCCGTCCCGGTTTTTCGTGCTCGATGCCGAGATTTACGCGCAGATGATGCGCGAGTGGTTCCCGATGCCTGTGCACCTGCTCGAGGGCCTCATGATCGGCGTCAAGAACACCCAGCAGGTCGTTGCCCAGCGCGAACGCCTGCTCGCGCTCGGATCCCTGTCGGCCGGGCTCACCCACGAGCTGAACAACCCTGCCGCCGCCGCCGTCCGCGCGACGTCCGCGCTGCGCGAGCGGGTGGCGGGGATGCGCAGCAAGCTCGGCGCGATAGCCAGGGGACCCTACAACCGCGCCACGCTGGACATGCTGATACGGATACAGGAAGAGGCCGTCGAGCGGGTCGCGAAGGCGCCCTCGCTGACTCCCCTGGAGACCTCCGACCGCGAGGACGCGGTGGCGGACTGGCTCGACGACCACGGCATCGCGGCAGGCTGGGACATCGCACCGACCTTCGTCCAGGCGGGCCTCGACACCGGCTGGCTCGACCAGGTCGCCGCGTCGGTTGGCGGCGAGACGCTCGAAGGCGCGGTCCGGTGGCTGAACTACACCATCGAGACCGAGTTGCTGATGAACGAGATCGAGGACTCCACGACCCGGATCTCCGGCCTGCTCACTGCGGCCAAGCAGTACTCGCAGCTGGACCGGGCGCCCTACCAGGTCGTCAACGTGCACGACCTGATCGACAGCACCCTGCTGATGCTGAGCAGCAAGCTCCGGCCGGGCATCACGGTGGTGAGGGAGTACGATCCCTCGCTGCCCGCGATCCCCGCGTACGCGAGCGAGCTGAACCAGGTCTGGACGAACCTGATCGACAACGCGGTCGCCGCGATGAACGGCAAGGGCACGCTGACGGTGCGCACCGCCAAGGATCGCGACCAGCTTCTCGTCGAGGTCGGCGACACCGGCCCCGGTGTGCCCGCCGAGATCCGCGAGCGGATCTTCGAACCGTTCTTCACCACCAAGGCCGTCGGCGAGGGAACCGGGCTCGGCCTGGACATCTGCTGGCGCATTGTCGTGAACAAGCACCATGGGGACCTTCGAGTGGAGTCGGTTCCCGGCGACACCAGGTTTCGCGTCTGGCTTCCCCTCACACCGCCGGAGCAACCCAGCGGCTGACCGCGACCACACCCTGACCGGCCGCAGCGGAGATTTATCCCGAACGGCTGCCGCTGCGTGTCACCCCTGCGAGCAGCTGAGCGAGGTGCACGGCGTGCCGACCGGTCAGGTCTTCCAGCTGGGTGCGGCAGGAAAATCCGTCGGCGAGCAGCAGGGCCTGCGCACCGGCCGAACGTATCGCGGGCAGCAGGGCCGTCTCGGCGATAGCGACGGATACCTCGTAGTGTCCGCGCTCGACCCCGAAGTTGCCCGCCAGGCCACAGCAGCCACCTACGCGCGTCAGGTCGGCCCCGGTTTGCCTGAGCAGCGCGGCGTCGGCGGCCCAGCCCATGATGGCGGAATGGTGGCAGTGCGGCTGTGCGACCAGGTGCTCGCCGCCGAGGTCGGGCGGCTGCCAGTGGTTTGCGCTGGCCAGAACCTCACTGAGTGTCCGCACGGATGACGCCACTGCCTGGGCGGCGGGGGTGTTGAGGATCTCGGCGGCGTCCGAGCGGAGGGTCGCCGTGCAGGAGGGTTCGAGTCCCACGATCGGGATGCCGGCGTCGGCGACCGGGGCCAGCTCGCCGATGGTGCGCCGAAGTATGCGCCGAGCCGCGTCAAGCTGGCCAGTGGAGATCCAGGTCAGGGCGCAGCAGGTGGTGCGGCGTGGGATCAGGACGAAAAAGCCCGCGTCCTCGAGCACGGCGACCGCCGCGGCGCCGATCTCTGGTGTGAAGTAGTTGGTAAAAGTGTCGGCCAGTAGCACGACGGACTGGCCGGGCGAACGGACGCTGTCGCGTCGGCGCGCCCGGTATTTCGTGCGGTACCACGTGCGGAACGACGTCGCGGCGAAGGTCGGCAGCTTCCGCCGCGGCTCGATGCCGGCGGCGAACCGCGCCGCCGGGGAGAGGAACGGGACCGCCATGGCGGCGTTCGCGAGCCCGGGCGCGAAGGAGGCCAGCCGGGCCCAGCGCGGCAGTTGGCCCAGCGTGTAGTGGGACCGGGGGCGCAGGCGCCGCCGGTAGGTCTGGCGCAATACCTCGGCCTTGTAGGTGGCCATGTCGACGCCGGCCGGGCATTCCGATACGCATGCCTTGCACGACAGGCATAGATCGAGAGCTGCGTGCACCTCGGCGGCCCGCCATTTCCCCGTCACGAGCGAACCGTTCACCATCTCCTGCAGCACGCGGGCCCGGCCGCGCGTCGAGTCCTTCTCCTCCCTCGTGGCCAGGTAGGAGGGGCACATCACGCCGCCCGAGGCGGTCGAGTCGGCCCGGCACTTGCCCACGCCCGAGCAGCGGTGCACTGCGGCGCTGAAGTCCCCACGGTCGTGCGGGTAAGCCAGCGCGGGCGTCCCGCCTACCGGGCGAACCCCGCTGGCCCGCAGATCGGCGTGCACCGGGCGTGGTTCGACCAGGATCCCGGGGTTGAGCAGGTCATCGGGATCGAAGATCCGCTTGATCCGGCCGAAAAGCTCCAGCGCCGCGGGTGAATACATGAGCGGCAGCAGTTCGCTGCGTGCCCGCCCGTCGCCGTGCTCTCCGGACAGCGACCCGCCGTAGCGCGCGACCAGGCGCCCCGCTTCGAACAGGAAGCTCCGCAGCGCCGCGCCTCCGCCCGGCTGGTCGAGCGGAAAGTCCAGCCGCAGGTGGAGGCAACCCTCGCCGAAATGCCCATAGGGCAGCCCGGTGAGCTTGTGCTCGCGGCGCAACTGCTCGAGATCGCGCAGGTAGGCGCCGAGCGATGCGGGCGGCACCGCGGAATCCTCCCAGCCGGGATGCGCCGGGGCGCCTTGCGGTGTTCGCCCCGCCCATCCCACGCCGTCCTCCCTGATGCGCCAGAGTGCCGCGGCGTGGCCTGGATCCGTGACGACCAGGCTGTCCAGGGCACCGGCGTGCGAGCTGAGCCGCTCCGCCGTGGCCACCGCCTCAGCCAGCGTGCCCGCGGCGACCTCGGCGAAGAGCCAGCCAGCGCCGCGTGGCAGAGCGGGCACGGCGGCGGGCCCCTGACGGGCGCGAACCACGTCGACAAGGCGGGAATCCAAGCCCTCGCATGCGGTGGGAAGGTAGCGCAGCGTTTCCGGCGCGGCGTCCGCGGCGCTGGCCATGTCGGGATATCCGAGCACCGCGAGGACGCTGTGCTCCGGCTCCTCGGCAAGCTGCACGGTGGCACATGTCAGCACGGCCAGGGTGCCTTCGCTGCCGACCAGAGCACGCCGGACGTCGAAGCCCCGTTCGGGCAAGAGATGCTCGAGCGCGTATCCGGAGACTTGCCGGCCGAAGCGGCCCAGCTCCGTCCGGATCGTGGCCAGCCCTGACCGCACCGTGTCGCGCAGCGTGCCGAGTTCGGCGGGCAGACGCGGATCGAGGCCGGTGAGCCGGAGCCGCTGGCCGCTGGCGGTCAGCACGTCCAGGGCCACAACGTTGTCTGACGTCCGCCCGTATCGCAGCGACCGCGTGCCACACGCGTTGTTGCCGATCATTCCGCCGATCGTGCAGCGCGTGTGCGTCGAGGGGTCGGGCCCGAACCGCAGGCCGAGCGGGCGTGTGGCCCGCTGCAGCTGGGCGTGTATAGCACCGGGCTGAACGGTCGCCGTGCGGGCATCACGGTCGATGCTCAGCACCTGGTTCATGTGCCTGCTGAAGTCCAGCACGACACCGGCGCCGACGGCGTTGCCCGCGATCGAGGTCCCAGCGCCGCGACAGGTAACCGGCACGCCCAGGCTGCGGCACACCTGCAGAGCGGCCGCCACTTCGTCGCTGTCGCGCGGCCGGGCCACCGCGGCCGGAACCAGCCGGTAGGAGGACGCGTCGGACGAGTAGAGGGCGCGATCGAGGGTGCTGGCGCTCGCCTCGCCAGCTCCCGCCCGGCGGAGTGCCGCAGCGAGCTCTGCCGGGGCCACGCCGCTGGCCATGGCTACCAAATTCCCTTAGAGCCTGTTTGAGAACCCCGATCCGGCTCGCGTGCCCCCGCATCCCGGCTGGCTGCGTTCTCGCCCTCGACGTGCCTTCCAGGCACGCCTTCGGGCCGCGGCCTTGCCAGCCGGGCGTGGATGACCCGCTCGCTGATCGAACCGGGGTTCTCAAACAGGCTCTTAGCCTGCCGGGGCCAAGCGGTGACGGTGCTCAGGCCAGCAGCCGACGCCCGTTGAAGACGCCAAGCTCCTCGCGGTAAAGCTCCAGCCCGATGCCGTTCGGGTCGCGGAAGTAGATGCTGTCCTCGACACCTCGGTCCGGCCCGAGGTAATCGACGCCAGCGTGCTCGAATTTCTTCTTAGCGGCGTCAAACTGCTCCGCGGATATTGAGATCGCGATGTGCTGCACGCCACCGATCGTTTCGCTGAACGGAGGGTGGTCGTGGCCCGGGAAGTCGAAGAAACCGAGCAGGTTGTGATGGCCGATGTCGAAGAAAAAGTGGCTGGATCCCGGGTAGTCACGATTCTCGACGAGCTCGACGAGCGGGAACCCAAGAAACTCCTGGTAGAAGCGGATGGTCTCCTCGACGTCACGGCAGATGAGCGCCACGTGGTGCGCCCCCCGCGCTGTGGTCGCCGGGCGCTCTCCCGGAGGCTGCAGGTATCGCTGGCGCAATTGCTCGCGTCGTGCGCGGATGCCCGCAAGCTCCTCGCCCGCTGGCTGTGGCATGATTCGCCTCCCTAGCGTGTGTCGTGAGTCCAGACTAAGAGTGTGCTTAGCTGGGCAGGCGGGCGAGGACGGCCGCGGCGGCGACCAGCGGAACCCCGAAGGACATGGCCCGCAGCGCCCCCTCCAACGGCACAAGCAAGCTCGCGCGGTCGAGTGTGCGCTGCGTGCCGTCGGTAAGCGTTATGACCCCGCCAAGCTGGCTCGTTCGCCGCCGGATGGTGCGTGCCGGTGTGCTCAGGCACCGTTGGGCGTACGAAATCGCGGTCGCAGCAAGCGTGCCTGCTACCACCGCGGCCACGCCCTTACTGGTCAACGGGGGTGACTGCGCCACGAAGCCCACGGCGACGGGGAAACCGCCCCACCCGGCCGCGAAGCCGAGGTCGTTGTGCAGCACGCCGCCGAAGAGTTCGAGGTTGTAACCGAGCACCAGGCATACGCCCACGACCATGAAGGGGATGAGCACCGGGCCGATGCGGGACACCGCGGCCATTCCCAGCGCAACCGCGCCCGCCAGGCCAAGGACGGCCACCGTCCACAGCGCTCGATCGGAAATGGCGGTGCCCAGCGGTCTGCCGTTGAACTCGTCAAGCGCATGCGCCGCGATGCCGACCGCGAGAAAGAAGGCCAGCGCCGTCGCGCCGAGCGCCACCCAGTTGAGATGCGGAGCCAGGCTGGCGCCCATCACCGCATAGGAGACGTGCCACAGGGTGTAGGGCGGATGCAGCAGCGTCCACCAGTCCGCCCGGCGGCCCCCTCGTCGGCCGTAGAAGGCCGGCTTCCCATCGGCCCGGTGCGCGTCAGCCATCGGCCCTCCGCCCCCATATGACGAGGCCGCCGCCGAGGCTCATCTGCCGGACGGTCACGTCTTCGATTCCAGCGGACCGCCATGCCTGCACCGTCCAGGCGAGCGGGTAGCGTCGGTAGTGCTCGCTGATCGAGGGCCCAAGGAACCGCCCAACCGCGGCCCATTCCCGCCCTCCCGTGAGAAAGCCAGCCGTCGGCAGGACCAGACGGGTGTATCCCTCCCAGCTGACGCGCCACACCGGGTTGGGCGGTACCCCGAACTCGAGGCTCGCGACCGCTCCGCCAGGCCGGACGACGCGGGCGAGCTCGCGCAGCGTCGCCGCCGGGTCACCCACGTAGCGCAGCAGGTAGGTGAAGGTGAGTGCGTCGAAGGACTGGTCCGGGAACGGCAGTCGTTCGGCCTGGCCAGCGACGAGGTGGATGCGCGACGCGCGGCCACTGCGCGCGACCCGGTCCTGCCCACGGCGCAGCATCTGCTCGGTGATGTCAATGCCGGTGACGGTGGCCTTAGTGCGCTCGGTGAGCATCAGCGCCACGCCCGCGGTGCCGGTGGCCACGTCGAGGACGCGGGCTGGCGAGGAGTCGACGGAGAGCAGGCCGTCGACCATGGCCCGCCGCCACCGATAGTTCTGGCCGAACGAGAGAACCTCCGCGAGCAGGTCATACCGGTCAGGCAGGCCGTCGAACAGTTCACGGGCCAGCGTGTTGGCGTCACCGGAAGGGCGTCGTTCGGTGCGCATCGTGATCTCCCTGGCCCTCGGCGTGCCACCACTGTATTCGGCTTCTGTATCCGGCTTCTGTATTCGCTTCTGTACCCGGCTTCTGTTTTCGGCTTCGTCCGCACCGCATGCATGACTGCCACGCAGGCGGGTACGCGCGAGGATCAGCGAGGTATTGAGGGGTAGATCCGGTGCTGGCCCACGCGGCGATGGAAGAACAGCTCGTGTTCCCCCAGCTACGTGAGGAACTCAGTGCCGCGGAAAGCCGCGGCATGGCAGCCGCCGTGAAGGTGGCCCAGCTGACCGCGCCGACCCATCCGCATCCGGGCGTGGAGAGCGCGGTGAAGAACATGATGGCCGGGCCGGTGGTCGCCGTTATCGACCGCGCCCGTGACCTGATCCGCGGTGCCCAGGCCAGGTTCAGCCATTGATCCGGCGCTCGCCTGGATCAGGCGGTCACGGCCTAATCACGCCATCTTGACACCATTCGCCCGAGGTGACAGCATCCGCCCAGGTGAGGGCGGCGGCATCGCCGGTGGCCGTGCGGCGCTTCCCTTTTATCCGGGTTCCAGGTATGGGGAGGTTACAGATGCCGAGAACACCAATGCGAGTTCTGGCGGGGCTCGCCTGCTGCGCTGCAGCGCTTCTATTATCGGCGCCCTCGGCTCTGGCCGGCGGAGGTACCACACAGATCCCGCTCGCTGGCACCGGGTCGCCGCAAACCGGGGCGTACACGCCCTCGGGCCCGGACGACGTCACGCAGGCCGAGTTTGCTGGCCAGATGGACTCCGACGAGGGCCCGGCGCCTTATCAGGGGATGGTTGTCGACAAGAGCCTGTCGACGGGTGTCGGCAACGGCGTCTCCGTGAACAGCGGGAAAAAGGCGAAGTCGTCTCCGCAGTTCGACAGGGGCTTTGAAGGGCTGAACTTCTTCCAGCAGCGTTACGCGCGCGGCGGGAACCAGTTCTCCGTGGAGCCGCCCGACCAGGGACTGTGTGTCGGCAATGGTTACGAGATCGAGGTCGTCAACGACGTGCTCAACGTCTTCAATTCCGCCGGAGCATCCGTTCTCCCCGACAGCAACATCGTCAACGGCGTGAACACGAGCGTGAACGGTGCCGTGGACCTGAACTCGTTCTACGGCTACCCACCGGCGATCAACAGGACGACGGGCGTTCGCGGTCCATTCGTGACCGATCCAAGCTGCATCTATGACGCCGCGACCCATCGGTTCTTTGTCGTCGTCCTCACCCTCGACACGAACCCGAACGGGTCGTTCACCCACGTCAACCACCTCGACATCGCGGTCAGCCAGACAGCGAACCCGGCGGGCAGCTGGAACATCTACCGAGTGGATGTGACGGGCGACGGGACGAACGCTGGTGGCGTCAACCCGTGTCCATGCTTGGGCGACTACCCGCACATCGGCGCGGACTCGAACGGTTTCTACGTCACGACGAACTCCTACCCCTGGTGCTGCAACGGCTTCGACGGGGCACAGATCTACGCCTTCTCAAAGGCTCAGCTGGCCGCGGGCGCGCCGTCCGTTAACGTGACGCACCTCGACACATTCGGTGCCGTCAACGTCCCGAGCGACGCAGGCGCCGGACAGCCCGGGTTCACCGTGTGGCCGGCCCAGTCGCCCGGCACCGCTTCGTTCGACCTGAACGCGGGAGGCACCGAGTACTTCCTTAGCTCGAACGCCGCCGACGAGGCGACGAACCCAGTCGCCGGTTCTGGCGGCAGCCACACCTCGACCCAGCTCGTCGTCTGGGCGCTGACGAACACATCGTCGCTGAACACGGCCTCGCCATCGCTTCGGCTCAGCAACAAAGTGCTGGGCGTCAACCAGTACGCGATCCCGCCTAAGCAGCAACAGCCTGGCTCCGGCACGCCTGCCACGACGGCTACCCCACAGGGCTACTGCATCAACGACACGACGACGCTGTTGTTCAACGGCCAGACCGGCTGCTGGCGGCTCCTGTTCGCCGCCGAGCCAGCGCACAACGAGGTGATCTCCAGGCCCGACTCGAACGACAGCCGGATGCAGCAGGTCGACTATGCCAACGGCAAGATATGGGGCGCGCTCGACACGGCGCTGAATCCGGGTGGTGGCAGTCAGCGCGCCGGAATCGCGTACTACATCGTCAAGCCAGACGTCTCCACGGGCTCGGTGGGTGCCAAGATCGCGCTGCAGGGCTACCTTGGGGTCGCCGGTGCCGACGTGACGTACCCGGCGATCGGCGTCACTGCCAGCGGTCGCGGCATTATGACCTTCACCTACACCGGCGACACAACGAACCCGAGCGCGGCCTTCGCTCCGATCGACGCGAGCGTCGGTGTGGGGTCGTGGTCGTTCGCTGGCCCCGGTGGCCAGGGAGCAGCGCAGGACGACGGCTTCACCAGTTACAAGGCGCAGGTTGGCAACCCGCCGCGGACCCGGTGGGGCGACTACGGAGCCGCTGCCGTGGACGGCAACTCCATCTGGATCGCTAGTGAGTACATCGCGCGGGCCTGCACGTACACCGCCTGGGGAGGCCCGTTCTTCGCGGGTGGAAGCGGCGACACAAAGCTGGGCACGTGTGCGACCACGACGGGAGCACCCGGTGCGCGGGCGGCGCTCGGCAACTGGTCCACGCGGATCAGCAAGCTGACGCCTTAGCAGGCACTTAGGCTCTCAGCGCCGATCGGCGGCCAGGCTCTTGGTCCGCCGATCGGCGCGGCGCGGGCCAGCGATTTCCGGGCTGTATCGACGGGGATTTCATGAACGATGTATTGAGAAAGGGGAGATCGGCCGCGCGGCCGGCCGGCTCCGCTGCAGGGTGGGAATTGCATGGGGATTGAACGGAGCTTCGCATGGATGCCATGGCACAAGGCGCCGACGCCGTTCGGGATGAAAAAATCATCATCAAGACGCAGCCGCCCGTGGGCGCTGCGGCCACGGCCACAGCGAGCGCGCAGGCGCCGCGGGACGCGGATGGGCAAGCTGACTGGGCGATTTGCTGCTCAGGCGGGGGCATCCGGTCAGCCACCTATTGCCTGGGTGCGCTGCAAAGGCTCGACCAGGGTGGCCTGGTCGGCAGGGCAGGCTGGATCCTCGGCGTTTCGGGGGGTAGTTACATCGCCGCCTCCCGAGCACTCGTCGCCCATGACCTTGAGCAGCGAAATGCCGAGGACCGCCGTGCGGACGACCGCCATGCCTATGCGCGCGGCACGCCAGAAGAACAGAACCTGCGTGACAACACCCGCTACATCGCGCCGGACGCAAAGACGGCACTCGTGGCCATCCTGTCGTTGCTGCTCGGCGCCACGGTCACCTTCCTCCTCGCCATCGCACCGGTGTACGCGTTCGGCCACGCCTGGGGCTGGCTGCTGCGCTGGCAGGGCGTGCTGACGTGGCCACAAGGAAAGGCGTCGGTGTCGGTCACGGCCGTGACCTGGTGGCTTGCCCCGGTCATCGCTGCGGCGATTACGGGCGCATTGTTCGTTTACTGGTGGGCGACACTGTCATCGGGCTATCCCTCGCGCGGAACGCGGCGCGCACGATGGGTTGGCTGGGCGGCGGCCATCGCGGTCGGCACGGCCCTGGCCATGCTCGCCGTACCGCTGCTGATCAATTGGCTGTACCACAGCACCGGGCCGATCGGCACGATCGTAAAGTTCTTTGGCTTCGGCGGGACCGGCACGTGGTCACCAGCGGTACTGATCGGCGTGGTCACGGCTATGGCGGCGGTGGCACGGACCTGCCAGAACCAGCTCGCGAAGCTCAGCGCTCCGGCCCGCGGCGGAGGCGCATCCGCGGGCGTGTCCGCCAAGTTCTGGGCCATGGTGCGCGGCCAGCTAACCCCCTGGTTCGCTAGCGCGGTGGTCATAGCCGTCGGGGCTTTCGCCACGCTGTTGTGGGTGGGCAGCGCGGCCAGGGCAGGGTATGGGCTGAGTCAGCTGGTGCCCGTTCTAGTGGCCCTGTTGATCATGCTGCTGACCCGTCTCGTCGCCGACGTCAACCGCACGTCGCTGCATGACTTTTACCGGTGGCGGCTCGCCGAAGCCTTCGCGATCACCCGAAGCGCGGTGGAGAACGAGGATAAAGACCGGCAGCAGGAGCTTCTCGCCGCCGCCGCTGGCACGCGGCTCTCCGGTCTCGGCCACGACGCCGTCGGCCACGACGCCCTCGGCCACGGCGGGAGTCCGGATCTGGTCATCGGCACCACCGCCAACATCAACGCCAACCGCGAGGTCCCACCGGGCCGCGGCGGTTTCTCCCTTACCTTCGACCCATACCACGTGACGCTTCGCGGCGCGCCGGGCCGCGCGGACAAGAAGGTCGAAGCTCGTACGGCCGATTATGAGGATCTCGTTGGGCATACCCGGTCCACGCTCTTCGACGTGGTTGCGATCAGTGGTGCCGCGTTCTCGCCGCTCATGGGGGTCATGACCCGCGGCGCCTACCGGATCCTGCTTACCGCGACGAACATGCGCCTCGGCGTCTGGCTGCCGCACCCGGCGGTGGTCCGCAGAGCGCGCGAGCACCTCGCCGCCCAGCCTCAGCTGGGCAAGACAGATCGCCTCTGGTGGCACCTGCTGCTCTGGTATGTGCTGCCGCACCCGTTCTGGCGCCGTAGTCGCGGTGCGCGGGAGAAGCGGGAGGCTCGGCTCTGGGCGCACGTGCTCCAGCTTCGTGAAAACAACACAAAGGAGAAGGGAAGGCCTTGGCATGCTCGGCTTGTCGCTGCGTTGTGGTGGCGCGCGATGCAGCCGACGCTTGGCATGTTGTGGGCGGAGGCGGTGGGGCATACCAGCTACCGCGCAACCTGGATCAACGTGACCGACGGCGGCCACTATGACAACCTCGGACTGGTCGAGGCTCTGCAGCGCGGCGCAAGGAACATCGTCGTGCTCGACGCGAGCGGCGACCGTGTCGGCACCTGGTTCACTTTGGGCGGGGCCATGGCGCTCGCCCGGGCGGACGCGGGAGTAGAGATCGACCTTGATCCCACTGCCATGATGAGCCCGAACGGATCCGGGCGAGCCCCGAAGCTGTACAACGGAGAGGTGGTCCTCCCTTGGGCGCATGGCAAGTTCACTCGGCCAAACCCTCGGCCCGAGGAAGCGAGCTTGCCACGCGAGGGGAGTATCTGGGTATTCAAGCTCGGCTGGTGGAAGAAAGCGCCGTGGGATATCCGTGCCTACGCCGCCGGCCACCCCACCTATCCGTGTGAGCCCACAATCCAGCAGTTGTACGACGGCAGGGAGTTCGAGGCCTATCGCGAACTCGGCGCTAGCGCCGTCAACGCAGCGTGCGTCAGTGGGGCCAAGAAGGGCCAGCCACAGTTGCCTGTGCTCTAGCGCTCACCGGTTCGCGGCGGGGAGGCGGCACCTCAACGGGCAGGGCCGCCTGGGTAGTCTTCCCGGCGCTAGGCGCTGCTACTATCCCAAGTCGGGATTTAAGAGTCCGCGCGCCACCGGAGGCACCCGGGCGGTTCCCGCGCGGCCGCTACCCGTGCCGACCTGGGGTGCATATGGCGCAACAGCATTTCGACTTCGTCATCGTGGGTGGCGGCTCGGCGGGAAGCGCCCTCGCGAACCGGCTTTCCGCTGATCCACGAATCCGGGTGCTCGTGCTGGAGGCCGGGCGGCCCGACTACCGCTGGGATGTCTTCATCCACATGCCGGCCGCGCTGACCTTTCCGATCGGCAGCCGCTTCTACGACTGGAGGTATGAGTCGGAACCGGAGCAGCGGCTGCAGGAAAGGCGCATCTACCATGCCAGGGGTAAGGTCCTCGGCGGTTCGAGCAGCATCAACGGAATGATCTTCCAGCGCGGTAATCCCATGGACTATGAGCGCTGGGCGGGCGACGCGGGCATGCAAACCTGGGACTACGACCACTGCCTGCCGTACTTCAAGCGGATGGAGAACTGCCTGGCCGGAGCCGATGAGTTCCGCGGGGGGGACGGCCCGTTAGTGCTGGAGCGCGGGCCGGCCTCAAGCCCCCTGTTCAAGGCCTTCTTCGAGGCGGTTCAGCAGGCGGGCTATCCGCTCACCGATGACGTGAACGGCTTCCGCCAGGAAGGCTTCGCGGCCTTCGATCGCAACATCAGCCGCGGCAGAAGGCTCAGCGCGGCCCGTGCTTACCTGCACCCCGTCATGGAGCGCTCCAACCTCACGGTAGCGTGCCGGGCTTTCGTGACGAAGATCCTCTTCGAAGGATGCCGCGCCGTCGGCGTGGAGTTCAGCCGTGGCCAAGAACCGCCACGCCGGGTGCGGGCGGGAGAGATCATCCTGGCGGGCGGTGCCATTAACTCGCCGCAGTTGCTGCAGCTTTCCGGAGTGGGTGGCGCGGACCGGCTCGCGGGGCTTGGCATCGACGTGGTCAGCGACCTCCCGGGCGTCGGTGAGAACCTGCAAGATCACCTGGAGGTCTACATACAGTACGCCTCGAAGCTCCCGGTCTCGGTCGCGCCCGCCCTGAAGTGGCGTAACCGCCCAGCAGTCGGCCTGCGATGGCTACTGATGCGGGACGGCCCAGGCGCAACTAACCATTTCGAGGCCGGTGGCTTTGTCCGCAGCAATGACGACATCGCCTACCCGAACCTGATGTTCCACTTCCTTCCCATCGCCATCCGCTACGACGGCTCGTCACCGGCTGGCGGCCACGGCTACCAGGTGCACGTCGGGCCCATGAATTCGGACGCGCGTGGTTCGGTGAGGATCACTTCCACCGACCCGCGCGTGCATCCGGCGCTGCGGTTCAACTACCTGTCCACGGGCCAGGACCGGCGCGAATGGGCAGAGGCCATCCATGTCGCCCGGCTCATCCTGAACCAGCCCGCGTTCGACGAGTTCAACGACGGCGAGTTGTCACCGGGACCGGGCATCGCCACCGACGATCAGATCCTGAACTGGGTCGCCCGCGACGCGGAGACCGCCCTGCACCCCTCGTGCACGTGCAGAATGGGCACCGACGCCATGTCGGTGGTGGACCCTGCGGGCATGAAGGTACACGGCATCGAGGGACTCCGGGTCGTGGACGCGTCCGTTATGCCGTACATCACGAACGGCAACATCTACGCCCCGGTCATGATGATCGCGGAGAAGGCAGCTGATCTGATCCTCGGTAACACTCCCCTCCCGCCCGCCGCGGCCACGTTCTACCGCCACGAGCGCGGCGCGGCCGAATGAGTCTCCTACCCTTGCTGTCCGTCGCGCTTCTGCTGCCCCGTTTGCTGTTTCGCGGTTCCAAGATCTGGTGCCGGGTAAACGATCGTCTTGGGCTCGGTGAAGGCCTCCATCGTGTAGCGCCCGCCCACGCGCCCCCTGCCGCTGAGCGATCCCGACCTCCCGCCGAATGGCAGGTGGGATTCCCACAGGTTCGTTGAGGCGTTGACGTTGACCCAGCCAGCGCGCGCCCGTTCGGCGAAGGCCAGGCCCCTCTCGAGGTTCTGCGTGAATACCGCCGCGGTCAGGCCGAACGGAGAATCGTTCGTCAGCTTGAGCGCCTCATCCGCCGAGCTGACCTCAATAACCGGTACCACGGGCCCGAAAGTTTCGTCCTGAGCGATCATCATTTCCGCGGTGACGCCGTCGAGCACCGTTGGCTCCGCATAAAGCCGTGTTCGGAATCCCGCCGCGCGCCGCCCGCCGCAGCGCACCACGGCCCCGCGGGAAACGGCCTCGCTGACATGGCGTTCGAACTTCCCAGCCGTCGTCTCGTTGTTCAGCGGTCCCATCGTCGTTCGCCGATCGAACGGATCGCCGAGACGAACCCGCGCGGCGGTCGCCGCGACGACCCGGTCCACGAACTCGGCGCGGACTGCCTCGTGCACAAGGAATCGCTCGCCAGCGGTGCAGCTCTGTCCGGCGCAAAGGTAGGCGGCCTCAAGCGCCGCCTCGGCGGCGAGATCGAGGTCGGCGTCCTCGAGCACCACCAGGGGCCCGTTGCCTCCGAGTTCGAGAAGCTGCGTCTTTCCCGCCGATCTGGCGGCGACGCGCGCGCCGGTTGCCACCGAGCCGATGAACCCAACGGCCGAGACCGACCGATGCCCGACGAGGGCGTCGCCGACGACCGGCCCGGGACCCGGCACAAAGTTGAACATCCCCGCGGGAACCCCGGCGGCGGCAATGACCTCCGCCAGCACCCCGGCGAGGACGGCGCAGCACGCCGTCGTCGTCGGGGCCGGGACCCAGACGACGGTGTTACCCGCGGCAAGAGCAGGTGCGAACAGCTCGGCGCCCATCGTGTACGGCCAGTTCCACGGGCTCACCACGCCGACGACGCCCAGTGGCGCGCGTGCCGTGAGCACGCGGCGCCGAGCGGAGGTGGATGCGGGGGCCGCGCCGTCCAGCCGCTTGGCGTCCTCGCCTGCCATGCGGAAGTACTCGGCCAGCTCATCAACCTCGTCGTATGCCTCGGCGACCAGGGGCTTGCCCTGGTCCTCGGTTAGCGCGTGGGCAAGCTCCTCGCGCCGGGCCCGGATTGCTGCCCACGCGTTCTCGCACCATCCCGCCCGATCGAAGGCGGAGGCCCCCGCCCATTCCGGCCAGGCGGCGAGCGCCGCCGCGACGGCCTCGTCGATGTCAGCGGTGTCACCCAGGGCCACCGAGGCGAACGTCTCGCCCGATGAAGGGCTTGTTGCGTGGGCGGTCCCGCCGCGGCCCTCGTGCCATCGGCCACCGACGTAGAGAAGATGCTGCCGCATGGTCTGGTCAGGCGCTGTCGGCCCGGGAGGGTAGCCCACCGTGGCTTGCCGGCCCGTGGTCAGCCGCGGCCTCCACGCAGAGGGCAGCGAGTTCGTCAATCAGCTGGACCGGCATCCGGTAGGCCGGTCCAGACACCGACAGTGCCGCCACGCACGTTCCGGCCGGCCCGAAGATCGGCGCGGCGATAGCGACCAGCCCTTCCTCAAGTTCCGCGTCCGCCTTCGCATAGCCGTCGCGCCGGACCGCCTCCAACGCGTGCGCGAGGGCGTCCTGCCTGGTGATCGTGTGGTCCGTATAACGTTCCAGCATACGCGGCATCGGCACGGCGCCGTAGGCGAGCAGCACCTTGCCGTTGGCTACCGCGTGCGGTTTCGTCCGGCGGCCGATCCATCCGCCGGAAGCACTGAGGATGTAGGTGCTCGGAACTTCTGCGACGTTCAGGACGTCCGGCCCATCCGGAACAGCAAGGTTTACTGTTTCGCTCGTTTGCCGCGACAGTTTTTCCATGGCGGGCCGCATCGCCTCGACAATGTCGAAACTTTGCAGCGCCACGGTACCAAGCCGGATAACCTCTACGCCGAGGCGGTAGCGCTTGCCGCGCCGGGTCAGGAAGCCAGCTCGCTCCAGCGCCGTGGCAAGACGCGACGCGGTGGACTTGTGCACCCCGAGGGCCTGGGCCATCTCGGTCACACCGAGTTCGGTCCGGCCCTCCTCGAAGCTGCTGAGCAGTGCGAGCGCGCGTTCGGCTGACTGGTAAGTTGCGGTAACCGCAACGTTGTTCTCGCTCACGCAACAAGAATGACCTTGTGATCCGTCAGCGTCAAACCGGCGGCCGATCAACCTTCCGCCGGGCCAGATGCTCGCCACCGTATCTCGTAAGCGCCGGATCAGCCCGAACGGCTGCCGCGGGCACCGCCGGGTACGCGAAGCGCCGAGGAGGCTTGGCCCGCGCCATTTCCGGCCTTTGCCCTGTATTCTTTCGCCACACCCGATATGGCCGACATGACGGTGGCGTTGATGACCGCCGAAAACGAGGGAGCAGGGGGTTATGGGGACACCCATTGAGTCGGAGACCGCCTCGCCCACACACGATCCGCTCCCGGAAGCTGTCGCGCTGGCGCGTGGCGCCGCGGCGGCAGGCGTCCCGCTGAAGCTTCTCGGCGGCTTGGCTGTGCGCGTTATCTGCGCCGACTTCCCGCCACGGTTCCGCAGGGACCAGGACATCGACTTCGCCTGCCTATCCAAGGGGCGCGCCAAGGTGGCGGCGTACCTCGAGGAAAGCGGGTGCGTGCCCGACCGCAGGTTCAACAACCTGAACGGCGACCGGCAGATGTACTTCACCGCGCCGTCCGGGCGGCCGATCGACGTGATGGTCGACCGGCTGGCCATGTGCCACACGCTCGACTTCCGGAAGTCGTTCGACCGCCAGCCAGTCACGCTCGACGTGGCCGACCTGCTCTTGTCGAAGCTGCAGATCATCGAGCTCAACGAGAAGGATGCGCGCGACATCGTCCATCTGCTGTGCGCGGTCCCGATCACCGGTGACGCCGCCTTCTCGTTCGACAAACAGCGCTATTGCAAGCTGCTCGGCTCAGACTGGGGATGGTGGCGCACGGTCACCCGCAATCTGGTCAAGCTCCCTGATCTAATTGCTGCGCGCCCCGACCTGCCGCCTCCGCGTCCCTACTTCGATCCCGTCGCACAGTCCAGGCAGCTTCTCGAGCTGGCGCAATCCACCCCGAAGGGAGTGAAGTGGCGCCTCAGGGCGAACATCGGCGAGCGCGTGCGCTGGTACGAGTTGCCGGAAGAGGTGGCTCACTGATCCCATCGCCGGTAAGCAGTTCGGTTTCGGTTAGATGACCACGCTTGACGTGGATATGCGCGGATGCTACACGTTGCACAGGGCGCGTCCGGGTTGCAGACGGCGCGAGGGGAAGGGCGCACTGATCGAATGAGAATTTTCTTCGCCACGGACATCCACGGCTCCGAGGTCTGCTGGCGGAAGTTCCTGAATTCCGCCGCTTTCTACCAGGCCGACCTCGTCATCCTGGGCGGCGACGTCACCGGGAAGGTGATGATTCCGATCACCGCCCACAAAGGCCACTGGGAGGTAGTCTGGGGCGGTCAGACCTTGCGCCCCGAGACGCACGAGGAACTGGCCGAGATCGAACGCCAGATCCGCAACCGTGGCTCGTACCCCACCCTTGTAACCCCGGACGAGCTAAGCGCGCTCCACGATGACGAGGGCGCAGTAGATCGCCGGTTCACCGCGGAGATGATCCACTCCCTCGACCGGTGGCTTGATATGGCTGACACCAAGCTCCAGGGGGGCCGGATCGCGTGCATCGTGAACGGCGGCAATGACGACACCCTTGAGATTGATGGCATATTCGAGTCGTCGCCGTGCGTGAGCTTCGCCGAGGGAAAGCTGATCGAGCTCGACGGCTTCCACCTTGTCTCCATGGGCTGGACCAACCCGACGCCATGGAACACCTTCAGGGAAGCGCCGGAGGAGGAGCTCGCGGGCAAGATCGAGGCGGTCGCCGCCAAGGTGCCTGACATGGAGCGGACCATCTTCAACTTCCACGCCCCGCCGTACGGTACCGGGCTCGACGAGGCACCCGCGCTTGACGCCACGCTGCGGCCAATACATGGGGGTGCGGTCATGAAGGCGGTGGGCTCCGTGGCGATACGCGAAGCCATCCTCAAGCATCAGCCCATGCTGTCGATCCACGGCCATATCCACGAAAGCCGGGGGATATGCCGACTCGGCCGGACACTAGCGATCAATCCCGGTAGCGTCTACGCCGACGGCGTCCTGCAGGGCGCAGTCATCGACCTGAATGCCAAGAAAGGGAAGGTAGCGAAGTACCTTCTCGTGAATGGCTGAGCAGGCCGCAGGCCGAAGTTCAAGCCGGGCTCAATCGAGCCCGCGAGTGGGAGGCAACTATGGCGACGGGCGCCATCGGCGAGGAGAGGCCTACCCTCTTCCTCAGAAAGGCAACCGGTCTCGTCCGGGGCTGGTCGGTCAGGGATTCGATGATCTACGCGTGCCTGGCCACCAACTTCGTCACACTGGGACTCTACGAGTTCACATACGCAGGTCCAGCGTTCCCCAAGGGCCAGTTGATAACCTCGATTCTCATCTCGGCGGTCTGGGTGTCGTTCCTGGTGATCGCCTACACCGGCCTCATCGTCACGATCCCGCGCGCGGGCGGCGACTATGTCTGGCAGAGCCGGATCCTCGGCAGTGGGCTCGGCTTCGTCATGGCCGTGACGGGGTGGTGGTTCATCCTCTGGCTGTGGGCGCCCATCTACGGAAACATCCTTTCCGTCGAGCTGTTCCAGCCACTGTGGGCGACACTCGGGTCGCCAAGCGGTGCGGCCTGGTTTGGCACCAAGAACGGGATCTTCGTCGTCTCTTTGATCACGATTGTGCTCGCCGGAGTTCTCGTGTCGATCGGCATGGCCGGATACGCCAGGATCCAGAAGTGGTGCTTCTACGGCGGCCTGCTTGGATTCGCGGTCATCGTCATCCTGCTGCTTGTCAACAGCCATGCGAGCTTCGTCTCTTCGTTCAACAGCCAGGCGCATTCGATCTTCGGTGTCAACAATGCGTACGGCGCGACGAAGGCGGCAGCCGTCAAGGATGGCTTCACGGCGTCCGCGTTTGGCTTCGGCCCGCTGGGATCCACAATGCTCCTCGTGCCTGCGATGATGTTCTTCATCCTGTGGCCGAACTGGGGCGCGACCCTGTACGGCGAGATCCGCGGCGCGAGCGACTTCAAGCGCGTCTTCGCCGGTATGTTCGGTGGGCTGTGGGCAACCGTAGCGCTCACGGTGGTGTTCCTGCTTCTGATCGCCAAGACCTTCGGCTGGGCCTTCTACCAGCAAACCAACGCCGCCACGTACAACCTCAACTCACCCATCCCGATCTGGCCATACCCGGTCATGTTCGCGGGCTGGCTGGTGCACAACGCCGCCTTCCAGGTGGTGCTCATCCTGTTGATGAGCCTGTGGTTCTTCGGCTGGGTGGGGACGCTCTTTCTGTCCTCGACACGGGTCATCTTCGCCGCGGCATTCGACCGCGTGCTGCCGGACCGCGCAGCCGAGGTGTCGGAGAAGCGCAAGGTTCCCATCTACTCGCTGCTACTCATGCTGATGCCTGCAGTGGTTATTAGCGCCATCTATGCCTACTGGCTGACCTTTAGGAGCTACATCCTCGACGCCACGCTGGTCATCGCCGTCACGTATCTGTTCAGCGCGATTGCTGTGGTGGCCCTGCCGTGGCTCAAGCCCGACCTCTGGCGCGCGTCACCGGCCAGCAGGATGAAGCTCTTCGGTGTGCCCCTTGTCCCGGTCGCTGGGTTGATCACCATCGGGCTGCTCGGGTTCAACCTCTACGAATGGTTCACGAACGACAACTACTTCGTGAACAACAATCAGTCGCTGATCTTCATGGGTGCGATGTACGTCCTGGCGATCGTGGTCTACGTCGTGGCGCGCGTGGTGCGCAGGCGCCAGGGCATCGACCTGTCGCTCGTCAACAAGGAGATCCCGGTCGAATAGCCGACGGGGGCACTCCCAGCATGACCAGTGATCAGCCCAGCCAGGCGAGTGTGGTCGTCATCGGCGCCGGCATCGTCGGCAACAGCCTCGCGTACCATCTCGCCCGGCTCGGCTGGCGCGATATCGTCCTCATCGACAAGGGGCCGATGCCGAACCCGGGCGGCTCGACCGGTCACGCGTCCAACTTCATCTTCCCGATCGAGTACTCGAAGGTGATGATGGAGCTGACCCGCGACAGCACCGAGCAGTACCAGGCGCTGGGCGTGTTCACCCAGAGCGGCGGGATCGAGGTCGCGCGTACCGCGGAACGGCTGCAGGAGCTGCGCCGCCGCTGTGGAGCAGGCAAGGCCTGGGGGATCGAGTCGCAGTTCTTGTCTGCCGCCGAGGTCGTCAAGCTCGTTCCGTATATGGACGAGGTGGCGATCCTCGGCGGGCTGTACATCCCTTCGGTCGGCGTGGTCGACTCATTGCGGGCCGGCACCCTCATGCGTGAGCAGGCCGGGCAGACGGAGGCCCTGCAGGTGCTCGCCGGCGTTGAGGTGCTCGGCATAGAGCGCTCGGCCGATGGCCACCGCGTCCGCGGCGTCCACACGACCCATGGCGAGATCGCCACCGAAGTGTGCGCGATCTGCTGCGGCGTCTGGAGCCCGCGTATCGCCAGCATGGCCGGGGCCCGTATTCCGGTGACCCCGGTTGTGCACCAGATGATCAGCGTGGGTCCCATTCCGCTGTTCGAAGGCACGACAGGTGAGATCGCCTATCCCATTGTGCGGGACATGGACACCAACATGTACGAACGCCAGCACGGCAGCGACATGGAGGTGGGCTCGTACGCGCACCGGCCGATCATCGTCAACCCTGATGACATTCCGTCGATCCAGCAAGCCGCCCTGTCGCCGACCGAGCTGCCGTTCACGCAGGATGATTTCGACCCGCAGTTGCTGCAGGCGCTGGAGCTGATGCCGGATGTACTCGGTGACGAGAGAGTCGGCATCCGCTACGCGATCAATGGGCTGATCTCGCTGACTCCGGACGGCCATCCGGTTCTTGGCGAAATGCCGGAGCTCGCGGGGCTGTGGTCGGTGGCCGCGAGCTGGATCAAGGAGGGACCGGGCGTCGGCCGCGCCGTCGCGGAGTGGATGACCGGCCAGACGCCGGAAATCGATGTGCACGAGGCCGATGTCGCCAGGTTCTACGATCACCAGCGCACCGGCCTGCATGTGCAGGCGCGGGCATGCGAGAGCTTTAACAAGATGTACGGCATTGTCCATCCCGCCGAGCAGTGGGAGTCCGCGCGCCCGGTCAGACGCAGTCCCGTTTATGACCGCGAGCGCGAGCTTGGGGCGGTGTTCTTCGAGACGGTTGGCTGGGAGCGCCCGCACTGGTACGCCTCGAACGAGAGGCTGCTGGAGCGCTACGCGGGGCGGTTGATGCCTCGCGAGGCCGAGTGGGAATCGCGCTGGTGGTCCCCGATCGTCAACGCCGAACACCTCGCCCTGCGCGACGCCTGCGGGCTGGTGGACCTGTCCGCATTCGCGATCTTCGATGTCACCGGGCCCGGCGCCCTGAGCGCGCTTCAGGCGCTGGCCGTGGCTCAGCTTGATGTCCGGGTGGGGCGGGTGGTGTACACCTCGCTGCTGAACGAGCGGGGCGGCATCAAGGCCGATCTGACGATCATGAGGCTCGGTTCGCAGCACTTCCGCGTGGTGACCGGCGGGGCCACCGGGATGATGGACAAGAAGTGGTTCACCGACCACCTATCGGGTCACCTGTCGGGCCACCTGTCGGGCCACCTGTCGGACAGGACCTCTGGGGTGTCTGTGGCGTCTGGGCCCGCCGACGTGGCCCTGGCCGATGTGACGTCGGCATGGGCCACCTTTGGCCTGTGGGGCCCCAAGGCCAGGGAGGTGCTGCAGCCGGTGACCGCCGGCGACCTGTCGCACACCGGCTTCGCCTTCGCCACCTGCCGGGAGGTGGAGATTGGCGGGGTGACGGTCCTGGCCTCGCGTATCTCCTACGTCGGCGAGCTTGGCTGGGAGCTTCACGTGACAACGGAGCAGGGTGCCCGCGTGTGGGACACGATCTGGGACGCCGGGCAGTCACACGGCCTTGTGCCGGTCGGCATCGGCGTCTACGGCACCACGGGTCGGCTCGAGAAGGGTTACCGCGCCTACGGCAACGAGCTGACGGCCGACTACAACCTGGTCGAGGCCGGGATGGTCCGCCGATCGGTAAAGGAACAGGACTTTATCGGTAAGGCCGCCTATCTCGAGCAGCGCGATTCGCCGCCGTGTGCCGTACTCTCCACGCTGACCGTTGACGACCACCGTAGTGGCGACGGCCAGCTCCGCTACATGCTCGGGGGAGAGCCGATCATGGGAACAAATGGCAGCCCGCTCGTGGACGCGAAGGGGCGCCGCCCCTACGTCACGAGCGCCGGGTCCGGCCCATCTGTCGGCAAGCACCTCCTGATGGCGTACGTGCCCGCCGAGCACGCACGCGAGGGTGCCCGCCTCGCCGTGGAGTACATGGGCGAGCGTTATCCAGTCACGGTGGCCGTGGCGGGGTCGCGGCCGCTGTTCGATCCGGAGAACACGCGGGTCCGAAGCTGACCGTATGGAGATCCTCGTCTGTGTCAAGCGCGTCCCCATGGTGGGCGGCAGGATCGTGGTCACCCCCGACGAGCAGGATGTCGACACCAGCATGTCCGGGTTCACCGTGAGCCCGCATGAGGAATGCGCGGTCGAGGAAGCGGTTCAACTTGTTGAACGTCATGGGGGGAGCGTGAGCGTGCTAACGCTCGGGCCGAAAGGCGCGGTGGAGCAGCTGCGTGCCGCACTCGCCCTCGGTGCCAGCCACGCCATCCTGCTCGAGACAGACGGGCGGGAGTGGGGATCGATAGACACGGCAAAGGCGATCGCCGGGACTGTGCGCCAGGGCGCCGCCGCAGGGAGCCGGTACGACCTGCTCCTTTTCGGGAATGAGGCGGCCGACACCGGCGACTACCAGGTGCCCGTTCGTGTGTCCCACGAGCTTGGCTTGCCGTGCGTCACCGGCATAAAGAACATCGCTGTCACGGGGCAGAACCTGCAGGCGCGGCGCGAATACCGGGGAATCGAGGAAGTCTTCGACATCACGCTGCCGGCTGTCATCTCCGTTAAGGAGGGCATCAACCTGCCCCGCTACCCGTCCTTGCCAGGCCGCTTGCGAGCGAAAAGGGCTGTGATCAAGGAGTTCACGCCGGTGCAGCAGCAGATGGAAGGCGGTCTGCGCAAGGAAGCGCTGCGCGTGCCAGAAACGGCCGGCCGCCACGCGGAAGTTCTCGGAGCGGGCGCCGACGCTGTGCCGGCGCTCGTGCGGGTGCTCAAGGATCTTGGGGTCCTGTCATGACCGTGCTCTGCCTCGTGGAGCATGACCGGCGCGGCCCCATCGACGCGTCGCTGGCCGCCCTGACCTTCGCCCGGACGCTGGCATGGTCGGCGGATGGGCCAGAGCCCGGGTCAGCGGCGCCGCTTGCCGCGGCCGTCATCGGCGGCGCCGATGAGCTTCCCATAGGACCATTTTCGGACTTCGGGGTGACCGACACCTACGCGGTTCAATCCGAGTTGCTCTCCGCCTACGCGCCGCTCGCCTGGGCACGAGCCCTCACCGAACTGATCGCCGTGTCATCGGCGGAGGTAGTGCTGGCGGCGGGCACCGACCGTGGGCACGAGGTCCTCGCGCACGTCGGCGCGATCACTGGCGCGCCGGTGGCAGCGAACTGCTTGCGAGCCACGCGGTCTGGCGATCACACCTACCGGATCGTCCGCCAGCGCTGGGCTGGCAGCCTTCTCGAGGATGCCGTACTCGAGGCGTCGCCCGCGCTGTTCACCGTGGCTACCGATGGGGTCGCGGCGTCTGCTGCCGCCACCGCGGTCGGCACCCGCGTTCACGTGCACAGGCCCGCACTTTCCGGTGCGGATGTGCGGGTCCGTGTCGGCCAGTCAGCCGCGCCGAGCACCGGAGTCTCGCTGGCCAGTGCGCGGGTGGTGGTGGGTGGCGGGCGCGGCGTCGGCGGCCCGGACGGCTTTGCGATGCTCGAGGAACTGGCCAACCTGCTCGGCGGCGCGGTCGGCGTGTCGCGGGTCGTGACCAGCCTTGGCTGGCGGCCGCACAAGCAGCAGGTCGGTCAGACCGGCACGCGCATCGCCCCAGAGCTCTACCTCGCCTGCGGGATCAGCGGCGCGATACAGCACATGGCGGGCTGCCTTGGCGCCAAACAGATCATCGCCATCAACACCGACCCCGGTGCGCCGATCATCGGGCGGGCAGACTACGCGGTGATCGGCGACCTGAACGAGGTGATTCCGGCGTTGATCGCGGCCATCAAGGCGCGGGGGAGCTGAGAGCCTGTTTGAAGACCCCGATCCGGCTGCGGGCGCGCCACAAATTCCTGTGATCACGTCTGGGTGGCGGCGTCGAGATTCTCCCCAACGGTCTTCGTCAGCGGGTGCTCCGGTCCGAGGATTCGTTCGCAGTCGGCCAGCGTGCGCCGGAACACCTTGATCGCGTCGGTCAGCCGTCCCGCCGTGTGATAGGCGTGGCCAACGTTACCTCGTGAGGTGAGCGTGTCCGGATGATCGGGCCCGAGGACCCGCTCGCAGTCGGCCAGCGTGCGCTCGTACAGCGGGATTGCATCGGCCAGCCGGCGCGCGGTGTGGTAGGCGTAGGCGAGGTTGCCGCGTGCGGTGATGGTGTCGGGGTGGTCCGGGCCCTGGATCCGCTGGCGGTCGGCGAGCGTGTGCTCGTACAGCGGGATCGCGTCCTTGGGTCGGCGTGCGGTGTGGTAGGCGTAGGCGAGGTTGCCGCGTGCGGTGATGGTGTCGGGGTGGTCCGGGCCCTGGATCCGCTCGCGGTCGGCGAGCGTGCGCTTGTACAGCGGGATCGCGTCTTTCAGCCGGTCGGCCACACGGTAGGCGTAGGCGAGGTTGCCGCGTGCGGCAAGCGTGTCGGGGTGGTCCGGGCCCTGGATCCGCTCGCGGTCGGCGAGCGTGCGCTTGTACAGGTTGATCGCATCGCCCAGCCGGCCCGCCTCCCGGTAGGCGGAGCCGAGATCGCTGCGGGAGGCGAGCGTATCCAGGTGGTCGGCGCCGAGAACACCTTCGCGGTCATGGAGGGTGCGCTCATACAGAGTGATGGCGTCTTCCAGGCGGCGTGCCGTCCGGTAAGCGGAGGCGAGATCACCGCGCGAGGCCAGGCTGTCCGGGTGGTAGGGCCCGAGGAGCCACTCTCGCTCCGCAAGAGTGCGCTCATACAGGGGAACGGCCTCCTTGAGCTGTCCTGCGTTCTCATATGCGTGGGCGAGCTTTCCTCGTGACAGGAACGTCTGCGCGTGCTCGGCGCCGAGGGTCCGGCTGCTGGTGTCCACCATGGCCTGCCAGTAGAGGATGGCCGAATCCATGAGCCTCTCGTTGTCCAGGCTTTCGCCCGCTCGGACAAGAAGTGGGTGGCCCTCCGGCTTCCAGAGCAAGTCGCCCGCGGTGTCGCTCAACCTCGCCGCGCAGTCGCGCAGCGCCTGTGCGAATAGCTGCTCGTCGTCGCCAACGGCCCAGGCCTGCAGCAACGCGTCCGCGGCGCTTCGGGTGGCAAGATCGAGCTCCGCGGCGGATAGGTACTTTCTCACGGCCGCCTGAACGAGCGCGTGCACCCGCACGGTGCGTGCCGAGCTCAACGGATCGATGGCCGCCAGGCCGAGACGGGCCAGGTTGTGCACCGCGGCACGAACCTGGTTCTCGGCCGTCGGCGTACCCACACTGCGGTCGCCGGTGATGTAGGAGCACGCGGCGGGGCTGGTCATCACAGCGCCCGGGATCCCGTTTGGGTCGAGCAGCGCGGCGAGCACCAGGGTAGGCCACGCCAGGCTGACGGGAGGCAGCTGGTCTGCACGGTCGATTGACAAAGACCAGCTGACGGCCACGATAGATGAGCATGGGTCGTCACCAGCAGGGCTGACATGCTGCCTGCGGTCGGCGAACCTGAGGCGGTAATCTCGGCCGCTTAATCCACGGTCGGCCATCACCGCGGCGGCCTGGGCCAGCCCGATCGGCACGCACGCGAGATCCTCGGCCAGATCCAGCGCCCCAATCCGCTGATCCGGATCATTGTTGAACTTCGCGGTCAGATAAGCCAGGGCCTCGCGGCGGGTCAGCGCCCCAATCTCCACGATCCTTCGGCCATCGCTCTGCAACGCTGGGTCGTTCCGGCGGCTTGTCACAAGTACCCGGCCCGCGCTGCCCTCTGGCCACAGCCCGTCCAGGTCCGCCGGCTCCGCGAGATCATCAAGGACCACCAGCCATGGTCGGCTGGACTCAGCGAGCCAGCCCAGGAAGCGGGCCGCCCGAGCCGCGGGATCTTCACCGGCCGCACTGGCCACCACCTCGCCGAGTGCCTGCGCCAAGCCGGTCACGATAGCGTCCCTGCTCGAGGCGGTCAGCCATACCAGCAGCTCTATCGAGCGTGCTTCCCACAACGTGAGGGCAAGCCCGACGGCGAGCTGGGTCTTGCCCGTGCCACCCAGACCGGCGGGCGCGTGACCGCCCGCATCGCCGGGGGTGAGGACCACCACATCGCCAGGGAGAAGGTTGCTGGCGAGGCCATGCCCGCTCTCGGGTCGCGGGATGTAGCCATCCGCAAGTGGTGGCATGAACCCCACCCGTACCGGCCAGGTCACCTGCAGCGCTGGCACCGTCAAAGCCTTCCTCCTGATGCCCGGTCGTCCCGGCGCATGGCCGCAACCCACGACCGGTGAGCACGGACTTCCCCGAACGTCCGTGCTGCGGTCCACCCGATCCTTGCCATCCGCCGCCCGGTCGCCACCCTGGAGTGTTACCTGCGGTTGTGAAGATCGACATTATCGGACGCAGACTGGCGCCTGCGTAAGAGGGTCAGGTCCTCTAAGTGACAGGCATCACACTACGACGACATGCGGGCGGATAAGGCCACTTACGCGCTCGCACCCGCATCTCTTTCATGGCCCTAACGGCTGCCGCGGCGTGACCCGCCCGTGACTCTGCGAATCGCTCTCCTTCAAAGCCCGCCCGCCCTTTGGGGGCTTTGCCCTACTGCTGATCTTGCCAGGCTGTCAAGACCTGCGGGAGATGTGAATTCGATTCTGTGGATAGCTCGCCCGGACGTTACTCATCACAAACCAGCTGCTCGAGTTCGAGTTCCAGGGCAGACGTGCCGACATCGATCACGGTGAGAGGAAGCTGGAACATCGCGGCTACGGCGGCCGCCTCGGCTTCAAGATCAGCTTCGCGGCGCTGCGCCAGCCAGACGACGCGGCGATAGTGGCCGAAGTAGTCGGCCCATAGTTCGGGCCGCCGGTCGAGGCCCACGTCGATGATCTTGCGCGCGAGTTCCACCCGCCGTCGTGGATCCTCGGGGATCTCCTCGTGATCGTTCGGGAGCGCAATAACCGCCGCCCCGTACTTGCGGACCAGCGGGAGTATTGCCTCCATCCGCTCGTCCTCGGCCGTGACTGAGTTGACGAGAGCCTTCCCCTCATAGCTGGCGAGACCGGCATCCAGCGCTTCCACGATCGAAGAATCGGTGCACAGCGGAAGATTGGTGAGGCTCTGGACGAGCTTGACCGCCCTCGCCAGCATCTCGACCTCGGGTACGAACGGCGCACCCATGTTGACGTCGAGCACCATAGCGCCCCCAGCCACCTGCTCGGCCACGTCCTTCTCGACGCGCGACAGGTCGCCGCGCCGCAGGTCATCCTGCAGCGCCTTACGGCCGGTTGGGTTAATCCGTTCCCCAATGATGCAGAACGGCTGATCGGGGCCGATCACCACGTGTTTGGTTGCCGATCGTAGGACCGTATGCATGGCGGCGCTCGCTCACGACGCTGCTGATACGGCACGGCGCCGCTGCAGCAGTTCTTTTGCCCGGCTGACCGCCGCCGACGCGTCGGGGGCATAGCCGTCCGCGCCCACGGCGTCCGCGTACTCCTGAGTGACCGGCGCGCCTCCGACCATGACGATGACCTCGTCGCGCAGGCCGTTCTTCTGCAGCGCGTTGACGTTCGCCTTGAACATCGGCATCGTCGTGGTGAGGAAGGCGGAGAACCCCAATATGTCGGGGTGGTACTCACGCACCGCATCAACGAACTTCTCCGGTGCTACTTGCACTCCGAGGTCGATGACGTGGAATCCAGCGCCTTCGAACATGATGTTGATGAGGTTCTTGCCGATGTCGTGGACGTCTCCCTTGACGGTGCCAATGACGACGGTCCCGATCGTCGCTGCGCCCGTCTCGGCCAGCAGCGGTCGCAAAATCTCGAGCGCCCCGGCCATGGCTCTTCCGGCGATCAGCATCTCGGGAACAAAGAAGTCGCCACGTTCGAAACGCGCGCCGACCTCTTCGAGCGAGGGGATGAGGGCTTCCTAAAGCAGTGTTTCCGGGCCCAGACCTGTCTCCAGCCCGGTCCTGGTCAATTCGAGCACACGGGGCCCGTCACCGACGAGGGTGAAATCATAAAGCTGGCGGAGCAGCTCCTCATGCGTCACGGCAGCTCCTCTGTTCCGCTGTGTTGTGCAGCGCTTGTGTCGTGCAGCGCGGTAATGCTGCGCCGGGTCAGGCCGCCCCGGGTCACGCTGCGCCGGGTCACGCTGCGCCGGGTCACGCTGCGCCGGGTCACGCCGCGCCGGGTCACGCCGCGCCTTCCTTTTGCGGCCGGTGTCCGAGCGCCACAGAAAGAGCCCGCGCCTCGGCCACGCACCGGGCGGCGACCTCGGTCACTTGGGCATGGGTAAGGCGCGTGGCTGGGGCGGACACCGATAGCGCCGCGATGACGGTGCCCCCGTCGTGGTAAACGGGCGCGGCAACCGCCACCAGACCGGGCTCAAGCTCCTCGTCGGTAACGGCGTAGCCCCGCCGGCGCACGTCGGCGAGTTCCCCCTGGAGGGCCGGACGGCTGGTGATGGTTCTGGCCGTCCGCGCCTCGAGCCGGCCGGGTCGCAGTTCAGCCGCACCGAAGGCGAGCAGCACCTTGCCAAGCGCCGCGCAGTGGAGCGGGACAGGGCGGCCGAGCCAGTTGGTAGCCCCGATGACGTACTTGCTGTCGACCTGCGCGATCTGCTCCACGATGCCCTGGTTGGCGACGCCCAGGTTAACGGTTTCCCCTGTTGCGTCGCCGAGCCGATCAAGGAAGGGTTGCGCGACGCCGATGAGCCCTGCCTTGGCGCCGCCGCGCCAGGCGTACCTGACGAACATTTCCCCCGGCCTGAAGCGGCCCTGCGTGTCGCGCCTGACGAGCCCGCCGCGCTCGAGCGCGAGCAGCAGCCGTGAGGTGGTGCTCTTGGCCAGGCCAGTGGCGGCAGCAAGTTCGCTGAACGTAACCGCGTCGGTTGAGTGGACGATCTCCGTCAGCAGGCGCGCCGCCCGGTCGACAGCTTGCGTGCCGGTGGGACTTGTCACTGGGTCCTCTCGCTTCGACTCGTCGTCGGCGGCGGGTCGGGCTCCGCCAGGTTTGTCCGGCTAGCCCCACGTCTTATGCGTCTTGTGCGGCTCGGTGGTCTCGCGGCTTAGTTCCATGTTACGGAACTTTGTTCTACTATGTGATCCTAGTTTTGAGCGATGCAACGGTCAAGCGAGCGGCCGAACGAGGTGGCAATGTTCGTCAACAGCATGCCCCGCTACGAAATCCTTTCTGCGGACGCTATTAACGTCCTAGACGGGGGATGGCGCCGTATCGTTTCCGAGATCGGCGTTCAGTTCGCCAAGGCCGAGGCTGTAGAGCTTTTTCGCAAGGCAGGCCAGATCGTTGATGGTGACGTCGTCCGGGCTGGATCCCGAATTCGTGCTCGAACAGGTCGCTAAGGCACCGAAAGAGTTTGACGTTCAGGCACGCAACCCGGCAAACAGCGTGCACATAGGCGGAGATCACATGGTCTTCGGCGGCGTTTACGGATGCCCGTTTATCAGGGAAGGCGACGTCCGTAGAGATGCCACGATGGACGATTTTAGGCGGCTGACCATGCTGGCTCAGGTATTCCCCGAGCTTGATTCGGCGGGCGGGGTCATCTGCGAACCGAACGATGCTCCACTCGACTCGCGGCATCTCGATATGATCTACGCCTTGCAGACGCTGACCGACAAGATTTACATGGGAAATGCTGTATCGGGCCCAAACGCTGCGGATACCGTCCGGATGACCGAAATCCTCTTCGGTGGCCGTGAGATCATCGAGCGGACTCCAGCGACGATCTCGCTGATCAACTGCAACTCGCCGCTGCGGTGGGATGACCGCATGCTCGACGCCCAGTTCGAGTACAACCGTGCCAACCAGCCTGTTGTCCTGACACCGTTCTTGCTGATGGGAGCGATGTCTCCGGTGTCCGTCCCGGCGGCGCTCGCTCAGCAGCTCGCCGAGGCACTCTCCGGGATCGCGTTGGCGCAGCTGATCCGACCAGCCTGCCCCGTCATCTTTGGCTCGTTCCTTTCGAACATCGACATGCAGTCCGGCTCGCCGAGCTTCGGGACTCCGGAATCCGCCACTGGACTGCTCTGTACCGGCCAGCTCGCGCGGCATTTCGGCCTCCCGTTCCGCACAGGTGGTGGCCTCACTTCGAGCCAGGCAGCTGATGCGCAGGCGGGTTACGAAGCGCTGATGACGTTGCTGCCTACCTTCCTGGCCGGCGCCAACTGGGTCATGCATGCGGCGGGGTGGCTCGAGGGAGGTTTGGTCAGCTGTTACGAGAAGTTCATCGTGGATGTGGAGCTGCTACGAATGCTTCGTGTGCAGTTCACGCCGCTGGAAATCGACGAGGCATCGCTCGCTTTCGACGCCCATCTCGAGGTCGGCCATGGCGGGCATTTCCTTGGGGCACAGCACACAATGGAGCGCTTCCGTGAGTGCTTCTACCGGCCCCTGCTGTCCTCGACCCAAAACTTCGAACGCTGGATTCGCGGGGGCGCCAAGGACGCGGCGGCCCGCGCTACCGAGATATACCAAAAGAAACTGCAGGAGTACGAGCCGCCGCCAATCGATGACGCGGTGCGTGCCGAACTCGGCGACTTCGTGACGCGCCGCCGGGCCGAACTCGGCGACTAGGCCGACGACCCGACTCGCCCCCGATCTCCGGTACTCGGCGCCCGGAGCACGCCCTAGCGGCAACTTTTCACCCCGGACCGTCGTTGTAAGTGGACATTTCGGGCCAGAAACCAACGGTCCGCGGTGAGGTTGGGCCTCGGCGCCCGTGCGGGGTGAGCAGCGGAGGCGGGGAGCGGGTCGGGCTCTAGGGATGGGCCAGGTTGCGGCGGGCGGGGCGGGCAGCGGTCGATGGGCGGCACACGTGGCGGCTGGCCGGGCGGGCCAGCGCCTTGCGCGGCGGAATCGCTTGCTAGCGGGCGGTTGCGAACTTTCCGCTTCCGCCAGGCGTTGCCCAGACACCAGGTTGCACAAGACAACAGGTCGCACAAGACAACAGACAGTCGCAGTGGCGCTCCTATCGCTTCAAAACGGTGACTGGCTTACACTCGCCAAAACGGCCACTGACCTCTCGCCGGGAGGGATGTCATGGATTCGGAGGTGATGCCATGGACGAAATTGCCGACCGGTTCCTCGAACTGCTCCAAGGGCTCGAGGAGATCACGGACTCCACCACCGTCGAGCGAGCGCATGCCCAGTTCGATGAGACAACTCTTCAGGTGTTCTGGAAGCAGTGGCCCGGCGTCTCGGCATGGGCTGGCTCGCTGTGGCGGATGCTCTCGGAAGAACTAGCTGGGCCGGCCACACCGCACCAGGACTCGGAGCTTGACGAGGTCGGAGAGAGTGGCTGACAGCCAGCGCGGGAATGCCGGTGCGGCTACGTTGCGTGGCCTGATGCACACCAGCGTCGTAACCGCCACGCCGGAGACCACGGTCGCAGAGGCCGCTGCGGCCATGGTGAGCGCCAAGGTCGGATCGACCGTCATCATGCAGGGATCATTCCTGGCCGGCATACTGACCGAGCGTGACGTGCTGCGGGCCGCGGGTTCAGGGGAGGATCTCTCGCGCTCCCTGGTCTCAGACTGGATGACCCCCGACCCACAATCTGTGGAGCCGGACTCGTCGGTCGAAGCGGCAGCCCAGATCATGTTGCTCAACGGCTTCCGCCATCTCCCCGTGGTCGATGGCCGCCACGTGTGCGGCGTGGTGAGCCTGCGTGACCTGTTCGCCGCGCGCATCCGCCGGGCGCGGCCCAATGCGGATGAACGGCAAACGGCGACCGCCCCTGGCTGAAGATACCGCCCTGCGTTTCCTGAGCAGTTGAGGCTGTAATGCGGGGCGTGCTGCGGAGGGCGCCCGGGATCGGGGGTCTTGGGGGTTGCCGCATGGTCATGGGAGGGTGCGGGCCTGGCATTCGGGATCTGAAGGGTGGCCAGTGCGCGGACCGCAGGCCGTACCGCTGGGGGGTCCGGGGGCTCGGGCCCCCGGGTGAATACTGCGGCCCGCGGCGAAGGCGACCGAAGGTCGCCGAGCAAACAAATCCAGTTCGTTCGTGGCATAGCGGGGAATCGAACCCTGCATGGTGGAGGGGATACCACCCACGTGCCCACCCGGCGGAACTGCCGACCGGTAGCCAACCGGCTCTATGCCATGCCTCTGTGTACCCTACTATCCCAATCTCATTCGTATGAGCGTTTCTTGTCAGAGACGTTGGTCCCCGCTCAATGCGACCAGCGTCGCAATGCCGCTGGCACCACTTGCGGTACCGCCTCTTGGGCCCGCACGCGTCGGCCGGCCGTGAGGTAGTAACCGGCGAATGCGACCACCAGCGCGGCCAGCACGCCGAGATTGGCGCCTGCCCACGCTCCGGTCTTGCCGCCGAGGCCGAAGGGCGCCAGCAGGTAGCCCTGCCACGATAGCCAACTCGCGAAGGAATTCGTGACCAACCCCCAGCCAAGCGCCGTCCCGGCCAGCACCGCGGCAAGCGCGGGTGGGCTCGCCACTCCGTAGCGGCCAGAAGCGTCGAACAGGTCAGCTTCCGCATATGCGTGGCGGCGCAGCGCGAGGTCGGCGAGAAAGGCACCGCACCAGGCGGCGATCGGCACACCGAGAGTGATAAGGAATCCCTCGAAAGACCCGAAGAAGCTCGACGAAATCCACACCAGGTAAATCGTTCCCAAGCACATGATGACGCCGTCGATGCCCGCGGCGCTCCAGCGCGGGATGCGCACGCCCAAGGTGAGCAGCGCAAGGCCGGAGGAGTAGATGTCGAGCACGGCGCCACCTATCAGGCCCGCGATTGCGACCAGCGCGAACGGCACGAGGTACCAGGTCGGCAGGATAGTCGTGAGTGCGCCGATAGGGTCGGCGGCGATGCTTGAATTCAGCCCCTTGTTCGAGCCGGCCAGCAAGGCACCAAAGATGACAAGGACAACGGGTGCGATCGCCCCCCCGAACGTGGTCCAGCTGACGACGCCGCGACTTGACGCGCTTCGGGGGAGGTATCTGGAATAGTCGGCGGCCGAGTTGACCCAGCCGAGCCCGAAGCCCGTCATGGCGAAGATCGCCACCCCGGTCACGGCCTGGGCTGAGCCGCTTGGCAGGGCGCTGACCACGGTCCAGTGGACGTGGTCGGCGGCAAGGACGATGTACCCGACGGTGAGGATGGCCGTAGCGACGGTGATGACGCGCTGCAGGCGCATGATCACGTCAAAACCAAGCATCCCCGCGGCCACGACGATGGCGGCGACCACAATGAAAGAGATGATCTTGGTAGTGTTCCCCGCACCCCAGCCGAGACGATGGAAAACGGTTGCGGTGGCGAGGGTGGCCAGCGCGACGAGCACGGTTTCCCATCCGAGGAGCAACAGATAGCTCAGACCAGCCGGGATGGCATTGCCACGAACCCCGAACGCGGCGCGTGACAACACCATCGTGGGCGCGGAGCCGCGTTTGCCCGCCAGCGAAACGAACCCCACAAGCAGGAAGGACACGATCGTTCCGGCCACGCCGGCGATTGTCGCCTGCCAGAACGACACGCCGAAGCCGAGAAAGAACGAGCCATAGCTGATCCCGAGCACGGCGATGTTGGCGGCGCACCAGGGCCAGAACAGTCGGCTCGGCCGACCGCCCCGCTCCTCCTCGCTGATCACATTGATGCCATTGAGCTCCACCGGCAGGCCGCCAGGCCCAGGCGTCGACTTGGGCGCTACGGTGGCGGCATCCGCTCCAGCCATGGTCTGTCCTCCTCCTGCGCGGCAGGCACACAGCAAAATCGTGCCCGCCTGCGGCAGCCGTTCGGGATAAAAAACGCAAACACGTCCAAAACGGCTGCGGCGGGCGCCAGCGACGACCGTAGCGGCGACGTCATGTGTGGTGTCACAGTCACCCTGCCGCCACTGGGCGCTGGTTCTGGCAACGTCGGCGGTGAGCGGGCCATTCCCTCTCGGGTGCGCGCCCCCGCTGTCGGCTCCCGGTACGATCGCGCCCATGAACCCACTGTCGGGCGTCTTAAGCGAAGCGTGGCAGATGTACAAGTCCCACGCCGCGCATCTGCTTCTCATCGCCTTCGTCATCTACCTGACCGCTGCGCTAATCGCCGCGGTCCTGGTGGCATTCGCTGGCATCTTCGGTGCGATCCTGGCCACGATCGTCCAGCTAATCGCGGCCTTCCTCCTGCAGGCCGCGCTGGTCAAGGCGGTTCAGGATGTGCGCGACGGCCGCGCCGACCTGTCCTTGGGCGACACTGTTTCGGCCGCCATGCCCTACCTCGGCCGTGTCGCGGGAGCGTCGGTCCTGGCCGGTATCGTGATCGGAGTCGGTTTCCTATTTCTGATCATCCCGGGCTTGTATCTGCTGACCATCTGGTCGCTGATCGTGCCCGCCATCGTGATCGGACAGTCCAGGGCGCTCGAATCCTTCGGGCGAAGCTACGAACTCGTCCGGGGTTTCTTCTGGCGTGTGTTCGGCACGTACGTCCTCGTTTTCCTGATCCTGATCGTCGTGAACATCGTGATCGGGCTGATCTTGATTTCCCTGCCGGTGGCGCTGAGAAATGGCATCAGCAACGTCGTGTCAGGAACGCTCGTCGCCCCGTTCCTCGCACTCGTGGTCACGCTCATTTACTACCGGCTCTTTGCGGCTCACCGCGGCGGTGCGTCGCCTGACGCAGGCCCTGGGATGGCCGGGTAGCCTCGTCAGGGTTCTCAAGCAGGCTCTTATGGCAGACTCTTAGCCCGCGCTCACGCCGCGGCGGGGGCGCAGAGCATGCGCGCGGAGGGCGGCGTGTGCGGCCGCTCTCCCAGCCGCGGTGAGTCGGCTGAGGGTAAGACTGTGCCGCTGTTCGAGGAGACCGAACAGGTGCATCCGGCGGTAGAGCTCGCCGAGAAGCCATCCGGTAGCTTCGGCGTCGATGGGCTGGCCGGTGTCCGGGCTGTGCCAGCCCTCCGCGGCCATGGCTTCGGCGACGGCAGTGGTGAGGCCGGCGTGGTCGGTGATGCGCCCGGCCAGCAGGAACAAGAGGGCGATCTCAGCCGCGGCACCCTCGGTACGATTGGAGGGAAGCACCGCTGGTGTGATGGCCGACCACAACTCGGGTGTGTCGGCGCCCGCGAGTCTTTTTCCTTCCGACGTCGCAAGCAAGCGCCGTCCCAGGCGGCGAACCGCACCGAGTTCACGTACGACGGTCCGCAGAGTCCACGCCTCGACAATGTCGGACTCGGAGCGCGGCCTCCCCGCCGCGGTCATCCAGCCGAACCGCTGGCATCCTTCGCCGACGACCGCACGTGCCAACGTGTAGTTCTGCGTCAGCGGAATGCCACCGTGGTCAGCTGCCTTGCAGATCAGCCAGGTGACGGGGGCCAGCAACCTGGGTGCTTGCCTGGGCACGGGCGCTGGCTCGGCCAGCTGATCGGCGATTGTCGCGGCGAGTCGGCCGCGCGGGCTGCCGTGCGATCGGGCCCAGTCCTCCAGGCGTTCGGCGTGGATACGCTCGAGGAAGCAGTCGCCATCCAGATCATTGCGTGGAGCGACAAGAAACCCGGCTGCGGCCTGCTGTGCCACCTGGCGCCAGCCGCGGCTTCCAGGGGTGAATTCCCCGGCCGCTATCGTCATCTCCAACCTGGCGGCCGTCGCGTAGTGCGCAGCGCTCTCCTCGCTGCCCATCACCTGCCCCCAAGTGAGCACCCCGGGGACGTCGGGAGGTCCCACCCCGGAAGCGGCATGCGCCGCCGACATGGCCTTCAGCCCGGCATCGCGGTCCTCGTTCCAGGCCGCGAGGACACTCGCTGTTGTTTGTGACGTGCAAACGTGCGCGTACCTCGGCATCTCTAGCAACTCGAACAGCGCGCCGAGGGCGTCAGCAAGCTGCATATGCTCGACCAGGCCGCAGTTCCACTTGTCGGGAAGCCGGTACCAGAGCCATTCGCCCAATCCGTACAGGGTGACGGTGTCAGGCCCAGCACCCCAGGTCAGCGAGGCAAACGCGGCTCGCGCCGCGTCTGCCTCACGTGGATTCCGGCGCGCGAGCTGGTCGAGCGCTGCGTCCACCATGTCGTCACCGGTCGTGTCTGCCATCGCCACCTCTCTGCCCACCGTAGCTGCCCTGACCCTGCGGGGGGCGTTATGCAGCGAGAAGCCCGGTCACGCGCTGCGACGCCCGTCGCGCGTCGCCGTCTGTCCATGATCCGCTGGCTCGGAGACTTTTCAGCAGTATGTGCTGAAAAGTCTCCGATACAGGGGATCAAGCTAGCCGCGTGCCTGCTCCAGCGGTTTCGTGGCTCGTTGGGGCGAGGGCACCGTAGGTTGGCCGGGCCCCGGGGGCGCTGCTGTCCGGGCAGACAACATGTCCTCACCCTCTGTGGGTGATTGAGAACAATTAGTGGCCACCGACCTGGTGACAGAGGCCTTTACGCCCGGGCAGGCGGCGGCCCGGCGGTGCGGCTGGCCCTGGTGGTGGCGCGGCGCGGCGTTTGCCCTGGACTCGAGCCTGAGATTTCCATTCGCGCAGGTAGTGCCGCGCTTGAAAGGGTTCTGCCGCGCTTTGCGACAGTTGCTTGCTCACTGACCGATGAGCCACATTGCGAGTTCGGAGACACGTGGTGCCATTGCGACCCACGATGCCGTCGTTTCACCCGTGCCGGGTGACGCCGCTACGGAGTCAGCCGGCAACTCTGGGTGCTCGGCAGGCCGCGCCAACGGCTCTGAGAGCCCAAGGCCAGCGGGTCACGAACTGATCGCGACCGGGAGCCCAGGGAAACGAAACGGGGAGATACGGGTGCCCGCTCGGCTCATGCGGCCTGTCTCACGTATCCCCCGCAGACAAAGGAGGCAATGGTCTCATGCGCATCAGGAAGGCTGTAGTGGCGGCGGTTGCTGCCACTGCGCTGCCGTTCGCGTCGCTGGCGCTCGGCGGGAGCGCCAGCGCCGCAACGCCCTCGTGTACGCCAAACTTCTTCAACAACTCCAACACATTCCTCGACTGTCTCACGCCGTTCAACCAGGAGTTCGGCCTGAACTATGTGTGGGACGTGTACCACGCGCAGGCGAAGCCGGGCACGCCCGTCATCCTGTTCCAGAACACCACGCACGACGGGGCCGAGGACTTCTCGTTCTACGCCGACGGCTCCGTGTGTGACTTCTACCAGGCCGGCCTCGTGTCGGCGGCAGTGGTCCTTCATTACGGTGGCGGCAACTACTGCTTCCAGAATGGTTCGGGCGGACCGAACGACTTCTTCGCGTTCGAGGCCGAGTACACGCCATACGGGCGCCCGTCCGGCCTGTGCGTCGGTGTGCCATGGACGGCGCGCAGGGGCACGCCTGTCCTGCTTGAGCCGTGCGGCGAGACATCGAAGACCGTGTGGATCCTTGACCAGGCGGACCCGCAGCCGCAGTGCTCGCCCAGCTTTAGCGGTCTCCCTGACGGGTACCTGGCGCTGATCAACGGCTCGGACAGGAACTTCTCTCACCCGTTCGTGCTGAACTACCCAGGCAACGGCGCGGCGCCTTGGGACCGGCCACGCCCGGTGCTCACGACCGACAACCTGGCCATCTACTCGAACGGCACCGTGTTCGACAACCAGATGTGGGGCCTCACCTACGCTGGACCGCAGCAGTCCTTCCCGCCGCCTTGCTTCCCGCTCTTCGGGCCGCTGAGCGCAGGGACGGCTTCGGGGCCAGCCACCGCGCGGTAACCACGTAACGCGCAGCACGCACCACCAAGCCGGGCCGGGGCATCTGCCCCGGCCCGGTCCATTTTCCCCTGCGGACCTCGTGCCACCATCGAATGATGCTGAGACCTGCCTATCCGATCAGCACCGCACGGCTCACGCTCCGGCCGTACACAGCTGACGACCTCGACGATCTCTACGACATCCAGTCACGGCCCGAGGTGACCCGCTACCTGCTCTTCGGCACTCGCGATCGCGACGAGGTCAGGGCATCCCTCGAGGAGAAGATCAAGGCGTCGGTGCTCGAGGACGAGGGAGGCAACCTGACCCTCGCCGTGGTGTTGCCGGGGAGCGGCACCGTGATCGGAGATGTCACGCTCTTCTGGACGAGCCGTAGGCACAGGCAGGGCGAGATCGGGTACGCCTTCCATCCGGACCACGCAGGGAAGGGCTATGCAACCGAGGCGGCCCAGGTCATGCTCCGGTTGGGGTTCGATGGGCTAGGGCTACACCGCATTGTCGGTCGCCTCGACGGCCGGAACACGGCTTCGGCGAGAGTCCTCGAGCGCCTCGGGATGCGCCGCGAAGCACACTTCGTGCAGAACGAGTTCATCAAGGGAGAGTGGACGGACGAGATCGTCTACGCCACGCTCCGGGGCGAGTGGCGGGAGCGCTGCCCGGGCGAGCAGGGCAGACCCACGGAACTCCCCGCCGACCAGCAGCGTCACCGAGCGTAAGCCGTTCGAGGTTATTATCCCGAACGGCTAGCGCTGACGTGTCGCCGTCCTGCTGCACACCGCCACCCGGCCGGGACCCTTCCATCGCGCATAAGCGACTCCGATACGCTACTCTCTGTAGTTGAAAAGCTACTGTCAGGGACACCGGGGCGGCCTTGCCCATCAACTCGGTCCAGAATCGGCACAGAAAGGGCTTGACCGCAACTCGGCCCAGAGAGGGACAGCATGAAGACGTTGCCCTTGGTTGGCGTGCTTATCGTGACGTCCACGGCGGCGGTGATCGGGTTTGGGCTGCTGCCCGCGTCCACGGCAGCTGGGGCGATCGTGAGCCGGTGTGGCCGCGATGCTGGTTCGGGGGCGTCGGCGTGCGCCAGCCGTATTAGCAAGTGTGACTTGGATTACGGGTCGGACATGCCCGCTTGCGCGCGCGCTCATCCCGTCGGCGCCGCGCAACGGGACCCGCGGTTCGCTGCTTCCAGCGGTACGGCTGGCGGCGCGGGGGGCGGCTCCGGCGGCACGGGAACCGCACCCAACAAGTGGCTGGTTGAGTACTGGTAGCGGAGACCGCTTAGCTCTCAAAACGACGGTGCCGGGCAGCCACGGGACGGCTCGGCCGCCCTCGTGGCCGGCGCAGTAGCGCCCGCCGAGCATGCCTGCCGTACCCGCTACCAAATTCGACGCATCAATAAAGCGCTTGTGAAACGCCCGAATTAGACGGCGAGTCGGCATCTTCCAAGTTGTCCACATATTCAATCGCGGTGTTGGCGGGGAGCCCCCATATTGGTTAAACTCCGTGGCCTGCGGTCAGCCAAAGACGCGCGGCAGTCGACGGGGATCGGGTCCGGTATATCGTAGCCGCGCACCCTCAGTAGGTTGAAAGGCTCGCCAGGAATCGATCCAAGGCGTGCCTTATGTCGGCAGGGTTCGGGAAGTCGGGGGCAAGAGATATGTCGCGGATAGTAATTGTCGGCTCCGGCGTGGTGGGTCGTGCGACGGGAAAGGGGTTTATCGCGCACGGCAACGAGGTGACCTTCGTTGACGTTGATGAGGAGATCATCAGTCAGCTCACCGACCAGGGCTACACGGCGATAGACCTAGCAGGAATGGACCTGACGGGCGCGGAGGCCGTATTTGTTTCCGTAGCCACGCCAACGGGTCCTTACGGGATCGACCTGAACTACCTGGAGCAGGCCTGTAAGTCACTGGGTGCGGCGCTCGGAGATTGTCAGAGCCAGCCAGTCATTGTATTTCGCTGCACCATGCCGCCGGGAACGACGCGCGATTTCCTGATCCCGCGCCTGGAAGAAGCGTCGGGAAAGAGAGCGGATGCCGATTTCGGCGTGTGTTACAATCCTGAATATCTCCGCGCCAACTGCGCAGAAATGGAATTTCTCCACCCTCGCGTCGTGACGATAGGGCGGGAACTGGGCAGCGTTGATTTCGCTCAGCGCGTGGCAGAGATCTACAGCTCGCTGGGCGCCCCCGTCTACTACTGTTCATACGAGGAGGCCGAGTTCCAGAAGTATGTGCACAACCTGTACAACGCCACCAAGATCTCTTTTTTCAACGAGATGCGCGCGGCCGCCGAGGCGCTTGGCGTGGACTCGCGAGCTGCGTTTCAGTGCACGGCGCTGAGCGCCCAGGGAATGTGGGATTCGCTCTACGGTACCCACGACCACGGCCCCTACGCAGGAGCATGCCTGCCGAAGGATGTCGCCGCGTGGCTGAAGTTCGCGGAAGGGCGTGGCCTTCCCGCTCGTGTGGTGAGTGCCGTGCGTGGGGTCAACCGAGCCTGCGGGGGACGCTGATGCGGGGCGTTTTCATCGGCGCCTGGCTGGTGCCGCTCATCGAACTGGTGATGCTGGCCGTGGGGCAGATCTGGTACCGGACCAGGTTCGACTGGGCGCCGTGGAAGTTCAGTCGGCTCATCATCCAGATAACCACGACGGGCCGCGAAGAGGTCCGAGTCAACCAGATCATCTCGGAAATCCGCGCTTTTCGCCTCTCGATGCCGTATGAGATCTGGGTGGTCAACGAACCTGGCCATGCCGACACGTACCCGCTCGCGGACCGGGTCCTGACAGTGCCGACCGCGTTCACCGCCCGGTCGAAATACAAAGCGCGGGCACTCGAATTTTCCCGGTTGGAACGGCAAGGATTGGGCATGCATGGACCCGATACCAAGATTCTTTTTGTGGACGACGATACCTCGGTGACGGCTCAGTACATTGAGCGTGCGTTTGGCGCGGACTACGACATATGTCAAGGGCTGACGACACCTCGTGTGCATTACGGTTCACTTCCACTCCAGCACTTCTGGTTGAGCCACTTCGACGACCTAAGAACGCGTGGCTGCCTGATCTACTGTGCGTTCTTCCAGGGCTTCGTTGGCAAACCACTCCACGTACACGGGGAGGGTCTGTGCATCACAGGTGCGACGGAAGAAAAAGTTACCTGGAACTATCCTGTGTTTGCGTCGGAGGATCTGACATTTGGGCAGAACGCGGCGCACCTTGGATGTAAATGGGGATTCTTTCACGAGTACGTTCTGCTGACGTCGCCGTGGCGATGGGAAGATTTCAAGAAACAGCGGAAGAGATGGCTCTGGGGAAATATTCACGCCATCACACATCGTGACGTTCTGCCCTTGGGGCAAGCGGTCATGATAGCCGGTAAGTATCTATTCGGATGTAGTCTCACTCTTATCTCGTTCGTTGCTGCTGTGCTGCGGCTGATGCACCTCTATGTTCCGCCAGCGCACGTCACCGCTGTTTTCTGGCTCTCACTTGCGACGTGGCTCTCTGTATTCGCCGTCAGCGGATGGATCAATAGCGCGGACGGCCCTGTCCGCGCCGGCCGCCACCGCAGCCCTTGCCATCGGCTGGCGCACCGGTTCTGGCAGGCCGCGGTGGCAGTTGTCGTCTGCCCGCTTACGTCGCTTATGTCCGTCTTCGTCTTCGCGCTCGCCCTGGTCGAGGGAAATCCTAAACGCTTCGAGGTGATACCCAAGACCGCACAGGCGGCGGTCTCGGCGTCGGGTACTAGGTAGCGAGGGATCTGCGTGTTTCTCGCCAAGGTTCGTATTGTTGGCATCCATTTGCTGATCCTCGGGGTCGTAGGCGTGTCGGCCACCGCCGCGTCCCTGTCGTTCGGCCGCATGCCGGAAAGGCCCAGAGCCCGGCATTTTCCGGTGCTGCCGGTCCGGATAAAGCAGGGCGGAATTGTCGGTCCGATATCGCTCGCTATGGCGGGAATGCCCGCAGATGCGGGTGTGCGGAGTCCCCGTCGGCGGTCCGCGGCCATTCACGCGATCGTCTTGTCGCCGGGCAAAGTAGTAGTGCGCGCGGGAGGCGAGATAGTGCGGGCGTTCACTGTGCCGCGGAGATCGCCGAGCCTGGCCGGACTCGTGCGTCTCATCGCGAACCATTCGTGGATCACGCAGCCTGAGCCGGGCGTCATCTATCTTCGGGCGGCGCTGATCGTGACCGCGGGCGCATCCCTGACTGTCGGCAGGCCAGTCACGCGCTTCGTGCTGGCCAACCGGCCCGGTGTCTTCTTGGGTGCCGATCACGCGGCCCTGCTGATCAAATCCGTGACGGTCGAGTCAACGACGCTGCGGTACGCGGGGTCGTACCGGCCGTTCATCCTGGCCGAACGCGGCTCTCACCTGCGGATTACGCGGGCCCGTCTCATCGGGCTGGGCTGGGACTGGAGTGACTCCTACGGTGTGGCCTGGAAGGACGGCGCGACAGGCGGCGCGACCAGATCGACCTTCAGCAACAACTACTTCGGCTTGTACATGGGCGGCGTCTCAGGGCTGGATTTCACGAACGATACCGTGACAAACAATTACTTCTACGGATTCGACCCACACACCTACAGCAGGAACCTCGCGATCAGGAAAAATACGGTAACTGGCAACGGCAGGCACGGTATCATCTTCTCGGGCCACGTGACGGATAGTATCGTGGCGGATAATACTGTCCGCGGAAATGCGGCCAATGGCATTATGATGGATGACGTGTCAACAGGTAACCTTATTCAGGGCAACATAGTTGCTGGGAACCATGGGGACGGGATTGTCTTGGCGTCTTCGCCCGATAACCGGATCGTGGGTAACGTCGTGCGTGGCAACAGGGAGGGCGTGCGCCTTACCCGGACAGGGCCCAGAAGAGTGCGCCTTGCCGGGAATGTGGTCACCGCCAACAGCCGCAATACCGAAGGCATCCTCAATGCCGGGGGAAACTCGATAGCGAGTGATACGCGGCTGGCATGGAATGGCGACTGCCTGGCAGTTATCTGGACGCTGGCGGGTGTCCTGGTGACTGTGGCACTGATGTCGCTCACATTTGGTCTGCGCGGCCGCGACACAAGATGAAGCGGCTGCTCGCGCTTTTCGCGTTCCCGCTAATCTCTTTCGCGCTTCTCGCCACCGGCTGTGGCGGGCCGGTACCCGGGGCGCCGAAGGCTCCTGAGCCCGAACTTGGCATCGACGTGCTGTGGTACAGGCATCCGGAAGACTCTCCCGGCACGATCGCGGCCAAGGCCGCGCGGATCGTGAGATACATCGATCACCTCGGGGCGAACGCGATCTCGATCTCGTTCCCGTTCTACATGGAAGACCAGCGGGCCAGCCGCGTGTTCTCCGGCAAGGCCACTCCTGCCCCTGCGGACATCGCGGTTCTCATCGACGAGGCGGCAGCGCAAGGACTGAGCGTCAACGTTCGGCCGCTGCTGAACCAGGACGCCATCGGCGGCTGGCGGGGGGCGATCCACCCTGCCAGCCGGAACGAATGGTTCGCAAGCTACGAGAGGTTCCTCGCTCCGTACCTGGCCATGGCCAGTGCCCACCGGGCGACGAGCTTCACGGTGGGAGCGGAGTTGTCGTCCCTGGCCCACGACTCGGCCTGGAATGCCGTTGACGGCTGGGCGCGGACCGTCTTTCACGGCTCGCTGAGCTTTTCCAACAATTGGGACGCGTTCGCAGCTGACCAGCTGGGTGGGGGGACCGTAGACCAGGAAGGCGTCGACGCCTACTTCCCTGTTCCGCTGGATGACGGTGCGAGCGTGCACGATCTGGTGACTGCCCTGAACGTCTGGCTGAGCAGACCGCGCTCGATCCATCTCGCCGACATCGTTGTGCAGGAGACGGGGATCGCCGCTCAACCTCGCTCATACGCCCATCCCCAGGCATGGACTGGCTCGGCCGACCGGGACCTCCGGCTGCAGTCGAGGTGGTACCAGGCCATGTGCACGGTCGTGCGCGAACACCATATGGCGGGCCTTTACTTCTGGGATATCGATTTCAACCAGAATGTGTCGCGGCCGGACCCGAAGATGGATCCGCCGCTATCGTTCATCGGCCGTGATGCGGCTACAGCGGTCCGGAGTTGCTTTGCCGCTCAGACGGAGCGTTGGTAGCAAGACACGGAAAGTATCGGCTCGGCGGCTAACCCGAAACGCTTCCAGGGCATTGATTTGCCCATATTTGAAATAGTGATGTATCTTCTTATGAAGCCTGACAGGCAGCTCAGGGGGGAGATGCTCCATGGCGCGTAAGCTGAGGGTGACATACGCCGACGACCTCGATGGAGACGAGTTCCAGTCCGACCACCCCACGTACCGGTTTGGGTACGAGGGCAAGGATTACGAGATCGATCTGAAACCCGCAAACGGCAAGAAGCTGGAACAGACGCTCGCGCCGTACATCGAGCATGGCCGCCGGGTGAAAGCCTCTGCTTCACGGGGTCGTGGCGCCCCAGCCAGGGACAGGGAACGCCCAGCACAGATCCGCCAGTGGGCCCGCAAACACGGCATCGAGGTGAGCGACAGAGGCCGCATTCCTGATAACGTCATCCAGCAGTATCAGGCAGGCCGCTAACCAAATTGTATAGCGGCCGGTTTGGGGCGTCTTGTTTGGCGTGCCTCCGCGGCACATACCGTATCGCCCGGATCCAATGCTGCCCCACCTCTGCCACGCTCTCCTTGACCGGGTGGCAACGGCCCTTATCGGAACGCGGCCGAATACCGGCCGGTGTCAACGCGCTGCAGGCGCACTGATGCGGCCCGCGGGCTCGCCGCAGCTGATGTGCGAAGAGATCATCCGTGAGCTTGGCGGCGGGGAACACGACATCACCCTTGTACTTGCACGGGTCAGGGCGCGCGGCGCGGGAGCCAGATCCGAAACGTCGTCTTCCCCGGACGGCTTGCGACGGACGCCTGGCCCTGATGGGCGGTGACCACTGCCGCGACAATCGCCAGCCCGAGACCAGTACTGCCGGCTTTGTGTGAGCGTGCGCTGTCGCCACGGGCGAAACGTTCCCAGACTGAATCCTGCAGCTCGGGCGGAATTCCGGGCCCGTCGTCGCTGACCGTGAGCTCCACGCCGCCGCTTTGGCCCGCGGGGCTGGCCGGGATGAGCCGCACCGTCACGGTTGTGCCGGGTGGTGTATGCACGCGTGCGTTTGTGAGCAGGTTGGCGAGCACCTGGTGCAGGCGGTACTGATCACCGGCTACGATCACCGGTTCGTCGGGAAGGTCCAGCAGCCACCGGTGCTGCGGCCCCGCGACGCGGGCGTCGTTCGTGGCGTCGATGGCAAGCCGGGTGAGATCGACCGCCTCGTGTGCCAGCGGCCTGCCAGCGTCGAGCCTGGCCAGCAACAGCAGGTCGTCGACGAGTCGGCTCATCCGCCCGGATTCGGAGTCGACCCGGCGGAGGGCATGGTGAAGGCCAGGATCCACCGGCCCGCTGGTGCGCAGGGCGAGCTCCGTATAGCCGCGGATGCCCGCCAGTGGGGTCCGCAGCTCATGGCTGGCGTCGGCGATGAACTGCCGCAGCCGCGCCTCGCTTGCCTGACGCTGGC
>WNFZ01000240.1_pt1 | contig 77125 bp, 88 predicted proteins | sample 5400081 | NCBI WGS metagenome assembly WNFZ01 (sample SAMN13153365, study PRJNA577476) | soil metagenome | isolation source: 80 cm soil or saprolite under grassland replicate 1 | place: USA:California | collected 2016-06-15
TTGGCGACGCGCACCAGTCCTCCAAGACGCCGACGGCCCGCTCCAGCTCGGTCGCTGCGAGCCTGTACGGGTACGCGTGCTCGACGAGCGGCACACGCCGGCCGGGAGGCGTGCCGTCTCGCGCCGCAAGAACGTAGGCGATCGGAAGCGAGTGGCAGACGACGAGCGCGCAGCGCTCGGCGCGAGCCAGGACGAGCGCGAAGCCGCGCACGTAGCGATCGACGATGGTCCTCCTGCTCTCGCCGCCGCCCGGGACTTCGTCACCCGATGCCGCCGCGCCCGCCCACGCGCGGTAGTCAGCGAGCGCGCCGCCTTCGAAGCGCCCGTAGCGCGGGTCGTTCAGTTCCGCGACGACGATTCGCGGCACGTCGCGTCCAGCGAGCGCGATGTCGGCGGTCTGGCGCGTGCGCTCGAACTCACTCGTCACGCACAGGTCGATCGAGTCGCCCGCGATGCGGCGGCCGAACTCCTGCGCCTCTTCTTCTCCCTCGCGCGTAAGCGGCCCCGTTACCGCGACGTCGCCGTTCACGAGCAAGCGCTCGCTGAAGATGCTCTCGCCGTGTCGCGCGAGGATCAGCGACTCCATTCGACGTGCTCCCGCGCGACCTCTTCGACCGACCTACACCCGAGCAGGCGCAGTCCCAGCTCCACCTCCTGGCGCAGCAACTGCAGGATGTGCCGCACGCCCTCCTCCCCGCGCGCCGCGAGCGCGTAGACGATCGGGCGGCCCACGAGCACCGCGCGCGCGCCGAGCGCCCGCGCGCGAAGCACGTCGACACCCCGGCGGACGCCGCTGTCGAGCAGCACCTCGGTGCGGCCGCCGATCTCCTCCACGACGCGAGGCAACGCATCGATCGACGCCGGAACCCCGTCGAGCTGACGCCCTCCGTGGTTCGAGACGACGACGGCCGCCGCCCCGTGCTCGACCGCGAGCCGGGCGTCCTCCGACGTCAGCACGCCCTTGAGCACGACGGGCAATCTGTGCCCCGCGAGCCATTCGAGATCTCGCCAGCTGACGCTGGGATCGATGTCATCGAAGATGTCACCTGCCACCTCGAACTCGTCGGGAATGTGGAAGCCGATCCGGACGGCACCTTCACGGCGGCCGAGGATCGGCGCGTCGACGGTGAGCACGAGTGCCCGGTAGCCGTGCTCGCACGCCTCGTCGATCAGCGCCTGCGTCACCGCGCGGTCACGGAACACGTAGACCTGAAACCACTGGGAAGCACCCGGAGCCGCGTTTGCGACTGCACCGGGACGGAGCGTCGCCGAGGTCGACAGGATCATGATCGACCCCTCCGCAGCCGCAGCGCGCGCCGTTGCGGCTTCTCCCTCGGGGTGCGCGAGCTTCTGCAGCGCCACGGGCGCGACGAGGATCGGCGCCGCCACCGGTGCCCCGAGCACGGTCGTGCTGGTGTCGACGCTCGCCACGTCGACCAGCACCCGCGGTTGGAGCTTCCAACGCTCGAGCGCCATCCGGTTCTCGCGCAAGGTTGTCTCGTCGCCCGCGCCGCCGCGGAAGTACTCCCACGCGTTCTCGTTCAGACACTCCCGCGCGAGAGTCTCGTAGTCATGCGCGTTCAACGGTTCGCTCACGCCCCTGACCGCCTTTGGCTCCCGCCCGGCGGAGCCGGGCTCCGCCAAAGGCTCGCGCCGCTGGCCGCGCTCTGTCGGACGCCCCGTGCTACTTGCACTGTGACGTCCTCCGCCGCTTGCCAGCGACGCGTCAGGAACGTGAGCGTTTCCATGTGAACAACTCTGTCAGCTCGTCGCGGTTGAGCTGCAGCTCGAGCGCCGCCCACACCGGCTCGAGCTGCGCCGGCCGCCTCGGGCCGACGACCACTGCACCGACGCGCGGGTTGCCGAGGATCCAGGCGAGCGCAAGCGTCGCGGGGTCACCGCGACGCGCCAGCTCCTCGAGCGAGTCGAAGACGTCGTCGCGCACGAAGTCGGCGTACGGGCCCGGCCGCAGCGTCATGCGCGAGCCCGCGGGGAACGTCGCGTCCCGTGTGTACTTGCCCGTCAGCCAGCCGCCGGCAAGCGGACTGAACGCCTGGAACTCGATGCCGTGTTCGGCGCACAGCGGCAGCACGTCCCGCTCCGCGTCGCGCACGAGCAGCGAGTACTCGTTCTGGACGACGGCGATCGGCGCCAGCGCAACGGCCTCGGCGAGGTACTCGGCGTCGACGTTGGACACGCCGATCGCGCCGATCGATCCTTCCCGCAACAACTCGGCGAACGTTGCGAGGCTCTCGGCGAGCGCCACCGCCGGGTCCGGCTCGTGGACGAGGTAGACGTCGATTCGTTCCACCCCGAGCCGCTCGCGGCTCTCGTCGACGATGCGACGGATCCGCGCCGGTGCCAGGCCCGAATCGTCCCCTTCGTGCACGGGATGGAACACCTTGCTCGCGAGGGCGAGCCCCCGCGGTCCGCGTTCGCGCAGCCACGCACCCACTATCTGCTCGCTTTGCCCGCCGCCGTAGGAGGACGCCGTGTCGAATCTGCGCACACCGCGTTCCCACGCCGCGTCCATGACGGCGAAAGCCTCTTCCCGTCCCTCGCCCTGGCCGACGAGCGACAGGTCCGAGCCGATGCCGCCGAAATTGCCGCAGCCGAGGATGACCCTTTCGCCGCTCATCAGAAGATCACGCTGCGGTAGGAAAGCACCTGCTGCATGCCGATCGCCTCGTAGACACGAATCGCGACCGCGTTCTCAGGCCGCACGAACAAGCAGACGCAGGCGGCGCGCGTCAGGAGTAGACGGCAGAGATCGCGCATCCCGCGCTGCGCGTACCCGCGCCCGCGCACCGACGGGTCGACCCAGACCTGCTGGATCTGCACCGTCGACGGCGTCCACGCGGAGGCTTCCGCTTTGAAGAGGATCGTGTCGCCCTCGAGCCAGAGCCACGAGCGACCCTCGTCGATCTGACTGCGCGTGCGCCTGCGGAAAGCTTCGGCATCGTGCACAAGCGGGTCCGTCCCGATCTCTTCCTGGTGGGCGGCCGCGCACGCCGGCAGCAGAGTCGCGAGGTCGCCCGAGCTCGCACGCCGTAGCCGGGTGTTTCCCGCCTCCGGCAACTCGCTCGTGGCATAGACCGGCTGCCCCGGACGGTCGTCGCGCGGGCGCGGTACGTGCTCGCGCATCGCGTCCCACAGCTCTCCGACGGCGGTCTCCTCCCCGATCATCATCCGCGCGTTGCCGTCCAGAGCATGCGCGCCGAACACGCCGCAGCCTTCGCCGGAGGGGATGACGTTCGCCCCCACGTGGCAGAGCGCGCTCAGCCGGCCGTCTCGGCGAACTGCGGCAAAGCGCCCGAGCCCTCGACGGGCGACGTCCTCGAGCAGCACGCGCTCGACCGGCTCTTCGGCGCAGAAAGCGACGATCTCGTCCAGATCCGGGACGGTCAGCACCGAGGCAATCGTGATGCAAAGGATAGGCTCGCGCGGTGCCGATCCACGTGCGTGCCGAGACCGGCGACTACGCCGATGCCTGCCTGCTACCGGGCGACCCACTCCGGGCGCAGTACGTCGCCGAGACGTACTTCGACGACCCCGTGCAGCGAAACCACGAGCGCGGCCTGCTCGGCTATACGGGCACCTGGGAAGGCAAGCCGATCTCGGTGCAGGCGACAGGCATGGGCTGCCCTTCGGCGGCGATCGTGATGGAAGAGCTCGTGCAGCTGGGCGTGAAGCGCTTCATCCGCATCGGGACGTGCGGTGGCCTCCAGTCGGATATGAAGCTCGGCGAGCTGATCGTCGCGCTGACCGCCGTCCCCGCCGATCGCACTGTCGAGACATACGTCGACCACGAGCCGCACTGCCCGACCGCGAGCTGGGAGCTCGTGCACGGCGCCGTGCACGCCGCCAAGGAAATCGGCCAGGAGATGCGCGTCGGGCCGATCGTGTCGAGCGACGTTTTCTACAACCCCGACGGTGGACAGTACGATCGGTGGTCGCGGCGCGGAGTGCTTGCCGTCGAGATGGAGGCGGCGGTCCTCTTCACGCTGGGCGCGCTTCGCAACGTGCACGCGGCGGCGCTGTTGACGGTGAGCGACGTCGTCGTCAAAGGCGAGTTCCAGCGGATCTCCGACGACGAGTTGCGCGCAGCCGTCGACCGAATGACGCGCGTGGCACTGGCGACAGCGACGGCTTCTCCTCATTAACACGGTCTTCCTGGTCAACCCGGCGTCGGACAACGGCGCGACCCGTCGGCGCTGGCCTCAGCTCGCGCACGCGGCAGCGACGCTGGGCCTCAAGGGAGACGCCCTGTTCTCCGAGGGCCCCGGCGATCTGACACAGCTCGCCCGGCACGCGGCCGACGGCGGCGCCGAGTTACTCGTGGTCGTCGGCGGCGACGGCTCCGTGAACGAGGTCGCGAACGGCATTGCTGAGAGCGACGTCGAGCTCGCCGTCATCCCGCGCGGAACCGGCTGGGACTTCGCGCGCTCACAGGGAATTCCGCGGCGGGTTCGCGACGCCGTCGAGGTCGCATTGACCGGGACGCCGCGCGAGATCGACCTCGGCCGCGTCCACTACCGCGCCTGGTCCGGAGCGGAGGAGCGGCGCCTGTTCGCCAATGTCGCGAGCGTCGGGATGAGCGGTGCGATCGCGCAGCGCGCGAACGAGACGACGAAGGCTCTGGGCGGGAAGGCCTCCTACCTGCTCGCCACGCTGGCGGTGTTCGCGCGCTGGCATGTGGGCGACGTTCGCGTCTCGGTCGACGACAACGTCCGCGGCGGCCGCATGCACGACGTGATCGTCGCGAACGGGCGATATCTCGCCGGCGGGATGAAGATCTGCCCCGAGGCGGAACCAGACGACGGCTTGTTCGACGTCCTCCTGATCGGGGACCTGACGAAACGCGATCTGCTGCTGACACTTCCGAAGACGTACCGCGGCACTCACCTGCCGCACCCGAAGGCGGAGGTGCTGCGCGGAGCGACCGTCACCGTCGACGCGCCGTCGCCGCTGCCACTCGAGCTGGACGGCGAGCAGCCCGGAACGACGCCTGTACGTTTCGAGCTCGTGCCACGCGCGCTGAAGATTCGGGTGCCGCGGGGCTAGAGGCCGCCGCGCGCAGAACCGGTCCGCGGCTCGCGCTCGGCAAAGGCTTCGATCGCCGTCTGCTTGTCGCGATCGGTCGCACGCCCAATCGCCCAATCGATTTTCTCCCAGCCGTCGGCCGGGCTGAGCCCGGGGAACAGCATCGCGCGCACCTGGTCGAGCTCGGCGGAGCGATGTGCCGAGGCGCCCATCTACGGCGCTGCGGTCGGCGGCGCCTTGCGCGAAGGCGAGCGCTTCGAGGACTCCTTCGACAGCGCGGCGACCTGCTTCTCGAGCTTCGCGATCCGCGCCTCGAGCGCCGAGATCCCCTGCACCCGCTTCGTCAGCTCGTCGAGCTGCTTCCGCGTCGACTTCGCAAACGCCGTCGCCCGGTCCATCCCGGGCGCCTCGCTCAGGCGATGCAGGGCGTCCTCGCCCGCGTCGGCGAGCCTCGTCAATAGATCCTTTTGCGGCTTCTCTGCCATCGCGGCCTACTTTAACCAGACGGTCGGCGGACGGTGAACGTGACCCGCTGCAACGGCGAGTGCGAGCGGCACTGTTCCGACGACGACCACCCGGGGCTTCACCGCCGGATGATCTCAACCGCCGGGGGGTTTTCACAACCTTTTAACTTGTGGCGGCCGCTGACGTCACTACTCTGAGATGGAGATGAAGGGGCCACACCGGCGTCATCGGCACACGGCGATCGTCAGGCACGCTCTGCGGCAGCGCGCGGGAATCCCGTACGAGGTGGAGCGGAAGGTCTGCTCGGCCTGCGAACGGGTCCTCGACGAGCGACCCGTGAAGCGCGCAGCCGCCTAGCTCTCGCGTTCCCGACGCGGCGCCGGCGTCATAGCTGTTCGACGAGAGCGCTCAGCACCTCCCCCGCCTTCGCGTCGATCTTCAGCGTCGCCCGCCCGTCGAACGCCGTCGGCCCGAGGTTGACGATCGCCACCTGGCCGCCCGCCGTCACCGTCTCCCACGGCAGGCCGGCGACCGGCTGCACCTCCAGCGTGGAGCCGACGACGAGCAGCAGGTTCGCCTCTCGCGCGAGTTGGAACGCGCGGTCGATCGCCTCCGCCTCCAGCAGCTCCCCGAACATGACGACGCCGGGCTTCACGACCTGCCCGCACGTGCAGCGCGGTACGGGTGTCTCTTCGAGCATCCGCAGCACTTCCTCCAGGCCGTAGCGCGCACCGCACCCGAGGCAGACACATTCGCGGATCGAGCCGTGCACCTCGATCACTTCGCGGCTGCCGGCGCGCTCGTGCAGCAGGTCGATGTTCTGCGTGATCAGGGCGGAGACGATCCCGCGGCGCTCGAGCTCCGCGAGCGCGAGGTGTGCATCGTTCGGCTGGGCTTCTGTCAGCGCCCGGTAGCGAAGCGCGTAGAAGCTCCAGACCTTCTCGGGATCGTTCTCGAACGCCTCGATCGTGGCGTACTCCATCGGGTCGTACTGCGCCCAGATCCCCGTGGGCGAGCGGAAGTCGGGGATGCCGCTCTCGGTGGAAACGCCCGCACCTGTAAGCACCACGCACGGCCGCGCCGAGCGCAACAACTCCCCAAGCGCATCCAGGTCAGCCAACACGGGCCAGCAGCTCCGCGAGCGGGAGGTCCTCGAGCGAGTCAACTATCAAGTCGGCTTGCGAGAAATCGAGCCCGGCCGTCACGTCGTTCGGGAAGGCGACGCAGAAGACTCCCGCCGCACGGGCGGCCGCGACGCCGTTCGGGGAGTCCTCGATCGCGATTGCCTCGTCTGCCGCGACGTCGAGACCATCGAGGGCCTCGAGGTAGAGAGCCGGGCTCGGCTTGCAGCGTTTCGTATCTCCGTCTGCACAGACCACGCTCGCCCACTCCGGCAATGCGAGTCGCCGAAGGTTGTTGTCGATCCACGACCGAGAGCTGCTCGACACGATCGCAACCTGCAAGCCGAGCCGTCCTGCGTCTTCGAGATACTCGCGAACGCCCGGGCGCAGGGGCTCGAGCTCGAGCAGCTCGAGCTCCCTCCGGTGGCGGGCCGCCCTGATGGCGTCACGGTCGCAGGGAGCCGTGAGCAGGGCGTCGAGCTCGTCGAGCTCGTCAGGGCCGGTGAGCGTGCCGATCCGAAGTGCGAAGCGATCGAGCGGAACCTCGACGCCGTGCGCATCGAAGATCTCCCGCCACGTCCGCAGGTCGATCGATTCCGTGTCGACGAGTGTCCCGTCGAAGTCGAAGAGAAGCGCTCTGATCACGCCACCATCGTAGAGTGAGCCCGTGGAGGGCTTCCGCTTCTCGACGGACGTGCGCGTGCGCTTTGCTGAAACCGACGCGCAGCGGATTGCACACAACGCGACCTATCTCGTGTGGTTCGAGGTTGCACGCGTCGCGTACCTCGACGAGTTCACCGCGGGCTATCGCGCGTTCCAGGACGCCGGCTACGAGGCGACCGTCGTCGAGGCACACGTTCGGTATCTGACACCGGCGGTCTTCGACGACGTCTTGCGCATCTGGACGCGCTGCGTCGATGTACGCGGCGCGCGCTTCCGCTACGACTACATACTCGCCCGCATCGGTGACGGCGTCCGAATCGCCGAGGGTTGGACCTCGCATGCGTGCGTAGATGCACACACTCTGCGGCCGACGCGACTGCCGCAGTGGATCGTGGACGCGATCGCCCGGGCGGAGTCATGACGTCAAGGCGAGCCGCCGCCGGAGGTCGGCTCCCCTGACGGAGGCGGCGGCGGTCAGGGGGCGCGAGGCTAGGGCTGAGTCGTAGCGCCGGGCGCCTGAACCGTTGTTGTTGCGGCGGTGGTGGTCGTCGGCGCGGTCGTCGTCGGCTTCGTCGTCGTCGTCGCGGTAGTGGTGGTCGTGGGCGGCTTCTTCTTCGGCGGCTTCTTCGTGCCGACGCGGACCAGGCGGTACTCGCCGCGGTAATGCGAAGACCAGTGGTCGTCGTAGAGAAGCTTCCCGTTCCGGCTGTACACCCTCCGCTCGACGCTGGTCGCGAGCGCGGGTGACCCTGCGTCGTCGACCAGCGTGTGGCCGACGAGCAGGGACGAGTCGGAAGTCGTCTTCACGGGCACCGGCCCGGCGAGGGTCAAGGGCGCCGTCTCGCTCACGACGCGCCGGTGCGGGCTCGTCCCATAGAGCGTGACCGTCAGCGACGATGATCCGACGAACGTCCGCAGCAGCAGCCAGTGATCGGTGTCGTTGACGAAGCGAAGATCGGTGTCGGGATAGTTGACGGTCGCGTCGCGTCCAGTCGGGTAGTGCGAGATGTACAGCGCATGGTTCGTCCGCGCGGTGATTTTCACCCCGGCTTCGTATGCCGCGTTGAACACGGTCGTGGATACCTGGCAGACACCGCCGCCGAGGCCGGTCTGCAGCTCGCCGTTGATGATCACAGGCGCCTCGAGGAAGCCCTTTGCCGCGTCGCGCACTCCCGTCGTCTTGTTGAACGAGAACTCATCGCCTGGAGGGATGAAATGTTTGTCGATCAGGTGCGCAACGAGCTGGACGTTGTGGATCCGGTTCGCGATGCCGCCGTAGATGGTCGTGTAGGTGCCGACAGCCTGCTTGATCCCCATCTTCTTCGCCTCAGCCGTCGTGAGCTTCGGCCGACTCTTGCCGACGACGAGACGCGCCGAACGATGCGTCGGTGACAGAGCGGCGCGGAGGATCGCCCGGGCAGTTGCGGGAACGTTGACGCTATGACCGTATTGACCAGGCCGCAGGCGGATGCCTCCGGCGACCGGCTCGAAATGCGCGTCGCGTGGTGGCTGCGCGTAGCTCTTGATCAGGCGCACGAAGAACGAGTCGGATTCCAACTGGCCGATGCGCAGCCCGGTGCGCCCGTCACGCGGTGGCTCGAGGAGGTGGGCGAGCCGGAACGGGCGAAGCTCGAACCGTGCCGCGTCGATCGTCAGCTGGACCGGCGCCGAAAGCACCGTGTGGACCTGAGCGACCGCCGGCTGGAGATCGGCCGCCGTGACGCGCGGCGGGTCGAGCTTTACAGGCAGCTCGACCTCGAGCGGACGCTGCAGTGACGCGAGTGCCTGCACAATCGCGCGCGCCGCGGCACCGCGGTCCAGCCTTGCTCCCGTCCGCGCGGGCAAGACCACGGGCGTCCGGCCGTCGAGGCGCATGGAGGCGTCTCGATAACGCCGGTTCGTGCCTTTCGCGATGCGGTCGAGCTCGAACTGCAGCGCCGCGTCGTACGCCTGCGCCGCAGGCGTGACGTCGGCGCCGAACAGGCGGACCCCGAGCCGGCGGAAGCCGCGCACGGGAGCGGGGCCTTCACCCTGGCGCAGGGCGGCCGAGACGGCGCCACGCCAGTTGACGTGAATGTCGAGCTCCTTGGCGGTCAGCTTCCAGGTCCGATCGCCTGCACGGAAGACGACGGGGCGCTGGAGCACCGCTTGCGAGCGCTTCTCGAGCGTCTTGCGGGCCTGCGCCGGGGTCATCCCGCCCACCGAGACGCCTGCAACGTGGACGCCTGCGGGCACGCGGGTCGGGGAGCCGGCGAAGGCTAGTCCGAGCAAACCCACGACGAGCGCGATGCCCGCAACTGCGACGATCGTACGTTGCCAGAGCAGCCGCCTCGCCGGCTTCCGCCTGCGCGCGCGCATGGATGGACCCCTCCTGCCCAAGCAAGTGAGTGTAGCCGCGGGGGCGGCGGCCGAAACGCGCGTTTAGCCGTCGCGGCTCAGCGCTTGCTCTGGCGGATCTTCGTGAGGACGAGAGCTGGGCCATGTTCATGACCGAGCCCGCGTCGGCCGCCTCGACCGTGATCGTGATCGTGGCCGTCTTTGCGAGCGGGGCGAAGTTGACGGTGCACGCGACGGTGCCGTTCTCGCCCGGCGGCGGCGTCGTGGGACAGGCGCCCCTCGTGAGGCCGACGCTGACGAAGCGGACCTGGGCCGGCAGCGTGTCGGTGACCGTGTAATCCGACGTGACGCCGCCCGCCTCGCCGCCCGGTATAGCCGAGGACGATCGAGTACTTGATGCGCTCCGGAGCGGTCGTTGCACTCAGCTGGATCGTCTGCGGCCCAGCACCCCGAGAAGTGCCCCGACCAGATGTCTTCGCCGCCGCAGTACGCGCACTCGTTGCCGACCCCCGTCCTCGATCGACTTCAGAGTAGCGTCGTTTCCGGCGACTGCCAAGCCGGATTCTCAGAATACGAAGAGCTCTATGCCTCCCGAGACGGTCAGGCCGATGCCCGTGATGTACGAGGCGAGGTCGGAGCAGAGGAAGGCGACGGCGTTCGCGATCTCCTGCGGCTCGCCGGCGCGCCGCATCGCGGTCCGTTTGACCATCCGCTCGTTCATCTCGGGGTTCCCCAGGCTGAAAGCCTCGGTCCCGATCACGCCGGGAACGATCGCGTTGCAGGTGATCCCGTGCCGGCCGCCCTCGAGCGCGAGCGTGCGCGTGAGTCCGAGGATCCCCGCCTTCGTCGTCGAGTAGGACGCCTGCCCGAAGCCGCCGAGCGTCCCGGCAACCGAGGCCATGTTCACGATCCGGCCCCACCCACGCTCCGTCATGTGCGGCCAGACCGCCTGCGCGCAGTTGAAGCCGCCTGTCAGGTTGACCCGGAGATCGCGCTCCCAGAGCTCGAGGTTCTGCTGGTGAAACTGCGCGACGTGGTCGAGCGTGCCCGCGTTGTTGACGAGGATGTCGACGGAGCCGAGCTCCTCGACGACCCGCCCGACGGTCGCATCGACCTGTGAGCGGTCGGTCACGTCACACTTGAGCGCGAGCGCCCGCCGGCCGAGCGCGCGGATCTCGTCGACCGTCGCCTCGGTGTAGACCATCCCCTGCGCGCGCGCCGCCTGCGCGAGCGCGCCGTACCGCTCGGCGTCCTCGCCTGAGTCCGACTCGACCTGGATGTCCGCGATCGCGACGTCGGCGCCCGCACGCGCAAGCGTCAGAGCGTCAGCGCGGCCTAGCCCGCGCGATCCTCCGGTGACGAGCGCAACTCGGCCGGTCAGGTCGATCCCGAGGGCCACGTTGCAACCCTCTCAGATGGACCCGCTCAGCTGCGCGGGAGGAAGATCTCTTTGGCAATCACCAGCCGCTGGATCTGCGAGGTGCCTTCGTAGATCTGGAACAGCTTGGCGTCGCGCATCAGCTTCTCCACGGGGTATTCCTTGATGTATCCATAACCGCCAAACACTTGTACCGCATCCGTGGTCACTTTCATCGCGGTGTCGGCGGCGAAGCGCTTCGCGAAGGACGAGTGGAGCGTCGCGCGCTTGCCCTGGTCGATCAGCCACGCCGCCTGCCAAGTGAGCAGGCGCGCCGCCTCGATTTCCGTCGCCATGTCCGCGATCAGGAAGTTCACGCCCTGGTGCATCGCGATCGGGACATCGAACGTCACGCGCTGCTTCGCGTAGTCGACGGCGAGCTCGTAGGCCGCCTGCGCGACCCCGACCGCGCCCGCGGCAGTGCCGGGTCGGGTGGAGTCGAGCGTCCGCATCGCGATCTTGAAGCCGTCGCCCTCCTCGCCCACCAGGTTGTCCGCCGGGACCACGACATCGGTCAGCGAGAACGCAGACGTGTCGGTCGCGCGCTGCCCCATCTTGTCGAGGTGCTTCTCGATCGTGACTCCCGGCGCATCCATCGGGACGATGAAGGCGGACAGGCCCCGATGCCCTTTGGTCGGATCCGTCTTCGCGAAGACGACCGTCCACGCGGCGTGCCCTGCGTTCGTGATGAAGGTCTTCGACCCGTTGATGACGTACTCGTCGCCGCGGCGCTCGGCAGTGGTCTTGATCCGCGCGACGTCAGAGCCGGCGTCGGGCTCGCTCAACCCGAAGGAACAGAGAATCGGCGCGTCCGTGAGCGGCGGGAGCCATTCGCGCTTCTGCTCGTCGCTCCCCGCGAGCGCCACCGGCGCCGACCCGAGCGTGTTCGCGACGATCGACACCGCGATCCCAGCACAGCCCCACGACAGCTCCTCGCCGATCAGCATTCCGGCGAAGCCCGGCAGCCCGAGCCCGCCGTACTCCTCCGGGATATGGACGTTCATCAGGCCGACGTCGTGTGCCTTGACGATCACCTCGGCGGGATGCGTCGCGTGCTCGTCGTACTCCGCGGCTTTCGGCCGGATCTCCTTCTCGGCGAACTCGCGCGCAAGCTCGCGCAGAGCACGCTGCTCGTCGCTCAGCGCGAAGGAGATGCCGCTCGCAGTTTCCTCGATGATCGCCATAAAGCCCTCTTGACTGACCAGTCAATCAATCATTCTAGCGGACGTTTCGGCGACCCACGTATCCTCGCGCGACGATGAGCGTCCGCAGCGCAGGCCCACGCGTCGGCGAGGACGCCGTCGAGTTCGAGCTCGCCGATCCGAAGCTTCGGGGTGTCGCCTTGCTGCACGAGCTGCGGGGCAGCCGTCGGGCCGAGTTCAGGCGCGAGGGACGGGCGTGGCGCCTGGTGTTCCCGCGACCCGAGGTCGACCGCTTCGAGTATCTGCTCGAGCTGACGTACCGCACCGGCCGCCGCGCGGCCGTGCCCGACCCGTCCAATCCCCTGCGTGCCGCGGGCCCGTTCGGCGAGAAGACGGTGATCGAGTTTCCCGGCTACGAGCCGCCGGAGTGGGTCGATGACGAGGACGTGGCGCAGGGATCACTACGGCCGCTGCCCCTCGAGAGCGTGCGGCTACGGACGACGGTGCCGGGACTCCTCTGGTCGGCCACAGACACGGACCCGCAGCGACCACTGCCGCTCCTCCTCGTCCACGACGGGCCTGAGTACGCCGACTACTCGTCGCTCGTGCGCCTGCTCGACCATCTCGTCGACTTCGGCGAGGTACCCGAGCTGCGCGCGGCGCTCTTGCCGCCGCCGGGGAACCGCAACGAGTCCTACTCCGCGTCGGCGCGGTACGCGAACGCGCTCGCCGCCGATTTGGTGCCGGCGGTGCTGGCGCAGGCGCCGACCGACCGGTCTCCCGTGCTCATGGGGGCCAGCCTCGGCGCGCTCGCCGCCCTGCACGCGCACTTTCGCAACCCAGGCCTGTTCGGCGGGCTGTTCATGCAGTCCGGCAGCTTCTTCCGGCGCCGCTTCGACAGTCACGAGCGAGGGTTCGACCGCTTCGCACGAATCACGCGCTTCGTCGGCGAGGTGCACGGGCGGCGCGGCTTTGCGCCGCGGTTGCCGACGACGGTCACCTGCGGCGTCGCCGAGGAGAACCTCGAGAACAACCGGGCGCTCGCCGAGGCCCTCGAGCGGCGCGACTGGGAAGTGCGAGCCGTCCGGCAGCGCGACGCGCACAACTGGACTGCGTGGCGTGACTCGCTCCATCCCCACCTCGCCGAACTGCTCCTGCGGGCGTGGACCTGAACCGCCGCGACGTCGAGGTCGGGCCGGCACGTCTGGTCGCGTACGGCCACTGGGGACGGCCGCTACTCGTGTTCCCATCCGAGCTCGGCAAGCGGTGGGACTGGGAGAACATGGGCATGATCGGTGCGCTCGAGCCGCTGATCGCCGGCGGTCGGGTCAAGGTCTACTGCGCCGACGGCGCCGACGAGTGGAGCTGGCGCGCGGACGACGTGCCGATCGAGGAGCGCGCCCGCCGTCACGGCGACTACGAGCGCTGGATCGAGGACGGCGTCGCCGCGTTCATCCAGGCGGACGGCGGCGGCGAGATCATCGTCACCGGCGCGAGCTTCGGCGCGTACCACGCGGCGAACTTCGCGCTCAAACGCGCAGATCTCTTCCCCCTCGCGATCTGCATGAGCGGTGTCTACGACGTCTCCGTGGTCGCGTGGGGCGAGCGCGGCAACTCGGTCTACTTCAACAACCCCGTGGACTACGTGCCGCACCTCCACGGCGACCACCTCGACTGGCTGCGCTCGCGGCTCTCGCTGCTCCTCGTGTGCGGCCAGGGGCAGTGGGAAGACACGACCGGCGCGCTCGAGTCGACGAAGCGGTTCGCGTCGCTGCTAGGCGAGAAGGGCATCCGTCACGAGCTCGACCTCTGGGGCCACGACGTGCCGCACGACTGGCCGTCGTGGCGCACGCAGATCGCTCATCATCTGCCGCGCTTTGTCTGACAGCCCGCATCTGATCGGCTTACTGCTCGGCACGGAAGAGGACTGGCCCGGTGCTTTCGAAGCGCTCGTTTCGAGACTCGGCCCCGTCGCCGGCAGGTCGCTGACGACCGAGCGGATCATGAACGAGCCGTTCGACCTGCGCGCGAAGCCGCCCTACTCGCTCGTGATCGACCGGCTCGCGTGGTGGTACGACCTGCCGCGCGAGTGGCTGAAGAAGATCAGCCTGATGGACGACGTCTACCTGCTCAACAATCCGTTCACGTTCCAGGCGATGGAGAAGCACTCCGCCTACGTGGCGATGATGCGACTTGGGCTGAAGGTCCCGGCGACGTGGATGGTGCCGCACAAGTCCCCGACGCCCATCCCCCGCTTCGAGTACATGGCGGCGAAGTTCGCCGATGTCGCGTCGAAGTACAACGCGTCGTTCGACCTGCGCGAGATCGGCGAGCAGGTCGGCTACCCGCTGTACATGAAGCCGTTTGACGGCGGCCAGTGGGTCGGCGTCACGCGCGTCGGCAGCGCCGAGGAGTTGCAGGCGCGCTACGACGAATCCGGCGAGCGGCTGATGCACTTGCAGGCCGCCGTCGACGAATTCGACGTGTTCGTGCGCTCGCTGACGATCGGGGCCGAGACGATGTCGCTGCATTTCGACCCGGAGGCGCCGATGCACGAGCGCTACTCGGTGCGCCACGAGTTCCTGACGCCGGACGTGGGACACGAGGTTGTGACGATCTCGCGACTCGTCAATGCGTTCTTTCGCTGGGAGTTCAATTCCTGCGAGACGTTGGTCAAGAACGGCGAGGTTCATCCGATCGATTACGCGAACGCGTCGCCGGACGTCGCGCTCACGTCACTGCACTACTACTTCCCGTGGGCGATCAAGACGCTCGTCAAGTGGTCCGCGTTCTGCATCGCGACCGACCGGCGGATGCGAATCAGCCAGAACACGCGCGACTACTTCGCCGTCGGCGACCGCGACGATCTCTCGTACGAGGAGAAGCTCGAGGAGTATCGGAAGCTCGCGGATGCGTTCTTGCAGGTTCCGGAGTACGAGGAGTTCTGCGCTGCCGAGCTCGCCAACCTCGACGCAATCGCCGTCGAGTATTTCGCGTCGCCGGAATTCGACCGGCTGCTCGTCGACACGGTGACGTCGACGTTCCCGGAGCACGAGCACGAGGCGATGGTCGGGCGCCACCGCGGGCTCATCGGCGCCTGGGTGTCAGATCAGGACGGCTAGCGAGGGCGCCAGCTGCGCCCGCCGTCGTGCGTGACGAGCACGATCGTGTGCTTTCGGCGGAAGACCGGGAGAACCGCCGTTCGACCGTCGATCGCCGCCAACGGGCCCGAGTCGACCGGCAAGGGTCGTCGCTCATGCCAGCTACGCCCGCCGTCGCTGGTCACGAAGAGCAAAGACCACCTCCGCCCGCCGACAGTGAGCCAGCAGACGCTGGGCTGCGGTGAGCTTAGGCTCAGCGGGTCGAATAGCCACGGCTGGCGGGGCAGAGGCACGAGCAGCGTGCGCTGCCAGTGCCGCCCGCCGTCGCCTGTCCGGAACGCCGCCGCGGTGTGCTCCGAAACCGCCGCCGTGATTCCCGCACCGCCGAAGAACCTCGGCGGGGCGAAACGGCCGTAGTCTCTGCCGAATCCACGAATACGCAGCCATTGCCGCCCGCCGTGGCGCGAGCGGTAGAGACCGTTGTAGCCGCCGAGCCAGCCCTCGCGGGCCGTCCTGAACCGAACACGCCCGTTGCCGGGAAGGCGCTCGAGGAGCAACCGCCAGGAGCGTCCGCCGTCAGTCGTGCGCCAGAGTCGCGCGAACCCGCCGGAAGCCTCTGCGTCGACGATCCATCCATGCCAAGCGTCGGCGAAGTCCAGGCCAAACTCCGAGCCTGCGCTGCACGAGTGGCCCCCGAAGCGTGCGGCGTGCCAGGTGCGCCCTCCGTCCGCCGTGCGCGCGACTTTGCCCTTTCCGGCGGCACAGTCCTCCGAGACGACCCAGCCGTGCCTCGCGTCGAAGAAGGTCGCGTCGTCGATCCAGCCGGTCACCGGCGGTGAGACGTCGCGCCATGAGCGGCCGTCGACGGTGAGCGCGACGCGCTGTCTCAGCGGCCCCGTGCTCGACAGCACGACCGCGGTCGGAGCGACCGCGACGGCCGCGGCGACGAAGAGCGGCGCGATCACGCCCGCGATTCTGGCACGCGACGGTAGGCTCAGCGCCATGGATTTCGAGCTGACGCCCGAGCAGCGCGATGTGCAGGACACAGTGCGCGCGTTCGTGGACGAGCGCGTCCTGCCCGTCGCGATCGAGAACGACATCGAGCACAAGCTCGACCTCGAGCTGATCGCGGGTATGGCGGAGCTCGGTCTGCTCGGGATCGTGATACCCGAGGAGTACGGTGGCGCCGGCCTCGACTTCGTAGCCGAAGCGCTGGCGTGCGAGGAGATCGAACGGGGCGAGGCTGCCTTCCGAACGCTGATCTCGGTGCACGTCGGCCTCAACTCGCTCGCGCTCCTGCGCTATGGCAGCGAAGAGCAGAAGCAGCGGTGGCTCGTGCCGCAGGCGAAAGGCGAGAAGCTCGCGTGCTTCGGGCTCACCGAGCCGGGAGCCGGCTCCGACGTTGCGTCGATGCGTACGTCGGCGCGACGCGAGGGCGACGTCTACGTCCTCAACGGCCAGAAGAACTGGATCTCGTATGCGACGGTCGCGGATCATGCACTCGTGTTCGCCAAGACAGATCCGGCGGCGAAGCACAAGGGCATCAGCGCCTTCGTCGTCGAGAAGGGAGTGGAGGGCTTCACGTCGCGCGAGACGGAGAACAAGCTCGGCGTCTGGGCCGGCTCGACGGGTGAGCTCTTCTTCGAGAACGTCGAGGTGCCGGCGGAGAACCTGATCGGCGAAGAGGGGCAAGGTTTCGAGATCGCGATGTTCGGCCTCGACCAGGGTCGCTTCACAGTGGCGGCAGGCGCGTGCGGCGTCGTGCGGGCATGCCTCGAGCGTTCGGTGGAGTACGCGAGGGAACGCGAGACGTTCGGGCAGCCGATCGGCCGCTACCAGTTCGTCCAGGACATGATCGCGAAGATGGTCCTCGGCTACGAGACGTCGAAGCTGCTCGTGATGCAGGCGGCGTGGATGAAGAACGAGGGGCGGCGGAACACGCGCGAGACGTCGCTCGCGAAGTGGCACGCGACGGAGTCGGCGTTCGAGGCGGCCCATCTGGCGATTCAGATCCACGGCTCGTACGGGTACAGCGCCGAGTACGGGATCGAGCGATATTTCCGCAACGCGCGCGCGCCGATCATCTACGAGGGCACGACGCAGATCCACAAGCTCCTGCAGGCCGAGCACGCGCTCGGCTACCGGCGGCTGAACGGACGCGACGGCGACGTGTCGCCGCTGTGCTCGTGGGCGCCGGCGCTGTCGCCGGTGCACGCGCGGGCCTGACTTCCTCGTCGCGCTAGTTTCGGTCCCGTGACGCGCCGCTTCTCCGTGGTGGGGATACCCGGCTCCGGCAAGACGACGGTCAGCCGCTCGCTTGCCGAACGGCTCGACCTGACGCACGTCGAGCTCGACGCGCTCTTCCACGGGCCGAACTGGAGCGAGCCGCCCCGGGAGGAATTCGAGCGGCGTGTCGCCGACGCGCTGGATGGACTCGAAGGCTGGGTCGTCGACGGCAACTACCGGTCGAGGATCGGCGCGCTCGTGCTCGAGCATGCCGACACGATCGTCTGGCTCGATCTGCCGCTGCACGTTTGCCTGCGCCGCATCTGGAGACGCACCTGGCGACGCATTCTCGCGCGCGAGGAGCTCTGGGAGTCGAGAAACCGCGAGACCATCCGCAATGCGTTCTTCGCGCGCGACTCGCTGTTCGTCTGGGCCGTCCAGTCACACCGCCGTCATCGCCACGACATGCCGGAATGGATCGAAGGTCATCCGCGCCTGAAGGTCGTGCGCCTCCGCTCCCGACGCGACGTCGACCGCTGGCTCGCGACCATCTAGCCCGTCATTCGCCTTCCCAGTAATCGAGCTTCGGCTCGTCGCGTACGAGGCCGATGTAGCCGTCCTCTTTAGTCCAGACACCGAGCTTCCGACTGTCGGGATAGACGACAACCGCAAGCGGCGACTTCGACGAGAAGATGACCACGCGTACCGACTCGTCAGTCGGGTTTGTCACCTTGTGCGCTCCGCTGGGCCCCTGGGGGAACACGGCGACGTCCCCGGGCTTCAGCTGCCGCTCGCCGGACGGCGTTCGAAGAGTCGGGCGGCCGGAGACGACGAGAAGCCACTCCTCCGCCCCGTGCTCGTAGTGATACGGCCACGTCGACTCGCCCGGCGGCAGCTCGTAGAGGCTGGCGCCGAGCAACTCCGCGCCGAGCGGCGCGCCGATTCGCGTGACGCGATGGCGGTATCCCTCGCGCTCTTGCTCGCTCTCCCACTCGTGCTTCCCGAACAGGTTGAGGACGTCCACGGCCGGATTCTCTATCGTCGGTGCGTGGCTCTGCTGGCTCTTGTGCTCAGCCTCCTGCTGCCGCAGCACGGCGCGCTCGTACCGTCACGAAGCCTCGGCGGCGTGAGCCTGGGCATGACGCAGGCGGACGTGCAACACGTTTGGGGAAAGACGTTCGGCCGGTGCAAAGACTGCGAGCGCGAGACCTGGTACTTCAACTACGAGAAGTTCCACCCGGAGGGAGCCGCGGTGCGCTTCCGCGGGGGCCGAGTCGACGCCGTGTGGACGCTCTGGAAACCGCCCGGCTGGCACGTCGGAAAGCTGCAGCTCGGTGCACCTTCGGCCGCCCTTGCCGCGCGGTTGGGCGCACTCGTGACGATCCCGTGCGGCTCCTACGAGGCTCGCATCCAGACGAGGCGCAGCGTGATGACCGTCTTCTACGTCTACGCGGATCAGCTGTGGGGCTTCGGGCTCAGCCGGCCCGGCGGCTCGCCGTGCCACTAGCCGAGGTCTCGACGCGCGACATGTGCCACACGAGCGGAATCACGGCGAGGATCGGCACGCCGAGGATCGGCCACAGCAACTGGTAGCCGTCGGTCGATTCGAAGTAGCGACCAAAGAGGTCCATCGCGCCCCCGGCTGCGATCGGACCGATGATCAGACCGAACCCCTTGGTGGTCGTCGCGAGACCGGAAACCGTCCCTCGATGTTCGGCCGGCGTGACCTTGAAAAGCAGTCCCCACGCGAGCGTCATGACGGCGCCGCCGGCGATCGTCACCGGAAACATCAGCGCGAGGTACCAGTCGTGCCAGGTCTGTGCGAGCCCGCCGAGCAGCAGCCCGCCGCCGTAGAGGAACGAGGAGAAGAAGATCACGCGCGCGAGCCCGACGCGGTCGCTGACCCAGCCGGCCCACACCGCGGCGACGATGTAGCCGCCCGCGACCGTCGCGAGCACGGCCGTGCTCGTCGCGACGGACTGCCCGAGCCCTTGCGTGATGTAGAGGACGACGAAGAAGCGCGCGCCTGCGAACGTCCCCTCCCAAGCCGAGTTGCAGACGAGGAAGCGCCGCACCTCGGGCTCGTTGCGCAGGATGCGCCAGCTGTGAGCGAGGTAGGCGCGGACGCCCTCGAACACGCGGTTCGTCGCACCGGGAGGCTCGCGAACGAAGAGGATCGCGGCGCCGCACGCAGCGGTGGCACCGACGGCGGTGATCAGAAACGGCGCCGGATGCCAGACGTCGAAGAGCAGCCCGCCGCCGATCAGGCCGGTTCCGATCGCGAGACCGCGCAGGAGGTGCTGCACTCCCTGGGCGCGGCCGTACTCCGACTGCGGCAGCAGATCTGGGTAGAGGCCGCGATACGGCGGCTCGTACACGTAGTAGGCAAAGAAGAATGCGAGCAGGATCAGCGTCATCAACCAGAGGCTCGGCATGAAGGCGACGAGCGCGAGGCAGAAGCCCATCGGCGCGAGGGCGACGAACATGAACGGGCGGCGCCGGCCCAGCGGCGTCTGGAACGTGTCGCTCCACGGGCCGATGACGAGCGGCAAGGTAAGCGCGAAGACGCCCTCGGAGCCGAGCACGACCGCGATCAGCGTGCGCGAGTCGGTGAACCTGCCGAGCAGTGGAGGTAGATATGCCGACGTCGTCGTGAGGGAGAACGCGAGCCCGAAAGCACCGAGGCCGAGCAGCCACGGCAGACCGAGTCGCCGCTGCGGCAGTGGGACGATCTTCGCCGGAACCGTGGACATCGGCTTCAACTTCTATAGGTTCACGCGGTCGTGCCGCCACTCACCGGCCTCCTCGTCGCCGATCTGACGCGCTACCTGCCCGGTGCGTACGCGGGGCGCGAGCTGCTGCGCTTCGGGGCGCGCGTCGTGCGCATCGAGCCGCCGGACGGCGATCCGATGCGCGCGACCGCGCCGGCCTGGGATGCCGCGCTGAACGCGGGCAAGGAATCCGTCGTCTGCGACCTCAAATCGGACGCAGGGGTCGCACTGGCGCGCGCGTTGCTTGCGCGGGCCGACGTCGTGCTCGAGGGGTTCCGGCCGGGCGTCGCGGCGCGGCTCGGCGTCGGGCCCGACGATGCTCGTCACGACGCCGTTTACTGCTCGATCACCGGCTTCGGCACGGAGGGGCGGCACGCGGCGCGTCCCGGCCACGACCTCAACTACCTCGGGTGGGCCGGCGCGCTCGCGGACACGGCGCCGGCGATGCCGCCGCTCCAGATCGCGGACCTTGCGGCGGGCGCGCTCGGTGCGGTGACGCAGATCCTCGCCGCGCTGCTCGAGGGCGGCGGCGCTCGGCTGACGGTCTCGATGACGCACGGCGCGCACGACCTCGTCGCGCATCGCGTCGGCGGCGAACCGGTGCCGAAGCTACTGACGGGCGGTGTTGCCTGCTATCGCATCTACGAGACGGCGGACGGACGGTTCCTGACGGTGGGCGCGCTCGAGCCGAAGTTCTGGAGACGGCTGTGTGAGCTCGTCGGCCTGCCGGAGCTCGCCGGACGCCAGTGGGAACCGAACGTGCCCGAGCTCGAGCAGACATTCGCGTCGCGTCCGCTCGCGGATTGGCTCGACCTGTTCGACGGCGAGGACGTGTCGGCCGGCCCCGTTGCAACGCTCGCTGAGGCGGCACGGGAGTTCGCGAGCGGCGACCAGCTCGGGCCGGCGCCTCGGATCGGGGAGCACACGGATGCCTGGCGGGCAGAGCTCGGGCATGCTGGCGGTTCGTAAGCAAATTGCACGCCGAGACGGCCGCGCCTCCGTTGCTGTGTACCGCCCTGTCTGGACGATCCTCGTCATCGCGGTGCTGGCGAGCGGCTGCGGCAGCCACCACTCGGTGCTCGACGAGGGCGTGCACGTCGGCTCGCGCGGCCGCCTCTACAGGATCGGGCCCACTCAAGCCGTCACCGCCGTACAACAGGCGCGAGCCGAGTGGGAACGCGAACTCGCGTCACGCGCACGCGCCCGGCCGCGTCAGACATTCGCCAACCTGCCCGTGGAGGTGCTGCGCGTCCGTCTCGCGGCGTTCGCCCGCCGGTACGACTTCGAGGTTACGTCGCTACGGCTGCGCCACCCGCGACAACTCGCGCCCGACGTCGTCGTCCGCACGAGCCACTACCTGGAACTGGCGCATGCGCTCCCGTCGATCCTGAAACGGCTCGATCCGAAGGTGCGAACGAACGATGACCGAACGGGCTGGCGCTACGAGGGATTCTTCTTGGAGGCGGACGACGAGCACGGCGTCCCGTTTGCCGCCGTCTTCAACTTCTGGCGTGGGTCAGGCGGAGGCGGCGGACAGTTCGCGCGCAGTGACCCGCTGTTTCCGTTCGCGCACCTCTAGAAGACAAGCGACGGGCGGAAGCGCGCCCGAGCGAAGTGCATCGTCATCGTCAGCACGATCACCCCGGCGCCCGCGAGCACGATCATCCCTTGCGCCGCGACCGCGAAGGCGGTCGCTTCCGACGCGTGCACCCCGCCCATGACGAGGAGCGCCGCCCCGGCCCCGGCTTGCGCGACGCCGCCCGCCGGTGCAATCGGCAGCGCGGCCGCCGACGCGGAAGCGCAGAGGAAGCCCATGGCGAGCGGGAACGACGTTCCCACCGCGAGCGCGTCCAGCAAGACGAAGACGGCGAGCACACGCAGCACCCAGGAAACGACGACGAGCATCCACGCGTTGGCTGCTTCTCGCGGCGGCGCCGCGTGCTCTGCGAGCCAACGAACGAACTTGAAGCGCTCGACCCGGCGGTGGCAGACGAGCCGCGGCAGGAAACAAACGAACGTCCCGGCGAGCACACCGGCAACGGCGACGACGATCAATCCGGCCTGAACCCAGCCGCTCGGCGCGGCGACTCCCGCGCTGACGGCCGCGAGCGGCGTCAAAGCTGCGTTGTCGATCAGGCCGAGCAGAAAGAGCGAAAGACAGATCGAGCCGATGCCCACCCGCTTGCCCGGGAACCTCCGCACGACGGAGATGCGGACAACCTCGTCCGCGCGGCCCGGCAGCGCGAGCCCCGTCACCGTCGCGGCGCCTCCCGCGGCAGCGAGGCCGAGCATGCCCGGCCGCTGGTCGTGCCGGAACAACCGGTGCCAGCCCCAGGCCTTGAAGCCGAAGGCGGCGAGGAACAGGCCGCCTGCCGCGAGCACGCCGAGCACCTTTGCGTGCCCGAGCGGCCAGCCGTTCGCGATGAAATGCCGCGTCGTCATGATCCCGACCACGATCGCGACCACGCCGGAGACGACGTTGAAGGCGATGCGGGCGCGCCGCGTGCCGAGGAGCCGCAGAAAGCTCATCCTCTCGTTCATCGGCCGCAGGCGCCGGGTTCTAAAGGTGAACCGAGCGATACCTCCTTGTATCACGGAACGAGAACGGCGGTATCACCCTTTTGGATCTTTTACTTCTCGTCGCCGCCCACGCCGAGTCGTCCGCCGAGATTGCCGAGAGCCTGCGTCAGCTCGCTCGGAATGATCCACATCTTGTTCGACTCGCCCTGTGCGATCTGCGGCAACATCTGCAGGTACTGGTAGGCCAGCAGTTTCGGGTCCGGATTGCCCTCGTGAATCGCCTTGAACACGGTGTCGATCGCCTGGGCCTGCCCTTCGGCCTGCAGGATCATCGACTGCCGCGCGCCCTCCGCCTTGAGGATCGCGCTCTGCTTCTCCCCCTCCGCCGTGAGGATCTGCGACTGCTTGACGCCCTCGGCGGTGAGGATCGCAGCGCGCTTGTCGCGATCGGCGCGCATCTGCTTCTCCATCGAGTCCTTGATCGACGCCGGCGGGTCGACCGCCTTCAGCTCGACGCGGTTGACGCGGATCCCCCACTTGCCCGTCGCCTCGTCAAGGACGCCCCGCAGCTGCGCATTGATCTTGTCCCGCGACGTGAGCGTCTCCTCGAGCTGCATGCCGCCGACCACGTTCCGCAGCGTCGTCACGGTGAGCTGCTCGACCCCCTGGATGTAGTTGGCGATCTCGTAGGTCGCGGCCTTAGGCTCGGTCACCTGGAAGTAGATGACCGTGTCGATGTTCACGACGAGGTTGTCCTCCGTGATGACCGGCTGCGGCGCGAACGAGACCACCTGCTCGCGCAGGTCGATCATGTCCCGGATGCGGTCGACGAACGGAACGACGATCGTCAGCCCGGGATTGAGCGTGCGTGAGTAGCGGCCGAGCCGTTCGACGACGCCCGCGCGCGCCTGCGGGACGATCCGGATCGTCCGTGCGAGCACGATGAGGACGAAGAAGGCGACGACGAGCAGAACGATCAGTGCGATCACGGTGTTCTCCTATTCGTAGACGAGCGCTGTAGCGCCCTCGATCTTTGCGACCTCGACGCGCGTACCGGGCTCGAGCACCTGGCCGTCCATGTAAGCGCGAGCGGACCATTCCTCCCCGCCGATGCGCACGCGACCACCGTTGGCGTCGACACGATTCAGCACGAGTGCCTGCGCGCCGACGAGCGCTGCGGTGCCGGTGCGCATCAGCACCGGCATCTGCAGGTGGGCGCGCGCGATCGGCCGCACGATCGCGAGTGTCGCGAGCGACCCGAGGATGAAGACGAGCACTTGCAGCCACGCTGCGCCGCCGAGGATGGCCACGATGCCTGCGGGCACGGCCGCCAGCGCCACGGGGCCGAGGAAGAAGAGCCCCGGCGTCGCCAGCTCACCGAGCGCGAGCAGGACGGCAACTATCGCCCAGATAACCCAACCCGCCATGACTCCATTATGCGCCCGCGCTTGCTGCTCAGCGAGCGGGATTGCCACAGCAGTCGAACGGCCGCTCTGCCGGGGCCTTCTACATCACAACGCCGAGTGCAGCGGGGAGCGCGCGCAGATCGGTCAGACGGTCGGGGTGATCGGGAAAGCGGCCGTCGCGATCGACGAGCCACGCCTCCATACCCACTGCACGTGCCCCCGCGACATCGTCGTCGGGATCATCGCCAACCATCGCCGCGCGCTCGGCGGTTACGTCAAGTCGTTCGAGCAGCGCGCGGAAGATCGTCTCGTGGGGCTTCGTCTTTCCGTGCACGCGCGATGTGAGGATGGCATCGACCTGGATGCCGTGGTGCGCCACGAACGCATCGAGGTCGCGGCCCGTATTCGAGAGCAGGGCGAGCTTCAAACCGCGAGCCCGCAGCTCGTCGAGCACGGGCAGCGCATCGTCGAACAGCTCGAAGTGCTCCGCACGCTCCCAGGCGCGTGTCATCTCGATTGCGCACCGATAGGTGTCGCCGACGCCGCCCATGCCCTGGATGATCCGCTCGGTGAAAAGGACCCATACCTCCTCGTCGTGTTCCAGCTCGGGATGCCGCTTCAGCGTCGCGATCGCTTCGCGACGAGCCTCGTCGTAACGCCCGGGATCGAGGTCGAGGTGGAATCGCTCGCCCAGCCGGCGGTAGCCCTCCGGCCCAAGATCGGGTCCCGGCTTGGCGAGCGTGAAATCGACATCGAACACGACGGCTTGGAGCTTCATCGCGCCTCGAGAAGCCACGTCGCCGTCTCGACATGCCGCGGGTGAAACGCGCTGTTGTACGTCCAGGCGACGGTCTGGGCGATCGTCCAGCCGCGTGCACGCTCGCGGTCGAGCCCGAGCTCCGACGTGACGCGGTCGAACCGATGCAGGACCGCGCGCTTGCTGTGCCCGAGCTCGAAGCTTCGCGCGATCGGCGCGACGGCGAACTCCCGCTCGCCGATCAGCGGCTTGGGATCGATTACGAGCCACGGCTCGCGCTGCGCCGCGAGCACGTTGTCGAAGTGCAGATCCTGATGCAGCAGCACTTGCTCCCCCTGCGTCGGCGACAGCGTCTCGATCGCGTCAAGTGCCGCGTCGAGCAGTGTGCGGTCACCGCGCCATTGCTCAGGTAGGTACGACGCCCACCACCCCGCCTCATCCGCGAGCGTGTGGAACGGAGGGCTCGCGGACTTCCACAGCCGCGGCAGAAGCGCGATCACCACATCGATGGCAGCGTCCGCGTCAAGGCGAGAGAGCGGCGTGCCGGGCTCGCAACGCTCGAGCAGCAGCACGTAGCCGGTTTCGTCACGAGCGAGTAATCGCACCGCGCCGTCGCCGTCCCACAGCTCGAGCGCGTCCGCCTCGTGCTCGCTTTCGCGGTCTGGATGAACGAGCTTCAGCACGGCCCGCGTACCGTCCGGCAGCTGGGCACGCGTCGAGTAGCCCGCCGCACCTTGGACATACGGCTTGCCGAGCTCGAGGGACCAGCGCTCGGCCGCCGCCTGCAGGTCGTCCATCAGTGGCACCGAGCCACGATAGCTTTGGCGCGTGGACATCGAATCGACTCCGCTGCAACGCGTGCGCGTCTTCGAGGCGTTCCGCCATCGCGATTTCCGGCTGCTGTGGTCGGGGCAAGTCGTCTCCCTGATCGGCGACGCCGCGTTCTTCACTGCACTCGGCTGGCGAGCATTCACCCTTGTTGGTTCGTCGCGGCTCGGCATCGTCTTCCTCGCTCAGGCGGTCGGGCTGCTGGCGACGTTGCTGATCGGCGGTGCGCTTGCAGATCGCATACCGCGCCGGACGATGATGATCGCGTCCGACCTCGCGCGCTTCGCTGTCGTCGCCGCGCTGGCCGCCGTGGACGCGACCGGTCACCTCACCTTCACGCTGCTCATCGTGCTGACACTGCTCAACGGCCTCGGCGACGGCTTCTTCTTTCCCGCAGTCGGCGGCATCGTTCCGCTCGTCGTCGAGCAAGGGAGGCTGCCGTCTGCGAACAGCTTGATAGGCGTTGCGCGCTGGGGCTCGTTCGTCGTCGGGCCTGCGATTGCGGCGGGCCTCTACTCCGCAACGGGGTCGTCGGTCGTCTTCGCAATCGATGCTGCGTCGTTTCTCGTCTCGGCGGCGCTGCTCTGGCGACTACGGGCGCGCGCCGTGCAACCGGAGACCAGGGAGGGAACGTTCAAGGAGATCGCGAGCGGCGTACGCTACGTCGCGAAGATCCCGTGGCTCTGGGTCACGATCACGCTCTTCGCGGTGATCTTGATGCTGCAGCTCGCGCCGCAACAGGTGTTGATGCCGGCGCTCGTCCACGAGCACTTCGACCGCGGCGTCGGCGCCTACGGATTCCTCGTCACCGTCTTCGGCATCGGGACGGTCAGCGGCACGCTCGCGTTCGGCCAGCTGCAGCCGCGCCGCCGGCGCGGCTTGGTCAACTACTCGTTCTGGCTCGTCAACAGCCTCGCCATCGCGGCGCTCGCACTCTCTCCCTGGTACCAGCTCGCGGCTCTCTTCGCCCTCGTGCGCGGATTCTGCGTCGGCTTCGGCGTCGCGATGTGGGAGACGATGCTCCAGGAGCTCGTCCCGGACCATCTACTCTCCCGCGTCGTCAGCCTCGACTTCTTCGGCTCGTTCGGCCTGATGCCGGTCGGCCTCGCCTTCGCCGCGGCGATCGCGGGCCTGGCATCGCCCGGAACGATCATCGCGTCGGGTGCGCTGATCTCCGCGGGGATGATCGCCCTGACGATGACCCGCTCCTGGTTACGCGCCGTGGAGTGAGCCGCCCTCTCTGAGTCGGTCGCTATCCTGTGAGCCGCTCGGGGTGTGGCGCAGCCTGGTAGCGCGCTCCGTTCGGGTCGGAGAGGTCCCCAGTTCAAATCTGGGCACCCCGATGAGCATGGAGAAGCGCGGACGCCGACGGTTTCCGCGCTTTTTCGTTTCAGACGTGTGACGTTTCTCCCGCTACGTTGTCGCTCTCGACAACTAAGGGAGGCAGCGTGAACGTCGTCGTGTTGATCGGCAACCTCGCCAGCGACATCGAGTTGAAGGATGTGGCGCCGGACAAGAAAGTTGCAGGCTTCCTACTCGCCGTCGACCGGCCGAACAAGGACGCCGCCGCGGACTTCGTCCACATCGCAACGTGGAACCGGCAGGCCGAAGTCTGCGACGAGTACCTGTCGAAAGGCTCACGCATCGCCGTCGACGGCCGGCTCCGCAGCCGTTCGTGGGAGGACGAAGACGGCAAGCGCCGGACGGCGATCGAAGTCGTCGCGAACCGCATCGACTTCCTCGACAGCCGGCCTCGCGAGGAGTCGCCGTTCGAAGCCGTAGCATCGTAGGATCGCGGCGTGCAGGCACTCGCGGCGCAGCTAGCGGACGAGTTCGCGGTCGGCTCGGAGTTCCTCGATCTCCCCAATCCGCTGTAGGAACTCGGAGATCGCATCGACGACGGCTTGCGGGCGCTCGCCGACCAGCAGGTGCCCGCAGTCCGCGATCACCCGCAGCGGTGCGCCCAGGCGCCTCGCGTACTCGAAGCCGTCGCGCAGCGGCACCTGAGCGTCGCGCGCTCCGTGCACCACGAGAGCCGGGCAACGTACGCGCTCCAAGTCGATCCGCGGATCGGTACGGACGAGCGCATCGCCCGCCGCCCGCACATCGGTGTGCAAGCCGGAGCCGGCGAGGAAGCCTTCGGCCCCCACGGGGTCGAGCGCGTCGGCATCCGCAACGCCGACGAACCCGAACGCGAGGCGCTTGAGCAGGCGTCGCCGGGCAAAGGCGCGTCGTCGCCGCGAGAGTCGCTTCCCGGGCTGGATCACAGACACCAGCGTCAGCGCCCGCTGGCTTCGCCGGGTGCCTGATCCGATTCCCGCACAACCCGCGAGCACGAGGCCGCGTACGGCCTCCGGATGCCGGCCGGCGACCCGCAACGCGACAACGGCTCCCAGCGAATGACCGACGACCACCGTCGGCACGTCGAGCAGAGAGGCGACGCGGTCGGCGTACGGATCAAGCGTCTCGACCGGCCCGGGCAGAGCCGACGACCCGCCGTGCCCCGGGAGCTCGGGAACCAGGACTCGGAACCGGGTCGCAAGCTCGGGGCCGACGAGGCTCCAGTTGGAGGCGGCGCCGCCAAAGCCATGGATGAGCATGACGCTGGGCCCGCTCCCCGCCTGGAACAAGCGCATTCGCACCCCGCGCACCTCGGCGTAGTGCGGAGCGAATCCGGGTAGAAAGGGGTTGCCCGGCGTCATCGGCGCCGATTATGCTTACGGGTAGATGAGCTTTTGGAGGTCTGCGGGACATTGAATTCCCGCCACGACAATGGAAGGAGCCACTAGCCCGCTCGGCGGTATGCCGGACGGGCTTGTTCTTTGTTTGAGGTCAAACCGCACCGAGGAGGTCGGCATGGCGAACCATCTGACGCCTGACGAGTTGTCGAAGGAGCTTGGAATCGAACGCCAGGAAGTCATCCGCGTCTGCGTGGAGGAGGGTGTTCCGATTTACCAAGGCAAGATCGACAAGACACTCTTCCAGGCGCAGCTGGCCGCGATCGGCTCACTACCGCCGAAACATTAGTCGTTTCGCGCGAAGTGCTTCGCACTTCGCGCGAGGAAGACCGGGCATGCGCGCTTTGCGTGCGTGCCCTTTTTCTTTTTTGAGGGGTTGATGATTTGGTCCACGGCGGGCGTCGGCGCGGCAAAGCCGCGCCTTGGGCGAAACCGGATTCGACGATTAACCTTCCGCGGGCAGCGTGGCTTTGCCATGCTGCACACAACGCGACTGCGAAGACGCGCCCCAAGAGCGCGCGTCAGCGCTTGCGAGAGGCGGCCGCGGTCTTCCGCGGCCGCGCTGCTTTCGCAGGCGCTTTCTTCGTCTTCTTCGAAGCTTGCGCAACCGAGGCGCGCAAAGCGTCCATCAGGTCGATGACCGGCTCCTCGGGGACCGGCTCAGGCTTCGAGATCTCCTCGCCGGAAAGCTTCGCCTCGAGCAGGGCGCGCAGGTCACGGCGGTAGACGCTCTCCAACTGCGTCGCATCGAACTCCGCGACAAGGCTGTCGATCACCTGGCGGGCGAGATCGAGCTCCGCGTCCTTGACCTGAGTCTCGGCGACCGCTTCCTCGATCTCGGCCTGCGAGCGGACGTCCTCAGCCAGGAAGAGCGTCTCGAGCGCGAGCGCATCGCCGCGAGGCCGGATGAGACAGAAGGTCTCATTGCCGCGCAGGACGAAGCGGCCGACCGCTGCCATGCCCGTGTCCTTCAACGCCTCGAGCAGCAACACGTAAGGCCGCCGCTGTGCGGCTGTGTTCGACGGAGACAGGTAATACGTCCGATCGAAGTAGACCGGGTCGACCTGGTCGAGCGGAACGAAGCGCGTGATTTCGATCGCGCGCGAGTCGTCTGCCAGCTGGATCGCCTCGAGGTCGGCGTCCTCGACGACGACGAACTCGCCCTTCGCGACTTCCCAGCCCTTCACGATCTCGTCAGGCCCGACTTCGCGGTCGTGCACCGGGCACCAGCGCTTCTGGCGGATCGGCGTCCCGCACTCGCGGTGGAGCTGACGGAAGGAGACGTCGGACGCCCGCGCCTTCGGCGACGTGGCGAGGGCCAGCCCGATCGGGATGTTGACCAGGCCGAAGCTGAGTGAGCCGTTCCAGATCGTCCGCATCTGTACCTCGATTGTAGAGGGACCGCGCTCTTTCGCCTTGCGGGGCATGGTTCCTGCACTACGCTTCACCCAATGGCGCAGGCGATGAGCGTCGAGCCGGAGAGCGGCGTCCTGCAGCGAAGAACGATCGCGCGCCTGTGGCTGGACGCGGTCGCCGCAAACCGGCGTTCGCCGGCCTACCTCGTCGAGCGTGACGGGAACTGGGAAGAGGTCTCGTGGGATGAAGCGGCTCGTGCCGTCGACGAGCTCGCCCACGGCCTGCTCTCCCTCGGCGTCCGCAAGGGCGACGCGTTCGCGATCCTCGCCCAGACGACGCTCGAGTGGACGCTTTTCGACTTCGCGCTCGGCCTCGTCGGCGCGATCGGCGCTCCGGTTTACGCGAACAGCTCCGACAAGGACGCCCAATACGTCGTGGCGCACTCGGAGGCTGTCGGCGCGCTATGCCAGGACGAGGAGCAACGTCGAAAGATCGAGCCGCTCGGCCTCGCGCACGTCCTGACCTTCGCGGACTTCGCAGACCTGCGCGAGCGCGGACGCGCGCACGCGCTCGAGCATCCGAACGCCGTGGCCGAAGCAACCGCCGAGATCGAAGAAGACGACGTCTTCACGTACATCTACACGTCCGGTACGACGGGTCCGCCGAAGGCATGCATGATCCGTCACCGCAACTACTACGAGATGGTCGCGGTCGTCGACCGGCTCGACCAGTTCACGCTCGAGGGCGATCTGCTGCTCCTCTACCTCCCGCTCGCGCACAACTTCGGACGGTTGATGCATCTCGCCGGCCCGTATGTCGGTTACACGGTCGCGTTCCTGCCGGACCCGCTGCGCACGGCGGATGCGCTCCTCGAGGTTCGACCCACCGTGCTTCCGAGTGTGCCGCGCGTGTACGAGAAGGTGCACGGAGCGGTGCTCGCGAAGTTCGACGAGGAGACCGGCGCGAAGCGAAGGATCGTCGATTGGGCGTTGCGCGTCGGCTACCGCGTGAGCGCGTTGCGTCAGCGCGGCCAAGCGATCCCCCGCTCTCTCGAGTTGCAGCGACGCTTCGCCGACAAGGTCGTGTACTCGAAGGTGACGCAACGGCTCGGCGGCCGGCTCCGTCTCGCGATCTCCGGCGGCGCACCGCTGTCGCGTGACATCGCCGAGTTCTTCGATGCGTTGGGGATCACGATCCTCGAGGGCTATGGGCTGACGGAATGCACGTCGGCCGCAACGGTCAACCAACTTCGCAGCTATCACCTCGGCACGGTGGGACAAGCCCTGCCGGGAACCGAGCTGCGCCTTGCCGAGGACGGCGAGCTTCTCATTCGGAGCCCGACGGTCTTCGCCGGGTACTACAAAGACGAGGCAGCCACACGCGAAGTGGTCGACGAGGAGGGTTGGCTCAGCTCGGGCGACATCGCGGAGATCGACGACGACGGCTTCGTGACGATCACCGACCGGAAGAAGGACATCCTCGTCACCGCCGGTGGGAAGAACGTCGCGCCGGCGAACATCGAGAACGACTTGAAGGCGCACCGGGAGATCTCGCAGGCAATCGTGATCGGAGATCGGCGTCCATTCGTGGCGGCACTCGTGACGCTCGACCCCGATACAACCGCTGCGCTGAGCGACGAGCGGAAGCGTGAGCGCGTGCAGGAGATCGTGGACGAAGCGAATCGGGAGCGTTCGCGCTTCGAGCAAATCAAGCGCTTCGTCATCCTCGAACGCGATTTTTCGATGGACGAGGACGAGGTCACGCCGACCCTGAAGCTCAAGCGGCAGGTCGTGCTCGAGCATTTCGCTCCGGAGATCGACTCGCTCTACGCGTAGTGCTCGCTCGCGTCGCGACCGCGCGGCGACGGCTGCCGGCGAACGTGCGCGCGTTGTCGTGGGTGTCGTTCGCGAACGACTTCGCGAGCGAGCTCGTGTACCCCGTGGTGCCGCTCTTCCTGACCGTCACGCTCGGAGCGCCGGCCACGGTGCTCGGCGTCGTCGAAGGGATTGCGGAGGGCACCGCGGTCGGCCTGCGCGGCGCGGCCGGCTGGCTGTCCGACCGCGCGGGCGGCGCGCGCAAGCCGTGGATCGCCGCCGGCTATGGAATCTCGGCAGTGTCGAGGATCGCCCTTGCCGTGGCGTGGGCGTGGGGAATCGTGCTCGTCGGCCGGGTCGCCGACCGGCTCGGCAAAGCAGCGCGAACGGCGCCGCGCGACGCACTGATTCGCGATTCGACGCCTGCCGAGCTGCGCGGCGCCGCCTTCGGCTACCACCGCGCGTTCGATACCGCGGGCGCCGTCGCGGGCCCGCTGCTCGCAGTCGCCCTGCTGGCCGCGGGCGTATCGCTACGGACGGTGCTGGTGGTCGCGGTCGCTCCGGGTTTCCTGACGTTGGTGCTCCTGCGCTCGGTGAGAGAGGCCGCGGCCAGCGCAGAAAGCGTGCCCGGCATGGAACGAGCCGAACGACTGCCGCCGCCGTTTTGGGGTGCGCTCATCGTCTGGACGATCTTCTCGCTCGGCAATTCGAGCGACGCGTTTCTCATTCTGCGCGCACACGATCTCGGCCTGTCGACGACGCTCGTGGTCCTCGCTTACGCGGGTTACAACGTCATCTACTCGAGCCTCTCGTGGCCGCTCGGCGCCCTCTCCGACCGTGTCCCGCGGACGTCGATCCTCGCTGTGGGCCTCGTCGTATTCTCGTGCGTGTACGCCGGTTTCGCGCTCGCCCCGGGGAAATGGGCCGTCTGGCCCCTCTTCGCGGTCTACGGCGCGTACATTGCGGCTACGGACGGCATCGCGAGAGCCTGGGTCGGGGATTACGCGCCCGCGCAAGCCGGAGGCACCGCATACGGCCTCTTCTCCGCGGCGAGCGGCGGCGCGCTCCTCGTCGCCAGCGTCGTCGCGGGCGTGCTCTGGTCGCACGTCGATCCGAGCGCACCGTTCTGGCTCGGCGTCGGTTCAGCTACGGCCGGGCTGATAGCGCTGCTCACGTTCCAACGGAACAAGCCGGCCGACCACACGCGCGTGGGCTAGACCGCTCGCCTCCGCCGGCGGTGCGGCTCTGCCGCACCGCTCACACACCGACTCCGAAGCAGAGTTCCCTTCAACCGCCAACCAATGCGAGCGCGAAGCGCGAGCCCCGAGCGGAAAGCGAAGCGGCGAGGGACTACAAAATCCGCCGGGCGCCGACGTAAGTCGACGAGTACCAGCCGGACATCGCAGAGATCTTCACGACGTCGCCGGTGTGCGGCGAGTGGATGAAGTTGCCCCCGCCAATGTAGATACCCATGTGACCAAGCCCTGAGAAGAAGACGAGATCGCCCGCCTGGAGGTCGCTATACGAGACCGGAACGCCGGCGTTCCACATCGCGTACGTCGAATGCGGCAGCGAGACGCCCACCTGGGCGTAGACGTACATCACGAATCCCGAGCAGTCGAACCCGCCGGGAGAGGCTCCGCCCCACACGTACGGCGTGCCGAGGTACTGCATGGCGATTCCGACCACTCCCCCGTACTGCGACGGCGGCGCGGCCGCCGGCGCCACCGTCTCGGTCGGCGTCACGCCGACGCCGCCGCTGAACGCCGTCACTTCTGGAGGCGCCAGAGCCGCCTGAGCCGCCTGAGCCTGCTGTGCGCGTACCTGCCGCGCGAGTTCGGCCTGACGCTCACGTTCGACTGCACGCAGGTGCTCGATCTCGGCGCGGACCGAGCTCAGGAGCCGGTTGCGTTCGGCGAGCTTCGCCTGAATCGACGTCTTCTCCGCAACTCGTTGTGCGACGACGCGCTTTTGCTCCGACTGTGCGTTGTGCAGCCTCGCCTCCTGGCGCGCGACGGTCCTGCGGAAGACCGTGACGTCGCCGACGACAGACGTGCGCTGGTCGTTCACGCGATTTACGGCGTCGACGCGGTTGAGAAAGTCGTCGAGACTGGAAGCTCCGAGCAGCACTTCGAGCGTGGAGTTCGAGTCGCTCGACGTGTACACGCTGAGCGCCTGCCGGGCGAGTGCGATCTGCGCTTGCTTGAAGTTCGTCCGTGCGACGCCGAGCTCGAATCGCGAACGCTTCAAGTCAAGACCGATGCGGTCGAGCTTTACGTTCGCGAGGTTCCAGCGTTCGACCGCCGCAGAAAGCTCCGTCTCGATGGAGCCGATCTGCGCGATGATGCTGCGCGCCTCTGCTTCTTTCGAAGTAACCGGTCCCGGCTCTGCGGTTGCCGCCGAGGCGACGGCGAAGGCCAATGCAACTACGCAGACAACTGCCGGTATGTGGCGGATTCTCGACCTGATAGCGGGATCCCCGTCAGGGGGCAGAAATCACGCGCTCCCGAGGACCAGGGGAACGTCACAAGGTACGGGAGGGTAACAGCCTTCTCGGACAACTGCAACCTGAGAACAAGCCAAAAAGTGCTCAAAGTTGCTTGCTTACAACCATCACAAACACGCCGTTTTAAGCAGGCCTGTGGTACGGTCTCGCGCTCGTGCGGCGGTTCGTCAGACTCCACGCCCGCCTGCTCGTGGTCGGCCTATGCTCCGCAATCTGCGGCGTCGCCGCGGCGGGCGGCGCAGAAACGCCAAAAACCCGCGTCAGCGCGCTGCGCACGGCCAACGCAACGCTCGCTCAACGCATGCAGAGCGCGACACTCGAGCTCTACGCGCTCGACGCAAAGCTGAAGCGCGTCCAAGCACGTCTGACGTCTCTCGGCGCGCAACGGGCGGAGATCGCGCGAAATCGTCGTTCGATCCGAATGCAACTCAACGTCTCGCGTCACAACGTCCACGTGTCACAGAAGCAATTGGCGCTACTCGTGCGAACACTGTACGAGCGGGAGGCGGACGATCCGCTCGCCGTGATCCTCGGAGCACAATCGCTCGAAGAAGCGATCGCCACGCTCGAAGACCTGGACCGCAGCGCGGCGCAGAACCAGCAGGTCGCAGCACGCTCGCGCGACGCGCGTGTCGCGCTGACGGTTCTCACCGGCAGGCTCGAACGTGAGGATGCTCGGCTGCGTGCACTCGAGGCGGCGGCTCTCGAAACCGCAGCGTCGCTCACGGCCGCAGAACGCACCCGCCGCGAGTACGTCTCGACACTTGCCGGACGGCGACGCCTCAATGACGCGCAGATCTCGCGCGTCGACGCGCTGGCGCAAGCCTCCGCTACCACGAGCATCTCAGCGAGCGCGACTGGGGCCGTGTCAGCCGCTTCGCCGCCGGAAGCCGACTATGCGTCCAGCACGCGCACGGTGACCGTCGTTGCGACGGGATACTCGCTCTCCGGCACCACGGCCACGGGCCTGCCCGCCGGCTGGGGAACCGTTGCCGTAGACCCTTCGGTGATCCCGCTCGGCACGCGGATGACGATTCCCGGTTACGGCGAAGGCATCGCTGCCGACACGGGATCAGCCGTACAAGGGACAACCGTCGACCTTTGGTTCCCGAGCGTCCCGCAAGCGCTCGCCTGGGGCCGACGTGTCGTCACGGTTACCCTTCATTAGACTTCGCCTTTCAAAGGGGGAGACATGAAGGATCCACGGGCGAGCGAGCTGCTCGAGAAAACCGAGCGCGTCGATGAGGGTCCGGTGCGCGTGCTGCTCGTCGACGACCACGACCTCTTTCGAACAGGCCTGCGGAACCTGCTCGAGGAGCAGGGCGTGGAGGTCGTCGGCGAGGCGGGTGACGGCACCCACGCCGTGATGCTGGTGCGCGAGCTCGCCCCGGACGTCGTGGTCATGGATCTCAATATGCCCGGCATGAGCGGCGTGGAGGCGACCAGGCAGGTGAGCTCGACTGCACCACTGACCCGCGTCCTCGTGCTGACGATTTCCGATCAGGACACGGACGTGCTCGACGCGATCCTCGCGGGCGCATGCGGCTACCTGATGAAGGATGCGTCGATCGAGGAGCTGATGGCCGGGATCAGAGCCGCGTCCATCGGCGAATCGCTCATCTCCTCTCACATCGCGGGGAAGGTGCTGCAGCGAGTGCGCGCGACGACGGCGCAGCCCGACATCGCGGAGACTATCCGCACCGAGCTCTCCGATCGCGAGATCCAGGTGTTGAAGCTCATTGCCAACGGCAAGGACAATGCGATGATCGCCGGCGAGTTGCACATCAGCCCGAAGACCGTCAAGAACCACATCTCGAACATTCTGATGAAGCTCCAGATCCAGAACCGGATCCAGGCGGCCGTGTACGCAGTTCGCTCCGGGATCGTCTGACGGAGAGACGCCCGGTTTTCGATCCGCCGGCGCGCGGCTACCATGCCGCCCGACGGGGTCGTGATCCTCTAGGCGGCTGCTTTGATCTCTGAACGCCTTGCCCGCAACGACGTGAGAAGCGTGCGCAATGCCGCGATGTTCTCGTTCGCGGCTCTCAGGCGCTGCGCAAGCTCGGCGAGCTCCGGCGCCTCCGCTTCCACGGTCTCGGCAGGTAGGGCGGCGACGACCTGGCCGATTCGTCGCTTGATACGCCAGCGCTCGGCCTCGAGCTGGAGAGCATGCGCGTAACCATCCGTCAGCGTCGCGTCGACGCGGTCGAGGAACGGCTTCGCGGCAGCCGGCTTCGGGGCAGCGAGAAGACTGTGGATATCGTCAATGAGCATGAGAATTCGCCTGCGGACGCAGCGAGCGCGCGAAGGGATTATCGAGCACGCGGTGAACCACGGAAATGGGCCGCGCGGCCTATCTTCGATTCCGGTCGGACCCAGAGCTTGACTCGGCACTGCTCCCTTTTGAAAACTCTGGCGATGCGTCGGATCTGGGCGCTCCTCGCCGTGCTCGCCGTCCTGACTCCCGCGGCGCCTGCTTTTGCGGTGGTGCGGAGCGACTCGAACCTGGAAAAGCGGCTTGCGAAGGCGCTGCGAGTGCCGCAGGTTTCTGCGGCAACGTCTGCGGCGGTGGCCATCGATCTGCGGACGGGCGAACAGCTGTTTGCGCTGAACGGCACACTCGCGCTCGCGCCCGCGTCGAACGAGAAGCTCGCTTTGACGTTCGCGCTCTTCAGCTCCTTCAGCCCGAAGACGCGAATCGAGACGAGAGTCGAAGCGGCGGGCGTCCAGGACGGCGACACACTGCACGGAAACCTCGTCCTCGTCGGCGGCGGCGATCCCACGCTGTCGACCCGGGATCTCGCCAGGCTCGCGCGCCGCGTCCGCGCGACGGGCATCCGCCATGTCACGGGCGGCGTCGTCGGCGACGAGACGCTCTTCGACTCGAAGCGGACTTGCCCGGGCTGGAAGCACTCCTTCTACATCGGCGAGTCACCTCCCCTCTCGGCGCTCGTCGTCGACCGCGCCCGCTACCGGACGTATACCGCGCCCAGACCGGCGAAGGCGGCAGCGCTGCTCTTCCGCGATGCGCTCCGCGCGGCCGGGCTTTCGGTAGACGGAGGGGTCGCCGTCCGCAAGAGCCCGGCAGACGCGGTGCCGGTGACCCGGACGCTTTCCGCGCCGCTCGCGGACATCGTGGAGTTCATGGATCTGCACAGCGACAACTTCACCGCCGAGGTGCTGCTGAAGCTGCTTTCCCTGACCAGCGTCGACCGCGGCAGTAGCGCTGCCGGCGCGCGAGTGGTCATGCAAACGATGAAGGCGGCCGGGATCCCGACGGCCGGCGTCCGTATCGTCGACGGGTCGGGCCTGTCGCAGGAGGACCGGCTCACGACCGCGGCGCTGGTGTCGATCCTCCAGGCGTTCGCCGACGATCCCGCCCTCGAGCCACTGCTGCTGCGGGCGCTGCCTGTCGCAGGCGTCAGCGGCACCCTGAAGAACCGGATGCGGACGTCGCCGTTGGTAGGTCGTGTGCACGCCAAGACCGGCACGACGAGCCTGGCCTCGTCGCTTTCCGGGTACATCGACTCCAACATCGCGTTCGCGATCATCCAGAACGGTCACCCGCTCTCGTACTGGTGGGCGCGCGAGGCTCAGGATCGCTTCGCGAAAGTGCTAGCGACCCAATAGCTTCAGCAAGTCGGCTTCGCCCAAAATGGGCGTTCCGAGTTTCTGCGCCTTCGTCAGCTTGGAGTTGCCGGGTTCCTCGCCGACGACGAGACCCGTTGTCTTCTTCGAGACGGAGTCGCCGACCTTTGCGCCGCGCTCTTCGAGCGCCGCGCGTGCCTGCTCGCGTGAGAATGCCTCGAGGGTTCCGGTGACGACGTAGGTTTGCCCTGTGAGCGGCCCTTCCTTCGGACGCTCGTCCTCCCCGGCTTCGAAGCGCAGCCCGAGCGAACGCAACTCCTCCACGAGTGCGCGGTTCTGTTCGTCCGAGGACCACTCGACGATCGACTCGGCTCGGTCGGGCCCGATCCCGTCGACCTCCTGCACGTCCTCCTGGGTCGCGTCGAGCAGGCGGTCGACCGAGCCGAAGTGGGCGGCGACGTTGCGCGCGGTCACCCAGCCGACGTCCGGAATGTTCAGGCCGAGCAGGACGCGCCAAAAGGGGACCTGCTCCTTCGATTGCTGGATCGCCGCGATCGCGTTCGTCGCCGAGATCTCGCCGAATCCGTCGAGCTGTAAGAGCTGCTCTTTCGTGAGCCGGTAGAGATCCGGCAGCGAGCGAACGAGCTCCTCCGCCCAGAGGCGACGGATGGTCTCCTCGCCCACGCCCTCGATGTCCGCCGGGCCCTCCACCCAGTTGATCAGCGTCTCGAGGCCTCGCGAGGGACAGGCGCGATTCGGGCACCGGTGCATCGCCTCGCCTTCGGGCTTCACAATCTCCGTGCCGCACAGCGGGCAATGCGTCGGCATCTTGAAACGCCTCGTTCCCTTGGCATGCGGGAGCACCGGCCCGACGACCTGGGGAATGACGTCGCCTGCGCGCTGCACGATCACCGTGTCGCGCTCGCGGATCTCTTTCCGGTTGATGTCCTCCTCGTTATGCAGCGTCGCCTGCGAGACGGTGACACCGCCGACCTCGACAGGCTCCAGCTGGGCCCAGGGGTTCAGCGCACCGGTGCGCCCGACGCGAATGTGGATCTTCAGGAGCTTCGTCTGCGCCGTCATCGGCGCCCACTTGAACGCGCGCGCAAAACGCGGCCGCTCGTGCAGCGCGCCGAGCTCGCGCTGCTGCGGAAGCGAGTCGACCTTGATCACGATCCCGTCGATCTCGTAGTCGAGCTCGGCGCGGCGGCGCTCCCAGTCGCGGCAGGCCGCTGCGACGTCCTCGATGGAGTCGAAACGCTCGGCGTACGGGTTCGTGCGGAAGCCGTGCTCGCGCAGCCACTCCAGCCATTCCCAATGCGAGTCGAAGTCGACTCCCTCGTGGTAGCCGCTCCCGTAGACCCAGATCGAGAGCGGCATTCCCCGCGTGATTTCCGAGTTCTTCTGCCTGACCGAGCCTGCGGCGGCGTTGCGCGGATTCGGCGTCGGTTTCTTCCCCTCCGCGACCAGCCGCTCGTTGAGCTTGCGGAAACCCGACAGCGGCATGTAGATCTCGCCGCGTACCTCGAGCAACGTCGGCGGCGCTTCTCCGGACGCGAGCCGCAGCGAGAGCGGGATTGCGTCGATCGTGCGCAGGTTCGGCGTCACGTCCTCGCCGCGCGAGCCGTCGCCGCGCGTCGCGCCGCGCACGTAGATCCCGTTCTCGTAGGTGAGGTTGATCGCGAGGCCGTCGATCTTCGGCTCGATCACATACGCGACGGGCTCGTCACGGTCGAGCCGCTTGCGCACGTCCTCGGCCCACTTGAAGAGCGCCTCTTCCGTCGTCACCTTGTCGGGCGAGCCCATCGGAACACGATGCTCGACCTTGCGAAACTTGTCCGAGGGCGGCGCTCCGACGCGCCGCGTCGGGGAGTCGGGCGGAATTTCCTCCTCGGGCAGGTCGCGCTCGAGCTCGAGCAGCTCGTCGAAGAGCCGGTCGTAGTCGACGTCCGAGACCTCCGGATCGTCGAGGACGTGGTACGTGTACGAGTAGTGCTTCAGCAACTCGCGCAACTCGCCGGGCCGCGAGCGGGTTTTAGAGGACGCCAAGCAGCTCCTCCGGCGTCTCGACCAACGCGTCTGCGTTCTCCACGCGATGGATTCCGCCCCAGCCGACGGCGACGGAGAATACGCCTGCGGCGCGCGCAGCCGCCACGTCAAACGGAGAGTCGCCGATGTAGGCCGCCTCCTCGGGACGAGCCTCCAGCAGCTCGAGCGCCTTCAGGACGGGCTCGGGGTCCGGCTTGTGCCGGTCCGTGTCGTCGGAGCCGACGACAACGTCGAAAAACGCGCCGATGCCGGCGCTCTCGAAAGCGTGCTGCACCGTCGGCCTCTGCTTGGCGGACACGACTCCCAGCCTCCGGCCTTCCCGCTTCAGCTGGGCGAGGACCTCGACCATGCCGGGGAAGCACGCGAGCTCGGCTTGCCGTGGTTCGTTGTGCTCGCGATACACGCGGACGAGCTCGTCGACGTGCTCCGCGTCGAGGAGCGCCATCTGAACGGCGAGGTTCGAGCCGCCCACCTGCGCCAGAATCCGCTCGTCGGGGAAGCGGCGCCGAAGCACCGTCTCGGTCGCATGGTGGAACGACCCGAGGATCACCGCGGCGGAGTCGACCAGCGTGCCGTCGAGGTCGAAGAGGACGACGGGGAATCGCATTGCGTCAATCGTAGGCAACGCGCGCGAGGTATAGGCCCGAGGGCGGAGCCGTCTGACCGGCCTCGTCCCGCGGGCTGCCCTCGAGCAAGGGCGCAAGGTCGACGCCGTCGACCATCGTTCCGACGAGCGTTCGCACCATGTGCCGGAGAAACGAGTCGGCGGTGATCTCGAACACGAGCAGTTCGTCCTCCTCGATCCACTCTGCGCGCTCCACGGTCCGCACGAACACCCCGTGCTGCGTCTCGGTAAGCGTGAAGGCGCGAAAGTCATGCTTGCCGACGAGTAGCGACGCCTGCGCGTGCAGCCAATCCACGTCGAGCGACCGCGGATACCACCAACTGCGACGGGCCTCGAACGGCGAGCGCAGGCGTTGCGGCCAGATCCGGTAGCGATAGCTGCGCGAACGAGCGGAGAAGCGGGCGTGGAATTCGGGATCGGCCTGCGCGGCTTCGACGACGGCGACATCGTCCGGCAAGGCCGTGTTCAGCGCCTCGGCGATGCGGTCCGGCGCCGGGCCGCCGGCGACCTCGACGCTTGCGACGTTCGCAAGAGCGTGGACGCCCGCGTCGGTGCGACCTGCGATTGCGAGGCCGCTTCGCGATGGGAAGATCGCATCGAGCGCATCAAGCAGCGCCCCCTCGACCGTCCTCAGGCCCGGTTGCACCGCCCAGCCACGAAAGGCACTGCCGTCGTACGCGAGGGTCAGCTTCAACCGCACGTCAGGCAGTCCTGACTTTGTTTGTCAGGAGTTCCTTATGTTCTATATGTTTGCACGTCAGCCGGTACACTCTGCTTGAATGACCGAGCATACGTTCCTCCTCCAGCGCGTCCAGCCTGCGATGGTCGGGCTCATCGACGGCTCGCTGTCGACGCTTGCCCCCATCTTCGGGATCGCGTTCTACACGCACAAGCCGCACGCCGCATTCGTCGCCGGACTGGCGACATCGATCGGCGCCGGCATCTCGATGGCCTACTCGGAAGGCCTGTCGGACACCGGCGAGCTCACCGGACGAGGCAGCCCGTTCGTACGCGGCTCGATCACCGGTGTCGGGACATTCATCGGCGGGATTCTCCACACGCTGCCATTTCTGATCCCGCACTATCAAACGGCCGTCGTGACGGCCGGGATCATCGTGGCCTTCGAGCTCGTCGGGCTTGCGGCGATCCGCTGGCGCTTCTTCGAGACGAGCTTCACCAGGTCGCTCGGCTACGTCACGCTCGGCGGCGCGGTGATCGCAGTCGTCGGCGCGACCATTGGCAGCACTGCCTAAGAGGCTTGATGTGAAATAGACGCACCCCAGTGGGGGCCTGCGCGCGGCGCAGACCCTCCCTGAGGGCACGTCTACTCCACACCAAGCCTCTAACCGACGTCCAGGGATTCGTTCGCGTCGCTGACGTACAGACCCGGCTGCGGGCCGCCGCCGATGACGTAGACGGCTCCGTCGAGCGTCGCGACCCCGAGGCCGTGACGCGGCGTCGGCAGGTCGGCGAGCCGACGCCACCGGCGGCGAGCGACGTCGTACGCATAGACGGTGCGAACCGTTCCGCCAGGCGCCTCGCCGCCAACCGAGACGATGGTCGATCCGATCGCAGCGGCTCCGGTGCCGCCGCGCGCCTCGGGCACGGGCGCCTCCCGCCGCCACCGTTTCTCCCCCGGCGCCCACGACTCGACGAGCGTGAAGTTCGTGTTCAGCCCCGAGGTACGGCCCGCGATCGCGTAGATTCGCCCGCGCGTCGCAGCTAAAGCGAGATGCTGTCGCGGCCGCGGCCCGGGGAGCGTGCGCCAGCGGCCGCTACGCGTGTCGTACGCGAGCATCGAGCGCGCGTTCCCATTCTCACCGACGCCGCCGACGACGTACACCGTCCCGCGAACGGCAGCCGCCCCCGCAGCCGCGCGCGGTGCCGGCAGCGACAGCGTCTTCCAGGCGTTCCCCGAGAGGACGAACGCGCTCCGTTCGGCGCCGTAACCGCCCAGGACGTACAGACGGCCCCGTGCCACGGCGGCCGCCGCGTGATTGACGGCAGACGGCAGGTCAGGGCCGCTCCGCCACGAGTCCGACGCAGGCGCGTAGATGTCGACGCGCCGCGAGCTGCCGCCGTTCTCGAGGAAGCCGCCGACGACGACGATCTCGTTGCCGAGCGCGGACGCCGCGACCTCGGTGCGAGGCACGGGCAGCGGCGCGTGCGTGGTCCAGCCTCCAGCCGCGCCCGCAAGCCCGACGAACGCGGCGCCAGCGAGCACGACGATGCCTGCCAGCTTCATCGCCAGAAGCGGTCTCAGCGGCGGCGCGGCTCTGCCGCGCCGCTCACACACCAAAACCGAAGAAGCGCTCCCCGGGCAGTCAGCCAATGCGAGCGCCGAAGGCGCAAGCCCCGAGCGGAAAGCGAAGCGGGCGAGGGACCAATCAGCCGCGCTGCGTTGGCCCGGCGGCTGCGCCGGCAGGCTCGTAGTCGACGAGTTCGAGATAGACCATGTCGGCCGCGTCACCCTGGCGGGGACCGAGCTTGACGATGCGCGTGTAGCCGCCCGGACGGTCGGCAAAGCGAGGCGCAACGTCCGTGAAGAGCTGGTGCACGACGTCCTTCGAGCGCAGCGTCGCAATTGCGCGTCGCCGCGCTGCGAGATCTCCGCGGCGGCCGAGCGTGATCATCTGCTCGGCGAGCGGCTTGACCGCTTTGGCCTTCGCCTCCGTCGTCTTGATCCGGCCGTGCTCGATCAGCGCGCCGGCGAGGTTCGCGTAGAGAGCCTTGCGATGGGCGGAATCCCGCCCGAGCTTCTTGCCGGCGCGCTGATGGCGCATCTCCTTTTTACTCCTCGCCGCGCAGGTTCAGGCCGTGCGCGGAAAGCGTCTCCTTCACTTCCTCGATCGACTTCTTGCCGAAGTTCGGGATCGCAGCGAGCTCGTTCTCGGTCTTCGTGACGAGGTCACCGATCGTCTCGATGCCGACGCGCTTGAGGCAGTTGTACGACCGCACGCCGAGCTCGAGCTCTTCGATCGGGAAGTTCTCCATGCCGTGGGCGAGCGACTCCGCCGGGCCCGCGCCGTCCACCGGCGCCGCGGCGACCTCGCCGAAGCCCTGGATCTTCTCGATGTCGGTGAAGATCGCGAGCTGGCGGATCAAAATCTCCGCAGCCTGCGCAATCGCCTCCTTCGGATCGATTGTCCCGTCCGTCGAGACGTCCAGGCGCAACTTGTCGTAGTCCGTCCGCTGACCGACACGGGCAGCTTCCACGTCATACGAGACCCGGCGCACCGGCGAGAAGATCGCATCGATCGGGATCACGCCGATTGTCGTGTCAGAGCCCCGTGACAGCTCCGTCGGCGCATAGCCGCGACCGCGGCCGATCGTCAGAGTGATGTCCAGGCGTCCCTTGTCGGACAGGTTCGCGAGCACGAGGTCCGGGTTGAGGATCTCGAGATCCGCGGGTGCCTCGATGTCGCCGGCAGTCACCTCGCCCGTTCCCTTGGCCGACATCCGCACCTCGATCTCGGGCGACTCGCCGTGGAGGACGCAGATCATGTTCTTCAGGTTGAGGATGATGTCCGTGACGTCCTCGCGAACGCCCGGAATCGTGGTGAACTCGTGCGAGACCCCCTCGATCTTCACTGACGTGACGGCGGCGCCTTCGAGGGACGAGAGCAGCACGCGGCGCAGCGAGTTGCCGAACGTGTAACCGAAGCCACGATCGAGCGGCTCGATCACAAAGACTCCGCGGTTCTCGTCCACTTCCTCGTGGACGATCTTCGGGATCTGGAACTCCATCAAGCTTGTCCTGGTTGCCAAAGCAGTCCTTTCTTACTTGCTGTAGAGCTCGACGATGAGCGACTCCTGGACGGGAGTGTCGATTTCCCCCCGCTCGGGCCACTTCAGGATCTTTCCGGTCAGGTTGTCGTGGTCGGCCTGCAGCCATGGGGCGACGGAGGCGGTCAGGTCGGTCGCGTCACGGACGACGGTCTCGGCGGAGGAGCCGGGCGCGATCGTGACAACGTCGTTCGGCCGAACCTGGTAGCTCGGAATGTTGACGCGCCTGCCGTTCACGTGGAAGTGGCCGTGGCGGACGAGTTGCCGCGCCTGCGCGCGCGACGCGGCGAAGCCCAGTCGGTACACGACGTTGTCGAGACGCGTCTCGAGGATGCGCAGCAGGTTCTCGCCGGTGACGCCGGTTCCACGTGTCGCCTTCTCGTAGTAAGTGCGGAACTGCTTCTCGAGCAGGCCGTAGTAGCGGCGCGCCTTCTGCTTCTCACGCAGCTGCTGCAAGTACTCGCTCTGCTTGATGCGACCGCGGCCGTGCTCGCCCGGCGGATAGCTGCGGCGCTCGATCGCGCACTTCTCGGTGAGGCAGCGCTCGCCCTTAAGGAAGAGCTTCATTCCCTCGCGGCGGCACTGCTTGCACTTCGGCGAGCGGTCCCGGGCCATCAGACACGCCGCCTTTTCTTCGGGCGGACGCCGTTGTGAGCCTGCGGCGAGACGTCGCGGACGCCGAGGATCTCGAGACCCGCGGCCTGAAGCGAGCGGATCGCCGTCTCGCGTCCCGAGCCGGGCCCTTTGACGAAGACCTCGACCTTCTGCAGGCCGTGCTCCATCCCCTTGCGCGCGCACGAGTCGGCGGTCACCTGTGCAGCAAACGGCGTCGACTTGCGGGAGCCCTTGAAGCCGGCCGAGCCGGCGGACTCCCACGCGATCACGTTCCCGTCCTTGTCGGTGAGTGAGACGATCGTGTTGTTGAACGACGTCTTGATGTGCGCCTGACCGATAGCGATGTTCTTGCGCACGCGGCGCCGCGTGCGACCGCGGGTCGCCTGTCTACGAGGAGGGGCCATTTAGGTTTTCGACGCTGCTTTCTTGCCGCGGCCGACGGTCTTCTTCGGGCCCTTGCGCGTGCGCGCGTTCGTCTTCGTCCGCTGGCCGTTGACCGGCAGGCCGCGGCGGTGACGGATGCCGCGGTACGCGCCGATCTCGCCGAGTCGCTTGACGGCCTGCGTCCGCTCGCGGCGCAGATCGCCCTCGACCTCGAGATTCGTGTCGATGTACTCGCGCAGCTTCGTCACTTCCTCGTCGGTGAGGTCCTTGACCTTCGTGTCGGTCGAGAGACCGAGCTCGGCGCAGACCTTCTGCGCGGTCGACTGACCGATCCCGTAGATGTACGTCAACCCGATCTCGAGCCGCTTTTGATTCGGAAGATTGACTCCAGCGATGCGTGCCAAATTTCTCTCCTAGCCCTGCCGCTGCTTGTGCCGAGGGTTCGTGCAAATGACCATGGTCCTGCCGTGCCGCTTGATGACGCGGCACCGCTCACACATGGGCTTGACTGATGGCCTGACCTTCATCTCATCGATACCTGTATGTAATTCGGCCGCGGGTGAGGTCGTACGGCGACAGCTCCACCTTCACTTTGTCGCCGGGAAGAATCCGGATGTAGTGCTTCCGCATCTTCCCCGAGATCGTCGCGAGAATGTTGTGACCGCCTTCCACCTCGACACGGAACATGGTGCTCGGCAAGGCCTCGGTGATCTCGCCTTCAACCTCGATCTTGTCCTCTTGCTTGGCCAAATCCCTTTCAACTCGATTGCACGAAAAACGCGCACGAGACCACCCGCCTCGCGCGGACGAATTATGGTAGCAAAGGTGGCCTGGCCGGTAACGTCGCCCGCTTACTGGGTCGCGAGCACCAAGCCAGAGACCGGGATCGCCCGAAGGCAAGGCGTCAGCCTTGACGAGGGCGAGCGTGGACTCTGGCGCAGCGTGATCGCGGGTCAGGAAGCCTGGCGGACGTTGCCGGTCAGGCCACTAGCTTCGAGCCTCCGCGTGAGGATCCGCGGACCCTTCTCGGTCACCGCGACGGTGTGCTCGAAGTGCGCGGAGAGGGAGCCGTCCTCCGTCGAGATCGACCATTCGTCGTCATGGAGATAGACGCCGGCGCCGCCGGCGTTGATCATCGGCTCGATCGCGAGCGTCATCCCGGTCTGCAGAACCGGCCCGTGACCCGGGTCGCCGAAGTTGGGAATCTGCGGGTCCTCGTGCATCTTGCGCCCCACGCCGTGGCCGACGAGGCTCCGCACGACCGAGAAGCCGGCCTCCTCGGTTGTCGCCTGGATGGCGTGACCGATGTCCGACAAGTGGTTTCCCGGGCGCGCCTGCTCGATGCCCGCGGCGAGCGCGGCCTGGCACGTGTCGAGGAGCCGCTGCGCCTCCTCCGAGATCTCGCCGATGGCGAACGTGGACGCCGAATCGCCGACGAAGCCGCCGAGTGTGACCCCGACGTCGACCGAGAGAACATCTCCGTCACTGAGCTCGTAGGGGCCCGGAATGCCGTGAACGACCATCGCGTTCGGTGACGTGCAGATCGACGCGGGATACCCGCGATAACCCTTGAACGTGGGCTCCCCGCCCTGGGAGCGAATGAATTCCTCCGCCAGCTCGTTGAGCTCCTGCGTCGTCACGCCGGGGCGGACGTGCTCGCCGATCAGCTGGAGCGTCTCGACGACGACGCGCCCGGCGCGCTGCATCTGCTCGATCTCCGGCGGGCTCTTGCGGATGATCAAGCGACCGCCGCCTGTTCGAGCGCAGCCTGGACTTCGGCGTAAACCTCGTCGATCGACCGTTCAGCGTGAATTCCGACGACGTTCCCGTGACGCGAGCGGTAGTACTCGACGAGCGGCTCGGTCTGCTCGTAGTACAACGCGAGCCGGCGCTCGATCGCCTCGCGCGTGTCGTCGGAACGATCTTCCTCAGCCGCGCGCTGCAACAGGCGTCTCTGCAACGTCTCCCTGTCGCGGAGTTGGAATTCGAACACGATGTCGAGTTTTCGATCGAGGTCGCGAAGCATCACGTCCAGAGCCTCGGCCTGCGGCATCGTGCGCGGAAATCCGTCGAGAATGAACCCTTCCTGCGCGTCCTCACGTCCCAGCCGGTCCTCGATGATCCGGATCATCAGGTCGTCTGAGACAAGATCGCCTCTGTCGTAGACCGACTTCAGTTCCCGGCCGAGGTCGGAGTCCTCCTCCTTCATCGCGCGGATGATGTCTCCGGTCGCGATGTGCGGGATTCCGTAGTCGCGGGCGATTCGCTTCGCCTGCGTCCCTTTGCCGGAGCCCTGCGGCCCCAGGAGCAGGATGTTCACTACTTGAGGAAGCCCTCGTAGGAGCGCATCATCATCTGCGACTCCATCTGACGCATCGTGTCGAGGGCTACGCCGACGACGATGATCACCGAGGTTCCGCCGAGCGCGCGCGAGGTCGCATTCGAGAAGTGGAAGTAGTAGATGAAGATGCCCGGCAGCACCGCGACGAGCGCGAGGTAGATCGAGCCCGGCAGCGTGAGCCGCGAGAGCACACGGTCGAGGTACTGCGCGGTGGGCGGGCCTGGACGGATCCCGGGGATGTAGCCGCCGTACTTGCGCAGGTTGTCTGCCTGATCGACCGGGTTGAACTGGACCGCCGTGTAGAAGTACGTGAAGATCACGATCAGGAACGCCTCGATGCCGAGGTACTGCACCGAGCCGTACTGGAAGTGCTGGTTGATGAAGCTCTGCGTCGTCGGGAAGAAGCTCGCGATCGTCGGCGGGAAGGCCATCACCGCCGCCGCGAAGATGATCGGAATGACGCCGGCCATGTTCACGCGCAGCGGCATATAGGTGGAGCCGCCCGCAGTCATCTTCCGCCCGACCATCCGCTTGGCGTACTGAATCGGGATCCGCCGCTGGCCCTCCTGGATGAAGACGACGGCGACGATTACGGCCAGCGCGATCACCGGCAGGAAGAGCTTCTCGGTCGTGCCGCCGTTGATCCAGGCCGTGATACCCGCGGGGATCGTCGAGAGGATCGACGCAAAGATGAGCAGCGAGATGCCGTTGCCGATGCCTCGTTTCGTGATCAGCTCGCCCATCCACATCAGCAGGGCCGTGCCGGCGGTGAGCGTGAGGACGATCAGCACGAGGCGGCCTGCGTTGGCTTCCAGCACCCCTTCCTTCTTGAACAGGAACGCGTAGCCGAGTGACTGGGCGGCGGCGAGGCAGACCGTCAGATAGCGCGTGTACTGATTGATCTTCGCGTAGCCGGACTCGCCCTCCTTTTGCAGCTGCTCGAGCGTCGGAATCACCACCGTGAGGAGCTGCAGGATGATTGATGCCGTGATGTACGGCATGATCCCGAGCGCGAAGACCGAGAAGCGCGAGAGCGCGGAGCCGGAGAATGTGTTGAGCAGGCCGAAGACGCCTTGCCCCCGTCCACCGGTGTTGAAGAACGTCGAGATCGAATCGGAGTCGATCCCCGGTGCCGGAATCCAGGAGCCGAGGCGGTAGAGGGCGAGGATCACGCCGGTGAAGATCACGCGGCGCCGCAACTCCGGAACGCGCCAGGCGTTGGTCAGCCAGGAGAACAACTAGCCCTCCGCCTCTTCGGTTTCTTGGGTTTCTTGGGTTTCTTGGGCTTCTTGCGCGGCGGGCTTTGCCCTCGCCTTGCCCTTCTTCTTGACCTTCGGCTCCCGCAGCAACGTCACCGACCCGCCGGCGGCCTCGATCTTCTCACGCGCGCTCGCGGATACGGAGTGCGCCACGACGGTCAGCTGCGTCTTGAGCTCGCCGTTGCCGAGGATCTTCACGTCCTGGCGCGTCGTGCGGATCAGCCCGGCCTCCTTCAACGACTCGGGCGTCACCTCCGCGCCTGCGTCAAAGCGCTCGAGCGCCGCGACGTTGACCGGTTGTGAATACGTGCGGAACGGGCCGATCGGCATCGCGTCCTTCGACGTCGAGCCGCGCTCCTTGCCCATCCGCATGTAAACGGGCATCTGGCCGCCTTCGAAGCCGGCGCGCATCTTGTGCGAGCCGGAGCGGGACTTTTGACCCTTGATGCCGCGGCCGGAGTAGCGGCCCTTGCCGGAGCCGAGACCCCGACCGATGCGCTTGCGGTCCTTGCGCGACTGCGCGGGCTTCAGGTTCGAGAGGTTGAGCTGCTCGGACGCCATGGCCTACTTTGCGTCCTCCACGCGCACGAGGTGGCGGACTTTCCTCAGCATACCCGCGACTACGGGGCTCTCATCGTGCTCCGCGCTGCGGCCGATTCGACCGAGTCCGAGCGCGCGCAGCGTGCCGCGATGGCGCGCGGAGTAGCCGATCTGGGAACGGACCTGCGTGATCCTAAGCTTCGCCACCGGTCTCCTCTTCCGCGGCCGGCGTCGCCTCCGTCTCGGCCGGCGGTGCGGGCTCGGCTGCGGCCTCCGGAGCTTCCGACTGAGCCTGCGGCGCCACGGCGGCAGCCTCCGGAGCTTCCTCCGGCTCCTCCCGCTGCGGCTTGTATGGGAGCACGCGCGAGATCGGGAGACCGCGCGTCTGCGCAACCTCCTCCGGACGACGCAGTCGCTTCAACGCGTCGACCGTGGCCTTCGCCATGTTGATCGGGTTCGTCGTCCCGAGGCTCTTGGCGAGGATGTCGCGGATGCCCGCGAGCTCCAGGACGGCACGAACTCCGCCGCCGGCGATCACGCCGGTGCCCTCGCTCGCAGGACGAAGCAGCACGCGCGCGGCGCCGAACGCGCCGAGCGACTCGTGCGTGATCGTCGAGCCGTGCTTCGGAACGGCGAAGAGATTCTTCTTCGCATCGTCGACCGCCTTGGTGATCGCCAGCGGGACCTCGCGTGCCTTGCCGTAGCCGACGCCGACGCGGTCTACCTCGTCGCCGATGACGACGAGTGCGGTGAACGAAAAGCGCCGGCCGCCTTTGACGACCTTGGCGACGCGGTTGATCTCGATCACGCGCTCCTTGAGCTCGCGCACCTCCTCGCGCGCGAAGACTTCGCGTTCAACGCTCGTCATTGTTCACCTCTCGTGTAGATCGTGCCGCCCAGCCGCGAAAAGCAAGCGAGGCAAGGACGCAGGGAGCGTTCGTAGCCGGAGGCTATGGGCGCGACCGAGGACGCGGCATCGCGCCGCTTTGCAGCGCCCTGGGCGGTGCGAGATACGCGGGAGGGGGACATCATTAGAACTTCAGCCCTCCCTCGCGTGCGCCGTCGGCGAGCGCCTTGACGCGTCCGTGGTACAGATAGCCGCCCCGATCGAACACGCAGCGCTCGATGCCGGCGCTCTTGGCGGTCGCGGCGAGCAGCTTACCGACCTCGGCCGCCTGTTCGGTCTTCGTGCCCTTGAAGGACTTCTTCAGCCCGAGCCACGTCGCCCCGGCGATCGTCTTGCCGGAGAGATCGTCCACGAGTTGCGCGGAGATGCCCTTGTTGGAGCGGTACACGACGAGACGAGGACGCTCGGCGCTGCCTGAGACCTTGCCGCGGATGCGCTTGTGACGACGCTCGCGTGCCTGTGGTTTCGTCAGGGTCGCCATTTACGCTCGCTTGCCCACCTTGCGGCGGACGTATTCGCCCTCGTAGCGGATGCCCTTGCCCTTGTACGGCTCGGGCGGACGCACCTTGCGGATTTCAGCGGCGATCTCGCCGACCTGCTGCTTGTCGACGCCCTTCACGACGACCTGCGTCGGTACCGGCACCTCGAAGGTGATCCCCTGCGGCGGGTCGACCACGACCGAGTGTGAGTAGCCAACGTTGAGCTCGAGCGACGTGCCGCGCAATCCCGCACGGTAGCCCACGCCCTGAATCTCGAGACGCTTCTCGAAGCCCTTCGTCACGCCTTCGACCATGTTCGCGATCAGCGAACGAGTGAGTCCGTGCAGCGCGCGATCCTCGCCACGATCGGTCGGCCGCGTGACGACCAGGTTGTCGTCCTGGCGCTCCACCGTGATCCGCGCGGGGACCTGCTGCGTGAGCTCGCCGAGCGGTCCGTTGACCATGACGCGACCCGGATCGATGGCGATGTTGACGCCGGAGGGCACAGGGATGGGTTGTCTTCCGATTCTCGACATGCGCTACCAGATGAAGGCGATGACCTCGCCGCCGACGCCCCGCTCGGCGGCGGTGCGGTCGGTGACGAGACCACTCGAGGTGGACAGGATGGCGGTTCCCATTCCGCCGAGCACGCGCGGCAGGCGGTCCTTGCGCGCATAGACGCGGCGGCCCGGCTTGGACACCCGCTTGAGGTCCGTGATCACACGCTCCCGGCTACGCCCGTACTTGAGCTCCACCACGAGGTGGTCGAACGATTCGCCGCGCTCGACGTGGAAGTCCTTGACGTAGCCCTCCTCCTTGAGCAGGCGGGCGATCTCCGTCTTCAGCCTCGACGACGGCATGACGACGCGATCCTGCAGCGCCTTGTTGGCGTTGCGGATGCGCGTGAGCATGTCGGCTACTGGATCGGTAAGCATCAGATCATCACCAGCTCGATTTGGTCATGCCGGGGATGCCGCCCTGGTGCGCAAGCTCGCGGAGGCAGATCCGGCAGAGGCCGAACTTGCGGAAGACCGCGCGGGGACGCCCGCAGCGGTTGCAGCGCGAATAGTTGCGGACCTTGCGCGAATAGTTGCGGACCTTGAACCGGCTCGTCCGCGACTGCTTGACGATCAACGACTTCTTTGCCACTTACACCTGCTCCCTTCTTCCGTCCTCGCCCGCGAACGGCATTCCGAGCGCGGAGAGAAGTGCGCGCGCCTGCTCGTCGTTCTCGGCGGTGGTGGTGATTGCGACGTCGAGGCCACGGATCGAGGCGATCGAGTCGTAGTCGATCTCGGGAAAGATGATCTGCTCGCGGATCCCCAGCGAGAAGTTGCCGCGGCCGTCGAACGACCCGGGATTCAAGCCGCGAAAATCGCGGATCCGCGGCAGCGCAATGGAGACCAGCCGGTCCAGGAAGTCCCACATGCGCGCGCCCCTGAGAGTTACGCGCGCCCCGATCGGCATGCCTTCGCGCAGCTTGAAGCTTGCGACCGACTTCCGCGCACGGCGCATCTGCGCACGCTGCCCGGCGATCGTCGTCAGCTCGTCGAGTGCCGAATCGAGCGCTTTCGCGTCGGTTTTCGCATCGCCGACGCCCATGTTGAGCGTGATCTTCTCGATCCGCGGGACCTCCATGACAGACCGCAGCTCGAGCTCGTCCTTGAGGCGCGGACGGAGGTCGCGCTCGTAAAGCTCCTTCAGTCTGGGTGTGTAGCCGTTCGTTGCCATTACCTGTCGATGTCCTGGCCGCAGTCGGCGCGCTTGCAGATCCGGACCTTCCTGACGCCTTCGCCCTTCGTCTCACGCGTCTCGATTCCGACGCGCGTCGGCCGGTTGCAGACCGGACACACGAGCATCACGCGCGAGACCGGCAGCGGCGCCGCCTTCTCGACGATGCCCCCGGGCTCGACCTGCTGGCCGCCCATCCGACTCGCATCCTTGAGCGGCCGCGGGCGGGTGTGCCGCTTGACGACGTTCAGGTTCTCCACGATCACCTTGCGGTCACGAGGCATTGCGTCGATGACGCGCCCCTCCTTGCCGCGGTCCTTGCCGGCGAGGATGTGCACGGTGTCGCCCTTGCGGATCTTCATCGCGACGGTCATGGCTAAAGCACCTCCGGAGCCAGCGAGACGATCTTCATGAAGTTCTTCTCGCGCAACTCGCGCGCAACCGGCCCAAAGATGCGCGTGCCTCGCGGATTTCGGGCGTTGTCGATGATCACGGCGGCGTTCTCGTCGAACGCGATCTGCGTGCCGTCGTTGCGGCCGAAAGGCTTCTTCGTCCGCACGACGACCGCCTTCACGACTTCGCCCTTCTTGACGGAGCCCTGAGGGGTTGCGGTCTTCACCGTCGCGGTGATGATGTCGCCCACGCGTGCGTAGCGGCGGTGGGAGCCGCCCATCACGCGAATGCAGAGAATCTCGCGGGCGCCGGTGTTGTCCGCCACCTTGAGCCTGGACTCCTGCTGGATCACAGGTCACGCTCCTTGCAGATCGTGCTCGATGCCGGCGAAAAGTAAGCAGCGGAAGGACGCAGGGAGCGTTCGTAGCCGGAGGCTACGGGCGCGACCGAGGACGCCCCGATGCGCAGCTTTGCAGCCGCGCAGCGAGTGCGAGCTGTGAGGAGTGGGGCCTGCATTACTTCGCGGCCTCCAGGATCTCGGCGAGCCGCCAGCGTTTCGTCTTCGAGAGCGGCCTCGTCTCGACGATGCGCACGAGGTCGCCGACGCGCGCCTGGTTCTGCTCGTCGTGCGCGTGGAACTTGGCCGAGCGCCGGATGACCTTCTTGTAGCGCTGGTGCGCGCGCACCGACTCGACCTTGACGACGATCGTCTTGTCCATTCCGTCCGAGACGACGACGCCGCGCCGTTCCTGGCGGCGTCCGCGCTCGTGCTCGGGCTTCTCGAGCCGGACGATCGGCTTGCGCGTCGTGGGCTTTTCGCGCTGTGACTTCGTGCGCGTCCGCCGCTCGCTGCGCGGCACGTGCTTCCGGCTGCGCCGGCGCGCCGGCTCGGCCGGCGCGACCGTTTCTTCGGCAGCAGGCGCTTCGGCAGAGGGCTCCGCCGTAGCAGGCTCTTCCGCGGAGGGTTCCGCGGCCGGCTCTTCCGGAGCAGGCTCCTCCGTCGGCGCCTCGGGCTCGGCGACTGCCTCGGCAGCTTCCGGCTCTGTCGGAGCGGCTGGTTCGACGGCGGCCTCCGGCTCGGCCGGCTCGCCTTCGGCGACGGTTTCCGGCTCGGCCGCCGGAACCTCGGTCGGCTGCGAGCCTTCCGGCTGCTGTTCCGTGTCGACGTCGGTCTCCACGGTTTCGCCGGCGCCGGTCTCTGTCTTTTCGTTGTCGATATCGCTCATGTCTTTGCCTCTGCGCGGTCGTTGCGTACCGTCAGGATGCGTGCGATCTCGCGCTTGGTAAGCCTTAGCCGCGCGCTGTTCTCGAGCGCGCCGGTCACCGCCTGGAAGCGCAGGTTGAAGAGCTCCTGGCGCCGGTCGTGCAACGCCTCCTCCAGTTGGTCATCACTCATGTCCCGCAGGTCTCTAGCTTTCAAAGAGATCCGCCTCCCGCTTCACGATCTTCGACTTGACGGACAGCTTGTTGCCTGCAAGCCGGAGAGCTTCCTTCGCAAGCGGCTCCGGCACGCCCGCGAGCTCGAACATCACGCGGCCCGGCTTGACGACGGCGACCCAGGCTTCCGGCGAGCCCTTGCCCTTGCCCATGCGCGTCTCGGCCGGCTTCTTCGTCACGGGCTTGTCGGGGAACACGTTGATCCAGACCTTGCCGCCGCGCTTGATTTTGCGCGTCATCGCGATACGTGCGGCCTCGATCTCCCGGTTCGTCAACCAGGCGACACCGGTGGCCTTCAGTCCGAAGTCGCCGAACTGCACCCGGTCCTGGCCCTTGGTCATGCCGCGTCTCCGACCGCGCTGGTACTTGCGGAACTTCGTCTTCTTGGGAAGAAGCATCTACTCGGTGTCCTTCGTCTTCGTCTGGCGGCCGCCGCGCGGCTTCTTCTCCTTCGGCGCATCGCTCGACGGCGCGTCCTGCTGCGGCGTCGTGTCCGGCGCCTCGGCGACGGGAGCGGGAATGGTCTCGACCTCCGGCTCGATCACCGGCTGCTCACGACCCTCGACGGACGTCGCCGCTTCGTCGGTCCGCGGGCGTTCCACGTTGTCCTGACCGCGGGCGCGGCTGCGCGGACCGCTGGGGCGTGCGCTCGAGCGCTTCCGCGCGCCTCCCGGGCCGCCCGGCCCACGGCGCCGCTTGACCGGCCCGAGACCCTCTCGGTCTTGGCTCCGGCTGCGGGCCGACTCGCGGGATGCGCCGAGACCTTCGAGGGCGCTGCCGCGGCGGCGTGCCTGATCCTGCTCTCCGAGCCGCGTGCCCTCGGCCGCACCGCTGTAGCCCTCGGGCATGATCTCGCCCTTGTTGATCCAGACCTTCACGCCGATGCGGCCGAACGTCGTCTTCGCCTCAACGAAGCCGTAGTCGATGTCGGCGCGGATCGTGTGCAGCGGGACGCGACCCTCGGAATAGGTCTCGGAGCGGCTCATCTCGGCACCTCCGAGCCGGCCGCCGCACGTGATTTTGATGCCCTGCGCGCCGGAGCGGATCGCGGAAGCGAGCGACCGCTTCATCGCGCGGCGAAACGACACGCGATTCTGCAGCTGCTCCGCGATCGACTGGGCCACGAGCTTCGCGTCCAGCTCGGGCCGCTTGATCTCGTTGATGTTGATGTGAACGTTCTTGCCGGTAATGGTGTGCAGCTCCTTACGGAGCGCATCCACCTCGACGCCGGACTTGCCGATGACGATGCCCGGACGGGCCGTGTAGATGTCGACGGTAATCCGCTGCTTGTCCTTGCGGATCAGGATGTCGGACAGGCCCGCGTGCGCGAGCTTCTTGTAGATGTGCTCGCGGATGCGGATGTCCTCGATCAGGTAGGCCGGGAAGTCCTTCTTGCCCGTCCACCAGTTCGACTTCCAGTCGTGGATGACGCCGACGCGCATCCCGCCGGGATGGACTTTTTGACCCATTACGTGATCGTCTCCTTCTTCTTGCGCGTCGTCGGGGCTCTCTTCGCGCCCGCCCGCTTCGCGAGGGCGCGCTTCGGCTCGGTCTCGGGGGAAGCGGCGACTCTTGCGTCCGTCCGCAACGCGACCTTGACGGTGATGTGGCACGTGCGCTTGTGGATGCGCGCGACGCGGCCGCGCGCGCGGGCGCGCCAGCGCTTGATCGTCGGGCCTTCGTCGACGTAGGCGGCAGACACGACGAGATCGTCTCCGTTCCAGTTCAGGTTCGGATTCGTCTCGGCATTGGAAACCGCCGAGCGGAGCACCTTCTCGATCTCCCGAGCGGCGGCACGCTGCGTGAAGGCGAGCACCGTCCGCGCCTCGGGCACCGTCCGGCCGCGGATGTGGTCGGTGACGAGCCGGGCCTTCCGAGGCGAGATGCGCACCCACTTGGCCTCGGCGCGCACTTCCTGTTTCTCGGGCGTTGCGACGGCCACTACTTCCTCACCTCTGCCTTCCGGTCGCCCGAATGCGCACGGAACGTCCGCGTGGGAGCGAACTCACCGAGCTTGTGGCCGACCATCTGCTCGGTCACGAAGACCGGCACGTGCTTGCGGCCGTCGTGGACGGCGATCGTGTGCCCGACCATCTCCGGGAAGACCGTCGACGTCCGCGACCAGGTGCGGATCATCCGCTTCTCGTTGGTGGCATTCATGGCCTCGATCCGGCTCATCAGCCGCTCCTCGACCCATGGTCCTTTTTTCGAGCTTCTGCTCACCGCTTCTCCTTGCCGCGCCTGCGGGCGCGGACGATCAACTTGTCTGATTGCTTGTGCTTCTTCCGTGTGCGCTTGCCGAGCGTCGGCACTCCCCAAGGTGTGACCGGATGCCTGCCGCCCTTCGACTTCCCCTCGCCGCCACCATGCGGGTGGTCGACCGGGTTCATCGCCGAGCCGCGCACCGTAGGACGCTTGCCCTTCCAGCGGCTGCGGCCCGCCTTGCCACCGGTCTCGTTTTCGTGGTCGAGGTTTCCGACCTGACCGACCGTGGCGCGGCAGGTTAGCAAGACCCTGCGCAGCTCACCCGATGGGAGGCGGAGTACCGCATAGCCCTGGTCCTTCGCGACGAGCTGGACGCCCGAGCCCGCGCTGCGTGCCATCTTGCCGCCCTGCCCCGGCTGCAGCTCGACGTTGTGCACGAGCGTCCCCGTCGGGATGTTCTCGAGCGGAAGGGCGTTGCCCGGCTTGATGTCCGCATTCGGCCCCGACTCGACCGTCGTGCCCACGCGCAGGCGCGCGGGAGCGAGGATGTAGCTCTTCGCGCCGTCCGCGTAATGCAGCAGCGCGATCCGCGCCGAGCGGTTCGGGTCGTATTCGATCGCGGCGACCTTCGCGGGTACACCGTCTTTCTTGCGCTTGAAGTCGATGACGCGATAGCGGCGCTTGTGACCTCCGCCCTGGTGGCGCATCGTCAGCCGGCCGTAGTTGTTGCGGCCACCCTTCTTCGTCAGCTTCTGGGTCAGCGACTTCTCCGGCTTCGACTTCGTGATCTCCTCGAAGGAGGAGACCGACATGAAGCGGCGGCCGGGCGACGTCGGCTTGAACTTGCGAACCGGCATCAGACTTGCGCTCCTTCGAAGATCTCGATCGTCTCGCCCTCGCGGAGCTGCACGATCGCCTTCTTCCAGCCGGGCTTGATCCCCTTCGACATGCCGCGGCGCTTCGGCTTCGCTTGCACCTTCAAGACGTTGACGCCTTCGACGTGCACGTTGAAGAGCTCCTCGACCGCTTGGCGCACCTGCGTCCGGTGCGCATCCGGATGGATACGGAAGACGTACTTGCCCTCGCCGATCAGGCTGTAGCTCTTCTCCGAGACGACAGGCGCAAGCAAGACTTCGTTCGGGTGCAGCGACATCAGGCGGCCCTCCCCTGCACTGCGTCGAGAGCGGCCTCGGTGACCAGCACCGATCGGGCCCAGACGACCTGCGATACCTCGAGCTCACCCGGCACGGTGACGACGGTCTTCGCAAGGTTCCGGAAGGACTTGATCAGCGACTCGTCGTCCGGAGAGGCGATCACGAGCAGCGGCAGCTCCTCCCGCCACGCAGCGAGCAGGCTCACTGCCTGCTTCGTCGACGGTTCGCCGAATGCGTCCGCGCCGACGACAGCGATCGAGCCGTTCGCTGCGTGATCGGAGAGAGCCGAGCGCAGGGCTGCGTGACGCACCTTCTTGTTCACCTTCACCTCGAAGTTGCGCATGCCCGGCGGGAAGGCGACGCCACCGCCCGTGAACTGTGGTGCGCGCGTCGTGCCCGCGCGGGCGCGGCCTGTTCCCTTCTGGCGCCACGGCTTCGCGCGGCCGCCGGCGACGAGCCCGCGCGACTTCGCGCCGCGGGTGCCGGCGCGATCCGCGTTCAGTTCGGCGCGGACCGCCTCGTGAACGAGGTGCGGCCTCACGTCGGCGCCGAACACGCTCTCCTCGAGCGACACGTCCTTCGCCTTCTTGCCGGTGGCGTCGAGCAGGGGAGCTTTAGGAGCGGCCATGCGACCGGTCCTCTCTGATCTCGAGCAACCCGCTCTTGGGCCCGGGAACGGCTCCCTTGACGAGCAACAGATTGCGCTCCGGGTTAACGGAATGAACGACGAGGCCGACCTGCGTTCGCCGCTTGGCGCCCATGCGCCCGGCCATACGGATGCCCTTGAAGACGCGCGAAGGCGTCGCGGAGGCGCCGATCGAGCCGGGCTTGCGAACGTTGTGCGATCCGTGCGTCACCGGACCGCGAGAGAAGTTGTGGCGCTTGATCGTGCCCTGGAAGCCCTTGCCGATGCTGACCCCGCTCACCTTCACCTTGTCGCCCGGCTGGAATGCCTCCACCGTCACCGCTTCACCCACGACGGCCTCGGAAGGCCCGCGGAACTCGACGAGGTGGCGGTGCGGCTCGACGCCGTTCTTCTTCAGATGGCCGAGCTCGCCCTTGGAGAGCTTCCGCTCCGCGACTGCGTCGAAGGCGAGCTGGACGGCCTCGTAGCCGTGCACATCCGGCGTCTTGACCTCGACCACGGGACACGGTCCGGCCTCGATCACGGTCACGGGCGTGCGGACGCCGGTCTCGGGATCGAAGACCTGAGTCATGCCAATTTTGCGGCCAAGGATGCCCTTCATCGAAGGATCACCGCTTCGGAGCCGCAAAATTTTCGAGCGCGCAACTGTTCGGCAAACACTGTCAGCCCGAGAATCCCCTTCACGAGGTCTCACCGCCTCGGGGGCGGAAAATTTTCAGGCTCACCACGGTGCAGCGGACGTTTGTCTTCATGTAGCGGGTCACAGCTTTATTTCGATGTCGACGCCGGCCGGGAGGTCGAGCCGCATCAGCGAGTCGACGGTCTTCGGCGTGGGCGAGTGAATGTCGATCAATCGCTTGTGCGTCCGCACCTCGAAGTGCTCGCGCGAGTCCTTGTCCTTGAACGGGCTGCGGATCACGCAGTAGACGTTCTTCTCGGTCGGCAGCGGCACGGGACCGGTGATGGTCGCGCCGGTGCGCTCAACCGTCTCGACGATGTCCTTCGCGGACTTGTCGAGCGACTGATGGTCGTACGACTTCAGTCTGATGCGGATTTTTTGTTGAGCCACCGGCGCGCGTTTCCCTTCCTACTTGATGATCTCCGTGACCACGCCGGCGCCGACCGTGCGGCTGCCTTCGCGGATCGCGAAGCGGAGACCCTGGTCCATGGCGATGGGCTGGCCCATCTCGATCTCCATGTTCGTGTTGTCGCCCGGCATGACCATCTCCTGGCCTTCCGGGAGCTTGATCGAGCCGGTCACGTCGGTCGTGCGGAAGTAGAACTGCGGCCGGTAGCCGTTGAAGAACGGCGTGTGGCGCCCGCCTTCGTCCTTCGAGAGGACGTAGACCTCGGCCTTGAAGTGCGTGTGCGGCGTGATCGAGCCCGGCTTCGCCAGCACCTGGCCGCGCTCGACCTCCTCGCGCTTGGTGCCGCGCAGGAGCGCGCCCGCGTTGTCGCCGGCCTGCGCGTAGTCCAGAGTCTTGTTGAACATCTCGACGCCGGTGACGACGGTCTTCGCCACCTGCGGGTGGATGCCGACGATCTCGACCTCCTCGCCGATCTTGATCTGGCCTTGCTCGACGCGACCGGTCACGACCGTGCCGCGGCCGGTGATCGTGAACACGTCCTCGATCGGCATCAGGAACGGCTTGTCGATGTCGCGCGTCGGCTCGGGGATGTACGAGTCGACCGCCTCCATCAGCTCGAGGATCTTCGGAGTCCACTCCGGGTCGCCCTCGAGTGCCTTCAGCGCCGAGCCTGTGACGATCGGAATGTCGTCGCCGGGGAACTCGTACTTCGACAGCAGCTCGCGGACTTCCATCTCGACGAGCTCGAGCAGCTCGGGGTCGTCGACCATGTCGGCCTTGTTCAGGAACACGACGATGTACGGCACCTCGACCTGGCGGGCGAGCAGGATGTGCTCGCGCGTCTGCGGCATGGGGCCGTCCGCGGCCGATACCACGAGGATCGCGCCGTCCATCTGCGCCGCGCCGGTGATCATGTTCTTGATGTAGTCGGCGTGGCCCGGGCAGTCGACGTGGGCATAGTGGCGGTTCTGCGTCTCGTACTCGACGTGGGACGTGTTGATCGTGATGCCGCGCGCCTTTTCCTCTGGAGCGTTGTCGATCTCGTCAAACGACTTGATGGTCGTGTTGCCGCCCTGCTCCGCGAGCACCTTGGTGATCGCCGCCGTCAGCGTCGTCTTGCCGTGGTCGATGTGACCGATCGTGCCGACGTTGAGATGCGGCTTCGTGCGCTCGAACTTCTGCTTGGCCATGCTTCTCCTTCCTTAGCTCTGCGCGTCGACCAGCTCGGCGGCGATCGACTGCGGCACTTCCTCGTAATGGTCGAATTGCATCGTGAACGTCGCGCGCCCCTGCGTCATCGAGCGCACGTCGGTTGCGTAGCCGAACATCTCCGCGAGCGGAACCATCGCCTTGATCTGCTGCGCGTTGCCGACCGGCTCCAGATGCTCGACGCGGCCGCGGCGTGAATTGAGGTTGCCCATCACGTCCCCGAGGTAGTCCTCGGGAGTGACGACCTCGACCGCCATCATCGGCTCGAGCAGGATCGGCTTGGCGCGCTTCATTGCCTCCTTGAAGGCCATCGAGCCCGCCACCTTGAACGCCATCTCGCTCGAGTCCACGTCGTGGTACGAGCCGTCGATCAGCTCGATCCGAATGTCGACAACCGGGTACCCGCCGAGGATCCCGGATTCCATCGCCTCCTGGATGCCGAGGTCGACCGGCCCGATGTATTCCTTGGGAATCTTGCCGCCGACGATCTTGTCGACGAACTCGTAGCCCGAGCCCTGCTCGCCGGGCTCGAGATTGATCACCGCGTGACCGTACTGGCCCCGGCCACCGGTCTGGCGGACGAACTTGCCGTTGACCTTCTCGACCGCCTTGCGGGCGGTCTCGCGATAGGCGACCTGCGGCCTACCGACGTTCGCGTCGACATTGAACTCGCGCTTCAGGCGGTCGACGATGATCTCGAGGTGGAGCTCGCCCATCCCGGCGATCAGCGTCTGGCCGGTTTCGTCGTCGGTGCGTACGCGGAACGTCGGATCCTCCTCGGAGAGCCGCTGCAGGCCCTGGCCGAGCTTGTCCTGGTCGGCTTTCGTCTTCGGCTCGACCGCCACCGAGATCACCGGGTCCGGGAAGGTCATCGACTCGAGCACGATCGGCGCCGTCTCCGTCGAGAGCGTGTCGCCCGTCGTCGTGTTCTTCAGCCCGACTCCCGCGGCAATCTCGCCGGCGCCGATGTCCTGCCGCTCCTCACGGTGATTCGCGTGCATCTGCAGGATGCGGCTGATCCGCTCGGTCTTTCCGGTCGTCGTGTTCAGCACCCGGTCGCCGGCTTTGAGCTGGCCCGAGTAGACGCGGAAATAGGTGAGCTTGCCGACGTACGGGTCTGACATCACCTTGAAGGCGAGGGCGGAGAATGGCTCGTCGGCTGCGGCTTTCCGCGAAAGCTCGTGCTGCGTGCGCGGGTCGATGCCGTGAATCGACGGCACGTCGAGCGGGCTCGGGAGGTAGTCGACGATGGCGTCGAGCAGCGGCTGCACGCCCTTGTTCTTGAAGGCGGAGCCGAGCAGCACCGGCGTCACGGAGCCGTCGAGGGTCGCCGCGCGGAGCGCGCGCTTCAATTGCTCGGCGGTTACGGACGACTCGTCCTCGAGATACGCCTCCATTAGCTCGTCGTCGTGGTCCGCGACCGCGTCGATCACCTGGTGGTGGTACTCGCTCGCCTGCTCCGCGAGCCCGGCCGGGATCTCACCGACCTCCATCTTCGTGCCGAGATCGTCGCCCCACGTGATCGCGCGCATCTCGACGACGTCGACGACGCCGCGGTGCGCATCTTCCGTGCCGATCGGGATCTGAATCGGCACCGGCTTTGCCCCGAGACGGTCGACGATGGACTGCACGGACTTGAAGAAGTCCGCCCCGGTGCGGTCCATCTTGTTGATGAACGCGATCCGCGGGACGCTGTACTTGTCAGCCTGCCGCCAGACCGTCTCGGACTGCGGCTGGACGCCTGCGACCGCGTCGAAGACGGCGACTGCACCGTCGAGGACGCGGAGGCTCCGCTCCACCTCCACAGTAAAGTCCACGTGCCCGGGCGTATCGATAATGTTGATGCGGTGGTCGCGCCAGAACGCCGTCGTGGCGGCCGACGTGATCGTGATGCCGCGCTCCTGCTCCTGCGCCATCCAGTCCATCGTCGCGGCGCCCTCGTGGACCTCGCCCATCTTGTGGGTGCGGCCCGTGTAGTAGAGGATGCGCTCGGTCGTCGTCGTCTTACCCGCGTCGATGTGCGCCATGATCCCGATGTTGCGGACGCGCTCGAGGCCAACCTTGGTTGCAGTCTGCGTCGCCATGGTTACCAGCGGTAGTGCGCAAAGGCCTTGTTGGCCTGCGCCATCCGGTAGATGTCGTCCTTGCGCTTGTAGGCGCCGCCCTGCTCGTTGAGCGCGTCGAGGATCTCGTTCGCAAGCTTCTCCGGCATGCCCTTTTCGCGGCGGTCGCGCGCGTACGTCACGAGCCAGCGGATTGCGAGAGTGCGCGCGCGACGCTGAGGCACCTCGACAGGCACCTGATAGTTCGCGCCGCCGACGCGGCGACCCTTGACCTCGAGGACCGGCGTAACCGTCTTGACGGCCTGCTCCAGGACCTCGACGGGTGGACGCCCGGTCTTCGTGCCGACTCTCTCCAGCGCCGTGTAGACGATGTGCTCGGCGACCGACTTCTTGCCGTCGGTCATCACGCGGTTCACGAGCTGCTGAACGAGCTGAGAGCTGTAAACGGGGTCCGCGTCGGGAGTGCGCGGTGCGATCTCTGCGCGCCTAGGCATTCCGCTTCGCTCCGTAGCGCGACCTGGCCTGCTTTCGGTCCGACACGCCCGCCGTGTCGAGGGCTGCGCGAATGACCTTGTACCGGACGCCCGGCAGGTCCTTGACGCGCCCACCACGGACGAGGACGACGGAGTGCTCCTGCAGGTTGTGTCCCTCACCCGGAATGTACGTCGTGACCTCCATGCCGTTCGTCAGCCGGACACGGGCCACCTTCCGAAGCGCCGAGTTCGGCTTCTTCGGCGTCACGGTGAACACGCGCGTGCAGACGCCGCGCTTCTGCGGGGCTCCCCGGAGCGCAGGTGTCTTGGTCTTCGCCTTGGGGGCAGAACGGCCCTTCCGGACAAGCTGATTTACGGTTGGCAAGCGTCTCCTTTTACGCACAGAAACGGCCGACAGGACTCACAGCCCTGTCTGCCGGGCCGCGGCATGATAGCAGTGATGGCAGCCTGGTTCGCCTCCGCAGCGGGCGCCGCGGCTGTGCTCTTCGCCGTCACCACGGGCCTTCTGGCCCGACGGCAGGCGGCGCTGACGGCCGAGTTGCGTCGCGCTCGCCGGCCCGAGTTGGCGGGCTCGCTCGACGTGGACGAAGTCGCGGCGCGGATTCTCGACAGCGCGATTGCCCTCGACGGCGTCGACGCCGCGATCCTTTCGCTGGAGGGTGACGAAAAGGGCGGGTTGGTGAAGTCGGCGGGGATGTCGCAGGACGATGTCGAACGGCAAAGCGAATGGGGATCGAAATTCTCGCTTCCGCTCGAGGGCGAGCTGGGCCGGCTTGGGACACTCACCGTCTGCTCCGCCTCGGTCCGCGACCTCGAGCGGCGGGTGGGCGCGCAGGTCGCCGATCTTGCGCGACGTGCGGTTCCTGCACTCGACAACGCGTTCCGCTATCGCGAGACGCGACGGCTCGCGGATCTCGACGCGCTGACCGGTCTGCGCAATCGCCGATACTTCCACGAGACGCTCCGGCGGGAATGCTCGCGCGCTCTTCGCTACGGGCGCAGCCTCGCCCTGCTCGTCCTCGATCTCGACGACTTCAAGGCGATCAACGAGCGGGTCGGGCACCTCGCTGGGGACGCAGTGCTCGCCGAGACGGCAGCGCGTGTGCGCGGCGTTCTGCGTGCTTCAGACATCGCGTGTCGCGTGGGCGGCGACGAGTTCGCGATCATCCTGCCCGAGGCCGGCGTGGCCCAGGCGGCGCAGCTCTACCGCCGCGTCGAGGACGCCGTATCGGCGAGTCCCATCGGAAACATCCCGCGGCTCACCCTCTCCGGCGGCATCGCGGAACTGACCGCGCGCGATGATGCCGACAGCTTTTTCGAACGCGCAGACGAAGCGCTCTACCGCGCCAAGAGCGCCGGCAAAGCGCAGCTCGACATGGGCCGGTAGCCGGCTTTACTGCGACACCGGGAGTGTCATGACCGACCCTCCGTTCCCCGTTGCGACGACGACCGTTAGGGGCGGAATGGGCTGCAGTGGCGCCGGCGCTCCGGAGAGGCCGGTGCTCTGGTCGCCGGCTGCAAGCACGAGCTTTAGGCGATGGCCGGCGAGGAACCGCCTGCCTGAGCAGAGCCCGAGCCAAACGGCGCGTGCGCCGTCAGCCGGAGACTGACAGGAACGGCACAAACATCTCGAGCTCGACCGGGCCCGGGACCGGGAGGTCGTCGCCGCTGCAAGTGGCGCTCGTGAGCGCCTCGGTCTGCAGCTTCGTCGTCCACTGCTCAAACGCCTCGCCTTGCGCGAACGACTTCAGCGCGGCGCGGATCGCCGGCTCGACGAGCGAGAGCGGCATCGTTCCGAGGGGCTGCGCCTTGCCGACCGCGCGGACCTTGTACGGCCCGTTGATCGTCTGCAACGTCCTCGTCTTCTTCGCCGCCAGATCGCACACGCCCGGTGGCGCTATCGCTTCGATTGCGAAGCCCTTGGGCCTCCCGCCGAGCCACGACGGCGCGGGCTTCGCCGTGACGGCGCGCACGAGCATGTCGGGATACGACTCGTAGAAGTTTGCAACGTGCGCAGCGGTCGGCCGCTTGACCCTGAACCTCTGCTCGAGTCGGGCTCGGCGCAGCTCGTCGGCGAGGACGCCGCGCGCGAGCGACAGCGACACGTGCTGCTGGGCGAGTGCGGACCGATAGGCCTGCATGCTGCCGCCGAAACGGCTCGCGACGAGGGCGCGCTCGAATGCGATCACCTTCGACCAGGTCGCGGGCGCCAGCTTTCCCTCGACGATTCGTGCGAGGAGCGCGCTGTACGCGATTTCCCGGTCGCCGGTCAGCGGCTGCAGCTGCGAGATCTTGGCGTCCGTGAGCTTCGACTTGCCGATCGTGCATTGCACTCCGGCGGGGAGAATCAGCTGCCCTTGCGTCAGCGAGTCCTCCCACGCGGCACCCGCAGCACCAGGACCGTTGCAGAGCGACGGCGCGCGGGTCCAGAGCCAAACGCAGGCAGCGACCGGCTTGTCCGGATCTTCGGCGCCCGAATACGTCGCCCAGCCCCAGGACCAGATCGACGAGATCCGGAGCTCCTCGGCAACCTGCCGCGCCGCCAGCGCCTGCCACTTCACGACGTCGAACCAGGCCTCCTTCGGCTGCAGACCCGTACGGCCCGACGTGCCATTGGTCTGAAAGCCCAGCATCACGCCGAGCCGCGCAGCTGGAATACCGATCGCGAGGAACCGGCCGACCGAGGCCCGCAATGCCTGACGGATCGTCCGGTTGCCGACGATCGGCCCCTGCGCATGGATCCTCTTCGCGCTGAAGTAGGTCTCGCGGACGATGTCGGCGACTGCAGAGACCTGCTGCCACCACGCGGCGGCCTCGCCGCCGGTGTACGGAGCGCTGTTCACGAGCAGGAACGGCCGCGCACCGCGCGCGGCGAGCGTCTGCAGGTAGGTGAGAACGTTCTGGCGGTACTGGGCATTGCTGTCGGACCACGGCGTCTCCAAACCGGCACCTGAAAGCTCGTTCTCGGCGATCCACGGCGTAGCGCAAGCCGACTGCGCGGACGCGTAATCGAACAGGCGGTTCGCCCGCTCTGGAATCTCGGCCGGATCCATCGGAGTCGTCGGCAGCCCGACGCGCGACCTGAGGTACAGATCGCCGTAAACGGTCACGGCGCCCTTCTGTCGAACCTGTGCGGGATAGTCGCCGGACGAAACGGCGAGGATCGTTCCGGGACGCGCCAACACATCCGTGAGCACAGTCGAGCCCCAATCGATCCAGTTCGTGCCACGGTCGGGACGACCGCACGCGTCGGCGGCGGAGGCGTGTCCGGGCAGAAGCGCTGCGGCGCTCGCACAGAGCAAGACGAGGAGAAGCAGCTTTCGCACGGTCCGAGAGTGAACTGTGTACCACGAACGACGGAGGGCCGCCGCCTGCGCGCGATCCTTCCTCGCGTCCGCCGGCGGCGCGGCTATGCCGCGCCGCTCATCCACTCACCGCCGAAGCAGCGCTCCCTCGCCCGCCGACCAATGTGAGCGCCGAAGGCGCGAGCCCCGAGCGGAAACCGAAGCGGGCGAGGGACTACTCAGGCGAGTCGACCTCGGGCGTCTCCTCCGCCTCACCGGCTTCGTGGCTCGTCGTGGCGTCCGCGCCCGGCCGCCCGCCGAAATCGATCCCGAGCGAGCCGAGGTCGAGACCCTCTCCGCCGTCGGTGCCGATCTCCTCTAGGGCCGCCAGCAGCTCCGCCTCGGTCTCGGGCCTGGTGTAGGCGCCCGCCGGGATCTTTTCGGCCGGCTTGATCTCGATGCCGCGGTAGCGCTTCAGTCCGGTCGCGGCCGGAATCAGCTTCCCGATGATCACGTTCTCCTTCAGCCCGAGCAGCCGGTCGGTCTTTCCTTCGATCGACGCATCCGTCAGGACCTTCGTCGTCTCCTGGAAGGAAGCGGCCGAGAGGAAGGACTCGGTCGCGAGCGAGGCCTTCGTGATCCCGAGAATGAGCGGCTCGAAGGTCGCTTGCTCGCCCTTCTCCTTCTTCACGCGGGCGTTCTCGCGCTCGAGCACGACCTTGTCGACGAGCTGGCCCGGCAACAGTTCGGTGGTGCCGGAGTTCTCGACCCGCACCTTCTTGAGCATCTGCCGGACGATCAGCTCGATGTGCTTGTCGTGGATGTCGACGCCCTGTGACTTGTAGACCTTCTGCACCTCGCCGACGAGGTACAGCTCGGTCGGGGTCGACCCCTTGCCCGAGTGCGAGTGCAGCTCGAGCAGCTCGGTCGGCGCGATCGACCCTTCGGTGAGCGGATCGCCCATCTCGACCTGCTGGCTCTTCTTCACGAGCAGCCGCGTGCGCCGCGGGAACGTGTGCTCGCGCTCGTCCGCCTCGCCGTCCTTCTTCGGCACGTCGCCGGTGATCGTGATCTGAACGCCGCCGCGCTCCGTGTCGGCGAGGTGGACCAAACCCGAGATCTCGGCGAGCTGCGCGGCACCCTTCGGGTTCCGCGCCTCGAAGATCTCGACGACGCGCGGCAGACCGTGCGTGATGTCCGCGCCGGCGACGCCGCCGGTGTGGAAGGTCCGCATGGTCAGCTGCGTACCGGGCTCGCCGATCGACTGCGCCGCCATAATCCCGACTGCGTCGCCGATCTCGCAGAGCTCGCCGGTGCCGAGGAAGATCCCGTAGCACGTGCGGCACACGCCGAATTCGCTGCGGCACTTGAGCACCGAGCGAACCGGAATGCGGACGTCGGGCTGGTCCTCGAAGAGATCCTCGAGCTCGCGCAGCACTTCGGTGCGGATCTCCGTGCCCTTCTCGAGCAGCACCTTCGCTCCGGGCGAGCCGTCCTTCTTGATGTTGTGCACGTCCGCCGCGACGATCCGTCCCTGCAGGCTCTTGTTGATGCCCTCGCCGGCAACGTGCAGCGGCAACTCGATGAACTCCTTGGTCTTGCAGTCGTCGTCGCGAATGATCACGTCCTGCGAGACGTCGACGAGACGCCGCGTCAGGTAGCCGGAGTCGGCGGTGCGGAGGGCGGTGTCCGCCAAACCCTTGCGCGCGCCGTGCGTCGAGATGAAGTACTCGAGCACCGACAGGCCCTCCATGAAGTTGGCCTTGATCGGCCGTTCGATGATCTCGCCCTTCGGATTGGCCATCAACCCGCGCATCCCGGCCAGCTGGCGGATCTGGGTGAACGAGCCACGGGCGCCCGAGTTGGCCATCATGTAGATCGGGTTCAGCTCGTCTAGGGACTTCTCCATCGCGCTGGCGACGTCATCCGTCGCTTCGGTCCAGAGGTTGACGATGATCTCGTGCCGCTCCTCGTCGGTGATCAGCCCGCGGGCGTGCTGGCCCTCCACCGTGGCAACGCGACCTTCGAAGTCCTCGAGGATCGCTTCCTTGTCCGGCGGGATCACGACGTCGTTCTTCGACACCGAGATGCCGGCGCGCGTCGCGTATGTGAACCCGAGGCTCTTGATCGTGTCGAGCACCGGCGCGATCGCCGGCGCCCCGTACACGTCGACGAGCTCGGCGATGAAGTCGCCCATCTCCCTCTTGTCGAGCGTCCTGTTGAGGTACTCGTGGCCAACCTCGCCGTCGAGCTCGACGGACTCGCTGAGCGCGCGGTCGATCTCCGAGTTGAAGATCACGCGGCCCGGCGTCGTCACGATCAGCTCGCCGTCCCACTCGAACTCGATCGGATCCTGGAGTCCGACGTTCTGCTGCTTCGCGTCGAGCGCGAACGCGACGTTTTCCTCGCTGCGGAACCGCTTCGGCCGCGGCTTCAGCTTCGCCGGGTCCGCCTTCGTCAGATCGGCCGCCGAGTAGGTGAGGTAGTAGCCGCCGAGCACCATGTCCTGCGTCGGCGTCGCGAGCGCGCGCCCGTTCGCCGGCGAGAGGATGTTGTTCGACGAGAGCATGAGAATCCGCGCCTCGGCCTGTGCCTCGGCTGACAACGGGAGGTGCACGGCCATCTGGTCGCCGTCGAAGTCCGCGTTGAACGCGTGGCAGACGAGCGGGTGCACCTGGATCGCCTTGCCCTCGACGAGCACAGGCTCGAACGCCTGGATGCCGAGACGGTGCAGCGTCGGTGCGCGGTTGAGCAGCACCGGATGCTCCGCGATCACCTCTTCGAGCACGTCCCAGACCTCGAGCGTCATCGAGTCGACGTACTTCTTCGCGGCCTTGATGTTCTGCACCGACTTGCGCTCGACGAGCCGGCTCATGATGAAGGGCTTGAACAGCTCGAGCGCCATGATCTTCGGTAGACCGCACTGGTACAGCTTCAGCTGCGGGCCGGAGACGATCACCGAGCGGCCCGAGTAGTCGACGCGCTTGCCGAGCAAGTTCTGGCGGAACCGGCCCTGCTTGCCCTTGAGCATGTCGCTCAGGGACTTCAGCGGCCGGTTGCCGGGGCCGGTCACCGCACGCCCGCGGCGGCCGTTGTCGAACAACGCGTCGACGGCCTCCTGGAGCATGCGCTTCTCGTTGTTGACGATGATCTCCGGCGCGCCGAGATCGAGCAGCCGCTTCAACCGGTTGTTCCGGTTGATGACGCGGCGGTAGAGGTCGTTCAGGTCGCTCGTCGCGAAGCGGCCACCGTCGAGCTGCACCATCGGGCGGAGCTCCGGCGGAATCACCGGAACAGCCTCGAGGACCATCCACTCGGGCTTGTTCTCGGACTTGATGAAGGCGTTCACGACCTTCAGCCGCTTGATCGCGCGCTGCTGCTTCTGACCCTTCGCGGTACGGATCGTCTCGCGCAGCATGTTCGCCTCGGCGGTCAGATCGAGATCCCGAAGCAGATCGCGGATCGACTCCGCGCCCATACCGCCGTGGAAGTAGACGCCGAAGCCGTACGGGGAGCCGAAACGATCCTTCAGCTCGCGGAAGATCTGCTCGTCGTTGACGATCATCTTCGGCTCCAGCTCCTTGAAGAGGAGCCAGGTCTGCTCGAGCCTGTTGACCGAGTCGACGGCGGCGTCGCGCGCATCCTGGCGCCGCGCCTCGATGTCGATCGCCATTTCGCGGACCTTCAGAGCCCACTGCACGATCGCGTCGAGATCTTCCTTGCTGATCTTGCCGTCGGTGCGGAGGCAGAGGTCATTCGTCAGCTCACGGATGTCCTGTCCTTCTTCCCACGTGTTGACGACGTCTTGGAGCAAGCCGTTACCGAGATCTCGGGCCTTCTCGAGGTTCTTCGCATCGACGTTGCTCGTCAGCTGCGCGTCCTCCTCGTTCAGCTCCTCGCCGACGATCAGCGAATCGACGACGCGGTGGAGGTGCTTGGTGATCGCGCCCTTCTTGGAGCCCGTCGCCTTCTCCATTTGCCTCTCGAGCGGGCGAATCGCCTCGAGGATCTGGTCCGCGGCGGTCGCAACCTGTTCGAGCTCGCGCGGGGACAGCTTCCGGTCCGGGCGGATCGCAGCGTCACGGACCAGCTCGCGGATCTTCTTCGAGTCCTCGGTCGTGATTTTCTTCGCGAGGTCCTTGAAGATTCCGGACACGAGCGTCCGCGCGTCTTCGAGAGTCGGGAGCGCCTGCTCCTCGGCCCAGTTGTTCAGGCCGCGTGCCCAGAAGTCGTCGTCCTCGTCGAAGCCCTTCTCGACACCCTTGAGGAAGTAGTCGCGGCGGCGCTGGAGGCGAACCTCGAGCGCCTGAAGGGCCTCGTCGCGGTCGACGTCGATGCGCGAAGACTCGGAGCTCACCTTGTCCTCGAGATCGGCGAGATCGGCTGCACGCTTCTCGGCGTCGACCGAGGTGACGATCGAGGCGGCGAAGTAGAGCACCTTTTCGAGCTCGCGCGGGGCGATGTCGAGGAGGTAGCCGATGCGGCTCGGCACGCCCTTGAAGAACCAGATGTGCGAGACGGGTGCCGCGAGGTCGATGTGCCCCATCCGCTCGCGGCGCACCTTCTGCCGCGTGACCTCGACACCACAGCGCTCGCAGATGATGCCCTTGTAGCGAACGCGCTTGTACTTGCCGCAGTAGCACTCCCAGTCCTTCGTCGGACCGAAGATGCGCTCGCAGAACAGGCCGTCGCGCTCGGGCTTGAGCGTCCGGTAGTTGATCGTCTCGGGTTTCGTGACCTCGCCGGAGGACCAGTCACGAATCTGCTTGCTGGACGCAAGCCCGATACGAATCGCGTCGAACTCGTTGATGTCGATCAAGTGGCTCCTCTTCCCTTCGTACTAGTCCTCGATTTCGATGTCCGCGAGGTCCGCGTCCCCTACGGGACCGACCTCTTCCTCGACCTCTGCCTTGGCTGAATCCTTGCCCGAAGCGAGCTCGACGTCCGCGAGGTCGTCGAGCGTCTCGTCGGCCGGCAGCGCCAACTCGCCCTCTTCGTCGACGCGCTCCTGGCCCTCCTCGGCCTCCTCCGCCGTGGGTTGCCGTGCCGCGGCGCGGAGCGATCCGGGCGAAAGGTCGATGCCGAGCTCCTCCGCGGCGCGGAGCAACTCGTCGTCCTCCTCCCGCACCTCCACGTGGGCACCCTCCTCGGAGAGCACGTGCACGTCGAGCGCGAGCGACTGCATCTCCTTCAGCAGCACCTTGAACGACTCGGGGATGGAAGGCTCGGCGATGTTCTCGCCTTTGACGATCGCCTCGTATGCCTTGACCCGCCCGACCGTGTCGTCGGACTTGATCGTGAGCATCTCCTGCAGCGTGTAGGCCGCGCCGTACGCCTCGAGCGCCCACACCTCCATCTCGCCGAAGCGCTGGCCGCCGAACTGCGCCTTGCCGCCCAGCGGCTGCTGGGTAACGAGCGAGTAGGGCCCCGTCGAGCGCGCGTGGATCTTGTCGTCCACGAGGTGCAGCAGCTTCAGGATGTACATGTAGCCGACCGTGACCGGCTGCTCGAACGGATCGCCGGTCTTGCCGCTGAACAGGCGGAGCTTGCCTGTGCACTTGCGTCCGGGCACTTCCTTGTCGTCCGTGACGAACCTCACGGGCGAATCTGGGTTCTGTTCCATCCACTCGAGGAGCGCATTGTCGACGTCCTCCACGGTCGCGCCGTCGAAAACGGGTGTCGCGACCGGCGAGGGTCCGCCGTCGCCGTTCTCGCTGAAGACGCCCTTCGCGGCCGCCCACCCGAGGTGGGTCTCGAGGATCTGGCCGATGTTCATCCGGCTCGGCACGCCGAGCGGGTTGAGCACGACGTCGACCGGAGTGCCGTCCTCGAGGAACGGCATGTCCTCTTCGGGGACGATCTTCGAGATCACGCCCTTGTTGCCGTGGCGGCCCGCGAGCTTGTCGCCCTCGGAGATCTTGCGCTTCTTCGCGACGTAGACGCGCACGAGCTCGTTGACGCCGGGTGAGAGGTCGTCGCCCGCGTCGCGGGAGAACGTCTTGACGTCGATCACCTTGCCGCCTTCGCCGTGCGGCACCTTGAGCGACGTATCGCGCACCTCGCGCGCCTTCTCCTTGAAGATCGCGCGGATCAGCTTCTCCTCGGCCGTCAGCTCGGTCTCGCCCTTGGGCGTGACCTTGCCGACGAGCAGGTCGCCGGAACCGACCTCGGCGCCGATGCGCACGATTCCGCGCTCGTCGAGATCGGCGAGCGACTCTTCGGAACGGTTCGGAATGTCGCGCGTGATCTCCTCGTCGCCGAGCTTCGTCGATCGAGCGTCGATCTCGTACTCGTGGATGTGGATGGACGAGAGAACGTCCTCTTTCACGAGCCGCTCGGAGATGACGATCGCGTCCTCGAAGTTGAAGCCCTCGAACGACATGAACGCGACGAGCAGGTTCGCGCCGAGCGCGAGCTCGCCGTCGTCGGTCGAGCTGCCGTCGGCGAGCACCTGCTCCGCCTTGATCTTGTCGCCCAGGGCGACGATCGGCTTCTGGTGAATCAGCGTGCCCTGGTTGGACCGCATGAACTTCGTCAGCGTGTAGTCGTCGCGGCCGTCCTTCGTCTCGACGACGATGCGGTCGGCGTCGACGTCGACGATCGTGCCGGGGTTGTCCGCCAGCACGACGTCGCCGGTATCCACCGCAGCGCGGTACTCGAGGCCGGTGCCGACGAGCGGCGCCTGCGTGATCATCAGCGGAACGGCCTGCCGCTGCATGTTCGCACCCATCAAGGCGCGGTTCGCGTCGTTGTGCTCCAGGAACGGAATCAGCGCGGTGGACACGGAGACGACCTGCGCCGGGGTGACGTCCATGAACTCGACGTCCTTCGGCGATGCCGTGACAGCCTCGCCCAGCGCGGAGCGGCAGAGCACGCTCTCGTGCATGAACTTGCCGGTCTTCTCGTCGATGCGCTCCGACGCCTGCGCGATCGTGTACTGCGCCTCTTCGACAGCGTCGAGGTAGACGATCTCGTCCGAGACTCGCCCGTTGTTGACGCGCCGGTACGGCGTCTGGATGAAACCGAACTCGGACACGGTTGCCATCGAGGCGAGGTAGCCGATCAGGCCGATGTTCGGACCTTCCGGCGTCTCGATCGGGCACATGCGCCCGTAGTGAGTCGGGTGGACGTCGCGCACCTCGATCGGCGCACGTTCACGCGTCAGCCCCCCCGCTCCCAAAGCAGAGAGTCGGCGTCGGTGCGTCAGCCCGGCGAGGCTGTTCGTCTGGTCCATGAACTGGGACAGCTGCGAGGAGCCGAAGAACTCCTTCAGCGCCGCGACCACCGGACGGATGTTGATGATCGTCTGCGGCGTGATCGTGTCGACGTCTTCGGTCGTCATCCGCTCGCGCACGACGCGCTCCATGCGGTAGAGGCCGACGCGGAACGCCTCCTGGATCAGCTCGCCCACGGTGCGCAGGCGGCGGTTGCCGAAATGCTCGTACTCGTCGAGGTCGTTGCGGATCGGGTCGCGCGAGAGCCCGCTCGCCTCGGCGGCGTAGTCCTTCGTGTCTTCCGGCACCCCCAAGCGCGCCGGCAACTCGACGAGCTTCTTCACGAGCGCGACGATGTCTTCGGTCGTGAGGACGCGCACGTCCTCGGGAACGTCGACGTCGAGCCGCTGGTTCAGCTTGTACCGGCCGACCTTCGTCAGGTCGTAGCGCTTGGGGTCGAAGAAGAGCGACCGCAGCAGATTGCGCGCATTGTCGATCGTCGGCGGCTCGCCCGGCCGCTGCTTCTTGAAGACCTCGACGAGCGCCTGTTCCTCGGTCGCGGTCGGATCCTTTTCGAGGGTGTTGACGATGAACGGCGAATTGTCGAAGAGGGCGAGCAGCTTCTCGTTCGTCGTCACGTCGAGCTGGAACCCCGTCGACGGGTCCTCTGCGGGGAGGGCGCGGAGGAGCGTCGTGATCGGGAGCTTCCGCTTTCGGTCGATACGCGCGTAGGCGATGCCCTTCTTGTCGATCTCGAGCTCGAGCCACGAGCCGCGCGAGGGCATCAGGTTCGCCGTGAAGACCTGCTTCGTCGGGTCCTTCGGCTCCATCAGGTAGGCGCCCGGGCTGCGAACGAGCTGCGTGACGATCACGCGCTCGGTGCCGTTGATGATGAACGTGCCGTACTCCGTCATCATCGGGAAGTCGCCCATGAAGACGGTCTGCTCCCGGATCTCGCCCGTCTCCTTGTTCACGAAGCGGACGGTCATCGAGAGTGGTGCCTGATAGGTCAGGTCCTTCTCGCGGCACTCCTTGATCGAGAACTGGGGCTCGCCGAAGCGATACTCCCCGAACTCGACGGCAAGAGTGCCCGTGTAGTCCTCGATCGGCGAGATGTCGTCGATCGTCTCCCGCAGGCCCTCGTTCAGGAACCAACCGAACGACGCCTTCTGAATGTCGATCAGGTTCGGAAGCTCCAGAACCTGCTTTACGCGGGAGAAGGATGTGCGCGCGCGCGGCGCGGCAACCTTGGCGGTCAAGAGATACAGCCTCCCTTAAAACGGCGAAGAATCAGAAATCTCGGACAGGCGAAAACGGCGGAACGTCAGCGCGACCTGCAAGGGTACCCAAAAGGAGGGCTCCAGCGCAAGCGAAACCCCACGGGGCCGTGATCTGGCCGAATGGTAGCGCGAAAACCCCAAAAAGCAAGCGAAAAGACCGCCCGGAGGCGGCCCTTTCAGCGCCCTGTTACGAACAAGGCTACTCGGACTGCGTGGTGGTCGTCGCCGCCGTCGTGGTGGCGGGCCGCGTCGGACACGAGCCGTTGGCATCCGGCTCCACGTCGCCGCGCTTCAGATGCGCCTTGACGGAGTTTTTGCTCACGCGGATCTTCACGTACTTGTGCGCGCGCCCGCCTTGTGGCAGAGCGTGACCTTGCCCGCGTGACCTTTGCCGTGCGTCGTGGCCGTGCCTGTCGTTTGGGGCTTGCCCTTGCCGGGCGGCGGGGTCGCGACCGCAAACGACGCGAGGATGCCGGCGACAAAAAGGCAGGCCAAGACGGAGATCGTCTTCATGACTCACGTGTTGGCTCGAACCGCTGCGGCGTACATCCCTCGAACGAGAGGGCCGCCGCGCTGGGCGGCGGCCCTCTCCGTTCACTGAGGAGGGCTACCTCAGTCGGATGCGCCCGCAACTGGGAGCGCTCTTGTTGGACGCGCGATCGGTGAGCGTCACGCAGAACCTGAACTCTCCCGCCGCCCTCACCCGTGGAGCGGTCCACGCGAGCGCGTAAACGTGTCCGGGCTCAGCGTGGAAGAAGACGCGTGCGAGATGCCCCACGGTTGTCCGGTTCCTCTGGACCGCGATTCCCACCGCGATGTCGCCGCTCCCCTTGCCGACCCGGAACGGGAGCTTCACCGACGTGCCCCATCTCCCAGACGCGGTGAGAGCGATGACGGTGCGCGCCGCGGCTTCGCCGATCAAGAAGCTCCGCGGCACACTGGGCGCGATTTCGTAGCTTGCATCGCCCGCCTGCGAGGCGGTGATCGTGCAGGAACCCACGTCGGTGAGGTGCACCACCGCCTTGCTGACCGTGCAGTCCCCGGTTGCAGCGAACGAGACAGGCAGCCGCGATGACGAGGTCGCGCGGACCGCGAAGTCAGGATCGCCGATCCTCTTGTTGCCGAGCACGCCGAAGCTGATCCTCTGGCGCGCCTCAGTGGGCCACGTCGGAGGCATGTCGCCGACGGCAGAGCATACGGCGTCGTCGGCGTTCTTCGCCTCGGCCCACGCAGCAGCCGGACGACTCGTCGCCAGTTCGAGCGCCGCACCGGCGTCGAGGACACCGCAGCCCATCGTCGGCGTCCAGTCGGCCGATTCGCGGCGCGCGGACTGCTTGATGATGTCCGCGACCTGGTAGTTCTTCAGCTCAGGCCGCGCGGCCCAGATCAGTGCTGCGATGCCCGCTACCTCGGGTGCGGCGAACGAGGTTCCGCGGACATAGGCGTAGTGGGCGCCTCCGGCGCCGTCCCAGTTCAAGTAGCACATCTCGTCGAACAGGCTCGCGGACGGAAGCGCGACGAGCACGCCGTTGCACGCGCCGTACTCTCCGGGGGCGACGAGCGAGAGGTGCTTTCCCCAGTCCGAGAACTCGGCGTGACGTCCAGCCATGTCCGACGCGCCAACGGCGAGCCCGTAGCTTCGTCCGCCATCTGACCGCTGCAGATCCGCAGCGGGCCAGCCGACGAAGCCGTAGTCGTTTCCCGCGGAGGCGACGAGCAGGACGCCATTCGCCGCGGCCAGGTGGATTGCGTCGACGAGGATCGGTTCCGACGGGATCCTGCCGCCGAGGCTCATGTTGACGATCCGCACGCCGAGCGAGGCGAGCTTCGTCAGGGCAATCGCGACCGAGAGGTCGGTGAAAATGCCCTGGGTGCCGGCGCGGACGGCGATCACGTGCGTCGCTCCACCGAACCCGGCCATGCCGAAGCCGTCGTCCACGTTGGCCGCGATCAGTGAAGCAACCGCGGTGCCGTGACCGTAGTCGTCGTCTCCTTCTGGCGGCGAAAGAGCCGCAGGAGTTCGCCGCTCACGGGCTCACGAAACGCGAACGGGAATCTCTTAATCGCGCGACACGCGGCGAAACGAACGCGGAGATCGGTAGGGCACTCTGCATCAGCGGCCGAACGGTGGCAAAGCATCTGG